>VFQN01006495.1_pt1 | contig 13298 bp, 12 predicted proteins | sample 3512371 | NCBI WGS metagenome assembly VFQN01 (sample SAMN10412370, study PRJNA504923) | tailings metagenome | isolation source: Replicate 2 from Balatoc abandoned mine | place: Philippines: Itogon, Benguet | collected 2017-08-28
CTCGATCAGCAGGTCAAGACGAATGAGGAAGCGATCGATCCCCGTGAGGCCTGCACCCTGGAACTGAGCGGGCTCACGCCGAAAATCCGCGTCGGCAAGTTCGGTCCTTATCTGGAAACGGAAAAGGACGGTGAACCGGTCACCGCCTCCATTCCGCGCGATCTTAGCCCGGCCGATATCACCAACGAAGTCGCGGAGAAACTGATCGAGCAGAAGCAGGCGGGGCCGCAATCGCTGGGCATTGAACCGGATTCCGGACTACCGATCTTCCTGCTGAGCGGTCCGTTCGGTCCGTACCTGCAACTGGGTGAAGTCAAAGAGGGTGAACCGAAGCCGAAGCGGGTTTCGATCCCGAAAAACCGTGATCCACAGACGGTGACGCTGGACGATGCGCTCGCCTACATCAGCCTGCCACGGACAGTCGGGACGCATCCGGAAACGGGCAAGGTCATCAAGGCCGGCGTGGGCATGTACGGTCCTTACGTCCTGCACGAGAAAACTTATAAATCGCTCGGCAAGGAAGACGACGTCCTGTCTGTCGATCTGAACCGGGCGGTGGAACTGCTGAGCCAGGCCCGGGTGAAAGTTGAGGCGCCGCCACTCAAGGAACTGGGCAATCATCCGGACGACGGCGCGCCGGTGGCGATCTATGAGGGCCGTTACGGGGCCTACGTCAAACACAAGAAGACGAACGCCACGATCCCTAAAGAGAAAGAACCCACTTCCGTCACTCTTGAGGAAGCCCTGGGATGGCTGGCAGAGCGCGCTGCCAAAGGCAAGAAGAAGGGCGGGAGCGCCAGAACGACCACCACGGTGAAAAAGAAGGCTGCCAAAAAGAAGAAAACCTCCTGACAGCCTGACGATCGGCAGCCTGAATACCGGCACTCGGAATCGCGAAACCGCATCACCCCGCTTGCGGTTTCGCGATTCAACGTTGACTCGAGTTATAAAATCGAATGCAGCAGTTCAAACAGGGCTCGCCTGGTAAACTTCCGCGGGTTATTGCTCAACCGGTCGACGTTCACCTTGTTGACCATTGCAACCAGTTCTTCGGGCTTCTTCACTCCTAAACGGCTCAGGCGCACCTCGCAGCCCAGCGAATGCACCAGCGTCTGAATCGCTTGATTGGCTTCTTCAGGAGTCTGGCAGCCGAGCAGGTTCAGAATTTGCCGCATCCGCTGTTGCGTGTAATCCAGTCCGCGCACGTCGTTGAGTTCGTTCGTCTGGGCGGCGGCGTTGCAGGCGAGCATCGGCCCGAGCATCACCGCGACCGCCTGGCCGTGAGGCACGCCATAATCCGACGTGAGTGTGTAGGACACTGCATGCGCGGCCGTGGTACGTGTCCGGTTGATCGCCCGCCCCGCCAGATGCGATGCCCGCATCATGGCAGCCCGGGCCGCGGAGGTCGGGGCCGAGACCGCAGCTGGCAAATGCTGCCAGGCCAGTCGGGCAGCTTCGTAAGCATCGCGGAAGGATTCATCCGTGCAACGGACGCTCCAGATTGATTCAATCGCCTGTGCGAAGGCATCCAGCCCCGTATGAGCCGTGATCAGCGGCGGCAGGCTCATGGTCAAGCCGGGGTCCAGCACGCAGTACTGCGGCAACAGGCCGGGCTGATCGACGGAGTATTTCGTGTGCTGATGATACACCACGGCGAACTGGGTGGCCTCGCTGCCGGTGCCGGACGTCGTCGGAATCGCAATCAGGGGACAGAACGTCTCGGCAAGGGCAGCGCCGTGCGTGATCACCAGTTCCGCTTGTGCCGGATCAGGCGGCAAGGCTGCGATCAGCTTGGCGATATCGATGGCAGTGCCGCCGCCGACAGCAATCACGACCTGTGCTTGCGACTTCTGAAACTCCGCCATCCCGGCCATCACGTTTTCAAACCTGGGATTCGGTTCAAAATCGCTGAAGCAGGTGACTCGATACGGTTGCAGCAAGGGTTCCAGCAGGGCCTGGGCTCCGGAATGCCGATACGCGCCTGCGTCTGCGACGAGAAAGACCGATGTCACCTGCCATTGCTGCAGAACCGCTGCGACTTGCTGAATGCTGTCCAGACAACGCTCGTCGGTCATTGCAACCTGAGATTGCCCGGAGTTGATCATAATCCGCTTGATCCGGATCTGCGAATCGGACGGAGAGGCGAAATCGGTGACGACCATGTCTTGCTTTCCAGACTGTCTCTATGCGGTCTTGCGGCCTTCAGGATTGGTGTCAGCGCGATGATCAAGATCCCGGCCAGCGGTTTACCAGGGAATAGACCAGGTCTTGGTGAATGACATGAACCGGATGGCTTCCACCACGCCTTCCTTGATGCCCAGCCCGGAATCCTTCACTCCACCAAACGGCGTGGATTCAATCCGGTAGCCCGGCACCTGATTGATATTCACGGTTCCCGTGCGGACGCCCTTCACAATCTTTGTGGCCTGTGCCAGATTGTTCGTGACAACGCCCGTCGACAGACCGTAGGCCGTGCCGTTGGCGAGTTGAATCGCGTCGTCGACATCCCGAATGCTCATGATCGGTGCGAGCGGACCAAACGATTCCTCCACGACCATTTCCGCATCGCGCGGTACGTTGACGATGACCGTCGGTTCCAGCAACGCGCCATCGCGGCGCCCACCCTGCACGATCCTCGCACCCTGTTCGACGGCCTTGTGGGCCACTCCCTGCAAATGCCTCGCAGAGTCTTCCGTGATCACCGTGCCCACGCGAGTTGCGGCATCGAACGGGTTTCCGCAGACATATTCCCGTGTCCTGGCCACAAACCGTTCGGTGAACTCCGCCAGCAGCCGTTCGTGAATCAAGAGACGTTTGACGGCCGTGCAGCGCTGCCCCGAGTTGCGATACGAACCCTCTGCCGCCAGGTGCACTGCCAGTTCCAGATCGGCATCCTCCAGGATGATTAACGGTGAATTGCCGCCCAGTTCCAGACAAACCTTCTTGTAGCCGGCAATCGATGCAATCCGCTTGCCGATTGCCACGCTGCCGGTGAAGGTCACGAGTTCGATCCGTGGATCACGAATCATCGGTTCCAGCACGCTTTCCACCGGACCGAGAAACGCACTGAGCATCGCTCCCGGCAAACCGGCCGCATAAAGCAGTTCCACAAATCGCAGCGCGGTCAGTGGTGTTCGCTCGGATGGTTTCAGAATCAGCGGCATCCCCGCTGCTATCGCCGGTGCCACCTTATGGACCACCTGATTCAAGGGGTGGTTAAAGGGCGTGATCGCCAGCCCCAGACGCAGCGGCTCACGAGATGTAAAAATGCGGCGGCTTTGTCCCTGAGGCGAAACATCGCCCGCAAACACCTGGCCGTCATCTTTCAGACATTCGAGACTCGCGAACCGCAAGACATCCAGCGCCCGGCCGACTTCATAACGAGTCTCGCGCAGGCAGAGGCCGGACTCTGCACAGATCAGGTCGGCGAACTCCTCCGTCCGGCCTGCCAGGGCGATGCGGGCGCGGTCCAGAATTTCATAACGCTCATAATGCGACAGCGCCGGGGCTGCCAGCCCCGCGATGATTGCCTGCTCCGCAGCATCCGGCCCGACAACCGCCACGGTTCCCACGTGTTCACGGTTATAGGGATGCCGGACTTCCAGACGGTCGCTCGTCTGCAGGGATGCGCCCGCGATCCAGGCAGATGCTTCGATTCCGGTGGGCATGGCAGTGATCGTCATGACGACTGCCCTCCGTTGCAGGTGAAGTCGAAAATGTCGAAGTTCCGCGGATCGCCGGAGGCCTTTGCCAGATACGTCGGCGAGAGCGGTTCGGACAGCACCAGCGGAACCAGTTCTTCATACCGCCCGCCGTGCGATCGCAAGCCGCCAGCGAGCTGACTCAGGTCGTGATGCTCCGGCGTCCGGCCAACGACTACGTTGCGTCCCGACAGCACGCATAGATCGCCGATGCGATCCGGCGGCAGTTCGAGCAGGCGGGCGGCAGCAGGACGGTCGTAGACTTCCGTGACCCCGTCGAGTGTGCGCAGATACTGCGCAGCGGCATCAACGGATACGCTCTCCGGCAGATGCACCGTCACAAACGACCCCAGTGCCCCGTGATGCACGACGTACGGGTCCGTAATCGGGCAGATTACCCGGATGTCTGCGTGGAATTTGTCCCGTAACAAACTTTCGATGTACAGGACGTGCGGTGTCCCGTCCGCGAGTTGCTTGGCGTTCATGCCATGATCGGCAGTCAGCCCCAGCACGGCCCCGAGTTCCAGCAGTTGTCCGAAACAGCGGTCCATCGCCGCATAGAAATCCAGCGCTTCCGGAGCTTCCGGCGTATACTTGTGCTGCATGTAGTCCGTGAGTGACAGGTACAGAAAATCAGCCAGGTTCTCACGTAGCAGGGCCACGCCGGCATCCAGCACGTACAGGCTGGCGTCGGCGCTGTAGATCCGGGGTGCCGGTCGACCTACGAGGGGTTCGACGTCAGCGATCCCGTGAATCTCCTGCTGGACCTCAGCGGCCTTTTCCGCCGAGAACGCAATCCCCAGGAGCTTGTGCGACAGGATCTCGCGGAGTTTGTCCTTGGCCGTGACCATCCCAACCCGGCGTCCCGCCCGGGCCGCAACCGCCAGGATCGTCTCACACCGCAGGAAGCGAGACGAGTTCATCATCACTTCCTCGCCCGTCTCCGGGTCAAGAAAGTAATTGCCGGAAATGCCGGTGACTGCCGGCGGCATCCCGGTCACGATCGCGGCATTGTTGACGTTGGTGAAGGTCGGCAAGGCTGCTCGCGCCAGACCGCGATAACCGTGGCATGCCATCCGCTCCAGATGAGGCATGCGCCGCCGGGCCAGAGCCGCATTCAGGTACTCATCGGCACAACCATCAATGCAGACCACGACGACCGGTCGCGATGGCGGCGCGTAACTTCGCCCGTTCACAGAAAAAGCAGTCACGAAAATCCAGATCCTTCAAAAGACTGAGGTCCGCAACACCGGGGATCTGCGGACATCCTGTTATTTCACAAGTCCTACCGCCTGCCCATCCAGTTGCCAACGCGGTTCCAACTGGCCCAGCAGATGTGTCAGGGCCGTAGCGGAGACATCGACCAGATAGACCTGCTCCTCGATCCTGCCCTTCTTCGCGGCCGGACCGCTGACAATCAGGAACACGGTGCGAATTTCCGGAATGTTGTGACCGTCGCTGTGGCCCCGTTTGAAACCGCCGTGATCGGTGCACACAATCGTCAACCAGTTTTCCTGGTCGTAAGTTGCCCGCGATCGCATGGCATTCAGGATCGTGCCGATGCAACCATCAACGTTCTCGATCGCCTGCACGTATTGCGGGACATCAGGGCTGAAGCCGATGCTGTGGCCCGCAGAATCCACCTGGTGGAAATAGACGAACATCGCGGTGGGGTCGTCGTCTTTCAGGATGCGGGCCGCGGTCTCCGCCATCTTCCGGTCTCGCTCATGTTCCCGTTGCAACCCCGACACGGGGGCCGCATTCGGCGGTTGCAAGTAAACGCGAACGCTGTTGTCCTGGTGCAGTTCCAGATTCAGGGCTCCTGCCTTGCTGGCAAAGTTGCCGAACAGGATATTGCGGCCAGGATCTGACGTCAGGAAGTGCGACTCGACCGTGAAATCGCCCAGCGTCAGATCTGGCAGCGATCCCTGCAACGGGACGCGAATCCCATGCTCCGGACTCGCCGCATCCGTCAGGTCCAGGGAGTGTGCCGGTGAAAACGTCCCGGCCTGCATGTCGATGACGGACCGGATCCTGGCAGGCCTGGCAGTGGATACGGCTTCCGCAGGATACGGCCCTGAAGCGTGACCCGCCGTATCAACCAGCTGCTGACCTGCACCCGCATCGAACGTGTATTCGGCCAGAAGGGAGTGACGATCAGCCGGAGGCAGGGCATGTTGCCGGATTTCGTCTTCACCGAGCGCCCGTTGCCACAGTCGCACGTTGTCCAGACACCCCCGAAAACAGGTGTCCCCCGAACGCGGATCTCTGCCGATGTAATAGTGTTGGCCATCCAGCCGGAATTTTCCTGAAGAATCTTGCTGTTGTCCGATCAGGCGACCGTCGAGATACAGTCGCACCATCCCGCCCGAACGCGTCGCACACAGGTGATGCCAGTGACCATCCCGGGTGTTGATTTTCAATTTGTCGGCAGGGACTCGCAGATCAACCGTCTGCGGCGAAGCTACAGGCGGCAGAGGCAAGGTTTCCTGAATATCAGCGTCGGAAACGATAAATTCATGAATCGGTTCCCACGAGACCAGGGACACCGTGCGCGCCCCGGAATGCGCAGCTTTCAGCCGTTTGAAGAAATGCGGAAATGCTTCGATCCGCTGCCCCTTGAAGCTGTTGTCCATGACGCCGTGCTTGTCTGCCCAGACGCCCGTCAGATTCGTTGTCCAGCCTGGCCCGCTGATTGTCTGGTTCTGCTGAAAACGCGTTCCCAGGATTTCTGCGGTGTCCGTGAAAGAGCCTTCACGAATCAGCCCATCCAGATGCGGCGTCCTGGCCTTTGCCAGAGCATCCGGCCGAGTGCCGTCGATCCCGAGGACCAGCACACGGTTGCGAGGAGCGGGCTGCTCGCACTCTCCCCGGGTCTCCATGAGCAAGAATGTGGCAGTCACCAGGATCAGCAAGTTCAACCAGCGCGTCATCGTGTTGCTCGCTTGCGTTCATAAACGGCGGAACGTCACCGGCGAGAGTTGCCCCGAAAATGGAGGCCCGAAAAATTTTCAGACGTTCGTCCTTGCGGTGACTTATGATCCCTGGATGTGACTAAAAGTCAATTAAGTTGACGTGAAGTCGTTGTGAATTCATTTTCACAAGCAGAGGTTTTATGGCATAACACTTTTTATAGAAGAGGTTTACGTGTATTTTTCCTGGTCATGTTCCAGCAAGGACTCTGGATGTGTCTGATGGTCATCCTGCGATCGTAATGGTAACCTGTGTACAACTGACAGGAGTTGAGAGAGCCCGGACCGCGGGAGATTTCACCCGACTCACGGGTAGTCAGGATTTGCCGGGCAGGTTGTTGTGGTGCTCTCACGACACTGGCCCGTGTCGGTCAGGGGCTGATTGTGAAGACTGCCGGAGGCCGGAAAAGTCTGGTCTGCGACTGCCATTCAGCAGGTCAAAGATGCGGCTGCGCGGACATGTCGTTGATAACGTTGCGTTGGAAGTGAACTTGAATGAACCTTGTTGAACTGGCCCAACGCATCCGGAAGCTGCGACTCGACCGCCGACTTACCCTTGAACAGGTTTCCTCTCAAACGGGCCTTACACGCAGTTGGTTGTCCAAGGTGGAGAACTTCCGCGTCACCCCGTCACTGTCTGCTCTCGGTCAGATTGCCGCAGCGCTGGGAATCCCGATTTCACAACTTGTGGATGGCCTGGACGCCAAGCCGCGGATGGTAATGATCAGAAAACAGGATCGGTTACCGGTCGAGAGAGATGGTGACCGCTCGAATATTCGCTACGAATCACTGGCCCACAAGCGTGCCAACCGGGCGATGGACCCGTTTCTGCTGACGGTTCAGGCAGGAGATATCAGCCGCGAACCGCTGTCGCATGAAGGCGAGGAGTTCCTGATGGTCTTGTCCGGCCGGATTAATCTCCAGTTCGGCGACGAGCAGTTTGAGCTCGAAACCGGTGATTGCCTCTATTTCGACGGCAGCACGCGCCACGGCCTTGTTAACCCCTACGACACCCCGGCAGAGGTGCTGTGCGTATTCTACGCCCGCCAGCTCCACGGCGATTGAAGGGGACTGGAACCAGTGTTCCACATGACTGCCGGTACCTGCCGGCGATTTCCCCGCATGTCATCGCAATTTCCGGTCGCAACGGCGATCCGATCAGCAAACCCCGGCAGCCAGTTCCGGCAATTTCTGCCACGGAAATTCTCGCTTGGCGTCAGCCAGACCCAGCGATATAGTATGCGGCACCGGAGAGGTGGCTGAGCGGCCGAAAGCACCGCATTGCTAATGCGGCGTGGGGGTCAAACCCTACCGCGGGTTCGAATCCCGCCCTCTCCGCCTTCAACCCCACCAGCCAACGCAAGTCGTTGGCTGGTTTCGTTTTGGGGATGGGGCATTTCGCTGGGTTTCCAGATTGTGCTGAAAATGTGCTGAACCGAAAACCACAGCTGTTGCAGACGCGTCATCAGAGGCATGGGACCGATCCTTTCTGGGTTGGGGCCGCAGGGAACTTCGCTCAGCGCGAATCCACGAGCGAGGAGCAACAAGCTGCCTCGCTCGTGGATTCTCACCTTTGGTTACTCTGGCGATGAATGAGACGGGTCGCGCTCCCAGATCCTGTCATGCAGCTGCCGCATCGCCTGCGGCGATTGCTGGCTGGCGATGTGGGTGTAGAGCTTGAGGGTCGCGTCGTCGACGTGTCCCACCCAGGCACGCACGATCGCTTCGGGCGTGCCGTTCAAAATGGCTCGCGAAATGTAGCTATGGCGGAATGTGTGCAGGTGGCCCGGCAGCCCCAGTTTCTTGAGCGTCCGTTTCAGTGACGTCAACAGCCGTCGCTCCGAAATCTGATGGTCGCCGAGCGGATATTTTCTCGACGGGGCGGCGGTAAATACCCAGCGATGACGCTGAGACTGATTTTCCAGCACGGTGCGGGCAATCGGAGTCAGCGGGACCGTCCGCTGATTGCCTGTCTTGGTGGTCCACCCCGGCTTGGGGCGGATGTAGAGCAGATTCTGCTCGAAGTCGACATCGTCCCAGGTCAGCCACTGCAGTTCGCCGATGCGGAGCCCGGTTTCATTCAGCATTGTGAACACTGAACGCTGCGGTTCCTGAGTGGCTGCCAGGATCTGTTGAGCCTCTTCATGCGTCCAGAACGGCTGCGGAGTGCCCTTGGGCTCCGGATTTTTCAAACCGTCCAAAGGGTCCTGAGCGATCAAACGCCGCGATTTTGCGAACTTCGTCAACTGGCGGACGATCATCACTTCCGTAAACAGCGTCTTGGGGGCCGCTCCGGCTTTGCGCCGCAGTTGGCGGTAGCGGTCGATCCACGCCAGATCGAGGTCCTGCAGGTCGTGTTGTCCCTTCTCGGCGGCGAGGTTGACAACTCGCTGCAGGACACCACGATACCTCGTCAGAGTTTTGAGCGCTCGGCCTTCCGCTTCGCAGACAGCCAGCAACATCTCCACGGCCTGAGCGATCGTCGTCGGCTCACGTGGACTCGTGATGAGATGGGTGCCGGCCTGTATCTCTTGGTCCCACGCCAATGCCTGACGGCGTGCGGTTTTCACGTTGTTGGTGCCCAACGATCGCCGCAGCTGCCGCCTCCGATGCTGCAGAGTGGCCCAGTACTGGGTTCCCCGCAGATAGATGCGGACCCGCTCGCCGACCGGCTCTGACTTCTCAGACTTGCTACTCATGGAGGGTTAATTCTTTCAGCTGCAGCACCAGACTCAGCCGGTGCTCATGATGAATTGGAAAGGAGCGAAGCCAGCGATTGCTGGCTTCAACGGGAAACAGGCAGGTAGACGGGGCTAGATACCGTCGTTCATCACTTTCAGAACGAGGCGATCGCGAAAGAACCGCAGGTGTTTCCCGAGGCGCTGGCAACAGCCGGGCAAACTGCCCTGCGACCGCCAGGCATAGATGGTGGCTTTCGGCACCTGCAAGAGTTCGGCGGCCTGATCCACGGTCAGGACGGGTGGATAGCGACTGCTCCAGTCGCCGGTCGCGAATGACTCAGCGATTTCGTCTTTGGTGATCCGCAGAGGGCGTTGGCCAGCCATCTCACTGCCTGTCATCACGGGTTAGTTGTCATTGCTCTGACCACCCTGTGACGGCAGGACGATTTTTCTTCGCGGACGGTCTCCAGAAGCCGACAATTGTTGACGCAAAGCCTGCTGTCACCAGAAAATGGAGCTTTGTGCCAGGCAGGAATACCTCTACGGAGGCGGCCAGAAGGATCCAGGGACCATGGTCAAGCTGACGGATCTCGGGACGATGACCGTTCGTCCAGCCAGTCCACCCGACGAAGGATCAACGGGAGACTCGTGCCGCGACACCTATTCATGGCGGCCACTGCCCGCAGTGGCCGCCGATCTCCCGCCAGACTTTGTGTTCGAGTTGCAGTGCATACAGCGTTCTAATGGCGAGCGCGTCTTCTCCCCTCCTCATACGGGCGGGAACACGCTGATGCAGGGGTGTCTGGGGGGGCTGGCCCTGCTGGGCCACATCAAAACGTTGACTTCCGAACAGCGTCAGAGCTACCGCCTGATGCACTTCCTGTTTCAGGCGGTGCAGACCCGGCGGGAATACCAGCGCCGGCGGTTTCAGCATGCCCGCGATCTCTACGTTCGCCTTAACAGTCGCGAGGATGCCGGCACCCGTTCGGTGCTGCCCCCGGACGTGGGACTTGGCCAGAACAGGCAAGGCCGACCATGGTCAATTGCGGAACTGATGGAACACGGCCAGGAGGCGGCTCAGCCCGCCGGTCTCGTCCGTCCCACAAAGTCAGCCCGCATTTCATGGGGATTGTTTGCAGCGGCACAGCTCAATCCGCTGGTGATCCCTCAGGATCAGGTCCCCGGCCTCATTCGTCTGGCATTGTTTGAGCGCGGAACCCCGGATCTGGAGCCGGTGGCGCGTGAGCAGATCGAACATCGCGTGACAGCAGCCGTTCATCAGCATCTTGACGTGGCATCCAATGAGGAGTTCATGAACTGGCTGGGCGGGGCCAGGAGTAGCTTCGTGAAGCAGATTGCGAAGCAGAAGCGATCACCCGGAGGAGTTATTCCGGTGGCGACCGTGAGAGATGTTCTCCTGGATCTCGGCTGGCAAGCCTGGCAGTCCATGGCAGACTGTTTTCATACGCAGGCGTGGGTGTTCCGGCAGATGATTGCACCTGGCCTGACGCCCAGCGAACAACGTCGCTTTGATCTGCTGTATTTGAAGCAGCCGGCGTTTGGCGATCTGCCACTGCTCCTGATTCGCGAACGAATCCCCGAGATCCGACCGGCGCTGACCCGACTTCTGGAAACCGGTGACGACAGTCTGATTCCCGTTCTGCACCGTTTGCTGGCCTACTACCAGTACATGGCCAGCGAGCGGCGGAGGTCCGACCAGCGCGGCCAGGCCCTCAGCCGGGCCCGAAGTCAGGGACTCTTGTCCTGGCCGCCGCTGTCTTTCCGGGAAGAACTCGGAACCGGGAACCTGCGTGCTGAGAGGGACCGTGACGAGTGATGTCATTCGTTGGAGGCAGCCGCGACCTCCGCAGCCAGTTTCAAACGCTGCGGTTTCGTCGTCAGTCCTGATTGTTGGATCGACAACTCAGGAACGCGGGGGGAAGCTGCGGGGTGCGTCTTCGCCGACTGCCGCGACCGCGATTTCGGTCGTCCCCTTGTTAATCAGGAGTGTGTCCGGCTTGTCACGTGTCTGCCGCTGAAGGCATTCCTGGCACAACAGCCGTCCCAGGATGGCGGCGAATTCAAGGGCTGCCGGACTCAGTCGCCCGGGAAACTCCCGGAGATCAGAAGCCTGCGGAGGCATGGGGGGGATCATCACTCAAGTCCTTTCGTTATGAGCGGGAGGCTGACGTCACCGTGAACCATGGGTGACGCAGGTGATGAACTGCGTCGGCGCTGCCCGGGAGCAGTCATAAGTTCGTCGGATTCAGGGAGAGGCACTGTTGGCCACATAGCAGAACGTTCCGCTGGTCAGAACGAAGCTGTAGATCGCCAGGCCCATACCGATCAGGGCGAGGTGACGACCCGCCGTGGTGTGGGAGAAGTAGCCACAGAGGTAGCCGGCGATTGCGACAGGCCAGCCGTACAAGGGCACCATCCAGCTGGCGAGACCGACCAGACCCAGCGATAAGCTGGCGTAGGCCAGCCAGCCTCTGTTCTCCGCGGATGGTTGAGGCGACCAGGGGTCCAGGCAAGCCCCCAGCCAGAACATGCAGCCGGCAACGGTTGCCAGGCAACAGATCGATCCGATGAAGAACACCCACCAGGGAATCTGGTACCAGTGGTGCAGAGCCAGGCAGAGCCAATACCACAAGACTCCGCCTGCCACATGACGCCAGTGCAGCGGAGATGATTGCTGACGGACTGGCGCTGGAGTCTCCGGTTCGGATCCAGCGGAAGCACCGGCAGGAGAACCGGAAGATTCCGAGGCTAGAGGAGTCGCCGGAAAAGTGTCATCCCCGGTCGATTGGCGGTCGGGATCCAGATCCCGGCAGAGTTGTTCGTAGGCAGCGCGGATCTGCTTGAAGATCCAGGACTCGGCACCGTGGTCGGGGTGGTACCTGGCGGCCAGTTGGCGATAGCGGCGTTTGATTTCGTCCAGGGTGGCTGTGGGAGGCACCCCCAGAACTTCATAGGGATCGGACATCGGCAGCAATTCTTCCACAGGTTGGTGACAGGTGCCCGCGAGGGGCAATCATTCGTTCATGCACCTGATCTGTCCGCGAGACAGGACGTCTCATGTGTGACCGTACGGAGTAAGGAACGGGCAACAGGAGGCCGGTGTGGATCGTCACCCCGGCTTCCTGGATTCAGCCAGGCGGCCGGCGTGACTGGAATTGAGTGGACAAGGCCGTAAAAAACACGGTGACCAGCAATGCTCCGGTGCACTCGTAGCGCAACTGACTCAGGCTGTCCAGCAGATGCCAGTCGAGCCCGTAGCTGTAAGCGGCGAAGGGAATCTGCAGACCCCGTTCCGCAATCAGGAGTCCGAGAGCGAGCCAGCGCGCCCAATTGCGGTAAAAACAGAGGCCGGTCCAGCTGGCGAGTTGGGCTCCGGCCATCCCGAACACCAGCGCCACCGCCGCCACCTGGAACAGCGGGGAAGACGTGCGAACGGCCGGCGCGGGGCTGGAAGGAGATGGAACACCGGACTCCGCCGCCACAGCGGCCTCCAGTTGGGCTGTGAACTGCATTGTCAGGCAGACCACCATCCCGGACAGCACGATTTCGGCGACCAGCAGGCCGTGGAACAGACGTGTCAGAGCCGGTTCAGAGGGAGTCAACCGCATACCGCTCCTTTCGTGGAAGCAGGGAGTTACTTAGAGAAAAACCCGGTGAAGCCCGGGATGCGATCTGCAAGAGTCCTGGTCAGTCGTCCCTGGAGATCCCTGGAGCCATCCCGGTTCACCGCTGGCTGGATCGCAAGCTGGCGAGTAAAGGCGAGCACGCGCCGGCTGCAGAATCCGGCTGGAGGGGCTAAACGCCGTTGATTCAAGGTGCGGGTAGCTGCCGTCGATCGGACGAGGACAACCAGGAGTCTCCGGTCCAAACTTCCCGGCGTGAGAACGGTTGCACATCGTTCGCGATCAGCGTGACGTCCACGA
>VFQN01006496.1_pt1 | contig 13295 bp, 16 predicted proteins | sample 3512371 | NCBI WGS metagenome assembly VFQN01 (sample SAMN10412370, study PRJNA504923) | tailings metagenome | isolation source: Replicate 2 from Balatoc abandoned mine | place: Philippines: Itogon, Benguet | collected 2017-08-28
TCGACGACCGCCAGTTCATCGCCTCGATGATCCCGCATCATTCCGGCGCGATCCTCATGTGCCGGGAGGCCAGCCTTGCCGATCCGGAACTCGTGACGCTCTGCGGCGAGATCACGAAGGCGCAGCGCGAGGAGATCGACCAGATGGAGGCGATCGCGGCGCGGCTTCGCTGAGCCCTTCCAGTACAGCGGCCGGCGGCCGATTTGACCTGACAGGCTCCATTTGGTTGTCCGAAGGGGGGCTTAATGCTGCCCGTTGTCGATTTAGTTCGAGCGTCTGCGTCTCGGGTAAAGCACCTTGCTTTCACCACCGCAGTGAGGGCGCATTGCCTGGGAACCCGTTGATCGTGACTGACAGCTTTCCCGACGTAGGTGAAAGAACCTGTCTGTCCGTTCACCACCCCTAGGCTTCCTATCGCGTCGGGCGCCAGACATTCGGCTTTCACCACCAGCACACGGACGCTTACAGTCGCATCCTCGTCCTGCCCTGAAGGCAGTGTCATTTTGTGCCTCTTCCTCGATCACCTTCGTCTGCGCCAGGCGCACGTATGCCTCGTCCACCGGGAAGTGCTTCCCGTTCATACCCTCCCGCTCGAATCCTGCCGATCATTCCCCCAGCCGTATCGAGTCCCTGCGTCAGCCGGGGCGCCTCACATGCCCGGTGCCCGGCTGCTCGCGTCCGGATGCGCATGCCGATGCCGCACAAGCGCACCCCCGAGCGCCAGCCAGTCGTCCTCGGCTCGCAGCGACGCCTCGATCAGGCTATCGACCAGGGCGTCCCTTTCGGCATCGTCCCGAGCGATCGCATGTGCGACCTCGGCGGGCGACAGTACGTCCCGGCTGGAGAATCGCCCTGTCGCCCTTGCGCGGCCTAGCAGGAGGGCACGGACGCCGTCACGAGCACGCTCGGCTGCAAGCACGCGGGTAGCGAGGGCGATATCATCATGGTCGAGTACGCAGTCCAGCAGGTAACGCACACAGGCCTCAGCGCGGTCGCGGGCGGCGGACTGGATGCGACGGCGATCTGCGGCGGTGAGGGTCAAGCTGCGTCTCCGGTACGTTCAACGATGCGGGTCTCGAACACTATGCGAGTGCGTAAGTCGACACCTGGCCTCCTTTCCGACGAGCGTCCGCGTCAGGCGTGCGACTGTCAACGCTATGTCAGCCTAACATGTCCCCCTGGTCGTCGAGGCCCATTTTATAGCGCAGCTTCGGCGAGACCTGCCTGCGGTACCGGGCGGCGAGAGCCAGCGCTTGGCCCGACGCCACCGGGTCCTTGCGAAGCTGTTCGGCGGTGAGGTGCGCTAACCTATGGCCTACGGCGACATCAGCGACGCTGAATCCAACCCCGTTGGCAAGCCGAGCCTTGTCCGGATCGAGACGGGCCACCTCGCGGATGACGTCGAGTGCGGCCGCCAGCTGCGCCAGCCGGGCCGTACTACGAGCAAGGGCACAGCCAGGATTCGATACCCGATAATCCTGTTGCCGGGCGCTTGAGTAATGTGGGGAGAACGAACGGGTCACTCCCCGGCCTCCCGTCCGGAGAGCGCCCGAAGCCGATCCTCGATGCGCGCGATCTCGCACACCTCATAAAGGTCGTGCCGCTTCAGTCGATCCAGCAACTTGCGCACGGCTTCTCTCTTGTCGAACGGTCTCCGGCCGCGCTTCAAGGGAGCCGTCAGGAAATCGACAGCCGCCTCCATGATGGCCTTCGAGACCCGGGCAGGACCCGGCTTCCGGCTCTCGTTGGCGGCCTGAATGAACGCGGTCGCTGCGGCTGCGAGCGCTATGTCGACGTGGCTCGCCGCCGGGCGGCCGCTCGTCTCCGGCGCACCCTTCCGGGCTTCCCTGTCTCTCCACGCGGCGACCCGGGCCTGCTCCCTCCTGTTCCGTGGATTAGCCTTGCGAGGCATGGGTTCCTGTCCGTTCTACGAGCCGTACTACGAGCAGGTAGAATCCGGTCAGGGCACGCAAGGAACAACGCGTCAGGATGATTTGAGACCGGTCCCGGGTACACCGATGAGCTTGGGCCGCAGGCTGCCCGTTCGCGCACGATGCTGCACGGTCATCGGCACGCCAACCCGATCCGGGAACGCCACTCCCAGCGCTTGTCGGACCTGCGCAGCGCCGGGACCGTTGACGGCCAGGATCATGAGAGCCGCGTCGGCGAGAGCCTGCTGGATGACTGCGTCGGTGGGCTCGGGTGTCCCGGCCTCGATGGCAGCCTTGCGCTTCGCGCGGGACTGTCGGTTGGCCTCGGCGTAATACTCGTTGCGAGCCTCGGGCGGCAGATCCCTAATCGTCTTCGAGCGGGAGGACTTCCGCGACACGAGATGCTGGTACAGGTGGTCGAGGGGGTCCGCCTTCGCACTCATGCCGACAGCCTCGCGCGCAGGGACTCCGCGTAGCCGAACAGCATCGACAGAGCCATGCGCGCGTCGTCCGCGTCGCCGGATGCCGCCCGCTGCCTGGCGGTCTCGACCTGGTCGATGAGTCCGCGGAGATCCTGCTCGAGCGTCTTGGCTCGGCGTTCAGCATCGGCTTTAGTCATGGTCGTCTCCTTTGTCATGCTTCGACCATGACGCCGTCGGCGGACCTGCAAAAGCTTTTGTCGCGATAAACAAAAAAGCATCTCGCTCCTTAGGACTCGGGTGGGCAGGTCGTTTCGATGACGTCCACGAGGGCATGGGAGCCATGCCTTCGAATGTGAGGGACCAGGTTGCTGACGGTGGAAGGATACGACCCTCCCGGGTGACAGGCACGGCGAAGCGATGACAGGGCCGGGAGGGGGGATGAGCCTCAGCCTTTCCCCCCTTCGCGGAGCGACACGGCAGGGCCACGGAAGCGATGGCCCACCCCACGATTCCAGGAGCCCAACGGCCTCTGTGCGGGACCTTGAAGCGACAGCTCTCCAGGCAACAGATTTAAGGGCGGAATCCGGCCTGGTTCCTATCTGCTAGAATCTGTGGTGAATTATGGAACTCGGGATGGGACGAAACCGCCCGGCCTGCCTCGATCTGTCAACGGGCTTCTGAACCCGTATTCCGAAGCCTGAACCCGGTTCAAGAATCTTCTAAACCCGTATTCCGCGAACTTATCCCACGCTCGTAGACGCATGGGTTCAGAAGCGCGGAATCTCCTGAACCCATCCCTGCCGGGGCATGGGTCGAAACCTTGCGCCACAAGCGTTTCAGCTTCTGGACCTGTTTCTCCCGGCGCATTGGTCCGAAAGAATTCCGTCTTCCGAACCCATGACGGCAGAAACAGGGGTTCAAGAGCTTGCGTCATTCCGCCGACCGACAAAACATCTAGTAAGGCAGACGACAGGGAGGGTGCGGTGCTGACACGAGTGAGGCCGCCGATGGTGCCCCGGAACGCGCGGCCGGACGCGAGGACCGAGGCGGGACTGTTCCGCCCGGCGGCCAGGGGAGACCTATCCGATGCGCTGGCGACGAAAGGAAGCCTGCAGCGCGTCACGCCCGAGAGCCCACGCCCGGCCGAGATGCTGGCTGGCGTCGAGGTGCACGAACTAGAGGGCCAGCGCCTGACAGCCGACGACGCGGCCCTGCACGAGCTGCTCCTGAGCCATGCTTATGCGGGCGACCGCTCGATGCCGGACGTCATGCACACCTTCCCGGTGTCCGACGCGGTCCGCTACCTCGGCAGCCGCGTAGAGCGCGAGGACGTATTGGCATCCCTGCGCCGCCTGAAGTCGACGACGGTTTCCTATGGCGCAGCCGGCGGCCGCCGCTACGGGAACGTCTCCCTGCTGGAATGGTGGTCGGAGACGACGGCCGAAGAGGACGTCATCCGCTACCGTCTGCCCGCCCCCGTCAGGGACCTGCTCGGCAGCCAGCCGCGATACGCGTATCTGGAACTCGCGGCCCTACCGTCGATGTGCTCCAAGTACAGCCTGCGACTCTACAAGCGCATGGCCCTGGAGGCCTCGTCCCGGAAGTGGGTGCCGGGCGAGGACAACACCCTGCGCTTCTCCCCGACCCCGGCGGAGTTCGCGAACTGGATCGGATTCCCGGTTACCGCGGACGGCGGCGTGACAGCGGGCAAACTCCGCGAGCGCGTCCTCGACCATCTCGCACGGGACTTCGCGGGCGTCCGCGCCTTCCGGCTCTCTGTCAGCCCGCGCCGCGGGACGGGCCGGGGCGCCCCGCTGGTCGCCATCGACGTCGAGATCACGCTGGCCGCTCCCGACCGCCATGCCGTGCCGATGTTCTTCCATCCTTCGCTGGACCGTCTCCGCCCCGGCTACAAGGACGTCGAGGAATACCGGATCGATTCCCGCACCGTGCGCCGCGCCAACGCGACGTTCGGCAAGGCCATGGGTTTCATCCACGGCAGAGAGTTCGCCGACCTGTGGCAGCTCGCCCTGCATGAAGCGCTGTCCGGCGACGCGATCACGGACGGCTACGCGACCCGCCCGACGCGCGGCGAACGCCTGTTGGCGACGGTCTCTTCCCGTGGGGCCGACTTCGCCGCCTGGGAACTGTTCGCGCAGGAATGCCAGGACCCGGACATCCGGCTCGCATGCAAGGCCGATCTCGACGCCTACTTCGCACGGGAGAAGCGCGCGGAGGCCGCCCGCTACGAACGCCTCGGCGACGACGCTCCGCGCGGCACCCGCAAGCGCGCCCCGGCGTTCATCGTTGACGAGACCCAGGCCGCACCGGTCGCCGAGCCGAAGGCAGTCCCGACGGACCTGACGCTCGAGGACTGCAGCGTGGTGATCTTCAATGTCGACCCGGCATGCGGAAGCCTCGAAGTCGACGACATCGGCACCTTCATCGCCAAGCATGCCTGGACTGGCTCCCGCCCGGTCGACGTCATCCTGCGCTACGGCGCGCACGGCCACGAGACATGGACGGTCGGCCGCTACCCGACGTCCGAGGACGACGTCGACGCGATACTGCGCCGCTTCAAAACCGCCATCGACGGCATCGAGGAGTATGAGTGATGCAGCCCAACCTGTTCGCCCGCAAGCGCATCGAACCCAAGGTCGACCCGGTCCTCCCGGCTCCGGCGACGGCCGTCCAGCCGGGCCTCCGATTTCTGCTGGAGCCGGAGGCCGAGGCTGAGGCCAGCCAGCTGTCCCGCCATCTAGCCGGCCGTCAACTGCGGAAGGGCTGGCTGGCCTGGTACCTGCGCGAGGTCATGCCGCGGGAGTGCCCGCACTTGATGCGCGCCGACGAGGTCCTGCAGGGTCTGGTCAGCCGCGCCCTGACGCACGTGTCCGAACACCCGGAGTTTCCGGGCTGGTGGATGTCGATCCTGGTCAGCGTCGCCAACGGCCATCCGCAGCGCCTCAGGGAATCGTGCCAGAAGGTGCTGGCGTGGCGTCCGGCCGCCACGGCTGCGGCCGTCGAGGACGAAGGCGGAGACAGGATGTGGCATGAGCGGATCGTGATCCGTCAGACCGCGCGCGGCGCCCAGGGCCGTGGCCGCTGGGCTTCCGACTGGGACGTGTCCGACGACGAGGCGATGGCGGCAGAGGCCGAGCCAGACTTCGACTTCTCGCAGCTCAGGCCGACGGGCGAGGTGTCGACGGAGATTCCCTTCTGAGGTTGACGCCCAGCACGGCGACGCCCTATCGATCGCACTTTCTTAGATCCCTGCGGCTACCATGGCCGCAGTCAGGAGACACCGACATGACGAGGACCTCGAACCGAATAGCCCGCTGACCCCCTGGCCGCACTTGCGGCCGGTCCGCCTACGCTGTTCTTCGAGGAGTCCTGACCCATGTCGTACGTCACGAAATACTACACTGCCGACCTGCATTTCGGGCACGAGCTGATGCTCAAGCCGGAGGCCTGCGGGCGCCCGTTCGCCAGCGTCCACGAGATGGACGAAGCCCTCGTCACCAACTGGAACGCGACCGTCCGCAACGACGGCGATCTCGTTTACGTCATCGGAGACTTCGCCATGGGCCTCGGCAACGCGGACCGTGTGCGGTCGCTGTTCAACAGACTGCGCGGCCGCAAGCGGCTGGTGACCGGGAATCACGACTTCGCGAAGGCCAACCGCCTGCACCCGACGCTGGCCGCCCTCGACTGGGACGAGCCGCCGACGGCGATGCTCGAGACCACCGACGAGGGGCAGCGCGTCGTGCTGTGCCACTACGCCCTCCGGACGTGGCCCGGCGCGCACAAGGGCGCGTGGCACTTCTTCGGGCACAACCACGGCAAGATGCCGCCGCTAGGAAGGAGCCGGGACGTAGGCGTCGACTGCCCCGACGTCGGCTACAGCCCGCGCACTTTCCGCCAGCTGACGGCCGGGATGGAGGCATGACGATGGACGACTACGAGCAGGAATGGGCCGACGCGTGGCGGCAGTGGGCGGAGATTCAGATCCGCTTCCCGGAATTCAACCTTCCGACTGCCGAGTGCATGGCGGGATGGTATCCGATCATCGAGCGCCTGCTCGTCGAGCTGCGCGAGATCGCGCCCCGCGGTTCCATCCGCGTCGTCCAGGTGAAGGAGAAGCTTGGCGAGCTGCGCGTCTACTGGGACGGCCCGGTGGAGGTTCAACACGACGAGAGGGTCTCCGTCGCGGTCTTCGCGGCCGAGTGCCGTGCGGTCCGCAGCTGTGAAATCTGCGGCAAGCCGGGCTTGCGCCGGATCGGCAGCGGCGGATGGCTCTCGACGCGCTGCGACGGGCACGCGCCCCCGAAGAGCAGGCCCACGCATTCCGCCGAAGAGCAGCGCTCATGGCAGCCGGAGATGCGTTCTTACCGCAAGGGCCAGCCCGACAGCGTGTGGCGCTACGATCCCACGCGCGATGCTGTCGTTGCCGTGGAGGACGAACGATGACCGACGCCACCCGGCTCGACCTCGTCCGTCTGCTGTCCGGCGGCGGCCACGCCGTCGTCGCCGTGTCGCACTGGGGCTTCCTCGAATTCGAGCACCCCGAGCGCGGCATCAATGTCGCTGGCTCGGAAGCTGGCTACCCCCGGCTCAGCTCGGCCGTCGTGTCGATCGACGCCGACGCGAGGACTGCGACGACCGCATCCGGCAGGGTCTACGTCCTCGTCGGCGATCCTGATCCCGACTACGCGCTCAGCGTTCCCGGCGGCTTCTCGAAGCTGGACGGCAGCCGCTACCGCGTCGTCGGCATTGACGACGCGGTAGCGGCTCTGGGCAACGCTACAGAGGTGTCTGACTGACATGCCTAACGACGATGACATCCAGCCCGCAGCCCTCGTTTTCGGCGAGGCCTTCGACGACGCCCCGACTCAGGGACAGGCTGCCGCTTCGCTGGCGAGGACGTCGTGGCATCGCGACCTGGAGGGTGCCCAGACGGATGAGGAAGTCGGCCGCGTACTTGCGCGCAAGTACGCGGCCGGTCCCCGGATGTGGGCGGGGCGGCTGATCCTTCGGGAGCTGGGGCTGCTCGTCGACGGCACCGACGCCCGGCACTAGTCGGCGGCGGAGCGTGCCGCTTTCTGGCGGTCGTATTCGTCGAGCAGGGCGTCGGTCCAGAGTTCCATCGCTTCCGACTTGAGTTCAAGGAACTGCGCCTCCGACCCGTAGGCCATCGCCGTGATCTTGGCCGTCCGCTGCCGCTGGAAGTCCTTGCGCTGCCGCTCCGTCGCCGACGCCTTCAGGCCTTCCTTCTCGTCCACCTCGTGCGCGAGGATCGCGGACGCGCCGCCCGGCATCTTCATCCTGGTCATGAAGGCGGAGAGGGTCCGGCGGTCGTCATGAGGACTCCACCACTCGATGCCCGCTTCCTCGAGAAGGTTCTTGCGCTCGGTCCGCTGGGGCTTCGACCGCGGCATGCCATCCTTCCGGAGACGGGTCGGGGGTTCCTCCTTGAGAGGCTGGATCAAGGCGTCGCGGCCGCGAAGTCGGTACAGGATCCGGTAGACCCCGGAGTGCGAGATGTGGACGGCCGGGTCGGCCTCGGAAGGGAACGCCCAGTCGTCGCTCGCCCCGGCAGTGCTCTTGGCGCGGAACCTCTCGACGTGCTGCCACGCCCTTGCCGGGACCGGCAACACGAAGGAACGGCCAGCCTTCATGTCCTCTGAATCCCACGCTGCGAGCATCCATCCGGTGCCGGGCCGCTCCGGGTCCTCGACGATGTCGTGCGCCCGCAGGGACATGGCGGCATTGCCGCGTTGCCCTGACAGGACCACCCACCACAGCCCCGCAAGGGTGCCGTGCCCTACGCCTGGCACGTTGATCGCCCGGCCGGGCAACGGCTTGTCGAGGTAGTCCTCGGCGAGCAGGAGCGTGCCGACCACGTCCTCGATCGACGGCGAACGCTCCCGCTTCGGGTTCTCGAATTTGGTCTTCACGAGCCGCCACCATGCGCGCTCGGGATTGAGGCCAGCCTTCTGGTGATGCCCCGCGCAGTGGTCGAGGACGGAGCGCACGTGGGTAACCCACTTGTTCGAGGGGCTGACACCGGACTGCCCGTTGGCGACGGCCTCCTTGACGATGGTGTCGCGCACGCTCTCGACGTCAGTCTGTGAAACCAAGGCGGCGGGCTTCTCGAGGACGTCCTGCGCGCACGGACGGCCCATGGAGACACGCAGGTCACGCTCTTGTGCGGCGCCGATCTTCTTGCGGGCGGAGGGATGACGCTTGTCGCTGATCGTCTGCTCGAAGCACTCGCGCAGCGTCCAGCTGTCGGGTTCCTCGACGATGGCGGCGAGCGCGTCGTCATGTCCCCTCCCGGCATGGCGGTGGTCGAGGTAGGGGTCGACCTTCTCCGGCTCGGTCTTCAGGAGCGCTTTCACCTGCCCGGCGAGTTCCCTAGCCTTCTCGGGCGCCGTCAGGGGCCACTCGTGCTTGGGATACACGTAGCCCAGGGTCTTCGTGTGAGACGACGTCTTCACGGCCCAGGAGACCACGCCGTTCGCCGAGATCAGGCGCAGCCCCTTGAGGGCCACGTCGGAGATCACGGCCATGGACAGGTCGGCGGCCTTGCCCTCGCGGCGAGCCTTGACCGCCTTCTCGGCCGCGGTGGCGGCCCGCGAGACCTCGGTCGCGGTGATGTAGGCGCGGGTCGTCGGCATCTTGCCCCCGAAACTGGTGTCAGAACTCCACACCACTCCTACACCACTCCAAAATCTGTTTACAAGGGGCCGTTCTGCCTGCGCGAAACAGGACGCATTCGACTCAAGCTTGGCTGGAATTGTTGACAAAGCCCATGATTTTCAGACACTTGTAACCAGCTCGTTTCGCTATAGCTGGACTTGTCAACAGACTGTGCGGAGGACAGATTCCTGAACAGCAGGAATCATAATCCTTGTGTCGGGGGTTCGAATCCCTCCTCCGCTACCACTGTTTCAGGATCAGAAAATCAACCACTTAGGACAGAACAGAGGTTCGGTCCGATGTGAGACATCTCGCGCTAATGAACGCGGAGATGTAATGGCCCGGATCTCGTATCCGACCCGTCGCGAAGGGCGCTACTACGGCCAGGTGCGGCTTGCGCGCCGTGTTGCGGCCATGGCAGGACGACCCCTATACAGGGCGTCCCTAAGGACAGCCGACTATCGGCAGGCACGGCAACGCCTCCTCGAGTGCATCAGCTGCGTCGCCCGCATGAATGGTACGCGCGATGACTCCAGCCTTGTCAAACAGAGTGAAGTGATGGCCTGAGCGATGACCATCTTTCCTTAGCTGCACGCAAGTTCTTTAATAGGCTTCGGTCGATCTTGATCCCGACCACTGGAAGCGGCTTTGGCATGCGTAGGCTGGATAGCCGGGGTCGAAAGCTCAGCTTAAAGGCCAATACCGAGATCATGCAACCGGCAGCATCCGTATTGGTCATCTCCAGCTTCAGCGAGGTAGAGTCGGCCCTGTCGCGGATCAACTGCTTCAGAATCGGCGCATAGCGTTGCGCGCGACCTCGGTGCTTAGCATCGTCGCGCGTATGACGGGCGAAGTCTGCCGGTGTCAGTTCCGTGGACCCGTTCAACCCCCAGCAATCTGCGCGATCACAAGATGGCAGACAATGCGCCACGCGGAGGCTGGGCAAGTTCGTCGACCAGCGGGATGGACACCTGCATGCTTCCGGTGGCGGTCGCGCGATATGGGTTACGTATCCGTCTGCGGACACGTGCGGCTGTTCTGGCGAGATCCCAGGACCAGCTTGACTTATCAGCCAATAGGCTAGTTTTTCATTTTATGCTGGTCCGCATCCATGTTACGGCAGGGTGGAGGCATCAGTTGACAGCGGGCGGGCGGCAAGGTCTTGGATTTAACCAAAAGCAGCATCTCGCGTTACATCCAGCTTGCCACGTTGTTTCGTCGCAAGGTGGAGACGGGCGCGTGGCAGCTCGGAAAGCAGATCCCGACCGTCGATATGCTTGCGGCGGAGTTCGGCGTCGCACGCGCGACCATTCGGCAGGCGCTGTCGATCCTAGAGAGCGACGGGCTGATCGAGCGGCACCGCGCCAAAGGTACGTTCGTGACCTTCCGCCCTCAGGAGGCGCTGTGGTGCCAGGTCGAGACCAACTGGGCGGGGCTTTTGAACGCGCGCGAGGGCGCGACCATCGAGGTGCTGACCCGCAGCTACAGTGACGACGTACAGGGCCTGATCCACTCGGTCGGCGAGCGAGCGCCGTCCTATCTGCATCTTCGCCGGCGCCACTGGCGCAACGGCGCGCCGTTCATGGTCGGCGAAGTGTATATCGACAAGCGGCTCGAAGGCCGGATCACCGAGGATGCGCTCAAGACCAAGACGTCGATGCGGCTCATTGCCGATGTGGCGGGCGTCGAAGTCACCGATGCGCGGCAGACACTGACGATCGGCACGGCGGATGGGGAGGTCGCGCAGCTTCTCGACCTTGCCCTCAACGCGCCGGTTGCGATCGTCCACCGCTCGGCCGTCGATGCCAACGGGACAGTCGTATTTGTCGGCGTTGCGACGTATCGCGGCGATGTGGTGCGGCTCGACCTCAAGCTGAAGTAGCCGCTCAACTGGCGGCGAGGTCACTGGAATTGTCCCCCTTGCGGAAGCGTGCGCCGCGCAGGAGATCGTAAAGGCAGCAGACGACAGCGACCGTGCAGCCGATCGCAATGGCCAACTTGCCCGGGTAGACCGGAAACTGCACGATGCCAGACGTGTATTCGCCAATGCGCCACGAGTGGATCGCATTGCCCCAGCCGCGCCAGGCGAGCGTGCCGAAGAAGCCGAGCATTAGCAGCAGGGTAAGCGCCTCACTCATCCGCTTGCCCCAGCGCGGCATCAAATCGTAGCCGATCTCGACGCTGATGTAGGAGCGGTTCATGTGGATCGCGCCGAGGCCGAGAAAGACGGTGATCACCATCAGCGTCTGCGTGGCTTCGAAGACGCCATGGATGGGCCTGCCGAACAGGTAGGTGAAGATGATGTCGAAGCCGCCGAGCAGCGTGATCGCAAGGATCGCCAGCCCTCCGATGAAGAGGGCGACGCGGTTGATGTTGGCGAGAACAGTCCGGATCATCACGTTGCCCTCAGAAGCTCATATTGTTCGGGACCCAGAGCACGAGCTCAGGGAAGAGGATGAAGATTGTCAGCAGGACCACGTTGAAGAAGACGAAGGGCAGGATGCCCCGCACGATGTCCTCGATGCGCAGGGCGCCTTCGGACGCTCCGACGGTCGCAAACAGGTTGAGCCCGACGGGCGGCGTGATCGCGCCGATCTCGATGATCACGATCACCAGAATGCCGAAGAAGATGGGGTCGATGCCGGCTGCCACGATGATCGGATAGACGAAGGGGATCGTGACCAGTTGTAGAGACAGGCCTTCCATGAAGCAGCCGAGCACGATGTACATCGCCGCGATGATCAGGAGCAGCATGGTGGGCGTGAGGTTGAGCGCCTCGGTGAAGTCGACGACGCCGGTGACGAAGCCGCTGAGAACCAGCATGCGTGAATAGATCATGCCGCCGATGATGATGATGAAAAGCATGGCCGTCGTCTCGGCGGATCGCATCATCGTCTCGCCCAGCATGCCCATGGTCAGCCTGCGGCGCGCGGCCACGATCACGAGCGCACCGAAAGCGCCGGCAGCACCGGCAGCCGATGGCGAGAAGAAGCCGCCATAGATGCCGGTCATGATGAAGAGGAACAGCAGGATGATCGACCACGTGCTGCCGAGCGCGCGCCAGCGTTCGGCCCGCGGGGCTTTTGGGCGATCTGCCGGCGCAAGCGACGGGTTGATGCGGACCATCACCGACACCATCACGCAATAGCCGATGGCGGTGATGATGCCGGGCACGATCCCGGCAATCATCAGCTTGCCGATCGATTGCTCCGTGAGGATGCCGTAGACGACCATGCCGACGCTGGGCGGGATCAGGGCGGCGAGCGTGCCGGCAGAGGCGATGCAAGCGCCGGACAGCGACTTCGAATAGCCGAGCTTGAGCATTTCGGGCAGCGACAGGCGCGTGAACACCGTCGCATTGACCAGTGGCGAGCCGGAGATGGCTGCAAAGCCTGTGGCTCCACTGATCGTCGCAAGATAGAGACCGCCGCGCAGATGGCCGAGCCAGCGATCGGCGGCATTGTAGAGTTCACTCGCCATGCCGCTCGCCATGGCGAGATTGCCCATGAACAGGAATGTCGGCAGCACCGCGAAGGCGTAGTTTGCCACAACGCTGTAGGAGACGCTGTAGAGTTGTCCGATCGCCAGCGCCTGGCCGCCGATCAGATAGAGACCGGCAAGTCCGGCGATGCCGAGCGCTATCGCGACAGGAACGCCGAGCGCCATGAGCAGCAGCATGCCGCCCGTGAAAAGGCCGGCGATCGACAAAGGATCCAGCATGGGCGTTCCTGGGGCTTGAAGAAGCGACCGGGCAGGGATGACCTTGCCCGGTCGTCAGGTCCGAAGATGACCGGCTGTGCTACTCGACTGCGCGCCAGGCGGCCGCCATGGCAGCGGCTTCTTCACCGCGCCCTGCGGCGTTCATCTTCTCAGCCCAGACATCAAGCATGTCCGGCATCATCGCCTGAAGCTCTTCCTGCTGCGTGAACTCGATCAGCTCGACGCCATTCTCGAGCAGGGTCGCCAGCGCCTTGTCGTTGGCAGCCTTCGTGACCTCCACGTCATAGGCTTCGGCTTCCGCCTGGACGGTGGTGATGAGTTCCTGGACGGCCGGGTCGAGGCCATCCCAGGTGCCGCGGTTCATGACGCTCATATGCGCGATGATCGGACCGAAGGTGACGTCGGAAGCATATTTCGCGACTTCGTACAGGCGGTTCGAGGCGAGGAAGTCGTAGGGCAGGATGATGCAGTCGATCGTGCCGCGCTGCATCGCCTCATAGAACTCGCCCGGCAGGACGGTGAC
>VFQN01006498.1_pt1 | contig 13288 bp, 12 predicted proteins | sample 3512371 | NCBI WGS metagenome assembly VFQN01 (sample SAMN10412370, study PRJNA504923) | tailings metagenome | isolation source: Replicate 2 from Balatoc abandoned mine | place: Philippines: Itogon, Benguet | collected 2017-08-28
CGCCCGCCGCAAATGCGCCGAGCAAGGCCAGACCCAACGAACGGCAGAAGGCGGCGGCCCGAGACATCACACGCGAATCCGAGACTGAATACTCAATACGATCCTGCAAAACGTCGCACGTTCATAGGCCCACCTTACTGCAACTAATTCGCAACTGCAGATACGTAACGCAGGAAATCTGCTTCGTGCCACGATCCTCCAGTCTTCGCGTCATGCGGACTTGGAGAGATTAACGCCAGGGTTCCCAAGGTCGGGCGTAAGGCACCCCCGCGTCAGGCGGATAACAGAAAGACTACGGGTCGATGACAGATGAGTTCTATGCGGCCGGGTGCATTTCGGGTTCTATTTCGCGCACGTTTGCGGGATCCAAGCAGCGTCATCAGGATGCGCGCTCGATCGGCGCTATCGTCGCCCTTCCCAGTGGACGATTTGCCTGGCCGCATACGCAATCGCCCGGTCGCTGACGAGACCGATCACCCCGATGATGATCACCCCGGCAAAGACATAGGTGGTCCGGAAAAAACTGCTCGCATCCAGGATCACGAAACCCAGGCCGCGGTCGCCACCCAGGAGTTCGGATGCAACGAGGATCGTCAGCGCCGTGCCCATAGACACACGCAGTCCTGTCATGATCTGCGGAAGAGCTGACGGCAACACCACGAAACGAAAGACCTGCCATCGATTGGCGCCCATGGACTGCGCTGCCCGTAACGTATCGAGACCCACCGCATTGGCGCCGGCCTGCGCGTTCACCATCATGATCAGGAGAACGAAAAGAAAGATCAGAACGGTTTTCGACACCTCTCCGATTCCAAACCAGAGGATGAACAGCGGAATCAGTCCAAGTGGCGGGATAGGCCGCAGAATTTCCGAGGGCACCAGAAACAGCGCATCTACGGACCTTATTCGGCCCCGGAGAAGTCCGATCGCAATGCCGAAGATGGCTCCGAATATGAAGGCCACGCCCACGCGAACAAGGCTCGCCCAGATATGCGTCCAGATTGGGATCCCGGAATAGCCGCTTTTTAGCATATCCCACATCGTGGTCGCGACCGCGGCCGGGCTTGGCAACAAAGCGGCCGGCACGACGCCTCGCGCCGTAACCAACGTCCAGACGAACAGGACCAGCAAAGGCGAGATCATCGCCAGCGCGATATAACTTCGCTTCTCCCCGGGTGAACCCACGCAACGTCCCTTCCGCGTCTAGACTTTTCTCTCGGCGAGCATCCGGCGATAGATCGTCTCACGCAGCCGGATGAATTCGGGGTTCAGGCGGTTTTCGCTCGAGCCGCGCGGCTCCGGCAGTGCGACGTCGTACTGCTCGTATTCGCCGCGCTGAAGTGCGGTCAGCAGAAAGATTCTGTCACCAACGAAGACCGCCTCATCGATGCTGTGAGTGACGAACAGGATCGTGCAGCCTGTCCTGTCGCGGATGCGCAGGGTCTCTTCCTGCAATTGCTCCCGCGTCTGAACGTCGAGCGCCGAAAACGGCTCGTCCATCAACATGACCCGCGGCTTGGCCGCAAGCACCCTCGCGAGCCCGACCCGCTGCCGCATTCCACCTGACAATTGGTACGGATAAGCAGATTCGAAACCGGAGAGACCGACAAGCGAAGCCATCTCGTGCGCCACCTGATCGCGCTCAGACTTCCGGCGGCCGGCGCAGCGCAGGCTGAAGCTTATATTCTCCGCCACGGTCATCCAGTCGAACAACGCAGCGGCCTGGAACACGACGCCGCGATCAGGACCCGGCCCCGGGACTTCTCTCTTGTCGATCAATGCGGCGCCGCTTGTCGGAGAGAGAAAGCCGGCGACGATATTGAGGATGGTGGTCTTTCCACAACCTGACGGCCCGAGAAGCGCGACGATCTCCCCGCTGCCAACAGAAAAGGAAACGTCCGTCATGATCGCTCGCCCATCATAGGCGAACGACACATGATCGAAATCGAGGACTGAATTGGCGGTGACCGTCTGCATTCCGTCCTTGGTATCCATCCGAAGAGCCGCGGCTGGCGCGGCTGCGGTGAACGCGGCTCTCCGAAACGGCTTCATCGTCTATTTCGAGGCGAGCAGCGATTGAATGGGTTTGGTGTTGAAAATGCCGGCCCAGTCGCTCGGTGGCGCCGGGATCCGCTTTTCCTGCACCAGGAACGCCGCGATCCCCTGCAAGTGCTTCATCAGGCGCGAATCCAGTTCCTTGCCGGGAGGCCCCATGTAGCTTGCAGTCAGGATCTCCTCGAATTCGGGATTGCTCGCGGTCTGTCCCTCGATCAACATGTCGAACTGATCCGGCGCCATGTTCACGCGCTTCGCCTCATACTGGCGAACGCTTTTTGGGTTCGCCTTGTAATCCTTTTGAGCCTGACGCCACGCGGTGAGGAAGCGTTTTACTGTCTCCGGGTTCTGCGAGACGAATGGCTTGCGCGCGACCCAGACGCCACCGGTGATCATGTTCAGGCTATCGGTGGTCGCAATCGGCTTTGCGCCGGCGCGCTCAATCGCGCCGATATTGGGCTCCCAGACGAAGGCGGCGTCGATCTGCCCGGCAGTGTAGGCCGGCGGCATGTTGGCAGGACTGAGATTCACGATCGTCACGTCGGAAGGCGTAAGTCCGCTCTGAGAGAGCGCCTGCAGCGTATGATAGTGGCTTGTCGAACCGACCGCGACGCCAAGCTTCTTACCCTTCAGATCGGCGACCTTCGCGATTCCGACTTTCGGATTCGCCGATAGACGGACGTTGGTCTTGTCGATCCGTTCCATGAACAGGATTTCTATCGGGAGACCGTTGGAGTAACCCGTCACAACCGGAAACTCTCCCATCCACGCAATGTCTATTTCGCTTGCCGCGAGCGCAGGAAGCATCGCCGGCCCAGCCGGAAACGTCGCGGTCTTCACTTCAAGGCCATTCTTTTCGAACAGCCCCGTATTCATCGCGTACATCAGAATGACATTGATATCGCCGGACTGATAACCAATCCGTATCGGAAGCTTGTCCTGCGCCGCAGCGGTGAACGACGACATGCCAAGACATAACGCTGCCGTCAGCAAGGATACGATGCGTCTCATACGAGGTACTCCTTCTAGGCGGGGAAGCCGTTCGTTGCGGTCGTCAGTCAATCTGTCTTGGGCTGCGCATCGACACCGAGAATGTCGAGAATTGTCAGGGCAAGAATGCGCGTCGCTGCGACAGCCTTGTCGATGTGGATGTACTCGTTGATCGGCGGCCATCCGTCCTCGCCCGGACCGAACGTGATCGCGGGAAGCCCGCGTTCGGCAAAGCGGATCGTGTCGTTATAGGCGTTCTTGCGATAGAGCTGAGGCTCCTCGCCGAGTATCCGCTGGTAGGCGCGGCGCAGGGCAAGCGTGGGATGCGCCGCTTCATCCTGCTCCATGGTGCCCGATACGAACAATGTGCCGGGATAGAGCTTCGCCCCAGCCTTCAAGTCATTGTCGGCACGGGTCTCGCGTTCGATGACTGCGTTGATGTCCTGCATCACGCTTTCGGCTGTCATGCCGGGGACGAGCCCGACAACGCCGAGAATCACGCGGCAATGATCCGGCGTGAATTGCATCTCGCGCGCGAGCCCGCCAAATATGCGATTCACGGTGACCATCGGCTCGGTGCCTCCGGAACGCTTTGCCGGCTCATGACGAAACGTCATGGTTTCGAACGCACGGATGAGGTGCGCCATCTTCACGATGGCATTGACGCCGGTGTCCGGTCTCCACAAATGCGTCTTGGTTCCGAACGTCTCGATCTCGACCAGGCAATTGCCGGAATTCGCTACGGCAACGCCCATGCCCCAGTGGCCGTCGGCGGCGGTCCATCCGGTCGGCTCGCAGACAATCGTGTAGTCGGCGCGCAAGCCTCGCTCGTCGAGAAGATAGATCGCGCCGTTGGGCCCGTGCTTTTCCTCATCGGCGGTGTAGACGCATTGCAGCGTCCCGCCGAGGCGCACACCGGCATCGAGAATGGCCTTCACGGCCAGCAGCGTGCAGGCGAGATTCCCCCGCGTATCGGAGGTACCGCGCGCATAGAGGCGATCGCCAACACGCGTGGGACGGAACGGGTGGCCACCGGTCATGGTCCACGCACTCCAGTCTCCGGCAGGATAGGTATCGAGATGATCGTTCAGAAGGAGCGACGGCGCATCGGCTCGCGCGCCGGCGATTGCACCAACGACGTTGGGTCGGCCCTCGACCTTGGCATCGAGTTCGACTGTGAACCCCATGGCCGACAGCTTGCTGGCAATAAGAAGCGCGATCCCCTCTTCGCGCGCTGCGGTATCATCGGGATCCAACGGATTTTCCGCTTCGGGTTGTCCGGCCGGGATCAACTCACACGCGAGATCGAGCCATGCCTTCTCCGTGATTGAATCGAGGATGCGTTTCTCGATTGCAGATGGTTCGACGCGGGGACGTGCAGCAAGAACGTTCATATCAAAAGCTCCTGCAGTCTGGTCAGCAAGACATGTGCCAGAGCGACAGGACATCGGGCCCCGCAGGAGGGCGCGTATCAAGCCATTGAAACGCTGCGATAATTTATTGGCGTCTTCGAACTGTCAGATAGTTTCCGCCATGGTCCGTTTGCGCGGTGTCCGGGCAGCTTGAGCGACGGTTCTTGTGCGGGTCAGTCCCGATCGTCGTGTTCGGACAGGCTGCGCAATATCTCCGGCTTGCGGATAATCATGATACCGCGGCGCTGGGAGATGATGCCGCGCTTCTGTAGGCGGTTCAGGCTGATGGTCACCCACTGACGTGTCGAACCGATCAGGTTCGCAATCTCCGCATGGCTGAATGCAACCGCAACCGAAATCTGTCCGTCACGCTCAGCAATGCCGTGAGTCGTCGCGAGATGCATCAGGACGTGCACAAGACGCTCGTGGAGCGATCGGGTGCCGAGCATCTGCGCGAGCGACGAATAGCAGCGCGCCTTGAACGACAGCGCGTCTATCAATTCCAAAGCGAGGTCCGGCACCTCCCTCGCGAGCGCACGCAACGCGGCTCCAGGCAAATAGGTCACGATCGACTTCCTCGCCGCGACGGCCGACCACATGCAGGAACCGCCGAACAGATGAGGTCCACCGACGAAGTTGCCGGGATGCCAGTACGCAAGCGTGATCTGCCGTCCCGACGGCGCGGTATAGAAGCTGCGGATGAGCCCTTGCTCCACGACGACGATGCCGTCCTGATATTGCCCCTGCGCGAATAACATTTCCGAACGCGCCAGCTGCCGCGTGGTGCCGATTCGCCGCACGGCTTCACGGTCTTGCGGAGGCAGCCGCTCGACAAAATTCTGCGGCCGTCCGAGCATGGTCTCGCTCTCAGCAAGCAGAATACCTGCTGTGGCGGGATCGAAAACGTTTCTACTTTCGTGCATTTGGCAGGCCCTTCCGACCTACCCGGCATGGTCACACTACCGTGCCATCGGGCGGAAGCCAATCGGCGATACGTTGCTTCTGGGTCCGCGCGCTCAAAAGCGATTAATTGCTTCCAACAGGACCAGGACTCCACGCACCCTTCGGACCGAGTAACGGCAACACGAAAATGTGGGCTTTCGCACATGACACAAACTGCAACGCCGGCGCATGCGACGCCGCAACCGCTTTCAGAAAATCTGGCTGACCCACTGGCGACGCTTGAAATCGCCTATCGCCGCATCGAAGCTGAACGTGATCGTCATTGCTGGATTTATGTCCGTCCGATGGCGGAAGCGCTCGCCGCTTGCCGCTCGTTGATTGAGCGCGCCCGCAGCGGCGAACATCTCCCGTTGCTCGGCGTGCCCTTCGGCGTGAAGGACAATATCGATGTTGCGGATATGCCCACGACGGCGGCCTGTCCGTCGTTCAGCTATGTTCCCAAACACTCCGCGGCGAGCGTCGCGCGCCTTGAGAGCGCGGGCGCTATCTGCCTCGGCAAGACCAATCTCGATCAGTTTGCCACCGGCCTTTCCGGAAACCGCTCTCCCTATGGCGCATGCGGAAGCGTCCCTGACCCCCGATACGTATCCGGCGGGTCGAGTTCCGGCTCGGCGGTTGTCGTCGCGGCGGGACATGTCGCATTTTCGCTCGGAACTGATACCGGCGGGTCCGGCCGCATACCGGCCGGCTTCAACGGCATCGTCGGCGTGAAGCCGACCATCGGCCTTGCCTCGTCGCGGGGGCTTGTTCCGAACTGCCCAACACTTGACTGCGTGTCGATCTTTTCGAACACAGCGGATGAAGGACGACAGGTACTCGACATCATCAAGGGCTACGATCCGGTCGATCCATATAGCCGTGTAAGACCCGTGCAGTCCCCGCGCGTCGCAAGCCCCTTCACGTTCGGTCGTTTGCGTCCTGAGGATATCGAAACATTCGGAATGCCGGAATGTGCAGCGCTTTACGAACAGGCCTGCACCAGGCTTTCTGATCTCGGCGGTCGCGCGACCGCGGTGGACTTCACTCCGTTCATCGAAGCCGGCAAGATGCTGTTCGCGGGGCCATGGATTGCCGAACGCGTTTCCGCGATCCGCAACCTCATCGACATCGAGCAGGATTCACTGCTTGACGTGACACGCAATGTGCTCCGGTCGGCCGCGCAGTTTTCGGCGGCTGATGCCTTCGCTGCCCAGCACCGTCTCCTGCGGCTGAAGCGCGAGGTCTCGCTCGCGTTTGAGCAGTTCGACATGCTGGTGGTGCCGACCGCACCCCGCCCCTACACCATTGCCGAGATGGACGCGGATTCTATCAAGCTCAACACCAATCTCGGATATTACTCATACTTCGCAAACCTGCTCGATCTTTGCGCTGTCGCAGTTCCGAACGGCACGCTCGCAAATGGCGTTGCGATGGGTGTGACATTACTGGCGCCGGCGTGGTCGGACGACATCGTGTTGGCGCAGGCGCAGCGGCTGGAGGTCAATTCCGGCAAGCCGTCTTTCGGGCTGAACGTGTATTCCCGGACCGCGCGCTAGATCACCTCGAGATCGAGTGCGCGCATGTTCAGGATGGAGATCAGGCCGCGATGATAGCGGATCACGCCTCTGTCCTGCAGCCGCGACAGTTGCACGGTGACCCATTGCCGCGTTGCACCGATCAGGTTGGCGAGGTCTCCGTGCGTGAACGGCATGCCGATCACAATCTCCTTGTCTCCCGGCGTTCCGTAAATGCTGGACAACAGGATCAACAGCCGGTGCAACCGCTCGGTGACAGAGCGCGTGCCGAGCATTTGGGCCATCGCCGAGTAGCAGCGCGCCTTGAAAGCGAGCGCATCGAGCAACGCCACCGCGATCGGCGCAGAACTCAGCGCCACTTTGCGCAGCGCGGGCCCCGGTAGGAACCGCAGCGCGCTTCGCTCGGCGGCGACCGACGACCAGACATGCGGGCCCGATCCGAACAGATCGGGTCCGCCGACGAAATTTCCGGGCGCCCAATATGCGAGCGTGACCTCGCGTCCGGATGGCGCGGCATAATAGCTGCGGATCCGACCGGACTCGATCATGTAGATGCCGGTCTGGATATCGCCCTGCCGCCAGACATGCGTGCCGGCTTGCAGGATCTCCGGCCGGCCAATCGCCAAGACACGATCCCGGTCTTCAGGATTCAAGCCATCCAACAGTCCCGGCAATGTGCGGACAAGACTATCGGACTCCACCAGCATGACGCCCGCGGCGGGCTTGAGCTGTGCTACGGCCATATCAGCCTCCTGACGCTGCGAAGGCTTAATTCAAGACTCGTGCCAATGTCTCCGACTGACGACAGTTAGCCCGATGACGCCCGCCCCATCTGGTCGAACGCTTTTTGTCCTTCAGAACGGATCAGGTCGAGGCAGTCCTTTTTGAGCGCCAGAAATGGCGGATCGGTCAGAATGGCATTCGAGCGCGGCCGCGGCAGATCGACGGAAAGATCGCGCATAATCCGTCCCGGACCCGCGCTCATGATGAGCACCCGGTCCGAAAGCACGATCGCTTCGTCAATATCGTGGGTTACGAAGACGATCGTTGCCTTGATCCGCTCGCGAAGCTCCAGAAGATTGTCCTGCATGACCACGCGCGTCTGCGCATCCAGCGCACCGAACGGTTCATCCATGAGAAGCACGCTCGGCTGGTTAGCGAGCGCACGCGCGATCGCGACACGCTGCTGCATGCCGCCGGACAGCATGTGCGGGTAAGCATCCGCGAATTTGCGAAGCCCGATCATCTCGATCAGGCCCTCGGCGATCTCGCGCGCCTCGGCCCTGGACTTGCCCTTGGCGCGCGGACCATGCGCGATATTCTTCAGGACCGACTTCCAGGGAAAGAGATGAGGCTGCTGGAACACCATGCCGACGTCCGGGCGTGGTCCGGTCACTGGCAGGCCACCGATCAGGACGTCGCCCTGGCTTGGCGCCTCGAGACCCGCGAGCGTATTCAGCACGGTGGACTTACCGCAGCCGGAGGGGCCGACGATCGCCACGAATTCCCCCGAAGCAACGTCGAACGAAACGCGATCCACCGCGACGAACTCGCCACCCGGCGAGTCGAAAAAAATACTCAGATTGTCGACGCGAATGAGCTGGTCTGCCGCGCCGGGACCGGTCGATGACACGTCATCCGCAACGGTGACGGCTGGTACAGGACGAAGATGACTGACGGCCTTCATTATCGCCACCAGACGGCACGTTCCGACACCGTCGCGAACAACCGGTCGGCCACAAACGAAATCAGGCCGAGTGCCGCGAGCCCGCCCATCACCTGCCCGGTTTGCAAGTTTTGCTGCGCAATCTCGATGCGGTAAACGATGCCGACGAAGGTGCCGGCGAGTTCTGCTGCGACGAGTGTATAGAATGAAATGCTGACGGCGGTGCGCAGGCCGACCACGATATAGGGAAGCGCGCCCAGCAGGACGACCTCCTGCAACATCTGTCGCCTCGGCGTACCAAGCATCAGTGCCGCGCGGATCAATCCCCGATCGACTTTCTGCACGCCGATATGGGTCGCAAGCCAGACGGTGAAGAATACCCCCCAGACCACGAGAAAGAGCTTCCCGGCTTCGGAGAGGCCGAACCAGAGAATGACGATGGGCACGAAAGCGATCGGCGGTATCGGACGAAGAATGTGAAACAGCGGCGACACGAAGCTTGAGAACAGGTGAAATTGTCCGGTGAGAACGCCCATGACGATGCCGCAGATCGCACCGATCGCAAATCCCACCGTGACGCGGTAAAGGCTCGCGCCGAGGTCGAGAAAAAACTGGCCGCTCTGCACCCATCCTAGCACCGCCACCGCCACCACGGATGGCGGCGGGAACAGCACGATGTTGACGATACCGGACCGCGATGTCAGCTCCCAGATCCCGATAAAAAGCGGCAGCGACAAGACGCCGAGCACAATCCCGAGCCGGCGCTCGAAAGTGTCGGCGCGCCGGCGTCCGGGCCGGCGCGGCGGTGTCGCGGCCGCGGGTTCTGGTGCGATCGTGTCTGATGCGCCACTTGCCATGCGCTATTTCAAGTTCGCCGTGACGCGTGCGGGATCGATCGATTTCAGCGGCTCGAGCGCCATCACGGCCGAGAAATCCGGCATGCTGGCATTGGGCGGATGATTGCCAGAAGCGAGCCTCCATGCCGCATGCGTCTTCAGCGTCTCCAGCAGTTTGTCGTCGATCCGCACCTTGTAGATGTAGTCCGGCCAGATCGATGCGAGTTCGTCACGGTTCATTCCGACCGCGGTGGCGATGGTGGTGATCGCGTCCTGAGGGTTCGCCATGAGCCATCCCTCGGCCTCGATGAGCGCCGTCAGGAACTTCTTCACCACTGTGGGGTTTGCCGCCAGATACGACTGCATGACAACGATGTTGAAGGTCTCAGAATAGGTCCCGCGTGTGTCGAGCTCCTTGCCCTTGTCCGCAAGCACCTTTTTCGCATTCGCAATGTGAGGCTCCCAGGTGTTGAAAGCGTCGATGCTGCCGGCCGCCATCGCGGGAAGCATTTCCTGAGGCCGCAGATTGACGAGCGTCACATCCTTCGCAGTCAGTCCGGCGCCCTTCAGAAGGACTGCTGTGTAAACCTCGCTGCCGGTACCTGCCGTGAAGCCGATGCGTTTGCCCTTCAGGTCGCCTTTCGATGCGATCGAGGACCCTGCATTCGTCATGGTCTTCAGATCGGAATATTCCATGCCGGCGACGAATGCGATCGGCTGCTTCGCCATCGCCGCGGCTGTGACCGGGGCTTCGGCCGTCGTTGCGATATCGGCGCCGCCGCCCATGACGGTATCGAGGCATTGCTTTCCGGACGTGAAGTTCGACACCGAGATGTCGAGGCCGTTCTTTTCAAAGAAACCCTTGGCCTTCGCGATGATTGTCAGACCCGAAATCGGCCCGAGGTTCTGAGCGAGCCTCGCCTTGATCAGTTCGCTTGCTTCGACGCCAGAAGAAGCTCCAGCGATGGTAATGGCCAGACAAAGCGCTGTCGCCATCGAGCGCATGGTTGGACGAGAGAGCATGGTCGCACCTCTGCAATTGACGCGCCGAACTCGGATGACGTCGGCATTCGTGCAGCGATTGTGTTCGTCGCGCTTCCGGCAGCGAAGCAATTCGTTGACCAACTAGCCTGAGGAATTTTTACGCAAGCCGCGCCTTGAATTCACGCACGGCAATGCTCGATCGGACTCGACCGGCAAACCCGCTTGCGATGGCCCAGTTACAACCTTTGGGTCAGAAAGAGGCGTTGCTGCCTTTGACAGCGCCGATCCGCTCAATCGCCCAGCGCGCATTCTTGCGCACCTCGGGGTCCGGATCGTCGGCGACCTGCTGCAGGAATGGCAGCGCCGCGCGATCGGCAATCTCGCCCAGTGCGGCAGCCGCTTCCTTGCGCAGATTGGCCTGCTCATGGGTGAGACTTGGCACAATCTGCATGGTCGATTGCGCTACTTTCAGCCGTCCTAGGGACCGAATGGCCTTAAGCCGCACCTGCCAGAACGGATCGTCGAGCCGCGCTATTAGCGCATCCGCCGCCTGCGAGCCAAGTTTGTTGGTGCCCATGGTCTCAGCCGCGACCTCGCGCACCATCCAGTTTTCATCACCCATCGCGCGCATGATCGATTCTGCGGCCGTCTTGAGCCCGGAGAAAGCGAGCGCGCTGACCGCGGCCCGGCGCACATGCGGGTCGCCGTCGGTCGCGGCGGCGGCGAGCGCCGGAATTGCCTCTTCCATCTTGAGAAAGCCGATGACCCCCACCGCCTGCACACGAACGGACGCATCCACATCCTGCAGGGCGGCGAGCGCCGGCTTCAGCGCGTCCTTCCGTCGCAACTCCTTGAGCGCACGCAACGCGCCCATGCGGACGAAGGCATGATCGTGAGACACCAGCGGGAGGATAGCATCCGCGCTGTCGGGGTCCTTGAACTCGGCAAGACTATCTGCGGCGGCGGACGCAACAGCCTGCTCCGGATCGACCAGCAACCAGACAAGCGCCGCAGCCGCCTCCGGTCCGTCAAATTCACCCAGAGCGAGCGCGGTCTGCTGGCGCACGCCGGCATCGGGATCGCCGACCATCCCGGCCAGATGCGCGACGGCATCGGGATCGCCGGAATTGCCGAGTTCGATGATTGCGACACGGCGTTCGGATGGGTCGGAAGCACGCAGCCGTTCCGCAACATCCTCTATGTCATCATAGGCTTCGAAGGGACCGGCCATCGTGCACCGCGTTCGTTTGGTTAGCGCAACAGATACGGAATGTTGACCGTGACCGCGCCGGTCGGGCAATCGGCCTCGCAGGGCATGCAGTACCAGCACTCGTCGTAGGCCATGTAGGCCTTCTTCGTCATGTCGCTGATGCGCAAGACATCGAGCGGGCACACGTCGACACAAACGGTGCATCCTTTGTCGGCAATGCACTTGGCATCGTCGACCACAACCGGAACCGTGGTGTGGGTCGTTGCAAGCGGCATGGCGTTCGTCCTTTCCGGTTGGCGGCGCCGATCAGGCGCTCGCCCGAATACGTTGCTTGTCGTAAAGGCCCTTTTCCTCGTCCGCGATGGGCACGATGTAGGGCTGCACCTCGCGCTTCTCGCTCACCATGCGGCCATTCTCCTTGCGCAGGAGCGCATGGCAGAACCAGTCCTCGTCGTTCTTCTCCGGATAATCGGTGCGCAGGTGATAGAGCCCCCAGCGGCTCTCGGTGCGATACAGCGAGGCGTGTGCGGCCATGTCGGCGCAATCGAGGATCGAGTGCGTTTCGAGCGCGCGGAGCAATTCGTGCGCATTCGTGACCATCATGCGCTGCTCCATATCCTCGCGCACTTCGGCAAGCCGGCGCTGCCCAAGCTCGTATTTGCGGGTGACCTTCGGCGGCTGCAGATAGTCATTCACCAGACGGCGCGCCTTGTATTCGATCTGGTTCGGCGGGATGCCGTCTTCGCGGCGGGTCGGGGCGAGCACCCGATCCTGCTCCCTGGCGATCTCGGACTGGTCGAAGTCGGCGAAGTCATGGTTGTCCGCGAATATCATCGCGTCCTCGCCGGCGACCGCGCCATTCGTAAACGCGCCAAGCATGTAATTATGCGGCACGCTTGCCATGTCGCCCGCGGCGTAGAGACCCGGCACCGTGGTCCGGCCAAACTCGTCGACGAAGACGCCCGATGCGCTATGCCCCGAGCAGAAGCCGATCTCCGAGATATGCATCTCGATCATCTCTTTGCGGTAATCGGTACCGCGACCCTCATGGAATAGCCCGCGAGTCGGTCGCTCGACCTTATGAAGGGTCGTCTCGATCTCGCTGATGGTGTTTTCATGCAGATGGTTCAGCTTGAGAAACACGGGCCCCTTGCCCGATTGCAGCTCGTTGAAGAACTCAAGCATCATCTGGCCGGACCAGTAATCGCACTCGATAAAGCGCGAGCCTTCGCCGTTGGCGGTATACGCACCGAACGGACCGGCGACATAGGCGCAGGCCGGGCCATTGTAGTCCTTGATCAGAGGATTGATTTGAAAGCATTCGAGGTTCGCGAGCGCGGCGCCAGCATGATAGGCCATCGCATAGCCGTCGCCCGAATTGGCGGCATTCTCGTAGGAGCCGAACATATAACCCGACGTCGGCAGCCCCAGGCGTCCGGCGGCGCCCATGCACAGAATGACGGACTTCGCTTTCAGCACCAGGAATTCGGCCGTGCGGGTATTCACGGCGATGGCGCCGGCGATGCGCCCGCTGGATGAGGTCAAGAGGCGCGTCGCCATATAGCGATTAGACAGAAGGATGCGGGCGCGGCGTAGCTGGCGATACAGCGCCTTCTTGACGGTCTCGCCATTCGGCATCGGCAGCACATAGGTGCCGA
>VFQN01006499.1_pt1 | contig 13279 bp, 10 predicted proteins | sample 3512371 | NCBI WGS metagenome assembly VFQN01 (sample SAMN10412370, study PRJNA504923) | tailings metagenome | isolation source: Replicate 2 from Balatoc abandoned mine | place: Philippines: Itogon, Benguet | collected 2017-08-28
TGAAGCCGAGGATGTCGGTGATCAGCAGCAGCACGAAGATGAAGACGATGGTGCCCAGGATGTCGCTGGCGCCGGCCGGGGCGGTGTCCAGCGTGTGGGCCACGTGGGCGACTTCGGCATCCGTCAGCGCGGCGACGCGGGCCTTGGCCTGGGCGAGATCGATGCCGCGCTCCTGCAGCGCCTGTGCAACGTCGGCGCGCTCGAGCATCGAGTTCACGTAGGCGCGCTGCTCGGTGGCGCTGATCACGCCCTCGCTGGCGGCCACCTGCTCGGTGCTGACCAGGGTGGCCTGCGCGCTGTGCATGAAGCCGGCGAAGCTGAGGCAGACGGCGATCAGGCGGGTCGTCCAACGGGTGGTGGTGTTCATCGTTTGTCGTCCTTTGCGGGCTGTGGCTTGCTGGTTGTTGGAGTGCACATGGGCAAGCCTCCCACGTGCTGCGGATATCGTAACAAGCGGGCCGCAGCGCGCGTCACCGATTGCAACGGCGGCGGAAGGGTCGTCGTGGCAGCGGAAGGCCCTCAGGGGCGTCCGGGTCGAGGCGGGCCGTACAGGAATCGTGCCCCGGCCACGTCGTCGGCGCGCGGAGCACGCCACATCAGTGTCGGCCTGAGCGTGGCGCTGGTGTCGCCGCGGCACATCATCGAGTCGGCGTGGCGAGAGTCCGCGAGCCCGATCGTGTGACCCGTCTCGCGCAGCGCGAGGAGATGCAGGTCGCTCATGTGCAGGCCACCCCCCAGCGGAAAATCCTGCACCCGGCTGCCCTCGGGTGCCGCCGACAGCTGGTAGCCGACATTGGCGTTGAGGAAGATGTAGCCCGATCCGCTCTCGCCCCGCAGGCCCGGCGGGAACGCGGCCGCCGCGCAGAAATGCGCCGCCAGCCCGGCATGGCGCCAGATGCCGATCCGGATCATCGGTGACCGTGATGCCGGATCGGCCATCGGGCGCATCGAGGCATCGATGCCGACATAGCGGAAACGGATGTCCGCCACGGCCGACCAGGCATCGAACGCCGCCTGGAACACCGGCTGCAGCTGCTCGACGCGCAGCGGCCGGGCCACGTTGTCGCGCTCCGGATCCGGGTAGAAGTTCGGCAGCTCGCCGAGGCTTGCGCCCGGGCAGTGGACACCACAGTACTCGCTGCCCGGCGTGCCGGCGGCCACGAAGCCCCAGGTCACTTCGCCACCCGCCGTGCCGGCCTGCCGGGATGCACCCCACTTGAGGTACTCGCCGGAACGCTGCGCGGGTACGACCTCGTAGGCGATCGCGCCGTGCGCGAGTCCGAGCAGGCCGGTCGCGACCAGAATGCCGGCGAAAGAGCGTGGCATCGGCGTCCTCCGAGAGGGAGAGGCGGCACCCAGCCTAGGGCGATCCGGACGCGCGTCGTTGCCGAATCGCAAGACCCATCGCTGTACTGCGGCGCCTGTTAGGCTCGCGCCATGTCGTCCCCGGTTCCCGAACGCCACGGCATGCGCCCCGCCGTGGTCGTGCTGCTGCTGACCCTGCTGCTGGGCATCCAGCCGATCACCACCGACCTGTACCTGCCCGCCCTGCCCACGCTGCAGCACGACCTGGGCGCCAGCATGTCGGCCACGCAGCTGACGCTGTCGGCGCTGATCATCTGCTTCGGCAGCGCGCAGCTGGTGCTCGGCCCGCTGGCCGACCGCTTCGGCCGCCGCCCCGTGCTGCTGTCCGGCCTGGCGGTCTACACGCTGGCCAGCGTGGCCGCGGCGCTGGCGCCGAGCATCGAGGCACTGGTGGCCTGGCGCGCGCTGCAAGGTGCCGGCATGGCGGCGGCAGTGACCTGCGCGCGCTCGATCGTGCGCGACCTGTTCGCGCCCCAGGAGGGCGCCCGGGTGATGTCCAAGGCGCTCAGCGGTCTGGGCCTGATCGCGATGGCCAGCCCGCTGGTGGGCGGCATCACGGTGCAGTGGTTGAACTGGCACGCCGCGCTGCTGGTGGTGGCAGTGTTCGGCGCGGTGACGCTGGCCATCGTCGCGTGGCGCTACGAGGAGACCGTGCCCGGGCGCAACCCGCGCGCCACGCAGTTCGCCGCCCTGGCGGCCAACTGGCGCGCCGTGCTCGAGAACCCGACCTTCCGCGCCTGGACGCTGCTGTCCGGCTTCGCCTACGGCGCCCTGTTCTTCCTGCTGGCCGGCACCTCGTTCGTCTACATCGGCCTGCTGGGCACCAGCAAGGTGGGCTACGGGGCGATCATGCTCACGCAGTCGTTCGCCTACTTCGCCGGCACCTTCTGGTGCCGCCGCCTGCTCGCCCGCCACGGGCTGCGCGGTGCAGTGCGGCGCGGCGCCTGGCTGACGCTGGCCGGCGGCGTCTCGATGGCGGGCTTCGTGCTGGCCGGCGTGCACACCGTGTGGGCGGTGATGCTGCCCTCCTGGCTGTTCTGCATCGGCCACGGCGTGCACCAGCCCTGCGGGCAGGCGGGCGCCGTGGGCCCCTTCCCCGAGAAGGCCGGCACGGCGGCATCGCTGTCGGGCTTCTGGATGATGGCGGTGGCCTTCGCCGTAGGACTGTTCCTCGGCCGGACCGCGGGCGCGAGCGTCTACCCGATGGCGCTGGGCTTCGCCACGCTGGCGCTGGCCTTGTGCGCCGTGGCCTGGACGCTGGTGCAGCGCCATGGCGAACCCGCCGCCGTGCCGCGCGGCGCGCAGGCGACGCCGGCGTGAGCGACCCCGCGCTGCGCTGCCTGTGCCTGGCCGGCCCCACGGCTGCGGGCAAGACGGCCGCCGCGCTGGCGATCGCACAGGCGCTGCCGGTGGAGATCGTCAGCGTCGACTCCGCGCTCGTCTACCGCGGCATGGACATCGGCACGGCCAAGCCCAGCGCGGACGAGCGCGCGCAGGTGCCGCACCACCTGATCGACCTGATCGAGCCGACCGAAGCCTGGTCGGCGGCGCAGTTCGTCGCCGACGCGCGTCGGCTGGTCGGCGAGATCTGTGCGCGCGGCCGCCTGCCGCTGCTGGTGGGCGGCACGATGCTGTACTTCAAGGCGCTGTTCGAGGGGCTGGACGAGATGCCGCCGGCCGACGCCACCGTGCGCGCCGCGCTCGACGCCGAAGCCGCGGCACGCGGCTGGCCGGCGCTGCATGCCGAGCTGGCGCGGATCGACCCGGTCACCGCGGCGAGGCTGCCGCCCGGCGACGCCCAGCGCATCCAGCGTGCGCTGGAGGTGTTCCGCCTCACCGGCCGGCCGCTCTCGTCGTTCCACCGCGAGCGCGAGCGGGCGCTCGACACGCCGCCGCTGCTGTCTCTGGAGCCCACCAGCCGCGCCTGGCTGCACGAGCGCATCGCGCAGCGCTTCCTGCAGATGCTGGACGCGGGTCTGGTCGACGAAGTGCGTGCCTTGCGGGCCCGTGGCGACCTGCATCCCGCGCTGCCCTCGATGCGTTGCGTCGGCTACCGGCAGGCCTGGGAGGCGCTCGACACGAACGATCTCGCCGCGCTGCCCGAGCGCGGCATCGCCGCCACGCGGCAGCTCGCCAAGCGGCAGCTCACCTGGCTGCGCGGCATGGCGCAGCGCGAGGTGCTGGCCTGCGACGAACCCGGCATGGTGGCACTCGCCGTCGAACGCGCGAAGCGCCATGCCGACACCCTGATGGAGCCGTGATCCGATGCTGCAGTTGAAGGGCCTGGCCAAGCGCTACGGCACGACCCCGGTGTTCGCCGCTGTCGATCTCGACCTGAAGCCCGGCGAGTTCGTCGCCGTGCTCGGCGAGTCGGGCGTGGGCAAGTCGACGTTGCTGAACTGCATCGCCGGGCTGGACACGCTGGACGCCGGCAGCGTGCGCCTGGACGGCCGCGAGGTCACGACGATGAGCGAGCCGGAGCAGGCGATGCTGCGCCGGCGCGACCTCGGTTTCGTCTTCCAGGCCTTCCACGTGCTGCCGCACCTGACGGTGGCGCAGAACGTCGCGCTGCCGCTGCTGCTGCTCCACCGCAGCGACGACGCGCGTGTCGAGCGCGCGCTCGACGAGGTCGGCCTGGGCGGCTTCGGCACGCGGCTGCCGCAGACGCTGTCCGGCGGCCAGTTGCAGCGCGTGGCCATCGCCCGGGCGCTGGTTCACGCGCCCAAGCTGCTGCTGGCCGACGAGCCGACGGGCAACCTCGATGCCGGCAACGCCGAACGGGTGATGGAGACGCTCGTGCGCCAGTCGCGCGCGCACGGCACGGCCTGCCTGCTGGTGACGCACTCCCACGCGGCCGCCGCACGCGCCGATCGCGTGATGGAGTTGCGCAGCGACGGCCTGTTCGCGGCCTGATCGCGGGGCGGCGGCCGGACTCCTTGAGGCCGGTCAAGACGCGCCGGCGGCCCGCCCACCACACTGCGCGCCTTTCGTCTTGCGGGGACGCGCGCCATGCCGATCGAGCTTTTCAACCAGAAGGGCCACCAGTGCCTGATGTTCACCGACCTCTGCGACGAGGCCGGCGACGTGGTGCAGTCCAACCAGTTCCTGATCGTCGACGGCGACACCGGCGCCATCATCGACCCGGGCGGCAACGTCGCCTACGGCGAGCTCTACCTGGCGATGACGCGCTTCTTCCCGCCGCAGCAGCTCTCGGCGATCTTCGCCTCGCATGCCGACCCGGACATCATCGCCTCGCTCGACCGCTGGACCACCACCACCCCGAGCGCGAAGATCTACATCTCGCGCATCTGGGAGCGCTTCATCCCGCACTTCTGCAAGCCGGGCAAGACCACCAGGCGCGTGGTCGGCATTCCCGACGCCGGCCTGCGCATCACCGTCGGCCGCGGCGAGTTGATCGCGCTGCCGGCGCACTTCATGCACTCGGAGGGCAACTTCCAGTTCTTCGACGTCACCAGCCGCATCCTCTTCTCCGGCGACCTCGGCGCCTCGCTCGTCACCGGTGAAGCAGCGAAGAAGCCGGTCACCTCGCTGGCCGGCCACGTGCAGCACATGGAGGCCTTCCATCGCCGCTACATGGTGTCGAACAAGATCCTGAAGATGTGGGCGCAGATGGTGCGGCGCCTGCCGATCGACATGATCGTGCCGCAGCACGGGGCGCCGATGAAGGGCGCCGCGGTGCAGGAGTTCATCGCCTGGATCGAGCAGCTGCCCTGCGGCGTGGACCTGCTGACCGAGCGCGACTACGCCGTGCCGGCCTGAGGCGGATCGACTCGGGGCTCAAGCGCGCCGGGCGGCGGCCGATAAGCCGTCCAGGTCATCACCCGCCGCCGCCCATGCCCCGCATCCTCGTCGTCGAAGATCAGGCCGACATCCGCCGACTCATCCGCTGGTCGCTCGACGAGGAGCCCGACATCGAGGTCTTCGAGGCGGCCACCGGCCAGCTCGGCCTGGACGCCGTCCGTGCGCTGCAGCCCGACCTGCTGCTGCTCGACGTGATGATGCCCGGCGAGCTCGACGGCTACCAGGTCTGCGCCGCACTGCGCGCCGAGCCGGCCCATGCCAAGCTGCCGATCGTGATGCTCACCGCCCGCGCCCAGGCCAGCGACCGCGAGGCCGGCGCGCGCGCCGGCGCCGACGCGTACCTCGTGAAACCCTTCAGCCCGATGGTGCTGGTCGAGACCGTCAAGCGTCTGCTCCCGGCACGCACGCCACAATCGGTGCGGTGAACGCCGCCGCACCGACGACGCCCCCGCCTTCTCCGCTTCCCGCCACGCTCGCCGCGCTGCTGCGCCAGGTGTCCTGGCGCCAGCTGCTGCACCAGCCGCTGCGCCACGCGGTGGCCATCCTGGCCGTCGCGCTCGGCGTGGCGCTGGCCTTCTCGGTGCACCTGATCAACGAATCGGCGCTCGGCGAGTTCAGCGCCGCGGTGCGGCAGGTCAACGGCCAGCCCGACTTCGAGCTGCGCGCGCAGCGCGAAGGCTTCGACGAGGCGCTGTTCGCCCGCGTGGCCGCGCACGCCGGCGTCGCGCTGGCCAGCGCGGTGATCGAGGTCGACACGCAGGCCCTCGGCGCCGACGGCCGCGACCTGGCGCTGCGCGTGGTCGGCCTCGATGCCCTGGCCGCTGCCCCTTTGACGCCCGCCCTGATGCCGAGGCCCGCCGAAGGCAGCGACCGGCTGGCCATCGTCGACCCCGGCGCCATCTTCCTCAACGCCGCGGCGGCGCAGAAGCTCGGCGCGGCGAAGACGGTCCGGCTGCGCGCCGGCAGCGGCACGGCCGAGTTCACCGTCCAGGGCAGCGTGATCGCCGACGGGCCGCCGCTGGCCGTGGTCGACCTGGCCGGCGCGCAGGCCGCCTTCGGCTGGCTGGGGCACGTGAGCCGCATCGACGTGCGCCTGGTGCCCGGCACCGACCGCGAGGCGCTGCTGCGCGAGCTGCAGCTGCCCGCCGGCGTGCGCGCCGCGGCGCCCGACGAATCGGCGAAGCGCGTGTCCAACGTCTCGCGCGCCTACCGCGTCAACCTCACCGTGCTGGCCCTGGTGGCGCTGTTCACCGGCGCCTTCCTGGTGTTCTCCATCCTCTCGCTGTCGGTGGCGCGGCGGCTGCCGCAGATGGCGCTGCTGGGCGTGCTCGGCCTGTCGGCGCGCGAACGGCTGACCTGGGTGCTGGCCGAATCGGCGCTGGTCGGCCTGGCCGGCAGCGTGATCGGCCTCGCCCTGGGCACGGCGATGGCGGCGCTGGCGCTGTCGCTGCTGTCGGGCGACCTGGGCGGCGCCTACTTCCCGGGTGTCACGCCCAGCCTGCAGTTCAGCGCGGCGGCCGCCGCGGTGTACGGCGCGCTGGGCGTGGCCGTGGCCGTCGCCGGCGGCTGGCTGCCAGCGCGCACCGCGCAGCGCATCGCCCCGGCGCAGGCGCTCAAGGGCCTGGGTGATGGCGCGGCGCATCGCAGCACTGTCTGGGTGGGGCCTGCGCTGCTGGTTCTCGGCGTTGTGCTCACCCAGGCGCCGCCGCTGTTCGACATCCCGCTGGCCGCCTACGTGTCGGTGGCCTGCCTGCTGCTCGGCGGCATCGCCTGCGTGCCGGCGATGGTCGGCCTGCTGCTGCGCTGGACGAAGCCGCCGCGCCACGCGCTGGCGCTCCTGGCGGTGCAGCGCGCACGCCACGAGCGCAGCAGCGCCACCGTCGCCATGGCGGGCGTGGTGGCCAGCCTGGCGCTGGCCGTGGCGCTGACGGTGATGGTGACCAGCTTCCGCGAGGCGGTGACGCAGTGGCTCGACAGCGTGCTGCCCGCCGACCTCTACGCCCGCAGCGCCACCAGTGGCGGCACCGACGCCGTCTACGTGACCGATGCGCTGGTGGCGCGTGCCCGCGCCCTGCCCGGCGTGGCGCGCATCGAGGGCCAGCGCGTGGCGGCCGTCCAGCTCGACGCGCAGCGGCCGGTTGTCTCGCTGGTGGCGCAGCCGATCGCCGACGACCCGGCGCGCCGGCTGCCGCTGCTCGGCGAGCTGCTGCCGCCGCGCGAGGGCCTGCTGTCGGTCTACGCCAGCGAACCGCTGGCCAACCTCTACGGCCTGCGCGCGGGGGAGCGCTTCGAGCTGCCGCTGCCCGACGGCCGGCGCATCCCCGCCTTCGTGCGTGCGGTGTGGCGCGACTACGCGCGCCAGCACGGCGCGGTGAAGCTGGACCTCGGCGACTACCGCCAGCTCACCGGCGACACACGGCTCAACGACCTGGCGCTGTGGCTGGCGCCGGAAGCCGACCTCGCCGCCGTGCAGCAGAACATCCGCGACCTCGCTGGGCCGGACGCCGCACTGGAGTTCGCCTCGGCCGGCGAGATCCGCGCGCTGTCGCTGCGCATCTTCGACCGCAGCTTCGCTGTCACCTACTGGCTGCAGGCGGTGGCCATCGGCATCGGCCTGGTCGGCATCGCCGCGAGCTTCTCGGCGCAGGTGCTGGCGCGGCGGCGCGAGTTCGGCCTGCTCGCCCACCTCGGTCTGACGCGCGCGCAGGTGCTGGCCGTGGTCGCCGGCGAGGGCGCGGTGTGGAGCGGCGCCGGGGTGGCACTGGGCCTGCTGCTGGGCATCGCGGTGAGTGCGGTGCTGGTGCATGTGGTCAACCCGCAGAGCTTCCACTGGACGATGGAGCTGCTGCTGCCCTGGGGCCGGCTCGCGCTGCTGTGCGCGGCCATGGCCGCGGCGGGCACGCTCACCGCCTGGTGGGCCGGCCGCGCCGCGGGCAGCCGGCAGGCGGCGCTGGCCGTGAAGGAGGACTGGTGATGAAGCGCCGCCCGTTGTTGCTGGGCGCTGCGTTGCTGCCCTTCACCGCCCTTGCCACGCCGGTGCAGCGCGGCCGCACGCTGGCCTTCCCGCGCGACCACGGCTCGCACCCCGACGCCCGCACCGAGTGGTGGTACGCCACCGGCTGGCTGGCTGCGCCCGGCGAGCTCGAGCCACGCTTCGGGTTCCAGGTCACCTTCTTCCGCTCGCGCACCGACGTCCCGCCTGACCACCCGAGCCGCTTCGCTGCCCGCCAGCTCGTCTTCGCGCATGCCGCACTCACCGACCTGGGCGCGAAGCGCCTGCGCCACGACCAGCGCATCGCCCGCGCCGGCTTCGGGGTGGCCGAAGCCGCGGAGGACGACACCCGCGTGGCGCTGCGCGGCTGGCGCTTCGAGCGCGGCGGGCCGCTCGAGGCGAGCGTCTACCGCGCCCGCCTGGCCAGCGACACCGCCGGTTTCGCGTTCGACCTCGAGCTCGCCGCCACCCAGCCGCTGCTGCTGCAGGGCGAGGCCGGCTTCTCGCGCAAGGGCCCGCGGCCCGGGCAGGCCAGCCACTACTACAGCCAGCCGCAGCTGGCCGTGCGCGGCACGCTGACGCGCGACGGCAAGCCCCTGGCCGTGCAGGGCCTTGCCTGGCTCGACCACGAGTGGAGCGAGGAGATCCTCGATGCGCAGGCCACAGGCTGGGACTGGATCGGCATCAACCTCGCCGACGGCGGCGCCCTCACCGCCTTCCGCCTGCGCCGCGCCGATGGCAGCGCGCTGTGGGCCGGCGGCAGCCTGCGCCGCCCGGGCGGCGCGGTGCGCGCCTTCGCGCCCGACGAGGTGGTGTTCGAACCCCTGGAGCGCTGGACCAGCCCGGTGTCGAACGCCACCTACCCCGTCGCCTGGCGCGTGACCACGCCGGCCGGGGTGCACCGCGTGCGCGCGCTGCTGGCCGACCAGGAACTCGACAACCGCGGCAGCACCGGCGCGATCTACTGGGAGGGCCTGTCGGAGCTGCTCGACGCCGGCGGCCAGCGCGTCGGCCTGGGCTACCTGGAGATGACCGGCTACGCCGCCCGGCTGCGCCTGTAGGCGCCGCAATTGAAATGCGTCAACGTGCGGCCTGGTCGAGGCGCGCACACTCGTTGGACCAATCACAAGGGAGACAGACCGCCATGGCGCAGTTCATCGACAGCATCGAGGCCGCAGTGGATCGCGTGCTCGACACCGTGCACGGCGACATCGTGCTGGGCATTCCGCTGGCGGTCGGCAAGCCCAACCCCTTCGTCAACGCGCTGTACCGGCGCATCAAGGCCAACCCGGCGCGGCGGCTGCGCATCGTCACCGCGCTGTCGCTGGAGAAGCCGGTCGGCAAGAGCGAACTGGAGCAGCATTTCCTCGGGCCGCTGGTCGAGCGCGTGTTCGAGGACTACCCCGACCTCGCCTACGTGAAGGATCTGCGCGCCGGTACGCTGCCGCCGAACATCGAGGTGCGCGAGTTCTTCATGAAGACCGGCGACTACCTCGGCAACCCGGCAGCGCAGCAGAACTACATCTCGACCAACTACACCTTCGTGGCGCGCGACATGGCGCTGCAGGGCATGAACGTGATCGCGCAGGCGGTGGCCGCGCGTGGCGAGGGCGAGGCGATGCGGTTGTCGCTGTCGAGCAACCCGGAGGTCACCTTCGAGGTGGTGGAGAAGCTGCGCGCCGCCGGGCTGCCGCTGCTGACGGTGGGCGTGATCAACCGCAAGATGCCCTTCATGCCCAACGGCGCGGAAGTCGCCCCGGCGTTCTTCGACCTCGTCGTCACCGATCCGGCCGGCACGCACGCGGTGTTCGCGCCGCCGAACAACAAGCTCAGCAGCGCCGACTATGCGATCGGCCTGCACGCCTCCAGCCTGGTGGCCGACGGCGGCACGCTGCAGATCGGCATCGGCTCGTTGGGCGACGCCATCGCGCAGGGCCTGATCGTGCGCGACCGCCACGGCGACGAATACCGCCGCATCCTCGAGTCGCTGTGCCCCGACGGCCTGAGCGGGCGAGACCTCGGCCGCTTCGACCAGGGCCTGTACGGCTGCTCGGAGATGTTCGTCAACGGCTTCCTCAAGCTGATCGAGGCCGGCATCATCCGCCGCGAGGTGTTCGCCGACGTGGTGCTGCAGCGCGCGCTCAACGACGGCGAGATCGACGAGGTGGTCACGCCGCGCACGCTGAGCGTTCTGCTGCGCCACGGGCGCATCCGCTCGCCGCTCAGCGCCGACGATGTCGCCTGGCTGCAGCACTGGGGCATCCTGAAGCCGGAGGTGCGGCTCGAGGGCGGGCAACTGGTGCTCGAGGGCACGAAGCTGCCCAACGACCTCGTCTCCGAGGCCAACCTCGCGCGCATCGGCGAAACGATGCTCGGCAGCCGGCTCACCCACGGCATCTTCATGACCGGAGGCTTCTTCCTCGGCCCGCGCGACTTCTACGAGCGGCTGCGCACCATGCCGCCGCAGGAGCTGGCGAAGATCGACATGACGCGCATCGACTTCATCAACCAGCTCTACTCCGAGGACGGCGGCCAGGGCGAGCTCAAGCGCGCGCAGCGGCGCAAGGCGCGCTTCATGAACACGACGATGATCGTCACGCTGCTGGGCGCCGCCTGCAGCGACGCGCTGGAATCGGGCCAGGTGGTCAGCGGCGTGGGCGGGCAGTACAACTTCGTGGCGATGGCGCATGCGCTGCCCGATGCGCGGCTGCTGATGATGCTGCGCTCCACCCACGACAACAAGGATGGCCTGAAGAGCAGCATCGTCTGGAACTACGGTCACGTGACCATCCCGCGCCACCTGCGCGACATCGTGATCACCGAGTACGGCGTCGCCGACCTGCGCGGCCAGCCCGACAGCGAGGTGGTCAAGCGCCTGATCGCCGTGGCCGACTCGCGCTTCCAGGACGAGCTGATCCGTGAGGCCAAGGCGCATGGCAAGCTCGAGGCCGGCTACGAGCTGCCCGAGCGCTACCGGCACAACCTGCCGGAGGCGCTGGAAGCCAAGCTGCACCCCTGGGCCGAGGCCGGCCTGCTGCCCGACTTCCCCTTCGGCACCGACCTGACCGACGACGAGCTGCACATCGTGCGTGCGCTGAAGAAGCTCAAGCACGCCACCCACCATCCCGGCGAGTTGCTGACCATGGCGATCAAGAGCCTGTGGGAAGGCAAGGAGGCGCCGCAGCCCTACCTCGAGCGCCTCGGCCTGGCCGAGACGCACAGCTTCAAGGATGCTTTCGTGCGGCGGCTGCTGGCGAACAACCTCTGACGCGGGTCAGTGGGCCCCGCCGGCATCGGGCGCGCCGATGCCGGCGGCACGGCGCGGCCGCGTCAGCCACACCACCGCGATCATCGCGAGGAAGAGGAAGGCCGAGAGGCGGAACAGGTCGGTGGCCGCCATCGTGTAGGCCTGCTGGTCGACCAGCCGGTTGACCGTCGCCGCCGCCTGCCCGGGCGACAGCCCGGCCGCACCGAGCTGCGCGAAGGCCTGCGTGGCCGCCACGCTGCCCGGGTTCACCTGCTCGGCCAGTTGCGCGTGGTGCAGGATGGCGCGGTCTTCCCACAGCGTGGTGAAGATCGAGGTGCCCATCGCGCCGGCGGTGATGCGCACGAAGTTCGACAGGCCCGAGGCGGCCGGCAGCTGGTCGGGCGTCAGCCCGCTGAAGACGATCGCCTGCAGCGGGATGAAGAAGAAGGCCATGGCCACGCCCTGCACCAGCGTGGGCAGCAGCACCGTCGCGAACGTGGATTGCGGGTTGAACTGCGAGCGCATCCACAGCACCAGCGCGAAGACGACGAAGGCGACCGTGGCGAGCTTGCGGGGATCGACCCGCGAGACGTTCCGGCCCACCAGCGGCGAGAGCAGGATCGCGAACAGCCCCACCGGCGCCATCGCCAGGCCCGCCCAGGTGGCGGTGTAGCCCATGTACTGCTGCAGCCACAGCGGCAGCAGCACCACGTTGCCGAAGAACAGGCCGTAGGCCAGCGCCAGCGCCGAGGTGCCGAGCGTGAAGTTGCGCCGCGCGAACAGGCGCAGGTTGACGATCGGATGGTGCTCGGTCAGCTCCCAGGCGAGGAAAAACGCGAAGCCGACCACCGCCACGACGGCCAGCGCGACGATCTGCCCGGAGGCGAACCAGTCGAGCTCCTTGCCCTTGTCGATCATGATCTGCAGCGCGCCCACCCACAGCACCAGCAGGCCCAGGCCGACGCTGTCCAGCGGCACCTGGCGCGGGCCGGGGTCGCGGGTGCGGTAGATCGACCAGGCCATCGCCGCGGCCACCAGGCCCACCGGCACGTTGATGTAGAAGATCCAGGGCCAGGAAATGTTGTCGGTGATCCAGCCGCCCAGCAGCGGCCCCATCACCGGCGCCACCAGCGTGGTCATCGCCCACATCGCCATCGCCGTGCCCGCCAGCATCGGCGGGTAGCTCGCCAGCAGCAGCGTCTGCGACAGCGGGATCATCGGCCCGGCCACCAGGCCCTGCACGACGCGGAAGAAGATCAGCGACTCGATGGTCGGCGCGAGGCCGCACAGCCACGAGGCGATGACGAACAGCAATACGCTGGCGACGAACAGGCGCACCTGTCCGAAGCGCTGCGTGAGCCAGCCGGTCAGCGGCACGGCGATGGCGTTGGCCACGCCGAAGGAGGTGATCACCCAGGTGCCCTGCGCCGGGCTCACCCCCATGTCGCCGGCGATCGCGGGAATCGACACGTTGGCGATCGACGAGTCGAGCACGTTCATGAATGTGGCCAGCGACAGCGCCAGCGTGCCCAGCACGCGCGCGCTGCCCTCCAGCGGCGGGAAGGCCGGGCCCTTCACGAACGCGCCTTGCCAAGGTTGGCGGCGATGATGTCGCGCACGATGCGGTCGGCCTGCTCACCCGGGAGATCGAGGGCCTGCGTGGCGGTGGGCCGGCTGACGGCGGCGGAGAGCAGTGGCGCACCCTCCTGGGGGCCGACGTCGACGTTCGCCTCCATCGACAGGCCAACGCGCAGCGGATGCGCGGCGAGCTGCTTCGCGTCGAGCTCGACGCGCACCGGCACGCGCTGCACCACCTTGATCCAGTTGCCGGTGGCGTTCTGCGCCGGCAGCAG
>VFQN01006500.1_pt1 | contig 13277 bp, 20 predicted proteins | sample 3512371 | NCBI WGS metagenome assembly VFQN01 (sample SAMN10412370, study PRJNA504923) | tailings metagenome | isolation source: Replicate 2 from Balatoc abandoned mine | place: Philippines: Itogon, Benguet | collected 2017-08-28
GGGACCGACTTTAGCGTGTAACACCCGAAAACAAGGCGCTGCAGGGCGAAAAAAAATTTCCTGTCCTGACGGGTATACGTAGGTGGTGCGCCGTTCCGGGCGACAGGTACGCTTGGCTCGCTGGCCAGTTTTGTGCAACGCACAAGGTACGGTAGTCTGGACGCATGGGAAAGCGGTATGCCTCGATGCAGTTGGGCGTCGCGTTCAGGCTGTGCGGCATGTGGTGTTGCCCTTGCATACACTCCTTGCACACGCGTGTGCGTGTTTAAACCGCCCCACTAGACACCTATGTGGCCAGATTCGCGCAGCTTCCTCGCGTTTTGGCAGTGCGGCTTGCTGCATTCGAAATGCCCACTCTTCACACGTAACTTGGCGCCCGCTGTAGGACACCAACTGCAAGTACGCGGGCCTCATCCGTGGCTCCTCGGCGCTCGAGTGCGTCATCAGGGCCCTCGCGGAGTACCTGTACGTGCGGTTTGAGCTGGGCGAGGAGGACTTCCCCGACCCCACCAAGCAGCAGGAGTGGTAAGCATGCACTTAGGCGATGCAGGCATGTGGCCAACAACTAGCCCGAGACCACAGATGGCATCGTGCCTTCATATGTTGGAGGCCCCTGCCTTCAGCTGGGCAGGAGCCGTGAGGGATAGCCGTAGCATGTGGCCATGAGGATGAGGGGGCCGTAGGTGGGGCCAAGGGGCCATGCCGCCCCCTTGTGCCCCACCTGGCCCCCTTAGGGGCGTGGGCCGGCCCGTTGTGCAGCAGCGCAGTTGCCAGAGGAATGTTACAGAGTTGCATGCCACAGGCATTTGCCAGGGGGCTGATGTGTCCAGTCGCATGCAGGCATGTCATGTGCTGGTGCGAGGTAGCACACACGTGCATAGGAGTCAACATCAGTGCGGACAGTGTAGGCAGATGGGCTGAGACTTGAGGCAGCACAAAGAAGCTTGCGCACATGGGCGCCCCAGGCATGCCGGATCAAATTGAAGCTATGTAGAATGACCCATTAGCCTTGGCTTTTCCTTTCTGCAGTGGTGGCCAGTCACTGCAGTTGGGATTGGCCGAGGGGGCATGCCAAACACCTAGTATGCCAAACACCCAGTATACTACGCTTAGCGGGGTGTTGGTCAACCTGATCGTCGCCCCCCTCTCTGTCCCCTTCTTGGGCTTGGCAGGTGTGCAGCCCTTGCCTGACTTACACTCTGCCTACCTAACTGCTTGATGAGTTTACTAGCCTGCTCAGCGGTGAGGTTATTAAGTGTGGCAGTCGGAATGTGGCAGTCGGAATGTGGACGGGAGGCAAGGGAAACTCCCTAGCATCGCATGAGCCGCCAGAGGGCGATTAAGAACGTCGCGAGGTTGCTTCCATAGCGCGGAATCATGTGGGTGAGGCGTGGGAAATGGAGAGGCGCGGGGCGGTCAACAGCGGCAGGCATGTCTCACCGAAAACGAGGGCCACGCCTGCTAATATTGCAGGGAGGAGGCGCAAGAGCGCCATGATAGGTAGTAGTTTGCAGTATTGTGTGGGGTGACCAGGTTTGGCTGGTAGCAGTGTGGACGGGCGCGAATGGAATGGCGATGTAGGAACGCGCTGCCAGTATGGTAGAGTCTCTGGCAGCTGAGTGGACACCGGGAGACAAAAGTATTAATAGAGGTTGTAGCAGGGCCCCGGCGAGCTGTACGAGGTGTACGAGGCTTGCTGGTTGAGGGCGACAACCGCGCCCGCTGCACTTCCCAAGGGTCATGACCGCCGACAGCAGGGCCAGACGCTGTGACGTGCGGAAGAAATAGAAGGAGTGCTGCAGTAAAAGTTGTGCTTGGGAACATAAGGTAAGAAGGGGCGGCGGCGATGCTCCGAAGTTTTTTTTAGCCCGATGTATATACATAGCGACGGCATATCTACCGTCCCGAGGAAGATGAAGCATCGGCGCTGCCGCGCCTAGGAAGATTTGACGATTACTATAGCTAGTGTTACTACAAATTTTAGGCACAACTTAATATCGGCAGGGGCAATTAGGTGTACGCTGGTTTCAATTGGTACTCTGGTAGATCATCTTTGGCTCGCGTATCCCTACACCTGTTCAGAGGAGCTCTGCCAGACACGGTGTTGCACAGCGCGCGGTAACCAGCGAAGACGCTTACAGAGGCTACTCCCAGCAGTTTCCATTTATGTAGAGTTTATAGCTTACCGTTCCCAACTGAACACAGTGGCATTGTAGCCCGAGTTCGTCTTGGGTCAAGCCGGGAACGACCGGAGCTCCGCAATGAGAGCACGGAAGGAACAATGGTCCTGACAAGTATAAGCTTAGGAGTTATCGTTCGCGTCGAGAGGTCGGCCCCCACGGCGTATCGTCATCCACGGCAGTCCCGGCCCGGCCTGCGAGGCGCGTACTTGCTCGCGCTGCTTGTCGCTGCTACTGCAGCCTGCCAAGGCCTTCCGCTAGGCAGTGGGAAATCCGTCACATCAGATGCCCATCCAGACGGCGCACGGTCGGCTGCGTCGGCAGCCGTGCAAGGTGCATCAGGTGGCGGCAGTAGCAGCACTGGAAGTGAAGAGCAACGGACAGCCTCAGCGCTCGCTGCAACGGACCACCTCCTAACCCACACCGCCGGGCGGCGCTTGAGCGGGAAGAAGGGCGGCAAGAAGCTGCAGGGCGTCGAGTACGATAGCCGGGGCAAGGTGTCTCACTTCAAGGGCGATGTCTATCCCACGCCCGCGCTGGCGCTCGCGCTGGCAAACCGCTCCTACCGCAAGGAGCTCATCCTCATCACGGACACACGCGCCCGGGCAGCGCTGCAGACATACTACCAGCTGGAGTCCATGGGGCTGGTGCACGCGCTGTGGCTAACACACTCGCATACGGCCTGCGACGCTGCGGAGCAGCTGCACGCAGTGCGCTTGCGGCAGCGACAGAAGCAGCGGGGCGCAGGCGGCGGCTCTGGAGGCAATGTCGCGTCAGTGGAAGATAGGAAGAAGCGCTCACTGGCAGGCGCGGGGGGCACTGTCAGTGGGGTCGTGGAGGACGGCCCGCGGCGGCGGCTTGCAGCAGGCGAAGGGTTGTGGTTTGCTGGCGGCGGCGCGTTGGACCAGGGCAGCGGTGCTGGCGCTGGTGCTACTGGCATCGCCACGGCTGCCGCCGCCTCCACATCCACAATTACCTCTAGCAGCACTGCCGAGGCCGGGAACATCTCAGCAAGCCCTGCAAGTGCAGCTTTGACCACCACCACGTCTGGGGTCGGGGCCGGAGCGGACAGTACGGCAGTTGCTGCAACTGCTGGGACTGCCGGTACATCCTCTGCAGTGGACGGCGATTTCCTGGGCTGCGCCTGGTACAGCCAGCCCTTCCCTGCGGGCTTTGGCGGCCACCGGCGGCTCATGATGAAGCGTGTCATGCTGCTGGCACGTGCCGTACGGCTGGGCTACAACGTGCTGTCCCTGGACACGGACGTGATCGTGTACCGCAACCCGTATTCGTACCTCAAATCCCCGCCGTACAGCAGCATGCACATGGTGGTGGGCAAGAGCGTGGTGGGCGTTGTGGTCAACACGGGCGTGGTGTACGTGCAGGGCGCGGCGCGGCATGGGCCTGTGGCGTGGCTGCTGGCCGAGGTGGTGGACCGCAACCTTAGGTGGATAGAGCACAACGTGTCCATGCCGCACATGGCCCAGGCGCTCGGGGGAGGAGCAGCAGGCCCCGGAGCAGTGGGGGGTGCGGCGGCGCGGCTGGTGCTGCAACACGCTGACTCTCGCGGCTGCTGGGACCAGTACCTCTTTGCGGACGTGGTGCTGACGGGTGCGTGTTTGGCAACTGGGCGGAGGGGTGGTTTCGTGAAGCGCAGGGAAACAGGCGCGAACGGTGTGGGTGCTTGGATGGGGATGCGCAGTTACTGGAAGGCGGTTGGGGGCGAGGGCACGGTATTGGGACGTTGCCGGTGTGCATGCAGACGGCAGTGCTTGGGACTCCCCCGTTATGCAGGTGTACTGGCTGCTGACCTTTCGTCTGTACCTTGGCCCAACTTCAACGGGAATCCGTGTCGCATGTGCTCAACATATTGCACACGCAGGCATGCTGAAGAAGCTGGTGCTCATGTACTGTGCGCGGCCGCCCTCGGACAAGGGCGCCCCCAAACAGGAGACCACGTGGAATGACAGGCACCGCGCGGCTTTGGGTCTGTCGGGCAACGACAGCCCCAAGAACCTCATGGCGGTGAGCAGGGCGGGGCACGGGTAACTGGGTGTTGCACACCGTACAAGGCTGTGACACGTCATTAGCCGATGTTGCAAGGATTGTCCGCGGCGAGCAGCTCAGCACAGCAGCTAGGAGTCTCGTACTGTACTGACACCATTGTCTCACACCTGGCCACAGACCATGGAGACCGAAGCGAAGAGCGACCCCCAGCTGCGGCAGCTGGTGGGCGCTGACAAGTACGAGACCACGTGGCTCAACCTGAGCATCCCGCACGCCACGCCGCCGCTGCTGCCCGATGAGCCCGGCTACGCGCTGCCGGGCGCGCAGCGCGGCCGCACCGCGGAGTCTTTCCAGCAGGTCCTGGCGGCGGACGACAAGCACTCGGAGCTGCGCAAGGGCAGGGCTAGAGCGTTGCAGCAGCAGCAGCAGCAGCAAGGGGAGGGCCAGGGGCAGCGGCCGGCTGTGGAGCGGCTGGCGTACGCTGCGGACTGGCTGATAGGCGGATGGTCTCAGCGAGGCGCACAGGGCTACTGGGACCCTGACTTGACCAAGGGCAAGCCCAAACAGGTGCGGCGCGGCAGGTGGTTACCGGGCTGGCCTCCGAGCGGCTTGCAGATCTCTGCTCGCGACGGAAAGTCGTACGCATTTTTGCACATGGATTGTTCCATATGCTATATCAGGCATTAGCCCTGGCTGCAGACAGAAAGCGGTGGCTGCGCAACTGTATATTTGAGTGGTGTCCGCACTCAGGATTGAGCACGGAGCTGTACCGCACCGCCACCGCCCAGCAGGTGGCCAGCCCGCCGTGCCCCTCCCCGACCCACCCAACACCCCCGTCCTTACCTTCCCTGCCCCCTCCAGGTCTTCGCGCACCTGGTACGGGCGCCCGGTCCCACACACATCGGCAAGGACGCCGTACGCATGCTGTACGGCCAGTACGATTGGTCTGTGGCGCGCCTCACCTCGGGCGGCGTCGCACCCTTCCTGGGCTGGAGCAACCCCGCCGCGCTGCCAAAGGTGTTTGCCCTCTCACCCGATGTGGATACCTCCACCATCTCCAACCACCAGTGGTCCAACATGGCACGCGGGCTGGTGCAAGTGGCGCTGCTGACGGGCCGCATGGTGGTGTGGCCCGAGGTGCCGTGTGCAGGCGGCTGGGTGCAGCCCAACCCCGGGGCGCGCAAGGGGCTGCCGCTCAACACCAATGCCAAGTTTGTGACCCGTGGGCCGTTTGGCGAGGGCCTGCGGTGTACGCCCGTGACCACCTTCCACCAGAAGTGCCTGTACGAGCGACACGTGGTGCACCGCGTGGGTGGAGAGAACGGCACGGTGCAGGGGAGAGGCGGGGCGGCGGCGGCAGCGGCGGCGCTGGCGGCTGGTAGCAGCGCTGAGGACGTGGGGGCGGCGCTGGCGGCGGGGGCGATGGGCTGGGACACGGAGTCGGGGGCAGAGCTGGGGGAGTACGTGAGCCGGGTGGAGGGCCCTCGTGGGATGCTGTGGCCCGAGTTCCGGGAGCTGCTGCGGCTGCTGCAGCTGGGGCGGGACATGAATAGCGTGCTGCCGGAGGCGGAGGCTGTGCGCGCGGCGGCCCGTGGGTCGGTGCTGGCCGACCCGCTGCCGGGGCAGCACAACACGGTCAGCCTGGCGGCCAACGACGACTACGACGAAGGGGAGCGGCCCATCATGTTCGACGAGCCGCCCAGAACGCCGGTGGGTGCGCGTGGCCAGGGGAAAAAGCACGGGGGACGGCTAGTTCGATAAGAGCGTGCAGGGCGTTTTGGGCAGTGTGGGTGTACGATGCGCTTTGCAGCAGCATCACACTGGGCGTGGCCAATCTGCCGAAGCTCAGATCTTGCTGCATCCCGCTGCCATGCGCCAAGTATGTAAACACTCATGTTCGCAACATTTGCTGTGCGCTGTGAGGCGCTACCAGGGCACAGTATCCACCTGACACCCCTTTCCTTCCCTGCTGATACCCTTCGCCAACCCCTTTCTTTTCCCCCCCACCCGCTTTCAGGGCATCACCTACGTCCGCGCCTCCGACGCGCTCAAGGCGCTGTCCGCCTACAGCGAGCACCACGTGCTATACCTGGCCCAGCGCACCTTCCTCACACAGCTGGACAAGGCGGCGGACGCGGAGCTCATGGCACGGTACCGTACGTTCAGAGGGGAGTGCCCGGCGCTCAAGTGAGGGGTCGGGGCTGGGGCGGGTGCGGTGGACGGGGGCTGTTGCCCTCCGGGTGCTTGGGCTTCGGGGCGTGTCGGGATATGGCGAGGGCGTCCAGAGAGAGATGGCCCATGCTCGGGTGGGATGGGGCTGGCCCTGCTGCGTGCTGCCCACGCTTGAGGTCACTAATACCGGGCCTTAGTATCGGCCACGGTGTATGACGGGAGGAGCTTAGAAAGGGTAGATTATAGGTGGGCAGTGGAGAGGGTGGAGGGGAGGCAAAATGAAGAGCAGGAATGCTGAGGTGGCACCTGGCTGCAGGTGCCAGGTGGGTCAGCGCTGGCATGGCCAAGTACTTGCTTGCTTTGAGTCTACAGGCATGTGTGTGGGAGCGTAACGATGGCCACATTGTAAGCTGTGTTGGCTGGTAGCGGAGGAGGTCCAGTAGGCTGAACTCCGTGTGGAGGCCGGTGGTGACGCGGGGCGAGGGAAGGCCTAGGTCACTGCTCTATCCAGGCCAGCTGCAGGTTGCTGTTGCTCCGCGCACTGGGTGATGACAGTACCAGGTATACCATGGGCATTGCTTTAGAGTCTATGGCGGAGTGGAATTATATGCTAGGTAGCTCAGCTAGGGCTGGATTGTTAGCGCCTACACCAGCCCGGGAGGTGGACGTGGCTTAGCAGTATCGGTGTACGCCGTGACTCGTGGGTACGGTCGTAGAGACCCGATCATCAGGAGGAATAGGCAGCAAAAGCAGGATTCGATGCAGGTAGGATGTCTCATCCATCACAATGTATCATTGACATGTACAGCAGCTGTATTGGAGTCTTGGGGTCCACGAAGTCCACATGGGTCCACATGGGATGGCCAGGGGTATCAAGCGGAATAATGCACATCAGTCAGCCCTGCACGAGCCCGGACTTGCTAGTGTCCCCTATGCTGGTGAAATGGCCACGCACGGGCGCTGTCTGTTCGGTGCATGCCAGCGCCGTCGGGCAGCTTAGCACGTGGCGCTGTGCCGGGACACTCTCGGCAATGCATTACAGTCGTCACTTGCTGTCCCTGTCTCTAGCAGAGAGAGATGTATGCGGCGATTACGGTATGCATCTGTCAACAGTGTCGTCGTGTGTATGGCACGAATGAACCCGTCAACTCGCAGTAAAACACATCAACTGGTGCGGCAACTACACTGATCCATTGCCCATCCCAAAATGCACTACTTCCCTGGCACGTACCGTGTGCGGTAGTGTGGTAACCCCGGTTGCCTGGCAAAACCGGATTCGACAAGCGGATAAGCCTGGATAAGCCACGAATACAGTAGCTGGAAAGAATGAAAATAAACAAATCTCCTATCCAAACCGGCATCCACCTGCTGATTCATTGTCACGTCGCTCACCGCTTGTCTCACGTACTGGACAGCCCCACCTGCTCCTGCCTACGGCTTAGCTTATCAGGACTAGCCGTCCATCTCCAGCCCAGCTGCTTCGCCGAGGAGACACTACATGCTACCGAGACACTACACTGCATGCATACCAATTGTGCAGCACGCCGCAACCCCGCCTGTTCGCCTTTCCTAGACACCGTATCACTGTGTGCAGTCAGTACACATTCTCTCCGTTAGGAATGCCCAAGGACGAGCGTTTGTACTTGTGATGCGTTAGCAGTTTGTCGGCCTAAAACATGCGGATAGAGATGAACGAGCCGATGTTGTTCCAGGGGGTCGCGGCCTGGCGGTGCACCACCACCCCCGTCTCTGCCCGCTCCACCACTGCCAGGGCGGTGGTGCTTGACTGGACGGTGGTCTGGGCGGCGGCGGGTTGGGCGGGCGGCGCCTGGGCAGCGGGCTGTGCCACGTGGGCTGCCTGGGGGCTGGGGAGCTGCGGGGCCTGCTGCGCGGCCTGAGCCACGTGGCGGTGCGCGGAGGCGAAGAAGTCGTCGCCCAGGGCCTGGCTGGTGGAGCCGGCAGCCCTGAAGTGGTGGGACAAGCGGGGACAGGGACCATGACCTCAGAGGTGGGAAGTTGCAGGACGTTGGCAGGGCAACGCTGTAGACCGGTCCATGTGAAGGGAACATTGTGCATGTGGTACACCTCCTTTGCCATGCGCACTCTGTGCCGGTCGCATCAGTGCTGCTGATTACACCTGCCCCTGCACCCTAAACCTGCACACAAACACACCATGTGGTGCTGTGGTCCACAGCGTCCGCAGGTTTGGGCAGCGCCAGGGGGCTGGTGGCGCGCGTGGTGAGGCCGGGGAAGCCGTCGCCCTGCGCGCTGGCCATCGTGCTGCTGCTGCCGCTGGTGGGCGAGGTGGAGCGCGGCACGGTGGAGGCGGCGTAGCTGGTGCCGGTGGAGGGCATGTAGTCGTCGGCGCCGTGCACGTACATGGTGTGCCACTGCTGGGCGGCGCTGGGGGCGGCGGGGGAGGCGGTACGTGTGGACCAGGCGGACGTGGAGCCTGGGAGGGAACAAGCGGGCCGTTGGGGAGCAAGGGACGCAATAGGGTCAGCCGAGGTCAGACGAGAAGCCAAGTGGCAATTGCAACGGTTGATGCAAGTAAATCAGGCGGCCATGCCATTATGGCTGCACGAGTGCTACGTAGGATACAAGGTGTGTGGCTTAGCCTGGGTTAGCTCACCGCTCCGGGAAGAGCTACGCACGGAGCGTGACCGGCTGCTGCTGCGGGCGTAGGCGGACGCGCTGGTGCTGCGGACAAAGTTGCTGGGCGTGGAGCTGGCGCCGCCCATGCGCGTGAATACGGAGCCGCCGCCCGTCGTACCCGGGGCCGCGCTGGGGGCCCGGCCAGCGTGCCCGACGCCAGGCGGGCTCTGCGCGAAGCCCGTGGGAGCGTCGAAGATGCTGCGGTACCCTCCGCCCATGCCGCCGGCCGCGCTGGTGGGGGAGGCGTAGGTGGCGCTGCTGGGGGTGCGGTTGAAGATACTGCTGGCGCTGCCGCTGCGCATGTTGGCGGTGGCGCCGCTGAGGGTGTCGAAGTCGTCTGCGCCCATGGAGCGGGACGGCGGCCGTGGCGGCACCGCTGGGTTGGCAAAGCTGCAGGGTGCACGGAAGGGCACGTGGGTGAACAGAGGAGCTGAGAGGGAGCCATGTGGAGCGTAAGTGAACCAAAGGCTCAGGTTGTACACCGAGGCACACTATGCACTGGTGTATTGAAAACACCGGACCTCGGCGGGGCAACATTGCTGCTCAAAAGCGGGTGGTTAGTTGCATGGTAGGTGGCACACGACTGCGGGGTGGGCCTGCAAGGGCCAGGCCACACTTACCCCGTGTGCCCTGCGGTAGGCCTCTTGGCTGTGCTTGTGGTTCGGCGCATGCTGGCGGCGCGGTACTTGCTCCAATCGTATCCCACCGGGTTGGGGCCCGAGGGCGCCGGGGGCGGGGCTGTCGCCTGCACACCAGTGGCACGACGGCATGAGGTCAGGCACGTTATGTGGACCAGCGACAATGGCGTTCCTCAAGCACCAGATGGCAGCAAGGGTGATAGACGTACGGCCCCATGCTTGCACATCTGCACGCATTTACCTGCTTCAGCTCCCTGTCGTACTTTCCGCGCAGCGTCATGTCCACCAGGGTGTCGTATGCCTGCAGTCATTGTTATACAGGTACTGTACTTGTTGGTGCTGTAAGATGGCTACTGCTCAGGAGCAGGAATTCCAATGTTCCACTCCACAGCTGTCGCTACGGTATCACAAGGCTTACCGTGCCGTACAAATTAGGCGAAGTGCCAGAAGTTAGCGACGCCCACCTGTTTCAACTCCAGGAACTTGTCCTTGGCCCCTGGTTGCTGTGAGTACAAGGTGCACAGCAATCAACAATTAGCGTATAAGCTTGTGCTTGTGGTAGCTTGACCACTAGGTCAGTTGAGGTTACAGGAACCTCCGTAGGGGGGTAAAACGTCATGCGGCTGCGGTTACCAGACCACGGGGTCTCGTCCAGGCAACTGCGTGGCTGCCCGTAAGGACGCGTACGCATCCTGGTGCACGCGCACCTTGCACCTGTCAGGATGCCACATAAGAGCCAAGCGCCGGAAGGCATCCTTGATGTCCCGAACGGATGCAGTGTCCTTGACGCCAAGCACGTCGTAGTGCGTCCCTGCGATGGTTCCAGGGTTCTTGAGTGGTCGCCGAGCCGTTTCATGTGAGGTCATCAAAAAGCGCGCTTACAGTAAGCCACGCTACAGAGCGCAGTTGCAGTTGCTGCCGAGTGACAGAACTCTTGCTGCCCCCTGTCAGACCGCGGTCCAACAGTGCGCCGCGCGTGTGTGCGTGTCGATGGCTGGCAACCTACTTCGAAGGGCAGTAGCCGCACAATGAACGCGGACCGCGTGCTGACGGCTCAAAGCTTTATGAGCGGTGATTGGGCATTTGCGAAGTGAGGCGGGCGTGCAGGGCCTTAGGTGCGGTAGCGGGGGGCCCTTCAGCGTCCACATCGGGAAGCGCGTTCAAGCCTGACCAGCAGCTCTTCAGGAACCGAAATCAAGGGCGCCAAGACGGAGACTTTTCTCAACCGAAACGTCAGTGCGCGAGCCCTGTGTTCTTCGCGAGTCACTTGGGGTCGTTAGTCAAGGCAACGGGACGCTTGTCGAGCAGGCAGGGCCGCAGCTGTGACGCTGGCCAAGTAAGGAACCGAAACATTAATCATTACTGGCTCCGTCTTACATGGTCGGGTGCGGGTTGCCAACCTCCCACGCGCACTACCCGACTCTCCTCCGGACTCTCCTCTACCACAGGTACAGCAGCGCGAGTTTGCGAAGACTGCAACATGTGTTTGTGAGTCGCATCTCGCACAGCTAAGAGCTTCATATCGTGCACGGCCAGCACGCCACGCAGTGCACCTGCACGGTCCGGTGACGAGGTACGGCATGAAACACTTGGAGTTTAATCGCGGCGCCTAGGTGTGCATTCAATGCACACGGCCCCTAAAACCCACAACTTGTACGATATCTGTATAGACCTGGACATGTGTGGGGTGTGTTCATGGGGTTTTGCGGACATCCACTCTTGCACGGTGCGTCTCACCCTCAGTCATTTGCCTACGCAGGCCGTAGGGTATTCCACATGTAGTCACTGGTCCTCGAGCACCAGGTTACATTGTCACTTTCGTTCTGCCCGCGGGACTCTAGGTTGCACGCACGGTGTGAGAGTACCGGACATCAATCTGACGGATATGACGATATGAATAAGCTGACATGGAGCTCGAGGTCAACAATATATGAAGAAACTAAACTATACTCATGTTTTTGCGTGGTACTGCTTACGACCTGAAGACGCCCATCGGCCATCGGCTCTGCATGCACATCCATGCGCAGGGGATGTCCCAGGCGCTGGGGCAGGGGCTTCCACGTGGGCTGTCCACTGGGCCCGTTCGGCGGACAGCAGGGTGAAGGATTGCATGTTGGGGCTGGATTATGCTATTTGATGCAACCCATGGCACCTGAGCACCGCCCACACCGCCCATTGCGAACTCCACGGCGGCCCGACCACCTGGGCGTTGAGCGCCACCGAAGCTGTGAAGGAGCAGGAGTGAGCGACCCAAACCTTACTTGGGGGCGCGGGCATTAGACATACTGCGTTACTGCCGCAGCAAACCCCCTCCTGTGTTACTGAGGTGTGCTTTGCGGGGAACGGGCACGTGCCAGCGTGGGTTTGCAAGGCCACGTGCCCGACCAGGAATCCCCATCGTACAGCGCCAGCTGGTGAAGGGCATGCTCTCTGCGGGCAGACGTTTGCGTGTGTTACTGCTACGATATTTGTGTTACTGCTACAATGTTCTGAAGTCACTGGATGAGTCGCGGAGCTTGAAGGCGGTGTTGCATTGTGACGACTTTCCAGACGCAAAGATGCACGCGTCTGTGCCGGCCTTGTGCATCTCAGTCTTGATAGCTGCTCTCTTCTTAGCTCTTGAACTCTCAAGGTGACCCAATATGATCACGTCTAGGCAAATGGTGCCACAGTCGCGGGCCTACCTCGCTGCGCTTATCACAACACGACCTCTTTCAGCCTAGACTGCTTACAGTTTGCGTCATGTTCGTGCCCCATGCAGACCAGACTTGCTTTTAGTAGGAACAGTGACTATAGACGTGGTTGATGATGGGTCACGGCCAGCGGTGAGGCCTCTCCATGTGTCTGCGCATCTCCAATTGCAGTCAAACTCATAGCCGTCACTAACTGCGTGCGTAGAGGTGGCGGTTTGGCTTGGGGTAACCACACATGTCCGTGCCGCAGGGGGGTGCTGTCTCGTACGCCGCTGCTGCAGCACGGGCCTACGGGATACGTGCGTGCGTTGTGACGGGTGAGTGACCACGCCTGCAGGGCTAGCAGCCATGAGCCGGCGTGTCTCAAGCGGCAGGTTTTGGAAACGGGGGATGTGGCCGTACAAGAGGCTCCCCGGCTTACTTCGGGCACATGCCCGTCCACACCGCCATGTTGCAAAGGCCTCCTTACAAGTGCCCAGAGGGAAATATAAAGCACTGCCACCTTTTGTTAGGCATTTTTGTTTTGCCTACGGCCCTGTTGCAGCCCACTGCGCCCCGCTGTGACCCGCTGGCTCCACGGCGTCTTATTTTCCGTTCCCCGTCACCCCTGCTCGCTGCAGTTGCCGGTCCGGACGCCGACCTGAGCGTCTTCGAGGGCCATGAGCTGCATGTGGTGCCCTCGGACTCCACACTCACGTTTGAGCACACTTACACGTGGTTCGGTAAGCAAGCTAGCTGGGAGGGCCCAATACACGCCCTGCTTCGCAGCAACCCTCCATCGTTGCTGCAACCCATGTCATTCCCTGTGTGTTGGCTACAGGCGGCGTTGCTTCAAAGGATGTGTGCCGTGTGCCCTGCAGGGCTGGTATCTTCCGCCAAGGCATTTTATCAGTTTTGATAAAACCCAACGCCCAAAAGTCCCAGTATTTTAT
>VFQN01006501.1_pt1 | contig 13276 bp, 8 predicted proteins | sample 3512371 | NCBI WGS metagenome assembly VFQN01 (sample SAMN10412370, study PRJNA504923) | tailings metagenome | isolation source: Replicate 2 from Balatoc abandoned mine | place: Philippines: Itogon, Benguet | collected 2017-08-28
CGCTGACGCGTCGCACCTCGGGGTAGAGCTCGAGACAGCTCGCGGGCCCCGGCCCGATCAGGCTCTGCCCGAGCCCCTCGGGGCCCGCGCTCTTCCCGACCCCGCGCGGAACGTTCTGGCGATTCTGCAGCGCGCGCTCGCCGTCGCGCAGCACCCCGAGCGAGCGCAGGCAATATTCGAAGAACATCGCACCGTCCTCGGTCACCGTCACCGAGCGCGTCGAACGGTGCAGCAATTGGACGCCAAGATTCTCTTCCAGACGGGAAATTCTCCGGCTGACGGTCGACTTCGGAAGCCCCAGCGCCTGCCCTGCCTTGGTCAGGCTTTCGGTCTCGACGATCTTCGAAAAGACCTGCAGATCGCCCAGATCGAGCATCGGAATCTCCCGTAATATTGTTGCTTATAGTGCCATTGCGAGCAACACAGCGTTGCAACAATACGGGCTTTCGTCAACCGGCCTCGCCCTTCAGTTTTTATGACAAAGGCCTGTCAGAGGCCGGAAGAGACCTATGGGAGGAGACCAGCATGACCGTCCACCGCCGCTTTTCGCGCACTTTCCGTAACGCCCTGCTCTGCACCGCACCGCTCGCCGCGACGCTGATTCCGCTGCAGTCGGCCTGGGCACAGGACGCCGAGGTCGCCCCCGCCGACGAAGCCGTCGCGGACGACGCCGACACCATCATCGTCACCGGCACCAGCCGCGGCCGTATCGCGCTCGACACCCCGCTGGCGGTCACCTCGGTCGGCGAAGATTCGCTGGCGCGCCTCGGCGTCAGCAGCCAGGCCGACATCCTTGCAAGCATCCCGACGATCAAGGCCGATGCCGGCGGCGGCGAGGTCGCATCGAACGTGTTCGTGCGCGGCCTCCCCTCGGGCGGCCAGTATCAGTTCACCCCGCTGATGTATGATGGCGTCCCGGTGATGTCGACGTTCGGCCTCAACTCGTCGGCCTATGACGTTTATTACCGCAACGACCTCGGTATCTCGCGCCTCGAGTTCGTGCGCGGCGGCGTGTCGAACCTGTTCGGCCCCGGCTCGGTCGCGGGCCTGATCAACTATATCAGCAAGACCGGCCGCGACGAGCTGGAGGGCACGGCGCAGATCGAATGGGCTGAAAAGGGCCGCTATCGCGGCGACCTTGCGGTCAGTGGCCCACTCGGCGAAAATCTGTTCTTCGCGCTGTCGGGCTTCTATCGCTCGGACGACGGCCCGATCAAGACGGGCCTCGATACCGAAGGCTTCCAGATCCGCGGCAACCTGAAGTACGAGTTCCCCGACGACAGTGGATCGATCACCCTCTACGGCCAGTATATCGACGATCAGGCGCAATTCTATCTGCCCGTCCCGCTCGACGGCACGACGCGCAGCCGCGTCGCGGGCAACGACGGCAAGAAGGTCTATCAGCTGCTGACCCCCGACGTCGCCGGGCTGGGCTTCAACACCCCCGACGGCGCCTTCACCACCGGCATCACCGATGGCGTGACCAGCAAGGGCGGCCAGGTCGCGATCGCGTTCGACAAGGACTTCGGCGACAGCGGCTGGGGGATCAACGGCCGCGTCAAATATTCGGACTACAAGCATAAATTCGGCCTGTGGTCCGACGGCGACGGCGTCGTGAACGTGCCCGAGACGCTGAGCGCCTTCGTCACCAACGCCGCGCGCCGCGGCCAGATTCCCGAGCTCAACGGCATCACCGCAGCGAACGCCAGCTTCACCTATGTCGGCGGCGGCGCAGTGCCCGCGAACGCGATCCTCTTCGCCAACCGCTTCACCGACCGCAACCGGCCGATGCACGATCTGTCGGCCGAGCTCAACCTGACCAAGCAGGCGACCACGGGCAGCGTCGAGCACAGCTTCACGCTTGGCGGCTTCTACGCCGATACGGTCGCCCGCGACGTCAATGTCACGACGACCTTCCTCGGCGCGTTCAACAACCAGCCGCAGCTCGTCAACCTGACCGTCACCAACCCGATCAGCGGTGTCACAACGGTCATTTCGCGGAACGGCCTGCTCAACGCCGGTGGCGGTTACGTCAACAACCGCCATCAGGCCGAGCGTTACGCGGTCTATTTCGCCGACCAGATGCAGATCGGCGACCGCTTCAACTTCGACATCGGCGGCCGCGTCGAACATTATAAGGGCGACATCAGCCGCGAGCGCACCTCGACGACGGTCACCGACGCGACGACGCCGAACCTGTCGGGCGCGCTGCGCGATGTGATCTGGGGCAATGACGGTTATCTGACCGGCAAGGTCTCGACGACCGAGTGGGCGATCGCGGCGGGCGGCCTCTACAAGCTCACCGACGACGTCAGCCTCTACCTCAACGCCAGCCGCGGCTATTTCTTCCCCGAAGTGCGCGCGGTCGGCTTCCTGCCGCTCCCCGCCGGGACCGCGGCAAACGCCAGCGCCTCGCCGGGCACGCAAAGCTATGAAGGCGAAATCATCAAGCAGATGCAGGGCGGCATCAAGGTCAGCCAGCCGGCCTTCAGCCTCGAAGCCTCGGCCTTCTACACCAGCCTGAAGAACCGCCGTCAGGTGCTGTTCGTCAACGCGCCGGGTGGCGGCTTCCAGGAGCTCGTCAACCTCGTCGCGACCGAATCCTACGGCATCGAGGCGGTGTTCGACCTGAAGCTGCTGACCAACCTGCGCTTCAACGGCAACCTCACGCTGCAGAAGGCGAAATATACCGAGTTCCAGTCGAACGTCGGCGGCGTCCCGACCTCGAACCCGGCGATCATCGGCAACGATCTGGAGCGTCAGCCGCAGATCCTCTACAACGCCGGCCTCTATTACGACGACGGCGCGCTCGATGTGTCCTTCTTCACCAACTACACCGGCGACAATTTCACCGCGTCGAACAATTCGATCAAGCTCGACGGGTGGAATATCGTCAACCTCGACGCCGGCTATACGGTACCGATGGGCAAGAACAGCCTGCGCCTCGGCGTCAATGTGTTCAACCTGTTCGACACCGACGCCACGACCGAAGGGTCGCCGCGTCTCGACAACAACCAGACCGTCGGCGGCGCATACTTCGTCGGCCGTCCGGTCCTGCCGCGCCGCATCACCGCACGCGCAACCTTCAACTTCTGACGAGAAAACGGGCATCCGCGACAATGACTATCGAAACGCTTGACGCGGGTGCCCGCGCCATCCTGACCAACAACGACCGGGGCGGCTACACCGTCCCCAACGGCCGGGTCTATCCCTTCCAGTGGAACTGGGACTCGGCTTTCGTCGCCCTCGGCTTCGACACCTGGGACCGCGACCGCGCGTGGAAAGAGGTCGAGACGCTGTTCAACGCGCAGTGGGACGACGGTTTCCTGCCGCACATCGTCTTCTGGCAGGACGATCCCGGCTATTTCCCCGGCCCCTCGGTCTGGGCGACGGGCAAGACCCCCGTCACCTCGGGCATCACCCAGCCGCCGGTCGCGGCGACGGTCGTCCGCAAGCTGTGGGACAGCGCGATCGCGGCCGATGCCGACGACGCCTACCGTTTGCGCCTCGAGAGCCTGTTCGACAAGCTGATCGCATGGCACCGCTGGTTCCGCGATTACCGCGACCCCGACGGCCGCGGCGTCGTCGTCGCCATGCACCCGTGGGAAACCGGCCGCGACAATTCGCCCGAATGGGACATCCCCGGCGAGCCGATCGATATTTCGAACGTCGGCGAATATGTCCGCCGCGACACCGGCCATCTTGACGCCAAGATGCGTCCGACCAAGCTCGAGTATGACCGCTACCTCGCGCTCGTCCAATATGGCGTCGCGCAAGGCTGGGATCATGGAAAGATCACCGCGGGCAATCCGTTCAAGGTCGCCGACATCGGCATGTCGATGATCCTGCTGCGCGCCAACCGCGACCTGCTGCACCTCGCCGACTACCTCGGCCGCGACGAGGAAGCCGCCGAAATCCGCGCGATGATCGCCAAGGCCGAGGCCGGCATTGACTGGCTGTGGGACGAGGAAAAGCATAGCTGGTGCTCGCGCGACCTGCTCACCGGTCGCTCGTCGGGTTTCATCACAAGCGCCTCGTTCCTGAGCTTCTACGCCGGGCTCGCCGATCCCGCGAAGGATGCCGCGATGCTCGCGCACCTGCACCGCATCGGCAGCAAGGTCGAATATCTGATGCCCAGCCTCGACCCCGAGGACCCGGGCTTCCAGATGATCCGATACTGGCGCGGTCCCGTGTGGGCGGTGGTCAATTACATGATTGGCACCGGCCTTGCCGAAGCGGGCTTCGATGCCGAAGCCGCGCGTGTGCGGCACGACACGCTGGCGCTGATGGAGCGCAACGGCTTCTACGAAGCGTACAGCCCCGTCGACGGGTCGGGCAGCGGCGGCGACGACTTCTCGTGGACCGCCGCCATCTGGTTGGCGTGGCGCTGATATATTGAACCCCGGCGAATGCCGGGACCCAATTTACCCTCCCAACCCTGGACCCCGGCTTGCGCCGGGGTTCATTTTTTGCCCTATCGGTCGGGATCGACGACCGGTCCCCTGACCCGCGCCCTCACCGCGCTCGGGCTCGCGCCGAGCAAGCTTCGTACCATCTTGTTGAAGCGCTGCGCGTCGGCGACGCCGCAGCGTTCGGCGACGCGCCAGATCGGCAGGTCGGTCGATTCGAGCAGGAAGCGGGCATGCTCGGCGCGCCGCTGAAGCAGGCGGTGCGGCACCGTGGTGCCGAAGCGGCTGCGGAAAAGACGCGCAAGATAGGCCGGCGAACGGCCCGCCGCGGCGGCGATCTCGCGCACGCCGATCGCTTCATGGAAATGGCGGTCGATATATTCGGCGGCGCGCGCTGCGGCGTCATCTTCCGGCAAGGGATCGGTACGCCGCGCCAGCGTTAGCAGTAGTTCCTGCGCCGCAAGCCGCGCCGCTATATGCGCAATCGCATCGCTCGCCGTCGCGAACAAGCCGCTTACATGCGCGAACCGCTCGCGCAGCGCGGCGCAGTCGGGCAGGTGCAGCGCAACAGGCGCGCACGTCCCCTGCCCCTCGCCCGCTTCGATATGGATGCACCAGTGTGTGCCGGGCGCGGCAAGATCGTAGCTCGATGGCAGCCCTGCGGGGCTGAGCGTGACATCGCCGGGCGCGATGCGGATGCGTTTTCCCGCCAGTTCCATTTCGCCGGTGTATCCGTGGAGATGCAGCGCATGCGTGCGGCCCAGATGAATCGTCGCAAATCCGCGGTCCGCCAGCAAGAACTGCCCGGCGACCGCGACGCGCGGCAAATCTTCGAGCGGCAGGTCGATGCTTTTCATCTTCGATTTTTTACCACAAGATCGGGCGCAGGCCAATTGCGATGATCGACCGGAAGCGGCACTATCGGCGCATATTCAGACCATGAGGATGCCGCGGCGATGCTGAGCGAAGAGCAGAAAAAATTCTACGACGATCAGGGCTATGTCCTCGTCCCCGGCCTGTTCAGCGCCGAAGAAGCCTCGGCGTTCCGGGCCGAAATGCACCGCATCGCCGACAATGAGGGCAACAGCGACGCGACATGGGACAGCGTCCGCGGCAGCGGCACGACGATCACCCACTGCCACGACGTCCATTTCCGTTCGGCGATGGTGACGCGGCTGCTCACCGACCCGCGCCTCACCGAAATCGCGCAGGTCATCATCGGTCCGAACGTCCAGCTTCACCACAACAAGATGTTCATCAAGCCGCCCGAAAAGGGCTCGCCCTTCCCGATGCATCAGGACTATCCCTATTTCCCGCATCGCGACCATTCGATGATCGCTGTGATCCTGCACTTCGACGATGCGCCCGAGGAGAAGGGCTGCCTGCGCGTCTATCCGGGGACGCACAAGCTCGGCCCGCTGCCTTCGGAGGGCAAGGACCATCACGCCTCGACCGAAACCTATCCGATCGAGGGCGCGACCCCGTTGCCCGCAAAGGCTGGCGACGCGCTGTTCTTCCACTATCTCACCGTCCACGGTTCGGGACTCAACACGTCGGATGAGCCGCGCACGACGCTGCTGATCCAGCTCCGCGATCCGGCGGACGTGCCGCTGAACGACGGGCACAGCTCGCGCGGTCAGGGCATGATGCTGGCGGGCATCGATCCGACCGCGGGCGCCTTCAAATTCGCGTGGGAAGACGAGAAAGCTGCCTGACCTCTTCGCCTGGCTGCCGTTGCTCTTGTCGTTCGGCGGTCCGGCCGTGGATGATCGTTGCGCAAACCTCCCGAAGCTGACGCTCGACAAGGCTGTCGTTGAAACCGCGACGCTGTCGGACGGCATTTGCCGGATCAATGGCACGGCGCATCCGGTACCGGGGTCAGACATCCGCTTTACCGTCTATCTGCCTGCCCCCGAGCGCTGGAATGGGCGCTATTACCAGATCGGCAATGGCGGGTTTGCGGGAGCGATCCATCTGCCGACGCTCGACGAAGGCGCACGGCGCGGCGATGCGATTGCCGCGACCGATACCGGACATCGCGGCCATGGCTTCGATGCGAGCTGGGCGCCGGGCAATCTGGTGGCGCTCGCCGATTATGGCTGGCGGTCGATCAAGGCGACCCGCGATGCAGCAGCGACATTGGTTGGGGCCTATTATGGCCGCGCGCCCAAGCAGCATTATTTCATGGGCTGTTCGAACGGCGGGCGCATGGCGCTGATGGCAGCGGCGCGCTGGCCCGAAGATTGGAGCGGGATCATTGCCGGGGCGCCGGCCAATCCATGGACGCGGCAGTTTCGCAATTTCGGTTTGGTGCAGGATGCGATGCGGGCGCCGGGCGGGTGGCTCGGGGCCGCTGAGCGATCGCAGGCGAAACTGTCCACGCCGCAGCGGGCAACGCTCAACGCAATCGTCGCGGCGGGATATGAACCTGCAGCGATCACCGCCGACGACTGGGCGCGCTGGATCGCCAACCCGGACACGGCCGCGCAGTCGCAGCTGACCTTTGCCGAGCAGTCGCGGGCGTATCTCTTCGGGCATTTCAGTGACGAAACCCTCGCTGCGGAGCTCGACATCAAGCCGGGCGATCTGAAGCGGTTTCGTGACCGTGGCGGCAAGATACTGTCCTATTTCGGCCAGTCGGACCCGGTGATCGCGCCCGGCCTCGGCGTCGACTGGTATCGCGATGTGCAGCGCGCGACGCGTGGCAACACGGCCGACTTCTATCGCCTGTTCATGATCCCCGGCATGTCGCACTGTCAGGGCGGCGCAGCGGCGACGAATTTTGGCCAGTCGCTCGACGCGCCCGCGGTGCGGCAGGACCGCGAGCATGATGTGCGGTTGGCGCTCGAAGCATGGGTCGAGCGCGGCATCGCGCCGACAGCGCTCAAGAGCGAGGCCGGATCGAAGCGCACGGTCATCAGCCCGCTTCGCTGAGCGCGCCGAGCGTGCCATGGCGTTCCATCGCGGCGAGCCAGCGAAGCACACCCTCGATTATGGCGGGATGACCGGCGAGGTCGCCGAAGAGCAGCTGCATATTCAGAATCGCCACTGGTTCCTCGGCGCGCAACGCGGCAGCCATCGGATGATGCACCTCGATCGGCACGCCGCTGTCGTTGACCCCGCGCAGGCGGCGGACCCACGCCGCGAGCGCGTACAGCAGCAGCGGCGAAGCCTGCCCCGCCGCGATGCGGTCGCGCAGCGGGTCGAGCAGATAGTTGAGCGGCGCATCGCGGTTCACGCGCGCGGTCGTGTCGCGGATGTTCGGGTTGGCGAAGCGGGCGATCAGCGACGCCTTGTAGGCGGCAAGGTCCATGCCCGCCGGCGGGTCGATCGTCGGGCCGGTCTCGCGCTCCATAAGCTGCGTCATGTAAGCGCGCAGCCGCGGGTCGCGCATCGCCTCGTCGATCAGTGCGTAGCCCGCGAGCTCGCCCGGTGCCGCGATGGCGAGGTGGCTGGCGTTGAGGAGGCGGAGCTTCATCTTCTCATAGGGCGTCACGTCGCTGGCAAACTGCACACCGACCTCTTCCCAAGCCGGGCGGCCCGCGACGAAGCGGTCCTCGATCACCCATTGGCGGAAGCGTTCGGAGAAGACCGGCCAGGCATCGGCGACGCCGTAGCGCGCCGCGAAGACTTCGATGTCGGCGGGCTGCGTCACCGGGGTGATCCGGTCGACCATCGTGTTCGGGAAGCTCGCTCTGTCTTCGATCCAGCGGGCGAGCGCGGCGTCCCGCGCCTCGGCGAAGTCGAGTAGCGCCCGCGCGAGGATGTCGCCATTGTGCTGGATATTGTCGCAGCTGAGGATGGTGAAGGCCCCTGCCCCCGCATCGCACCGACGGCGCAGCGCGGCGGCAAGGATGCCGATGGCGCTTTGCGGTGCGCCTGGATGCGCGAGATCGTGCGCGATCAGCGGATGGTCGAGGTCGAGCCGCTTGTCGCCGCCAAGGCAATAGCCCGCCTCGGTCACGGTCAGGCTGACGATGCGCATCGCGGGATCATCGAGCGCCTCCCGCAAAGCGGCCGCCTTAGCTGGCGCGAAGATCGTCTGCGCGACCGATCCGATGACGGTCGCGGTCTCGCTGTCAGCGTCGCGCTCGACGAGGGTGTAGAGATTGTCCTGCGGGCCGAGCGCTTCGCCGAGCCGGGCGTCGCCGGGCATCAGCCCAACGCCGGCGATGCCCCATTCGAGCGCATCGGCGCGGCACTGCATCAGGTCGTGCGTGTAACGCGCCATATGCGCGCGGTGAAACCCGCCCATGCCGAGATGGACGATCCCGTGGCGCAGCGCGCGACGGTCGTATGTCGGGCGTTCGATTGCCGCAGGCAGCATAGCGAGGCTGGACTGGTCGAGGCGAATCACGCCACCCCCTCCCCGCCGAGCCGACGACCGAAAATAAATGTCTGAAAACCGGGAAATTTTACTCGCAAACGCGCTTTTCGGTCACGCGCTAAAGCGACAAAAGACTCGGACGCACACGCCCGAACTGTCTCCTTTGTCGCTTTATGCCGAAGGGGCGACGTGTTGCTCATCGGAGGACGGTAGCGTGGCCGGATTTTGTAGGACAGCGACCCATCCGCCAAATTTCTTTGCAGCCCGGCGCTGTCCGGTTGCTCCGAATCAGGCGCGCCGATAGGGCAGCGGCGTGAATAGCAGCATCGAAATCGGGACCGACGAGCGGGGGGCCGCCGTTCACGTCAATGTGCAGGAACTGCTCGCAACCCGCCTGCTGGTGCAGGGCAATTCGGGATCGGGCAAATCGCACCTGCTGCGCCGCCTGCTCGAGGAGAGCGCGGGGCTGGTCCAGCAGGTCGTGATCGATCCCGAGGGCGACTTCGTCACCCTCGCCGACCGCTACAATCATGTCGTCGTCAACGCGGGCGATTATAGCGAGCGCGAGATCGCGGCGATGGGCGCGCGCATCCGCGAGCATCGCGCCTCGGTCATCCTCGCGCTCGATACGCTCGATATCGAAGCGCAGATGAGCTGTGCTGCGGTGTTCCTGAACGCGCTGTTCGACGCGCCGCGCGAGCATTGGTTTCCGGCGCTGGTCGTCGTCGACGAGGCACAGATGTTCGCGCCGAGCGCGTCGGGCGATGTCTCCGACAATGTTCGCCGCGCGAGCCTGTCGGCGATGACCAACCTGATGTGCCGCGGGCGCAAGCGCGGGCTCGCGGGTGCGATCGCGACGCAGCGGCTCGCGAAGCTGGCGAAGAATGTCGCCGCCGAGGCGAGCAATTTCCTGATGGGGCGTACCTTCCTCGACATCGACATGGCGCGCGCCGCCGACCTGCTGGGCATGGAGCGACGGCAGGCCGAGGCGATCCGCGACCTCGAACGCGGGCATTTCCTGGGCCTCGGCCCCGCGATTTCGCGCCGCCCGGTTGCGGTGAAGATCGGATCGACCGAAACCGCGACGCGCGCGGGTACCCATGGCCTCCTCCCGCTGCCGAGCGCCGAGCCGCAGGACATGCGCACCATGCTGTTCGCCGAACTGGAGGCGCAGCCGCTGCCGACGCCCTCTCCCGTACCGAAGCCGGTCGCGGCACAGGAGTTGATCCGGCAATTCGCCGAGCAGGAGACCGACGACGAAGCGTCCACGGCAGCACCGACGCTGTTTCCCGAGGTCGAGGCGCCCGATGCCGAGCCCGCGATCATCGCCGCGCTCGAGGAAATGCTCGCCGATCCCGACTGCGCCTTTCATCCCGAATCCTTCCTCTATCAGGATTTTTCGGTGCGCTGCCGGATGCAAAAGCTCGGCCGCGTACCCCTCGATCTCGCGCAATTCCGGCGTCGCTTTGCGCTCGCCAAGGGCGGCGTGTTCGACCCGGCCGACGAGAAATGGCGCGAACTGCTCGACGCCGCGGGGCGTTTGCCCGACGACATGCTCGCGCCCTTCGTCCAGATCGCGCGCGCGGCGATGGAGGGCAGCCCCTGCCCCGACGACGATGCGCTCGGCCGCGCCTATGGCACGCGTTCGCCGGGGCGCATCCGGCGGCTGGTCGATTATATGGAAAAGCAGGGCGCGATCGTTGTGCGATCGGACTTCGGCGGGCGGCGGTCGATCGGGATTCCTGAGCTGGGGCTGAGCACCGAGGCGGAGTGATTCAGGCGGTTGCGAGCGTCTCAGGCCGCCGCTCCAGCAATCGCCGTTGCTCGGTCTGCGAGCGATAGAGGAAATCGGCGGGCAGCCCCAGACGCACGCTCGCCTGGCATGGCGGCGACGCCTTACTGCCGAAACGGTCGGCGAGCCGGCCCGCGGTCCGCAGCGCGATACGGTCGAGCCGGGTCAGGTCGAAGCGCGCACCGAGGTCGAGGCGGCGGCGGATATGATCGGGGAGCAGCGACACCGAAGCGCGCGCGATCGCGCGGTGCAGGAAGCGCGGCACGCCCGGCGCGGCGCGGCCCGACTGGATGATATCGAGAAATTCGAAGATGATCGGATGCGGTTCGAAGCGCGGTTCGAGCTCGGCCATCATCGCCATGAAGCCGTCGACGCTCGCGGGCGTGTGCCGCGCCCCGAACTCGCGGCCGATGACGTCGCCATCGCGCAGGAAACGGTCCTTGTCGGGCTCGCTGAGCGGATGGACGAAGCGGTCGTAGGCCATCAGGAAGCCATAGGCCGCGGTCGCCGCGACCCAGTCGAGCAGCACCGGGTCCATCGCGCGATATTTCTCACCCGCCGGGGTTTCGCCCTTCACCCCGCCGTGCATGCGATTGACCTTGCCGATCACCTCTGTCGCGGCGCTCGCGGGGCCATAGCAGGCGAGCATCGCGACGAGGCCGGTACGGCGCGAACGGCCGATCGGGTCGGCCTTGTAGGTCGAATGATCCCACACGCCCGACCGGATGCGCGGCTCGGCGAATTCGAGCAGCACCGCGGCGATGCCGCCGATGCCGAGCGCGATGGGATTTTTATAGACGCGCCACTGGACGCTGTCGGGTGCAAGCAGGGCCGGCTCGCCGACGGGTGCGGCGAAGTCGATCATCGTACCCAGATAATTGTCCTGCATAGCTGCTTGCACCCGTTTGTTTGAGGCGGCTCCGGCCCGCTCCCCCACCCGACCTCCCATAGCATAAAACTTTGGGGATGCCGGGTGGGGGAACGGGCCGGAGCCGAGTCTCGGCCTAGAAATCGAAGCCCAGCGTCAGGCCATAGGTCCGCGGCGGGTTCGGGAAGCGGACGACGACGTTGGCGTTGCTCGCAACCGCCGACCAGTAATAGCTGTTGAACAGGTTCTTCGCCCACAGCGACACCGACCAGCCGCTCTCGCTCTTGAGGCCCAGGCTGGCGTTGACATTGCCATATGCCTTGACCTTGTAGAGGTCCAAATCCTCGAAGATCGTGTTCGACTTGCTCTGGTAACGCGCACTGACCGCGCCGGTCAGGCTGAGGCTTTCCGACACCGGCGTGTCGTAGGCGAGCGTCAGGCTGCCTTGGAATTCGGGGCTGTAGATGAACTCGGCGCCGTCGAAATTCTCGGGCTGTCCCGCGGCGTTGGTGCCGTTGTAATCGTCGATCCGGGTCTTCAGCCACAGCGCGTTCGCCGACAGGGTCAGCCCGGTCGCGGGCCGCACGGTCAGCTCGCCCTCGACGCCATAGGCCTTCGACTTGGGCACATTGTCGAGACGCGACAGCGCGGTGTAGATCGGATCGGCGAAATAGGTGCTGATCTGCTTGTCGGCATAATCATAGTAGAAGGCCGACAGATTGGCCTGCACCGCGCGGTCGGCGAGCGTCGCCTTGATGCCGACCTCATAGGCGGTCAGCTTTTCCTGCGTCACCGGCGCATTCTGGCGCGCGAGGTTCGCCGCGTTGATTGGCGTCGTCCCCGATTTATAGCCGCGCGAGACCGAGGTATAGACCAGCGTGTCGGTGTTCGGCGACCAGTTGAGCGCGACGCGCCAAGCGACATTATTTTCGTCGAGCAGCGACTGCACCTCGCCGAACGTCCCCGTGACGGGATCGAAAGTGTTGCACTGCCCCTGCGAAATCGGCGCGGCGAGCACGCCATAGGTTTGCAGATAGAGCGCGCGGTTCACGACGTTGACGTTGGGCAGCATATTGCCGTTGAAGTCGCGCGAGCAGCCGTTGTAGCGCTGCTTGTCCTCGGTGTAGCGGATGCCGCCGCTGACCTTGAACTGGTCGCTGAGCTCCCAGTCGGCGTTGGCGAAGATGCTCCACGTCTTGGTGCGGATGCGGCCGAAATCCTCATAGGTGCGGAAGGCCTGGCTCAACTGGAGCGGCGTATAGCCCTGCGAATTGAAGATCGGGCTGGCGAGCAAAGGCGCGCCCGCAGCGCGGATCAGGCCGACGTTGGCGTTCTGGCCCAGCATCGTGCGGTTCGCGTCGATGATGCGGTCGTTGGCGTAATAGGCGCCGACGAGCCAGGTCACGGCCGAGGTTTCGCCCTCCAGATGGACGTCCTGCGCGAAGCTCTTGATCCGCCCGACGGTGTTCTGGAGCAGGATTTCATAGGGCGCACCGCTCCAGTCGGAGAGCGCGTCGCGCTTGAAGTCGTTGTAGCTGGTCAGCGAGACGAGCTTCATCGTGTCGCCGAAATCCTGATCCCAGCGCAGCTTCAAACCCCAGAAGCGATTATCCTCGGCGAGCGGGCCGTCGAGGCCGAGCCCGGTGCCGATGTCGGCCGACCGCTGTGCGAGCGGCGCCCAGTCGGCCTGCGTCGCCTTGGTCGGGGCATTGGTCGCGATATAGTTGGCGAGCCCCGGCGCGTTGAAGAAGCGCGAGTTGCTGGTGCCCGTCACCGGATTGGTCGCGGGGGTGAAGCCGATCCCCTGCCCGACCACCGTGTCGGACTTGTTCTGCCACCATGTGACCGACAGGTCGAAGTGCGTGCCGGTGCCGGTATCG
>VFQN01006502.1_pt1 | contig 13274 bp, 10 predicted proteins | sample 3512371 | NCBI WGS metagenome assembly VFQN01 (sample SAMN10412370, study PRJNA504923) | tailings metagenome | isolation source: Replicate 2 from Balatoc abandoned mine | place: Philippines: Itogon, Benguet | collected 2017-08-28
CGCGACCGGTGGTGCCCCCCCTCCCCAACCCTCCCCCTCAAGGGGGGAGGGGGCCAGCCGCTACGCCGCCGGACGCAGACCGCCGGCGCGGTGGTGCTTCGGGGCGAGCCGCGAAGCGCGGTGGGGTGGGGAGGCACCGCCTGCAATGGAACACCGGGGCGGTGGCCCTCGGTCCCCGTGTCCGGTGGTGTCCTCGCGCCGGGCCTTGCGAGCTCGGCCCGACCTACGAAACCCCTGCCCCCGTTCCCCCAGCCGGGCAGGCAATCGTCCGTCCCATGCTGCGAAGATGGCCGACGTATCGAACCGGCGGCGCCCCCGCGCGCCGTCCGCGCAAGACATCCACTTCTGCCGGCACGGCGCGGCGCGCGGCCGGGGCCACGCCGTCGCGTGCCGGCCCGACACCGGGATCGAGCCCCAAGCCGCCCCAAATTGCACCAAAAAAGTCGCCCCCGATTCGCCCCCGCACACGCGAAAATACCTGGGAAAAGCCATCACCGACCTCCCCGGCGCCCGGTGCGAGCCCCGAACCGCACCAAGTAGCACCAAAAACCGGCTGCCAACTCCCTCCCCGGCACGCCCGCGGTCCGGGAGGGGCGAGCACGCCGGGCGGCCGAGTCCCCCGTTGCCTTCGTCCCGCCACGCCGGCCTTCCGCCCGCGCCGCCGCGCCTCGCCGCCCCTTTCCGCCCCGCGTATCCTTACCCCACACCCGCCCCCCTTTCCCGCCGGGCTCTCCTCCTGCGCCGGTTTCTCCCCGCCGTCGTCGCGGTCCTCGCCGCCGCCTCCACCGCGACCGCCCAGCGCGAGTTCGGGTTCGACAACCGCAAGGCGTCCGGCCAGCCGTACCTCTCGCCGGACGAGACCACGGCGCGCCTCAAGGTGCCGCCCGAGTTCGAGGCCAAGCTGTTCGCCGGCGAGCCGCAGCTCGTCAACCCGATCGCCTTCACCATCGACGAGAAGGGCCGCGTCTGGTGCGTCGAGTGCTTCGAGTACCCCTCCAAGGCCGGTAAGAACACGCCCCGCGACCGCATCGTCATCCTCGAAGACACTGATGGCGACGGCCGCTGCGACAAGCGCACCGTGTTCTGCGAGGGCAAAGACTTCCCGGTCACCGACGAGCGCAAGAAGGCCGGGCTCGGCGCCTTCGACATGGCGAGTGGCATCGAGGTCGGGCACGGCGGGGTGTTCGTGGGGGCGCCGCCGTACCTGTGGTTCATCGAGAACAAGGGCGACAAGCCGGGCAAGTTCGACGTGCTGCTGAAGGGCTTCGGCAGCCAGGACACGCACGAGACGCTCAACACCTTCCAGTGGGGGCCGGACGGCTGGCTGTACGGGCTGCACGGCGTGTTCACGCAGAGCAACGTGAAGGCCGCCGACGGCCCCGAGGTGCGCATGAACGCCGCCGTCTGGCGCTACCACCCGAGCCGCAAGAAGTTCGAGATTTTTAGCGAGGGCACGTCGAACCCGTGGGGCATGGACTGGCGCAACACCGACGGGCAGTTCATCCTCGCGTGCTGCGTCATCCCGCACCTGTACCACATGGTGCCGGGCGGCATCTACAAGCGACAGGGCGGGGTAAGCGAGAACCCCTACGCCTACGGACAGATCAATGAGATTAGCGACCACACCTTCCACAAGAAGAGCGGCTGGGCGCACGCCGGGCTGATCTCGCTCGACGTGCCGCACGTGCCGGAGAAGTACCGCAACAGCGTCATCTTCGGCAGCATCCACGGCTGCTCGGTGAAGCAGAACGTCCTGAAGGCGAAGGGGAGCAGCTTCTTGGCGACGGAGGGCGAGGACTTCCTCGTCAGCGGCGACAAGAACTTCCGCCCGATCAACATGCGCTGGGGGCCGAACGGCGACATCTACCTCATCGACTGGCACGACCAGAATCCGTGCCACCAGGCCGCGGCCGACAGCTGGGACTACGAGCGCGGCCGCGTCTACCGCATCCAGGTGAAGGGGCGCGAGGGGAAGAAGGCCGAGGATTTGGGGAAGAAGTCGAACGTGGAACTGGCGAAGGTGGTGTTGAACGACCCGAACCCGTTCCGTTACAGACAGGCCCACCGACTCCTCTACGAACGGCACTCGCAGGCCGCGGCGGCGTTCCCCGAGATGGAACTTGCTCTGTCGGATGAGGTCGTCAAGTCCGGCAAAGAGGCGATTGAAGTCCGGGCAGCGTGGCTGTTACAGGCCATCCACGTCCATCAGCATTCGCTCTTTTCTCACCCCAATCCCGTAATCCGGGGTTCGACCATTCGAGGTGAAAATCCCTTCTCGAAAATCCCCGCCGATCAGGTCAAGCTCCTTACCGATCAGGCCAAAAAAGAAGCGAACCCGACCGTCCGCCGCGAACTCGCATCCGCTGCCATCCGCTTCAGTACGGAGCACGATATTCAGCCCCTCGTCCGCGCCCTCATGGCCCGGGCCGAGGACGCCGACGACCCGCAGATCCCGCACCTCATCTGGCTCGCCTACGAGAAGGTGATCGCCAAGCGCGAGGGCGCCGCGTCGCCGGCCGACGCCGAGCTCGCGTGGCTCGCCGAGCAGGCGCCGACCAACGACCTCGTCCGCAACCAGATCGTCCCGCGCGTCGTGCGCCGGCTGACGGCCACCGGCCAGCCGGACGACCTGGAGCGCTGCGTCCGCTTCATCGCCGGGCTGCGCGACGTGAACAGCCGGGAGAAGGCGCTCGACGGGCTCGCCACCGGGCTCGCCGGGCGCACCGCGACGCCGCCGGCGGCGTGGGCGGCGCTGCAACCCGAGCTCGCCCGCGAGCCGCGCCTCGTGCCGCTGGCGAACAAGCTCGCCGTCAGCTTCCGCGATCCGGCCGCCATCCGCCGCGCCCTCGACACCGCGAAGGACGGCGCGAAGGACGCCGCCGCCCGCGCCGAGGCCGTCCGCCAGCTCGCCGCGCTCCGCCCGCCGGAGGCGGCGCCGCTGCTGCTCGATCTGGTGAAGGGGAACAACCCCGTCCCCCTCCGCACCGAAGCGGCGCGGGCGCTGGCCGTGTTCGACAACCCGAAGCTCCCCGCCGACCTGCTCGCCGGGTGGAAGGCGTACCCGCGCGAAGTGCAAGCCGACGTGGTGACGACCCTCGCCAGCCGGAAGGACGCGGCGAAGGCGCTGCTGGGAGCCATGTCCGCCGGGCAGGTGGACCGGGCCGCCGTGACCGACAACACGATCCTCCGCATCCAGGCGTTCAACGACCGCGAGCTGAACGGCCTGATCGAGAAGGCGTGGGGCCGCACCCGCCCGACGCCGGCCGAGCTCACGGAGACGATCAACAAGACGCGCGGCTCGCTGGCCGAGGCGCCGGCGTCGTTCGCGCGGGGGCGCGCGGTGTTCGAGAACACGTGCGCCAAGTGCCACAAGTTCGAGGGCAAGGGCGCGGAAGTCGGCCCGGCGCTCGACGGCGCGGCGCGCGACATCGAGTACATCCTGGTGAACGTGATCGACCCGAACCGCGTCATCGGCGCGCCGTACTTCCTCCGCACGGCGCGCATGCTCGACGGCACGGTGGCGCAGGGCGTGCTGGCCGGCGAGGACGAGAAGTCCGTCACGCTGAAGCTCGAACAGGGCGTGCTGAAGACGATCCCGAAGGCCGACCTGGACGGCCCGCTCCAGACCGTGGAGCGGTCGCTGATGCCCGAGGGGCTCGGCTACAACATGACGCCGCAGGACTTCCGCGACCTCGTCCGCTACCTGATGGCGCACCCGTTCCTGACCGACGTGTCGGTGAACGGCGCCGCCCACCGCGCCGCCGTGGACGGCCGCATCGCCCTGCCCGACACGAAGGGCGCGCCGGCGATCGTGGAGGCGAAGCTGACCGCGCCCGAGGACGCGAAGCTGACGCTACTCGTCGGCGCGACGAACGACTTCGAGGTCCGGCTGAACGGCAAGGCGGTCGGCACGGGCAAGGGCGGCGGGGCCGCGCCGCGGCCCGACGCGCTGAGCTTCGAGCTGACGGTGCCGCGCGGCGAGCACACGCTGACGATCGCGGCGCGGTCCGGCGGCGGGGTGCTCTACGCGCGCTTCGCCGACCCGGACCGCAAGCTGCGCTACCCGGACGCGGGGGAGAAGAAGTAGGGCCGGGCGCAGGGGAGGGTGTGCGCGGGTATCGGAGCTTGGGGGCGGGCTCGCGGGGAAACCTAACCCCCCGGCCCCCCTTCCCTGGGAGGGAAGGGGGGAGATGACGCGCACGCCCGGCCGGGCACACGTCCGTCGCGTTCGCCGTGTCACAGGAGGCTCCGCGGCGCGAGCACCCCTCCCCCTCCGGGGGAGGGGCGGGGGAGGGGTTGAGCCCCGCACGCCCCACGGCAACCTCCCCCGAGACGGCACCCAGGCCGGCTCGGGGGTAGATCGAAAATCGGCCCGGCGGTAAAACTGATGGAGCCCGCCCGCCGTTGGAAGAGGTGTGGTATGAGACACGGGGGGGCGTTCAGACCGCCGCGCGAACGGGCGAAGACCCCGCCCGCCTTCCGAGCCCGCCCACCGCGTCGAGGAATCCGGATGACTGCCGCCCGTCTCTCCCGCGGGTTCACGCTGATCGAGCTGCTGGTCGTCATCGCCATCATCGCCGTCCTGATCGGGCTCCTCCTCCCCGCGGTGCAAAAGGTCCGGGAGGCGGCGGCCCGGGTGAAGTGCCAGAACAACCTCAAGCAACTGGGCCTCGCGGCGCACGGGTACCACGGCCGGGCCGGCCACTTCCCGCCCGCGGTCGGCCCCGGGGTGGTGGTGAGCCTCGGGGGGGGCGAAGGCCCCGCGAGTGCCGGGGGGCTCCTGGGGTACACCGTCGGCGGCACCCACCAGATCTCCTGGCTCCGGCACCTGCTCACAGACTTCGAGCAGGAGCGGGCGGGGTACGACAACCCGATCTCGGTCCTCACCTGCCCGAGCGACCCGCGGGGCACGATGACCAACCCGGTCGACCGCCACGGGTACACCTGCTACCTCGCCGTCTCCGGGTGGAACACCTACGGCAGCGACGGCATCATGTACCTCAACTCCAAGGTCAAGCTGGAGCAGGTCGCGGACGGGGCGAGCAACACCGTGCTCGCCTTCGAGCGGCCGCCCGCGATGCTGGGGAACAACTGGGGGTGGGGCTGGTGGGACAGTAACGACCAGGGCGACCCCGCGATCGGCCTGAAGAACTCGGACAACGTCCTTCTGGCGAAGATGGGGACCAGTTGCCCGGCGCCCATGCTGTTCGGGCCGGGGGCGAGCGGGGCGTCCACGACCGGTTTCACGGGCAACCCGGTCGGCACCTACGACGCCAACTGCCACGCCAACCACCCCTGGAGCTTCCACACCGGCGGGGCGAACGCGGTCATGGCCGACGGGTCGGTCCGGTTTTATCAGTACACCGCCGCCGAGGTGTTGGCGCTCGCGGCGACCCGGGCCGGCGGGGAGACGGTGGTCCTGCCGTGAGGCCCGCGCCCGGTCCGGCCGCCCAGCCCCGGAGTCCGCAATGCCCGCCCGCCAGTTCCTGTGCCTCGGCCTCGTGTTCGGCGGCGCCCTCCTCGGCGGGTGCGGGGGCGGGACCGGCGAGCTGAAGGGCAGTGTCACCTACCAGAACAAGGCGCTGCGGCAGGGGACGGTGAGCGTCATCAGCCGGACCGGCAGCGCCCACGCGGGCATGATCCAGGACGACGGGACGTACACCGTCGTGGGCGTCCCGACCGGCCCCGCGCGGGTCACCGTCAGCAGCCCCGACCCGCGGTCGGTCCGGGGCGGGCGGCGGAAGACGGACGACAAGCCGGAGCCCCCGGACGTGTCCAAGTGGACGGCCATCCCCGACAAGTACGCCGCCGCCGACCAGTCGGGGCTGGCGGTCGAGATCAAGCCGGGGGCCGTGACCTACGCCATCGAACTGAAGTAGGGGGCCGGTACCGCCCTGACCGGGGCGGAGGTCGGGACCGCGACCCCTCGTGGGTTTTGTGCCCCCAGTGGGGGCTCAAAACCCACGTGGTCCGCTCGGGCACCCGGACCAACGACCGGTCGTTCGCCCGCCGTCAGTCCCCGCAGGTCGCCGCGAACGCGGCGGCGGTGTCGAAGAACTCGAAGAACTCCACGACCTTCCCGTCGCGGAACCGCCACACGTCGGCCTTCGGCGACGACGCCACCTTCCCCGTCGCCCGGAACTTGAACGCCACCCGGCTGAGCACCACCACCCGGTCGCCCTGGGCGATGAACTCGTCGGCCGTGAAGTGGACCATCTCCCAGTCGGCGGCGAGGCCGGCGAAGTACGCGCCCGCGGCCGACTTCCCGGACTGGGCGCGGGTGAAGTCCATCCCGCCGCCGCCGTCGCTCACCGACCGCATCCGCACGTCGTCGGCCATCAGGTCGAGCCACGTCTGCGCGCTGGCGCCCTTCGTGGCATTCCACTGGTGGTAGGCGTGGCGCAGCTTGTCCGCGTTCTCGTCGGGGGTGCTCACGGGCGAATCTCCGGTGGGGGCGTCGGGGTCGTCCGTCGTCATTCGTCCCTCGTCATTCGGGGGGTCGTCCGCGCTGGCACCGCCCCCGAATGACGAGGGACGAATGACGACGGACGACGAGTCAGCCCACGGTCAAGAACTCGTTGGCGTTGAACAGCGCCCGGCCGAGCGCCGGCAGCCCGGCAGACCGGACGAGCCGCACGGCGGCCTCGCGCTCGGCCGGCGTCGGCGGGCGGGCGAAGGCCAGCACCCACGCCCGCTCCACCTGCTTGCCGGCGTCGCCGGGTGCCTCGCGCTCGAGCCGCGCCGCGAAGGCGTCGGCGGTGCGGAGTGCGAACGCGCCGTTCCACAGCGACAGGGCTTGCAGCGGCGTGGTGGTCACGGCGCGGCGCGGCGCGGCGGCGGCCGGGTCGGGGCAGTCGAGGACGTCGAGCAGGCCGGGGTTCGCCCCGCGCGGCGCGAACCGGTACAGGCTGCGCCGCCGCGCGGCGGGCGTGTCCGGGTCGAACGGGTCGAAGTACGCGGTGCCGTTGAAGTTCCGCTCCCGGTAGTCGCTGAACCCCTTCCCGCCGACGGTCCGGTCGAGGAGCCCGGCCGCGGCGAGCATGGCGTCGCGCACCGCCTCGCCTTCGAGCCGACGCGGCTTCGCCCGCCACAGCAGCCGGTTGTCGGCGTCCACCTTCAGCGCCTCGGCCCGCGGCACCGACTGCTGGCGGTACGTGGCGCTCGTGACGACAAGTCGGTGGAGGTGTTTGAGCGAATAGCCTTTCTCGACGAACTCGGCGGCGAGCCGGTCGAGCAGTTCCGGGTGCGACGGACGGCCGCCGTTGAACCCGAAATCGCTCGGCGTCTCCACGAGTCCGGTGCCGAAATGGTGGTGCCAGAGGCGGTTCACCGCGACGCGGGCGAACAGCGGGTTGGCGGGCGCCGTGACCCACTCGGCGAGCGCCTTCCGCCGCGCCGCGTCGGGCGCGTCGGGGGCGAGGCCGAAGGCGGGCCGCAGCGCGCGAACGGCCGGCAGCCCGCCGGGGGCGACGACCTCGCGCGGGGTGGTCACGTCGCCGCGGGCGAGCACGCGGGTGACGCCGGGCGGCAGCGGCGCGTTCGCGTAAACCTTCACGCCGAGCCGCGCCCGCAGCGTCGCCTCCGCCGCCGACAGTTCCGTCAGCTTCGCTTTGGCCTGCGTGCGCCGGGCGCGGTCCTCGGGTGACAGCTTGGCGTCGACCGCCGCCTCGGCCACGAGCCCCGGCCCGTCGGCGAACGACGCCGCGACCTCGGCGGCGCTCAGCGCCCGGTCGTACAGCCGGGCGGCGACGACGGTGCCGGCGAGGTGCCGGTTCCCGCCCACCGGCGCGTGCCGCAGCCCGAAGATCACCTCCGCCTTCCCCGCCTCGAACGCCACCGGCCCGTTCGCCTGGTAAGGCACGCCGTAGGGGTCGCCCTGCCGGTAGCCGCGCACCGTGCCGTCGGCGTCGAACGCCAGCGCGACGTGGACCGGCTCGCCCCGCGCTTCCGCGGGGCCGCTGAACGAGCGCGTGCGGCGGAAGAAGTCGCTTCCCGCCGACCACCGCGCCGGCTCGTTCTCGCCGAACACGACGGCGTCGAAGACCGCGCCGTCGGGCGTCTGCACGCCTACGACCCCGCCGCCGCGCTGGGCGAGCGAGTCGAGCTTCACCCACGCCTCCAGCGTCTTCGCCCGCAGCGGCGCGGCGAGCGGGGGCGTGCGGAGGTAGCCGGTCTTGCCGTCGAGGACCGCCCCGGCGGCGGTGAGCTTCGCCCCGCCGACGGGCCGCGCGTGCAGCCCGCCGACGAGGTCGGTCGGCCCGGCGCGGAAGTCCCACGCCGCGGCCGGCGCCGGCCCGGTCCGCGCCGGCGCCTCGATCGCCCGCAGCTCGGCGCGGACCGTCTCGATCTCGCGCGTCAGTTTGGCCAGCGCGTCGCCCGCGGCGCGGTCGGGGAGGGCGCGCTCGCCGTGGCCGACGCCGGACAGGAGCGCGGCGAAGCGGTAGTAGTCGGCCTGGGAGACGGGGTCGAACTTGTGGTCGTGGCAGCGGGCGCAGTTGATGGTGAGCCCGAGAAACGTCTGCCCGACGGAGCCGACGAGGTCTTCGAGCTCGTCCTGCCGCGCCACCGCCCGCATCGCGTCGGTGCCGAGGACGGTGTTGTGGACCCCCGCGACGAGGAACCCGGTGGCCGCGACCGCGCCCGGGTCGTCGGGCGCGAGCACGTCGCCGGCGAGCTGGAGGCGGGCGAAGCGGTCGTAGGGCATATCGGCGTTGAGCGCCCGCACCACCCAGTCGCGGTACGGCCAGGCGTTCGGGCGTGAGGTATTCCGCTCGAACCCGTCCGTCTCCCCGTACCGCACCACGTCGAGCCAGTGCCGCGCCCACCGCTCCCCGTAGTGCGGCGACGCGAGCAGCCGGTCGACCAGCTTCGCGTAAGCGTCCGGTGCCCGGTCGGCGAGGAACGCATCAACCTCTTCCGGCGTCGGCGGCAGCCCGGTGAGGTCGAACGTGACGCGGCGGATCAGCGTCCGCCGGTCGGCCGGCGGCGACAGTGACAGCCCTTTGTCACGCAACTTCGCCAAGACGAACCCGTCGATCGGGTTTCCCGTCTCCTGTTTCCTGTCTCCCGTCCCGGGCACCGGGCGGAGTGCCCACCAGTCGTAGCCGGCGCGGGCGGGGGTGGTGATGCGGAACGGGTCGATCGGGTCGGTGCCCCACTTCGCGCCGGACTCGATCCACTCCTTCAGGACCGCCTTTTCGGCAGCGGGGAGCCCCTTCTTCGGCGGCATCTCGCCGGCCGCGACGCGCTCCCACAGCGAACTCTCCTTCAACTTCCCGGGAACGACGGCGCCGTCCCGGCCGACCACGCCGTCGCGGCGCGACAGGTCGAGCCCCCCTTTGGCGCCCGCGCCGCGGTGGCAGTCGAGGCAGCGCGCCGCGAGCAGTGGCGCGACGGCGGAATCGAAGTCGGGGGGCGCGGCGAGCGCCGGCGCGGGGAGGAGGGCGACGGCGAGTAGCGCCGGCAGGCGGGGCATGGCGGAGCCTCGGGAGGGCTCCGCCATTGTCCCCGCCCGCCGCGCGTCGAGCAAGCCGGGGGTTTGGATGGTTTTCAGGCCAACGGGGTGAGATTCGATAGCCCGGGGCAACGCCCCGGGGATCCCGTCGGCGGTGTCACGGCCACGTCGGCCCCGTCGCACCGCCACGACACCCACGGACACCGCGTGCGGGGTTCCCGGGGCGTTGCCCCGGGCTATCGAATCTCACCCCGTTGGGGTGAAGAGGGGTGGTTCGGCGGGGCGGACGACTACAGCGGCCGCGGGACGTTGTCGATGGTGCGGTCGAACCCGCCACGCACGGCGTCCCGCACGTCGGCCCACGCGGTCGTCTCGCCAGACTCCTCCCAACCCTTGCGCAGGCTCGTCTCGACCTCGCTGAACATCTGGCCCGGGTAGCGGGCCTGCGCGGCCTGCCCGTAGCGGTACGCGCGGCGCTGGGCGGCGAGCTGGTCCTCGGTCGGCTGCGTGCTCTTGCGGCCGAAGTAGTCGCGGATCCAGTTGTCCTCGGTGGTCGGGTCGAGAAGCTCGCCGATCCCCTTACCGGCCAGCCCGCCGGCGATGGCGCCGCCGGCAATCGCCCCGGCCACCGCCCCGAGGGGCCCGGCGGTGAGGGTGCCCACGGCGAGCCCGCTGGCCACTCCGGCGAGCCCGGCGCCCACCGACACCTCGATCGGGTGCGAGCCGGGCGTGCCGGTCACGGGATCGGCGTTGCGCGGGCCGTAGGGCGGCAGGTCGAGGGTCTTCTCCAGGTCTTTCGTGGCGGTGTCGTTGTCGGTCAAGATTCATCCTCCGCGTGGAACCCACCATTCGGCGGGAGGTCGCGGGAATGTTGACGCAACCGTCGTGCCGCGACGGGATCGGCACCCGATTCGCATTCGACCCGGCACGGACTCCAACTTGGGGGATGCGATGCGCTTCTTCAGCTTTCTGGTTCTGGTCGCGTTCGCAGGGGCGATCGGCTACTTCGCGTACACCAACGACCGCACCGTCTCGGTGAACCTCGCCGGCCAGCTCGTCGAGGTGTCGATTCCGGTGCTGGCGGCCGCGGTGTACGCGCTCGGCATGTTCACCGGCTGGGCGGTGGTCGGCGTGCTGAAGCAGTCGTGGCAGCGCGTGGCCGAATACGACCGGCGGTGATGCAGAGGGGTGGGGGCAAGGGGCGGCCCCGGGGGTGGGCGCCGCAGACACTCCGCGGCAGGCCGCCCGGGGTTGCCACCCCGGGCTAGCGAAGGCGCCCTCCGGGCTGAAGCCCCGAGCCGGTTTTAAGCCCGGAGGGCGCCTTCGCTAGCCCGGGGTGGCAACCCCGGGCGGCCTGCCGCGGTGTCACGGATGCGTGGCTCCCGCGCGGCCCGGGGCCGGCCGGGGGGGAGCGTGGGCGGTGTCACGGATGCGTGGCTCCCACGAGCCCCCCCGGCCGGCCGCCCGGGGCGACCGCGGGCCGGGCCATGCCGGCCGCGATAGACCAGCAGCACAATGGACGTCCACATCGGCACCGCCGGCTACTCGTACCCGGTGTGGGTCGGCCCGTTCTACCCGCCCGGCACGAAGTCCGCCGCGCTCCTGACCGAGTACGCGCGGCACTTCGCGGCGGTCGAGATCAACAACACCTTCCACCGCCCGCCGACCGTCGAGCAGGTGACGCGCATGGCCGGGCGGGTGCCGCCCGGGTTCGGGTTCACGCTGAAGGTGCCGCGCTCCGCCAGCCACGACCGCAGCCCGGCCGACCTCCCCGCCTTCAAGCTCGCCGCCGACCGCCTCGCCGAGCTCGGCCAGCTGCTCGGCCTGCTCGTGCAGGTGGCCGAGTCGTACCACGACACGCCGGCGAACCGCGGCTGGCTCGCCGACATCGCTGCGGCGGTACGCCCCCACCGCCTCGCCGCCGAGTTCCGCCACCGTAGTTGGGACGGCCCCGACCTCTTGAACTGGACGGCTGCCGCCGGGCTGGACGTGGTGAGCGTGAGCGTGCCGGCAATACGAAGCCTGTTCCCGCCGGGGCTGCGCGTGTCGAACCGCCGGGTGTACGCGCGGCTGCACTCGCAGAGGGCGGAGAGCTGGTACGCCGGCGGACCGGCCCGCTACGACTACGCCTTCCCGGAGGCGGTAATCCGCAAGTGGGCCGCCGCTCTCGCCGGCGTCGCGGCCCGGGGCGAGGCGGACGCGGCGCTGGTGTTCTTCAACAACTGCGTCACGACGCAGGCGGTCGAGAATGCGAAAAAGCTGGCGGCAGTGCTCGCCGAAGTGGCGCCGGCGGTCCGCGTCGTGCCGCCCCCGCCGCCGGCCCAGGCGACGCTGTTCGAGAACCTGTAGCCAGGCGCCCGGCCTCAAATGGGCGAGGGGGCCGGGTCCGCTTGCCCGTCCGCTCGGTGCGGAAGTATGCCTCGATGCAATCGACGTGACCAGGGTGGGGCGGCCAGTCTTGGAAGCGCTGCCGAGCCGGGCGGTGTACGGCATCACCATCACCGGCGGCCGGTCGGTCAACCGCGGGCAGGCGGTCGGGGACGTGACGGTCCCGAAGGCCGATCTGGTCGGGGCGCTGCAAGTGCTGTTGCAGACCCGCCGGCTGTCGTGGCCGCGGGAACTGCCGCTCATCCGCGAGTTGCAGGGTGAGTTCGCAGCTTTCCACCCGAAGATCACGCCGGCGCTGCACCAGACGTTCGGCGGGAAGGGCGAGCACGACGATTTGGTGCTGGCGCTCGGACTCGGGTGTTGGCTCGGGGAGCACCTGCCCGCACCACTGGCGGACGTGGAAGGGCTGGTGCTCGGGCCGTTCACCGAGCCGCGGCCGGATCCGAAGGCGGGTTGGGAGGCGATCGCGGACGAGTTCCCTGCCCTGTTCGCGGCTGATCCCGGGTAGCTGCGCGTTAGGCTGCCGGCGCCGGTCAGCTTAATCCCAGGCTCCCGTAGCATGCCCCGCGCAACTCCGGCCCCAGCCGTGAGTTCGATCACGTCATTGCAGCAGCGCACGGTGCGTGTTAGGCTGACCGACGGCTGGGCAGGGCGTAATAGGGCGGCCTGTGGGTCGGCCCTATTACATTCGGTCGGTCAGCCTGATCACGGGTTCGGCCTTGGAGGGGCTTCGACGTGCGTTGGCAGGTCGCGCCGTCGGCGTTCCGGCTCGGCGTCCTGGCGACAGCCCTCACCCCGGCTGTCCTGGCAGCTTACCTCAGTCGTTTGGTGGCACCCGACCTGCCTTGGTGGCCCTTTATTTTCGCCGGCATTGTGGTCGGTCTCGCCGGCTTGTGGGTGGACCGTTGGGCCGCCCGGAAAGTGTGGCCCGGTCCTTTCCCCCGGCTGCGGGATGTACTATTCACCCCGGCGAGCGCTCTCTGGGCACTGGCCTGGTCGCTCGACGAGTGGCGGGAGCGGCGGGCTTGGCCCCGGTCAGTGGATCAAGCGGTGGAGGAGTTGCTCCGGCGCCTCGACAGGGCGAGTCGGGAGGTGTTGCGGTCCGCGGGCGACGAGGGGGCGGTTGAGTTCCACTTCAGCCTGGGCATGGCGGTCCGGAACAGCTTCGGGTTGTGGGCTGGCAACCAGGCACTGCTGGAGGACTGCGGGCACAATTGCCCAGACGTCGCCTCGGGTGTTATCGTGGGTCGGCTGATCCAGCGGCTGCGGGAGACGGGCTCCGAGTAGACGAGCCGGCCGAACCCTTTACTGCAGCAGACGGCCGCAGCGATGACGTTTTGTGAGGGGCAGCGCCAGCGGCGGCCGCTGCTGAGTTTTTGTTCGGCCGCCGAGAGTGGATCACGATGTTGTCCTTCTTCCGGCGCCTGATTCA
>VFQN01006503.1_pt1 | contig 13274 bp, 15 predicted proteins | sample 3512371 | NCBI WGS metagenome assembly VFQN01 (sample SAMN10412370, study PRJNA504923) | tailings metagenome | isolation source: Replicate 2 from Balatoc abandoned mine | place: Philippines: Itogon, Benguet | collected 2017-08-28
GACAGCGAGCGAGACCTCCCGACGGCCGACGCGGGAGACGTTAATCACCTCTTCAGGACGTCGGTCGACCTGATGATCCATACAACCGAATAGGAGAGGACCGATGAGCGAAGTCCGCATCGGCTATCTGTCGAAGTATCTTATTGCCGAAGACGACAGCGACACGCCGGAGTTTTTCGAGCTTGGCGAAGTCACGGAGATCAACCCCGGCGAAGAAACCGGCGATCGTGTCGAGACGACCCATTTCCAAAGCCCTGATCGTCGCCGCGAATACACTGCGGGCATGATCGACACGGGCGAGGCAAGTGTCTCGATCAACTGGATCCCAGGCAACGCGACCGACCAGTTCATCCGCGCCCTGGCCGCCACTGGCGCGACCCGCCGTCATCGCATCGAGTTCCCGAACGGCGCGACTGTCGAGTTCGACGGGGCGATCCTGTCCTACTCCAAGACGGTTCCGATCGATGATCGCATGACAGCATCCTTCACGGTCGCCAAGTCCGGCGCCGAGGTCTGGACTGGTGATGAGGGGAGCGGCTCGTAATGGCCAACCCCCATCGCGGCCAGGTGGCGATTGAAGCGGGCGGCAAGACGTACACGCTGAAGTTCAGCACCAATGCCATCTGTGAGGCCGAAGCCGTCTCTGGCGGGCGTTCGTTCGGGCATCTGTGTGACGGTATCGCGGCGGTGGATTTCCGGGCAATGCGGGCTCTTCTCTGGGCCGGGCTGAAGCAGGCTCACCCGGAGATGACGCTCGATCTGGCCGGAAACCTCCTAGACGAGGTCGAGCCGCTCGAGATTGGCGCGAAGCTGAACGAGGCGATTGAGCTCGCCTATCCGAAAACGTCGGGGGCTGGCACGGCCAATGACCGCCCTCGGAAAGCGGCGAGGGGCTAAGCTGGTCCTCGCTGCTTAAGTCATGGGTGCAGGCCGGTCAGGAGCCAGAGCTTTTCTGGCAGCTCACGTTTCGCGAAATCGGCGTCATCCTAGAGGGCGTCAGCGCGAGGCTGATCTACGAGCACAACGAGAGAATGCGAGCAGCATGGCACGTCGAGGCCTTTGCCCGCACGAAGCGACTGCCGAAGCTGAAAGAGATGATGCTTTCGGACAAGAAGCCTTCCAGCCGGCAGATGACGACTGAACAGCTGATCGCTGTGACGAAGGGATGGCTGGCTCGTCGCTAGCGCCACGTACGGGCATCGATAATCTGAACGTCGAACGAGTGCATTCCGGCTTGGTACGGCATCCCGGCACCCATATTGAAGGCGTAGCGCTCGCCAGGGGCAATATTTCTCGTGCTTGCCGGCCAACCTTCGATCGTGTCGATAACGCTGCCCGTAGCGCTCAGCGCGGTGATCTTAATCTGCACACCCGCGGGCTGCGCGCACTGGTTCTCGACTTCGCCGGCAAGCCGCAAGGCGGGGCATGGCGTCGATCGGCAGTCGTCATAGATGGCCGGCTTGAAAGCGACCAGTTTGAAATCTGAAGGCTGACAGGCAAGAGCCTGGCTGCCGCCAGCAAGCATCAAAAACGCAACGGTAATGGCGCGCATGTCGAAACCTTTCGATGTGGGGCTGTGACCGTAGACGTGAGGGCATTTCATGGCAAATGCGGTCATCGGCGCGCTGCGCGTCAATCTGGGCCTTGATTCGGCGCAGTTTCAGACCGGGCTCAAAACTGGTGAAAGCGCTCTGAGCCGATTTGCGTCCAAGGCCAAGCTCGCCTTTGCCGCCGTCGCGGCCGCAGGCGTTGCGATGGCCGGCGCGATGGCCGTTGGCATCAAGAAGAGCATCGACGAGGCCGACGAGATGTCGAAGGCCGCGCAGAAGTTCGGTACGACGACCGAGGAGCTTTCTCGCCTGAAGCATGCCGCAGATCTGTCTGGGGTTTCGTTCGAGGGTATGGGCGCCAGCATCCGCGTTCTTTCCCGCAACATGCAGGAGATGGCCAACGGCGCAAACAACACAGCATCCCAAGCTTTTCGCGCTCTTGGCGTAAGCGTCACCAATGCGGACGGAACTCTTCGTTCTTCCACAGCCGTCATGACCGACGTGGCCGCGCGCTTTGCACAGATGGAGGATGGCGCGCAAAAGACTGCGCTCGCCATGGCAATATTCGGCCGGAGCGGGACCGACCTGATTCCCATGCTGAATGCCGGCGCTGATGGTCTGCGCGAGATGATGGAAGAGGCCGACCAACTCGGCATCGTCATCGACGGCAACACGGCCAGGGCAGCCGAAGCCTTCAACGATAATCTGACGAGGCTTCAGCGAGTGAAAGACGGTCTGATCATGAAGATCACCGCTCAGTTGCTGCCTGCTCTCGAGTTGCTGTCAGAACAGTTTCTGAAATTCGTTAATAACGAGGGGGCGGTCAGTGCCGCTGCCGAAGGCATCCAGTCAGCGCTGCATTTTGTCGCCCAAGAGGCGGGCAACGTTGCAATTGTGATAAGTCGCCTGCGGGGCGAGATAGCATCGCTGGCTGAGGCCGGAAGACGCCTTCGCCAAGGCGATGTGGCTGGCTGGTGGCAGGCCATTATGGATGGCCAGAACGAGTCCGCTAAAATGGCTGAGGAGACCCGCAGCCAGATCGAGCAGATTTTCTCTGGCAGCGCCGTAAGCCAGGGCGGCATTCAACGGCGCATTGACGAAGCGTTCGGCGCTTCCGGCTCGACGGCGGCCGAGAACTTCGTCGCGAACTTCGAGACGGCGACTACTCGCAGCTCCGGCCGTGTTCGCGAGGCCGTCGACCCGCTCGCGCGTGAGGCCGCCCGCGTATTCGACGCCACCCGCACGCCGCTCGAGCAGTATCAGGCGCAGATCGCCCGGCTCAACGAATTGCTGGCGGCCGGAGCAATCACGCAGGACACCTATAATCGCGCTGTGATCCAGGCGCAGGACGCGTTCGACCGCGCAGTCGAAGCAGGCGACAAGGCCAAGGACACGTTTGGGCGCATCGGCGACAGCATCGGAAGCGTGTTCGCCAGCGCGTTCTCCGGCCTGATCGATGGATCCCGCAAGGTTTCGGACGTCCTGAAGGGGCTTCTGAGCCAGCTTGCCAGCATGGCGCTTAACAGCGCCTTCCGTGCATTGTTTGGCGGAACGGGCGGTCTGTTCTCATCGATCTTTGGCGGCTTCCGCGCGAATGGCGGGCCGGTCGCAGCGGGCCGCGCCTATGTGGTTGGCGAGCGCGGACCTGAGCTTGTGGTTCCATCGTCTAGCGGTACGGTCATTCCGAACAGCGCATTGCAGCGCACGGGCCGTGGCGGTGCTTCCGAGGTCATGGTGCGCGGCGTCTTCGTAGATGATGGCGGCGTGATCAAGGCTCGCATCGACGAGACCGTGACGGCCGGGATCTCCGAATACGACCAGACCATGCCCGAGCGCATCGGCGGCCAGATGAACCAGGCTCGACGGATCGGAGCGATCTGATGGCGTTCCCGACTTCCGAGTTCGTCGACTGCACCTTCACGCTGGTGGAGGCCGTCTCGCTGGCCCGCACGGCTTCTGGCAAGGCCGTGGCGCGGGTGGAGTATGGCGACCCATATTTCACCGCTCGAATCGAGACCGCGCCGCTGTATCGCGACCGCAGAGCCGCATGGGAGGCATGGAAGGCCACGCTGCGCGGCGGCATGGTCAGCTTCACGACCTGGGACCGGTCGAAGCCGGAATTGTTGGCCTATCCCGCCGGCGTGCCAGAGATCGTCGCCGAGACGTGGAACGGGGAGGGCACCGTCGCCACGCTGGCGGCACGGCTCATCACGGCGGCAGGCTCGCCATCCGGCTTCCAGATGAAGGCCGGTGATCACATCGGGCTGGTCGAGGGCGGGCGCCGCTATCTCGGCATTGTCACGGCCGACTGCGCGCGCGGCGCGTCCAACATCGCCGTGCCGGTGGAGCCTGCCGTGCCGCCTGGCATCTTCACGACGGCGGCCACGGTTGTCTTCTATCGGCCGGAAGCGGAGTTCATCCTGCTGGCCGACACGTTCCAGTGTCCGCGGGGCCCGTTCCTCGCGCCCGTCTCATTCGAGGGAGTGCAGAAGGTATGAGCTACCCGACCGCACTCGAGGATATGCTCGGGCAGGACAAGCTTGCCGTGCGTGGCGGCATCCGTGTCACGCTAGGCTCGGGCACGTACGGCTTTTGGAACGGCACGGGCGACCTTGTCTATGGCGGCGTCACCTATCGCCAGAATTCGCTCATCTCGGTGCGCAAGCCCGCGATGGCACTGGGCAGCCAGGCTGTCCCGATTACGATCGAGATGACGGAAAGCCGCGACTTCGGCATCACGCCGGACGTCCTCGCCGCCATCGAAAACGAGGATTACAAGAACCGACCGCTGGTCATCTTGGACTTCTACTTCGGCGACAACACGCGCGACCTGATCCACGTCGAGCCGCTCTACGAGGGGTTCATCGACTACATCGACCATGTGCGCGGCGCCAAGGAAGCAAAGCTCGTTGTCCACGTCCAGACCAAGGCGCTGGACAACCACCGCGACGGCTACCGTTCCGCCTCAAACGCCGACCAGCAGCTCGTCTCGCCGGGCGATCGGTTCTTCGAGCATGCCGGCATGGTCCGCAACGAGACCTTCAAGGTCACGTTCCCGCGATGACCAGGCTCCCCGACTGGGATCGCCGGCTCGCTCTGGTGACCGAGAAGCACATGCGGTTGCCCGGAGAATGGGGCGTGTCGGATTGCCTGCTGACAGCGGCCGACGCGATCGAGGCTGTCACCGGCAACGACGTCATGGCGAAGTGGCGCGGGCGCTACAAGACCGAGACCGGCGCGGCCCGGATGCTGCGGCGCGAAGGGTGCGAGACTGTCGATGACGCCATGCGGCTCGTTTTCCGGCTCAAGCCGAAAGGTCGGCTGATGGCGCAGCGCGGAGATGTCGGCACGATGATGCGCGGTGACCAGATCGTCGCCGGCTACTTCTGCGAACATGGTTTCGCCGTGAAGGGTGAGGGCGGCCTCTTGTTCCATCCCGTCACCGACGTTCTCGCCGCCTACGAGGTCGGCTGATGGGTTTTCTCGCGCCGGTCTTCGGTTTCATCGGCAGCGCGATCACGGGCGCTTTCGGCTTTCTCACAGGCGGCGGACTTCTCTCGAAGATCGTTCTCGGCGGGCTTTCGCTTGCTGCTCAGTACGCGATCGGCAAGTTCCTTGGCCCGAAGCCGCAGGCGCAGGCAAGTCAGCTTGAGACGGCCTATGGCGAGAACCTCGTCAGGTCGATCATTCTGGGCAAAGTCGGAACGGCCGGGCACCACGTCTACCGCAACGCCTATGGCGACGGAAACCGCCGCGTGCAGGACGTCTATGTCCTGTCGCACTTCCGCATCAACGGCATCACGCGGGTTCGCTTCGAGGGCGAATGGCGGACGCTCGGCGGCACGGTCGATGCGGCGCGCGGGCAGCGTATTCAGGGCATCTCGGCTCAGGTCTGGGTGAAGCTCTACACCGGCACCATGACCCAGACGGCGGATGCCGAACTGATCGCGCGATCGAACCCGGCCGGCCGCTGGACGTCGGATCATCGCGGTGCCGGCATCGCCTATGCGATCGTGACCAGCATCCTCGACCAGGAGCACCTGCCGCAGCCGTGGCAGCCCTTCTTCGAAGTCGAGGGCGCGCCGCTCTATGACTGGCGCCGGGACACGACGGCGGGCGGCTCGGGCTCGCATCGCTGGAACGACCACTCGACCTGGGAATATGCCAACGGGATCGGCACCAACCCGATCGTGATGATGTACGCGCTGGAGCGCGGCTTCTTCAACGGCACCGAGATGATGGTCGGCAAGGGTGTTTCCGTCTCGTCGCTGCCGCTGGCGAACTGGACCGTGGCGGCGAACATTTGCGACGAGTTCGTAGGCGAGGGGCTGCGCTACCGGGCGTCCTGCATCGTGTCGTCGGGTGAAGGCGTGACGCATGACGCGAATATGAGCCCGCTGCTCGAAGCGTGCGCCGGATCCTGGCTGCAGCTCGTCGGCGAGGAATATCCGATCGTCGGCGCAGTTCAGGCGGTCGTGACGACCTTCACCGATGACGACCTGATCCTCGATGCGCCGCTGCGGTTCTCGGCCAAGCGACCGCGCACAGAGCTCGTCAACACGGTAGCCGGCTCCTACGTCGACCCGACGAACTTCTATCAGTCGTCGGCTTTTGCAACCCGTGTGGACACCGGGGCCGAGGCGGAAGACCGAGAGCGTCTCGCCGTCTCGATCTCCTATTCGGCCGTGACGGAACCTGCCTGCGTCGATCGGCTGGCCGACATCGCGATCAGGGCTTCGCGGTTTCAGGCCAGCGCCGAGATCGTGCTGCGGCCGAAGTTCATGGGCCTCAAGCCCGGCCAGTGGGTGACGTGGCAGAGCGCGCTTTACGGCACGCGGACGTTTCAGGTGCTGTCGAAGCAGCTCGGCGCGCTGGGGCCGAACGGTGCGCGAAACGTCTCCCTGTCTCTGCAGCAGGTCGGCGCCGGTATCTTCGACCCGACGACTTACGAGACCGTGCCGCCGACGATCATCCGCTTGGATGAGCCCGTGTTTCAGCAGGAGGTCGCGAACTTCGTCGCCGCGCCGGTGACCGTCGCGGATGCGACGAGCGGGTCGCAGTTTCCGGGCATTCGAGTGTCTTGGGATGCGATCTCGGATGGCACCGTTGTCGCTGTGGATATCGAGCACCGGCCGCAGTTCCAACCGGATGCATCGTTCACGAAACAGGTGCCTGCCGACAAGACGTTCGACATACTGACCGCAGGCCTCGTCTCATCCACGATCTACGAGGTGCGCACGCGCCTTGTTTCGGACCCGCCGCGCACCATTCCGTGGACGGCGTGGACTGAGGTGACGACGCCGGCGGCGCCGCTGACGGATGTGGCGATCACGCTGGCGAAGGCGCAAGATGATCTCCGCAACCTGTGGCGCGGCCTTGCCCGGAACATCGCTGACTTCCGAGCGATTGCCGAGCGGATCGCGGCAGATACGGCTGTAGGGCAGGGCGCTCAGGTTCAGCAGCTGTCGGCGGTCGCCAAGCGCGGGAATGCTACGGCGGTCGCACTCGCGCGGTTCCGTGCGCAAGTCGATGAGGAGTTCACAGCCTTTGCCGAAGCGCTGATAGGGGTCGAAGCGAGCGTCAACGAATCCCTGGCCAGCGGACTGTTTCGCATCACGGCGGTTGCTGGCGAGGGCGATGTCGTCGTTCGCGGTGTGGTTCAGATGCGCGCTTCGATTGCCGACGATTGGGTTGAGGCCGGGCAACTCTGGGAGGCGGGCTTTATCGGGGGTGATCCGGAGCAGAAGTTCGCGAATGTCGTCGTCTTCGCCAACAGTTTCAAGGTGGTCGACCCCGATGGATCAAGCGAGGCTTATCCGCTGATTTTCGAAGACGGCGAACTCAAGCTGCAGGTTGCTCGCATCGGCACCGCCATTGTCGAGACGCTGCAGACTGCAACCGGCAAGACCGTCATGGGCACGCTTGGACCGGGCATCGAAGGGTACAGCGTGAAGCAATGACCGGATCGCTCTTCTTCGGCCTGAAGGGCGGCCAGGCGATGGTCAAGATGATGCTGGACGCCGACGATGACTACTTCAGCACGCCGAACACCGATTATGCGAAGTTCGCCTTCAACTCGGAAACGACACTGATCGCTTATGTCGATCGCTACGAGAAAATCACCTGGGGCGGGCCGACCCCGTTCCCACGGGTGTCATTCCCGGGCACCACTTACAATGCTGGCAACGGCTGGTACGTGCGCGTTTCCACCGGAGCCAATACCGATCTGGAACATTGGTTCTTCGACGGGCTCGGGGCCGCTGGCGGCGACTTCATCCCCATCGTCGAGTCCAAGCCCATCATCAAGTCGGGTGGCGATGCGGGTAAGGTTCTCAACCACATCCTATACCGGAAGCAGGACGCCCGATTTTCGTTCGGTCTGACGCGATCCGACTACGACGTCTGCATGCAGAATTCGTTCGGCATGGCGGGGCCCGTAACGGCGATCACGCGCCCAGCGACCAATCTTGCGGTGAAGTTTCAGTCCGGGTCCGCCACAATGCGGCTGACACCGCTGAATACTGGCAACTCCACAACCTGGACAAGCGTCTATGACGCCGACTCTGTCGTTGCCGTCTGGGACTTGCCGATGGACGAAACGGCTCTGACGGTGCCGACTGGGCCAGACACCGGCGAAATCCTGCGCATCATCTCTACGCCGTCGCTGTTTCGCATGTCACGCGATGGCTACGATGCAAGCGACGCAAGCGGGCGGGAACTGCTTCTGGACGGCAGCCGAAACCCGGCCAAGGTCATCGCGACAGGCGAGGTGACGATTGCCGCCGGCAGCACAGCCGATGCGATGATCCCGGTCGACCTGCAGCCGCTTTCGGACATCACGTTCGTCGACACCAATGTGCGGCTGTCGTCGGACCCGTTCTATCTGCCCGGCCGGATCACAACGGCCGCCGTCTTTACCTCGCCAGGCTTCATTGGTCTGACGTATCGATCACTGACCGATCGGGTGCGCTTCTACAACGAACTCGCGGTCTCTCTCACGGTCCGCTACGTCGTCTATGCGCTCGACGACAGACCGCCCTCGGATATAGGCACGAACGACGTCATTCGAACCTCAGAAGACGCAATCCAGATATTGCGGCCTGGTGCTAGCAACCCGCCGCGGTTCTCGGAAATCATCCTCGACAGCCGCATGAGCTATCTGCCGATCGTCGCTGAAGGGTTCATACCGCGGTCGAGCTTCGGGGCGACTGACAACAGCGACATCGGAAACACGATGGCGCGGATCGACTTCACGAACACCGGCTTTACGCCATTCCTGAAGTATGCCGTCAAGTTCCAGTTCAACGCGTCCGATCCGGGGTCTTACTATCTACCGATCATCTGGCGGTTCGTAAGCACCCCAGACGCCGGGTTCAACGGCGTGCATTCCGCCTACTCGACGACGGCCCGGATCGAGACCGACCACATCAAGTTCTATGCCAATTTCGGCAACCCGACGGCTGCGTTCTGGGGCGGAAATTCGACCGGTACGGCAGCCGAGTATCAGACCACCTACGCCGCCAGCGGCTACGGCGTGATGGGCATCCGCTACTACATCTTCGCGATCCCGAACGCTCTCTAAGGGCACTCCATGACCTATCGGAACTACTACAGCGACGGGACCGTCTCGGTCTCGAACGGCAGCACGACCGTGACCGGAAGCGGGACGGCGTGGGAGCTGTTCGGCATTGCCGGCGGCGAGTTGAAGGTGCCCGGCTATCCTGGCGTCTTCATCGAAAGCGTTACGAGCGACGGCGAGCTCGTGCTCGCTTGGCCATGGCCGCACGCGACGCAAACCAACGTCGCCTACTCGATCGGGCTGATCACAGCCGATCAGGCCACGGCGCTGTTCACCAACCGGCAGCTGTCGGAGATCCTGCGCCGCGTTGTCGTCTCTGGTGTGACGCCCGATGGCGCCGGCACGATCGCCGATCGCGACGCTCTCGACCCGGTTCCTGCGACCGGCTTTGTCTGGCTGCGCGTCGAGGTCGGCGAGGACCTCGAGATCACGATCAAGACGGATAGTGGTTGGGAAGGGCCATATCCTGTCCGCGGCGAGAAGGGCGCCGATTCAACGGTCCCGGGTCCGCCCGGCGCCCCCGGCTCCGGCGTGAATTGGCAGGGCCCTTGGAGTGCCCTCGAGGTCTATGCCGAGTTCGACGGCGTCGAACATCAGGGCTCATCCTGGATCGCCAACGCGACGACCTCATTCGGTGATGAGCCGGGCGTTGCCGCGACCTGGGACTTGTGGGTTGAAAAGGGCGAAAAGGGCGACACCGGCGACCAAGGTGACGAAGGTCCTTCTGGCGATGGCGCATACCTCTACATCGCTTACGCTTCGGACGATGAGGGCGGCGACTTCTCCCTCAGCTTCGACCCCGCGCTTCACTGGATCGCGTTCCTGTCAACGACCGCGCCGGTTACCTCGCCTGTCGCATCTGACTTTTCTGGTCTGTGGAAGAACTACCGCGGTGAAAAGGGCGATACAGGTGACCAGGGCGAGGCGGGCAACGATGGCGCTGACGGAGCGCTTTGGTATGCCGGCACGGCAGACCCGGGCTCGGGCCTCGGGCAGAACGGAGACTTCTACCTCCAGACCGGGACCGGTGCGACCGGTGTGCTGGGCGACGTTTGGGAGAAGGCCGGCGGAGCGTGGGCCAAGATCAGCAATATTCGTGGCGCCTCGGGGTCGGGCACGGGTGACGTGGTCGGCCCTGACGGCGGCGTCACCGATGGTCATATGGCCGTCTTCGACGGCATCACCGGCAAGCTGATCAAGTCGGGCGGGGCACCGTTCAGCGGCGCCTATGGCGACCTCAGCGGCATTCCGAGCAGCTTCACGCCTTCGGCCCACGGACATGAGATCGAGGACGTCGCCGGCCTCGCCGCAGTCTTAACTGCTCTCTCGGATGGTATCGCTGGTAAGGCCAACGCCTCGCACACGCACCCCATCAGCGACATCACCGACCTTTCAACGCTGCTTAACGAAAAGGCTCCGCTCGCCAGCCCGACATTCACCGGTACGGTGACCGTCCCTGACGGCTCGTTCGCGCCGGCGAAGCTGGACAACGGGGCAGCCGTTTCCGTGCTTGGCCGATCGGCGAACTCCAGCGGCGCACGAGCAGACATCGCAGCGGGCGCCAACGATCGGTTGCTAGCCCGGGTGGGCGACGCCCTGTCCTGGGTTCAACTGACTATCGGGATGATGCCTGACGCGCTCATCACCTTCGCAAAGATGGCGTCAGGAGCTGTCGCAACGTTCGCCGAGTTCAACGCCGCGACCGCGAGCAAGCTACTCTCGACGGCCAGCGTCTGGGCAGACAGCCCGGCCCTGACCGACGGTGCGACGATCGCCGTCAACTTCAACAACGGCTTCGATTTCGGCGGTGCGTCAAACGCTGTGCTGCTGCTCGGCGGCAACCGGACCCTCAGCGCGCCGACGAACGCCCGCAACAGCAAGAAGGGCATTCTCTGGTTTGGGGCGACCGGCGCGACCCGCACGCTGACGCTCGATGCGGCATGGAACCTCGCGACGGGCGTTGAGGCCGGGCCTTACTCGATCACGACGTCGCAGGAGCTCGGCGTGGCGTACACGACGCGCGGCACGACTGTGATCGTCACCGCAATTGTTCGGAGGGGCTGATGAAGATCATCACGCATGAAGTGGATGGCGTCTGGGTGCGCTTCCCCGGCACGCCGCAGCTCGACGCCGGAAAGGTCGCCCGGCTGGTCGAGGACGGTACGTGGAACGGCAATGACCTGAAGCGCTTCGGGCTTCGTGCTGCCGAGCCGTTTGTCGTGCCGGAGGGCAAGGTGACTGTCGGGCCTGAGCGCTTCGAAGACGACGGCCGGAAACAGGTGTTCGACGTGGAGGACGCGCCGGAGCCGGAAGTCGTCATCCCCGATGTCGTCTCGTCACGACAGTTCAAGCTCGGGCTGCTCGCGGCGGGCCTGCTTGATCAGGTCGAGGGATGGGTGGCAACGCAGGACCGCGCCGTCCAGATCGCCTACCACAACAGCGCGACCTTTGTGCGTTCCGAGCCGATGATGCAGCAGGGCTTCACCGGCCTCGGCTTCACCGAAGAGCAGATTGATGCATTCTTCGTGCAGGCGGGGTCCATCTGATGCTCGACTTCGTGCTTCCGCCGATCGAGTTACCGAAGCCGGCGATCATCCGGCCGGCAACAGAAGAACTGCTGCGCTACGGTGGCGACCCGATGGCGGCCATGTTGCCGGGGCTTATGCCGGTCATAGCGGGCGGCAAGCTGCCGAGCTTTCAGCTAGTCCATACAACGGCCGGCTCGCTGGGAGACAATACCTCCTTCACGATCAACTCTGTCGCTTTGGGGCCGGAAGACCCCACGCGCGTTCTTATCGCCGTGATGGGCGCCCGCGGCAGCGCCGGCGCTTCCCGCGACTTCAACAGCATAGCCATTGGAGGCAGCAACTTCATTCTGGACCGCACTGCGGGCAGCGTTCCGAACCCGACAGTCATAGCCCGGCTCGCCTATCCCACGGGCACAACCGTCAGCATCGACACAACGATGTCGGGGTCCATCAACCGTATCAGTCTCTCCGTCTACGCGCTCTACAATCTGCGCGGCGATGCTCCGGTCGTGAACTCGGCAAGCGGCTCTGCATCGTCGGGCTCTGCCGGTGTAAACGTCGCGGCCAATGGCATCGCCATTTTTGGGGCGTGTTCGGCAAACACTGGCGGCATGTCGTGGACGGGGCCTACCGAAGACTATGACGTCTCGGCGAACACCGTTCATCGCTTTTCGTCCGCCAGCCTGCAGCCGGCGTCGGCGCAAACCCCGTTGACGGGTTCGGTGACGTTTGGTGGCTCGGCCAGTTATTCGATATCGGCAGCCGCGTACCGCTGAGCCTGCCGTAACGCCTTGTTCATCTCGCGCTTAACCCGCCGCCAGTCTCGGCCTTCAAATTCAGCGGCAGCTTGCAGCATCGCAAAGTGTGCTGGCGCTGCATCTTCCCAAGACTCCAGATCATCCGGGTCTTCGGCCACTGACCGCATAATCATAATAGCTTCTTCGATACGGCGTTCGTTCGACTTGCCCACTCAATCGTCTCCCCTTGACGCATTGAATCTCGACTGCGGGGCTAAGTCGATACCTCAAATAGGGTAGGGAGCCATCGACATGGACGGCTGCACCGGCTTCTTTGACGGCTCGTGGCGCCACTGCTGCGATTTGCACGACCGCGCCTACGAACTCGGCACCGTCACCTGGCGCACGCATCTGGAGCTAGGCCAGTGCGTTTCTCAATCCGAGGGCGGCATCCTGATCGGCCTCGCGATGTTCCTGGCAACTCTCGTCTGGTGGCTGGTCAAGCACCGCCGCTCCTGATCCCCACAAGCTGAAAGACAGAACATGCGACAGGCCCTCGGCGTGGCGGCACAGAAAAGCCGGCGGCACAGGCGCGCCGCCGGCTGATGGTCCGCCAATCTCTAGTTGATCAGGCGGGTTTGCCGCTGATGCCGCCGCCTGCGGTAACGGCCTGCAGGTTGACGCCTGCCTTTGCCGCTTGCGGCTTCTGGTAAGTCTTCTTCATCGGGTCTCTCCCAGTTTGCGCCGCGACGTTAGTGGCAACCCGAACGCGCGACAATCGCGCTTCCGCAACACCTCCGACCCTTCGCAATCACCTGCCACCGTCAGGGGAAAGGACACCATGACTGTCATCTCGACGGCATCGACCGACGACGTTCGC
>VFQN01006504.1_pt1 | contig 13274 bp, 7 predicted proteins | sample 3512371 | NCBI WGS metagenome assembly VFQN01 (sample SAMN10412370, study PRJNA504923) | tailings metagenome | isolation source: Replicate 2 from Balatoc abandoned mine | place: Philippines: Itogon, Benguet | collected 2017-08-28
ATCTTAATTTTCGAAAAATCAGTTTCACCATGTATTTTTGTGCCAATCAATAAAAAACTGTTATGAAGAAACTTCTTTTTTCCCTGATAGCCAGTTGTTTGGTAATAGTAGCATTCGCGCAGACCACTCCGGTTAGCTATAAAAAAAGACCCTCATTAGGGATTAGTTTTGTTTTGAAAGATATGTACACTTCTGATGCTATTGGTAGAACTTCATTGTCATCTGTGATTACGAACAAGCAATGGACTCCTATGAATAGAATGGATCCAGGATTGAATATTCAATATTTTGAAGGATTGACTGAGCATGTTGACTTCCAGGCCACTCTTTCAGGATCATTTGTAAAATATCCTTTTTATCGTAAATCAGGTGTAGCACCATCTACTAGTAGCAGGTTTCTTATGGAACTTGACGCTGCAGCAAACATCAAATTATTGACTGATAAATACACTGTTGTTCCATACTTAACTTTTGGGTTAGGTGCATCTATGTATACTGGTACATATTTCGCAGCTTATGCTCCTGCAGGTATGGGGCTACAATTCAATTTAGGTCAAGAGACTTTTTTAAATGCTCAATTTGTTCATAGATCAGCTATTTCAAATTTGGCAGTTAATAACCTGGCCTATTCAATAGGATTTGCTTCTCCTTTAACGGATAAAAAAGAACCTGTAAAAGTAACACCTCCACCACCACCTCCTCCTGTAGTTGAAAAAGATACAGATGGCGATGGCATTCTTGATAGTAAAGATAAATGTCCAACAGTTGCCGGTGTTGCTAAGTATGACGGTTGTCCTGTTCCAGATACTGATGGAGATGGTATTAATGATGACAATGACAAATGTCCAACTGTAAAAGGATTGGCTAAATATGATGGATGCCCAATTCCTGACACTGATAAAGATGGCATCAATGACGAAGAAGATAAATGTCCAACAGTAGCGGGTGTAGCTCGTTACCAAGGTTGTCCTGTGCCCGATACAGATAAAGATGGTATTAATGATGAAGAAGATAAATGTCCAACTGTACCTGGCGTTAAAGAAAACAATGGTTGTCCAGCTGTGAATGAAGAGGTTGTGAAGAAAGTAGCAGCCAGTGCTAAGAATGTATTCTTTGTTACGGGTAGTGCAAAATTGCAAACTAAATCATTCAAAGCACTGGATGAAGTAGTTGCTATTCTAAATGAAGATGCAGCATTAAAATTAGATATTGAAGGTCATACAGATAATACAGGAACTGATAAAGTAAATGTACCACTGAGTCAAGACCGTGCTAAAGCAGTTTATGATTACCTTGTTGGTAAAGGTGTTGATGCTACAAGACTCACTTCGGAAGGATATGGTTCGTCTAAGCCAGTTGCAGATAATAAAACAGCTGCTGGTCGCACTTTGAATAGAAGAGTAGAGATGAAATTGAAATACTATTAATAAGTAACAAGAATAAAGATTCAAGAAACAAGTAAGTTTCAAAAAAAGCTTCGGATCATATCCGAAGCTTTTTTTATGAGTAGTTGAATATATTATAGGTACGTGGCGTACAATTTGGTGAACTAAACGATATTCACTTCTCTTTCCAAGTGGATACCAAATTTTTCAAAAACAGATTGCATGATATCTGTTGATAGTTTGAAAATATCGGCACCTGTGGCATTCCCATAATTTACCAGTACTAGAGGTTGTTTTTCATGACATCCTACATCTCCTTTCCTAAAGCCCTTCCAACCACATTGTTCAATTAACCATGCAGCGGCTATTTTTACTTTCTGCTCACTTACATGATGGCCTACTATATGAGGGAATTTTTCTTCTAGGGTTTTAAATCTGTTAATCGAGATGATCGGATTTTTAAAAAAACTGCCTGCGTTACCCAATTGGGTGGGGTCGGGTAATTTTGATTGTCTGATTCGAATAACTGCATCTGAAATAGCTTTGATGCTTAACTCTTTCACTTGCATTTTTTCTAGTTCCAAATTAATCGCTCCGTAAGAAGTATGAAACTCTGGATTTTTTCTCAGTCGATAAGTGACACTGGTAATGATAAAACGATTGCGATATTTCTCTTTGAATACACTTTCTCTATAACCAAATTCACAGTCTTTAAGATAAAAAATCTCTTTATGTTTTTCATTGATATGCCAGGCTTCTAATGAATGAAATACATCTTTGATCTCTACACCATAAGCGCCAATGTTTTGCATGGGAGAAGCACCTACACTGCCGGGTATTAGACTCAGGTTTTCTAAGCCAGCATAGCCATTTTCAATACAATACATCACAAACTCATGCCAGTTTTCGCCTGCCATTGCTTTTACATAGAAGTAGTCCTTATCCTCATCAATCAACTCAAAGCCCTTTAAATCATTCTTCAAAACCAAGCCATCTACATCTCTGGTAAATAAAATATTACTTCCGCCACCCAAAATGAGTAAGGGCATATACGGAAGTTCATTATAATGTTCCAACATTTCCAAGAGCGCTTCCATGCTGTTGAATGATGCGTATAGCCGTGCGCGGACATCAATCCCAAAACTATTATAAGCCTTGAGCGATCGGTCAGGTGTAAACAGTGTTCCGTGATACATAAGCATTGCTTTTCCTTGCTATAAAGGGTCTACATTTATGATAACCCTTACAGCTTTATATCTTTTATTCGATTGTATGATGACGATCTGCTGCATGATCTCTCGCTTACACTGCTGGATCCTTTGTACATCTTTCGGTAATTTAATCAACACTTCCCAAAGATATTGGTTTCTGATTCTGTCTACTACCGGTTGTGCCGGTCCACTCATTTCTTTTAAAAAATGAGTGGACATACCTTTCATCAATACATGAGCCGCTTCTTCAGCAAGATGTTTCTCCTTGTGTTTGAAAGTAAGTTGAATCAAACGGCTGAATGGGGGGTATCCAAATTGTTTTCTATTATCTATTTCGTATTGGTATAAACCTTCATAATGATGTTGCTGAACAAACGCCAATACCGGATGTCTGGTATTGCTTACTTGTATCAATACTTTACCCAATTGGTCTTTTCTACCGGCTCTGCCACTCACTTGCTCCATTAACTGATATGCTTTTTCATTAACCCTAAAATCGGTGAATCCCAATATTCCATCGGCATCAATAATGCCTACTAGATTCACATGATCAAAGTCTAGTCCTTTCACCACCATTTGTGTACCTACTAAAATATCCAGTTTTTGTTGTTCAAATAATTTAATCAGTGCATCATGATCATGCTTGCCTCTCACGCTGTCATAGTCCATTCTGGCAATTCTTGCATCAGGGAAAAACTCGTTCAATAACTCTTCTATCTGTTCAGTGCCAAAATTTTTCTGTGTGAAGTCATGGCTTCCACAAGCAGCACAGGTTTGTATCACCGGATAATGTGTACCACAGTAATGACAAGTTAGTTTGTTTTGAAATTTGTGATAGGTGAGTGTAACGTCACAGTTTTTACACTGAGGAATCCAGCCACAGGTATTACAAATCTGGTAAGGGGCATACCCTCTTCGATTTTGAAAAAGGATTACCTGTTTTTGTTGACTCAGTGACTGACGAATAGCTTCCAAAAGAGGTTCTGTAAATGCCACTTTTGCTTTTTGCTGAAATTTTTTGACATCAATCAATGCTATTTCCGGTAATTGTGCATCTCCAAAACGTTCCGTCAGTTGTACGAGTCCGTATTTATTTTGTTGACAATTGAAATAACTTTCTACAGAAGGCGTCGCACTTCCCAATAAAACCTTTGCTTGAAATAGGTTGGCATAATAGATGGCAGCATCTCTTGCATGATAGCGAGGCGCTGGATCTTGTTGCTTATAGGAACCATCATGTTCTTCATCTGTTATAATCAGTGCAAGATCTTTGAACGGAAGAAATAATGCAGATCTTGCACCGAGGATAATTTTTATCTCTCCACTTTTTACTTTATTCCAGATTTCAACTCTTTCATTTGCGTTGAATTTGGAATGATAAATAGCAATATATCCGCCAAAATATTCTTGTAATCTTCTGATGATCTGTGCTGTTAAAGCAATCTCAGGCAACATATATAAAACCTGCTTGCCTTCTTTGATCTGCTCTTCGATAAGCTTTGTGTATATCTGTGTTTTACCGCTAGCGGTGACACCATGTAATAAGCAAACGGATTTCTCTATGAACTGGTTACGGATTTCAGATAATGCTTTTTCCTGAGCCGGTGAGAGGGTAAACTGAATATTAACCTCCGGACTACCGTAATATATTCTGTCGCTACTTCTTTTTTCAGCAAGAAGAACGCCCTTATCAATCAAACCTTTCAGTTGAGCACTCGTAGCATTGGATTTTTTTAATAATTCTTGTTGCAATACTTCACCCTCTGTTCGTTGTAAATGTAGAAATGCCAATAGCAATTCCATTTGTTTAGGTGCTTTTGTCCAGCTGTTAAGTAGTTCTGCTAGTTGTTCTTCATTTTTATAAGTAGGGTGTAAAGAGATATAAGTCTGTTTCTTTTCCTTATACTTTTCTTTCAATTCTTCCCATACATAACAAACCTCCTTATCAATCAACTTTTTGATAATGGGGTATACGTGTGCTACATCTAATAATTGCTGCACTTCACTCAGTCGAAGTTCTTTTTTTAATTCTAAAGCTTCTGCAACAATGTACTCACTGTCAGATAAGTCACTGAAATCAATACTACGTTCTTCATTCCAAATCAGGATACTTTCACTAGATAATTTGAGATTAGCAGGAATGGCAGCTTGCATGATCTCGCCTTCGCTACACATATAATAGTTGGCCATCCACTCCCAGAAACGCAATTGTTGTGGATGAAGAATGGGTTCTTGATCAAGAATATTGATGATATCTCTTGGATCAAAAGCTTCCGGCTTATTGTGATGAAGTCTTTTGATAATACCTGCATATTTTTTGCTTTTCCCCAACATCACTTCCACTCGAATGCCCGGCTGTACTTTTTCCTGTAAAGCCAACGGAATTGCCCATGTATAATTGATGGGCAAGGCTAGTGGTATGATGATTTCTGCGTACACAACTATTAATTTGATCAAAAATAAGGCTTATGCTGTTGGGTATTGTCTATATCTGCGCAGACCTGCATCCATGATACCATATACTTTTTCTTTCAGCAAAGGGATGTCCTGCATCGTTAATCCTTGCACAGGAATTTCATCTAGAAAAACGACCCTGCTTTTGCCGGGTGTTAAGGAAAAAATACTGTTATAGTGTAATCGTTCAAGTGTGTCTACTAATAAAACAGGTTTAATGGGTGTTTCTGTTTCAATAGCAATACGAAATGCCCCATCAAAGAAACTTTTTAATGGAGTGGGGCCAACATTAAAAGTCCCTTCTGGGAAAATAAAAATGGATATGCCATGTTTCAAGGCCGATTTCAAAGCGCGTACACTTTTTGAACGAGTCTCTGCATTTTTTCTGTCTACCAAAACCACAGCTGCTCTATATATCCAACCAAATACGGGTATTTTAACCATTTCATATTTACCCAATATTCTGATAGGCTGATGTGCAATTAAAACCAGTGGTGGGATATCCATATATGAGATATGGTTGGCAACAAAAATGTATTGCTTGGTAGAATCGTGTGGGTATTCATAAATCTCCTGGTGTGAGACGCCAATAAAAAAGTACCAGACCTTGGCCCAAATCATGCATAGTTTGTAAATCAGATTTCCTCCAGTCAGTTTCCCAAATAACAGTGCAACCATTACAAATGGGAATACTAACAACATGATGATGACAAAAAGAATAAAAGCGTACACGCAGTACAATAACTGAAGCAGTCGAGCCAGCGGATTCATCTATCGAACATAAGCAAATAATGGCATAAATAAAAAGAGGGATGTTAAAGGGAGAATTGGCTCTTTAGATTCTTTTGATGGCTTGGAGGGTATAGATTATGGTCAATAGTCCATGGTCCATAGGAAGAACAATGTGGATGTATTAAGAGGAAATAAATACCTAGTATTCGGTTGAATGAAAAGAGGCCGTATCAGACTTTTGATACCGCCTCTTTGTTCATGTAAGATGGTTTCTAAAATTTATAGACAGCTGCAATTAGAAATGCCATAGTGCTTTTTGTTCTTGTGCTCGAAGATCCTTTGAAGAATACATCACTTGCTGAATTGTCCATTCTAAACTCAGGAATGATGGTTAGGTTTTGATGCTTGATATTGGCTGATAATGTAGTGGCATAAATTTTACCACCAATGCCAATGGGTGAAAAGGATCGATCATCGAAATAATCTTGTCTTAACGTAAAGCCTAATGACGAAACAGGGTCGTAATTAAGATAGAGAGCGTGACTTTTCCAATTGGATGATTGTCCGGCAGATTTGAGACATTGCATACTGCCATCATAAGCAATACCTAATTGATCGGAAAGTGCTCCTGTGATGACCATATTGTATTGAGTAATGCCATTTCCTCCTTGGAAATTAAAGTAGCCTTTTACTTTATCATCTTTAGTAGCAGTACTAAACTGTGCTAAAATGAATTTTGCTGATGTGGTGGTTGTAGATTGATCTGTTGGATTGGCTACTCCGATCATCATTGCAGTTTTTCCGCCTAATGAAACATCGGCTTTTACGCCTGTATGAAAAAATGGACCGTAAGAAAAGCCATACGACATACTATAGTTTCTGTTGCCGGGTGCATCCACCAATTCATACCCAATATGGGTGGCCCATTTACCCATGGTTAATTTTAGGTGATCAGTGACTGCATAGCTCAGATACATTTGTTTGATGGCTGCGAGTGATCCGGCATCATTGTAGGAAAACTCCTGTGCTCTTCTACCAAAACCAATATCTGCAACTGCAGATACTTTTCCAACAGCATGATCTACTCTAAAAGAAGCCATGCCCAACTCAAAGGAGTTTTGCGAATTGGTAAAGCTGGTAAAGTTGTTGGTTTTTGTAGGTGCATCTGAAAAGCTGTAGCGATAGTAGGCATCAATGGAGCCTGACAAAACGGTAGTGGCTTTTTTCGAAGAATCTTTTTGTGCGTTTAATGAAAGGCAGGCGCATGCTGCTGTTGAAAGGGTTAAAATTTTGCGTAACATTGCATTGGTTTTATAATTAACAAATAGGTACAGTCGGTAAACCTGGTCAGAGGTTTATCATATGGCTGTACCTTATTTTCTTTAGCAAATCGATAAGGGAGAACATACTGCAATCAATGGGTCAGCATCTTTTGCAGTATGATACATGCGATTAGTCGGCGAGCATACTTTCTTTCAAGTAGCCATTTTCTTCTACCAATAAAGTGCCTTGTACATATTTTTCATTGTGTTGTGTAGCATCTAAGCCTAGTAATTCTTCTTCAGAACTAACACGTAGAGGTAGAATAAAATTGATGAATTTGAAAATACCGAACGATACCACGAAGCTGTATGCTACAACAATTCCCAAAGCTTTTACTTGGGTAAAGAAAAAAGTGGCATTTCCGTAGAACAGGCCATCTGCTCCGGCACTATTCACTGTTTTTGTAGCAAAGATGCCAGTGAGTAACATGCCGACTATGCCGCCTACACCATGACAAGGGAATACATCCAGTGTATCATCCAATTTGGATTTAGATTTGTAGTACACTGCAATATTGGAAATGATGGCTGAAAGAACGCCAATAAAAATGGACTGAGGAATCGCGACAAATCCTGCGCCGGGAGTGATGGCTACCAATCCAACAACGGCACCGATACAAAATCCGAGTACGGAAGGTTTTTTACCTCTTAATACATCAAAAAACATCCAGGATAATCCTGCGGCAGCAGCAGCAGTGTTAGTGGTTGCAAATGCGGAAACCGCCAATGCATTCGCACCCAGTGCCGAGCCTGCATTGAAACCGAACCAGCCAAACCAAAGTAGCCCTGTACCAATTAGTACATAAGGAATGTTAGCAGGCGGAATTTCTTTTTGATCTACATGCGCTTGTCTGCGTTTCAATACCATAGCGCCCGCAAGGGCTGCGCAACCTGCTGAAATATGCACAACTGTACCACCAGCAAAATCTAACGCGCCCATTTTAAACAAGAATCCTTCCGGATGCCAGGTCCAATGTGCAATAGGTGCGTAGACCAATAAGCTGAACAATGCGATGAATACAATATAAGAAGTGAACTTGATGCGTTCCGCTACTGCTCCAACCACCAAACCGGGAGTAATGATGGCAAACATTAACTGGAATAATGCAAATAAGGTAATAGGAATACTAGGAGCTAGACTCCAAGGTGCACCTGAGTTGATGCCTTTGAAGAATAGGTGCGTAGATGGATTACCAATGAAACCGCCAATCGATTCGCCAAAACATAAGCTATATACTACAGTTACCCATAATATGCTGACTACGCCAGTGGCTACCACACTTTTAATCATGGTTGAAATCACATTTTTACGATGAACCATGCCACCATAAAAGAAGGCCAAGCCAGGGGTCATTAAGAATACCAAAGCGGTTGCTACTAAAATCCAGGTAATATCAGCCGCACTATAAGCTCCAGCCTCATCTGCGTAATTGGGTAGGGAGGGGATGAATAAGGCAGCTAAAGCCACAGCAACCAAAGCTGCAAAAGGAGCGATCTTCTGAATGGTCATTTTTTTCATACTAGGGTTTTAAATTTAACATTATGATTATTTTAATTTAATAATCTGATATCCAAAATACTCATTTATTGAATCAATTTTAAATAAAATATTAACATTTTGATAATTATAATTTGTTTTTAAGTTTGGAAATAATGTCATCTAAATCACCATTTCATTACGTTTTAGGTATAAAAAAACCTTTCAAATGCACTTGAAAGGCTTTTGCAATAAAATATTAATAATATAATTATGTATTAATTAGATAACTTTGATCCTTTGATTCGAGTACAGAACTGCCCATTAGGTATTGATCTACCCGTCTGGCGCATTCTCTTCCCTCACTAATTGCCCAAACTACCAGTGATTGTCCTCTTCGCATATCGCCTGCTGCAAATACTTTCGGAATACTGGTCTGGTAATGTTTTTCATTGGCTCGTACATTTCCTCTTTCATCCAGCTCTACGCCCAGTTCAGTAATCAATCCTTGATGTTGTGGATGTACAAATCCCATAGCCAATAAAGCCAGCGTACATGGTATTTCTCTTTCTGTACCTTGAATCTCTTCAAATCCGGCGGGTTTGGTATCAGTAGATGCTTTCCATTGTAAATCCGCCAGTAATATCGATTGAAGGTTGCCGTGCTCATCACCTTTAAATGCTTTTGTAATCACGGCCCAATGTCTATCGGCGCCTTCTTCATGTGAAGACGTGGTTTTTAATGTCATGGGATAAGTAGGCCAAGGCATTGCTGCAGTTCTTTTTTCAGGTGGCTTAGGCATCAATTCTAATTGTCTTACGGATAGAGCACCTTGTCTGTTAGATGTACCAACACAATCACTACCCGTATCTCCTCCACCAATCACTACCACATGCCGATCTGTTGCCAGTATATTTTCCGCTTGTATCACCTCGCTCGATACACGTTGATTTTGCTGTTTCAAAAAGTCCATTGCAAAGTGTACCCCCTTCAAATCCCTGCCCGGAATATTCAAATCTCTCGGAATAGTAGATCCCCCCGCTAAAACAATAGCCTGGTATTCTCGTAACAAATCATTGATGCTAATATTTACACCAACATGTGCATTGCATTTAAAAACAACTCCTTCTTCCGTTAATAAAGCAATCCTTCTTTCTACTACCCATTTCTCCAATTTAAAATCTGGTATACCATAACGAAGTAATCCACCCGGATACGCATCTCTCTCAAACACCGTTACCTGATGTCCTGCATAATTTAACTGGGCAGCAGCTGCTAAACCGGCTGGACCCGAACCCACCACAGCCACTTTTTTTCCGGTTCTCAGATTGGGTTTTCTAGGTTGTACAAATCCCTTTTCAAAAGCAGTTTCAATAATATGTTTCTCTATCTCTTCAATCGCCACCGGATTTTGATTGATGCCTAAAACACAGGCACTCTCACAAGGTGCCGGACAAATACGCCCGGTAAATTCTGGAAAATTATTGGTGGCACTTAATAACTCATATGCTTCATGCCAATTTTGTCTGTACACCGCATCATTGAATTCAGGAATAATGTTTCCTAAAGGACAGCCACTATGACAAAATGGAACGCCACAGTTCATGCAGCGAGCAGATTGTTGATTCAATTGATCGTCCGACATGCGTTCCACAAATTCTTTATAATCACCTATTCGCTCCTGTGGTGATCGCTTTGAGGGGCTGATTCTATCGAACTCTATAAAGCCTGTTGGTTTTCCCATAAAAAAATGCTTGAATGGTTTAGTATCCTTGTGTTACAGTTGCTTTCTTTTGTAACGCCTTTTTATAATCTCCCGGAAATACTTTTACGAAATTTTTGAGTTGATGATCAAAGTCATTCAAAATAAATCGGGCAACTGTACTGTCGGTGTAAGTATGGTGTTGGGTGATCATCTCTTTGAGATACAGGATATCTTCTGCTTCTAAAGGATCTAATGCCACCATTTCCATATTGCATTTCTCAGCGAAAGATCCTTCTACATCATAGATGTATGCAATACCTCCGCTCATGCCTGCTGCAAAATTTCTTCCTGTTGAACCTAGTATGATCGCTTTACCACCTGTCATGTACTCACAGCCATGATCTCCAACGCCTTCTACCACCACTTCAGCGCCTGAATTTCGCACAGCAAATCGTTCGCCTGCTTTTCCTCTGATGAATGCTTTTCCGGAAGTCGCTCCATACAATGCCACATTGCCTATGATGATATTTTCTTCAGGAACAAAGGCAGATGCTTTTGCTGGATATACAATCAAAGTAGCGCCACTCAATCCTTTGCCGAAATAATCATTGGCATCTCCTTCAAGTTCTAGTGTAATCCCTTTTGTATTGAATGCACCAAAACTTTGTCCGGCCGTTCCATTGAAAGTAAAATGAATGGTATCATCCGGAAGTCCTGCTGCACGGTATTTTTTTGTGATCTCATTGGAAAGAATAGTGCCTACAGTTCGATCTGTATTTTTAATAGTTAAACTTGCACGTACTTTTTCTTTTTGATCAATAGCGGATTGTGCCAGTTCTAATAATTTCCAGTCAAGCACATCAGTAAGTCCATGATCCTGTTCTTCTTGTTGATACAAACCCGTATACAATGATTCTGGCTCTTTAAAAAGAACGGCTGATAGATCGAGCTTATCATATTTCCAATGTGTAATACCTTCTCTCATTTCCAAAGTATCAGCTTGTCCAACCATTTCATTCACGGTTCTGTAACCCAATTCAGCCATGATCTCGCGTAATTCTTGCGTAATGAATTTGAAAAAATTAACGACGTGATCAGGATCTCCTGCAAAACGTTTTCTCAATTCGGGGTCTTGTGTTGCAACGCCTACAGGACAAGTATTCAAATGACATTTGCGCATCATGATACAGCCTTCAACGATCAATGCTGCAGTAGCAACACCCCATTCTTCAGCACCTAATAAAGTAGCGATTGCGATGTCTCTTCCTGTTTTCATTTGCCCATCGGCTTGCACTACAATGCGACTTCTCAATTTATTTTTTACCAAAGTCTGATGTGTTTCTGCTAATCCCAATTCCCAAGGTAAACCTGCATGTTTAATAGAGCTGATGGGAGAAGCGCCTGTTCCGCCATCATGCCCCGATATCAGTACCACATCTGCCTTAGCTTTGGCAACACCTGCCGCAATAGTACCTACACCTGCTTTTGAAACCAGTTTCACATTGATGCGTGCTTTTCTATTGGCATTCTTCAAATCAAAAATCAATTGTGCGAGGTCTTCAATCGAATAAATATCATGATGCGGTGGGGGAGAGATCAATCCTACACCCGGTGTGGCATGTCTTGTTTTGCCAATCCATTCATCTACTTTATGTCCGGGTAATTGTCCGCCTTCACCCGGCTTGGCTCCTTGTGCCATTTTAATTTGTAATTCATCAGCTTCCGTCAAATACAAACTCGTAACACCAAATCTTGCAGAGGCGACTTGTTTAATGGATGAACGCATCGAATCTCCATTAGGTAAAGGGGTGTATCGTATTTCATCTTCACCACCTTCTCCGGTATTGCTCTTGCCACCCAATCTGTTCATAGCGATGGCAAGCGTAGTATGTGCTTCCCAAGAGATAGAACCAAACGACATGGCACCTGTTGCGAATCTTTTATAAATATTTTCTGCAGGTTCTACTTCATCTATAGATATTGATGGACGATTTTTTCTGAACTGAAATAAGCTGCGTAAAGTGCAAGCTTTTTCTGATTGATCGTTGATGAGTTTAGAATATTTTTTGAACGTAGTATAATCATTGCTTTTCGTAGCGTGTTGTAATAAGTGGATAGTTTGTGGATTGAATAAATGAAATTCACCTTTTCTTTTCCACTGGTAAACGCCACCCACTGGTAGTCGGTCTACGGGAATATCTTTTTTACCAAACGCAAAGAAATGTTTAGCCAATGTTTCTTTAGCAATTTCATCCAGTCCCATACCTTCTATTCTAGACGTGGCTCCGGTGAAATAAGTATCGACTACTTTTTTATTCAAACCAATGATTTCAAAAATTTGTGCACCTTGATACGATTGTAAAGTAGAGATACCCATTTTCGAAAACACTTTCAACAAACCTTCATTTACTGCTTTGATATAATTCTTCTTGAGTTGATCAGCATCTATATCCGTTTGTAATTTGTTACTCAACTTCATATCTCTGATAGAAGATAACGCGAGATAAGGATTGATGGCAGTGGCGCCGAATGCAATCAAACAAGCAAAATGATGTACTTCCCAAACATCACCTGCTTCTACAATAATCCCCACTTGTCCACGATATCCTTTTCTTATCAAATGGTGGTGAACAGCCGCGGTTGCTAATAAAGAAGGGATCTGTGCATGATCAGAGTCAATCGCTCTGTCTGTTAAAATCAATACTTCAAAGCCATCTTCAACAGCGTCTGCTGCATACCTGCAAATTCTGTCGAGTCCGGCTTTCAATGAGCCTGGTTTGCCATCTGCACGGAAATAAGTTTGTAATGTTTTAGCTTGAAAAATACCGGTATCAATACTTCTGATTTTTTCTAACTCATAATTATTCAAGACCGGATGTTTCAACGCTACACTGTGACAAGCCAGCGGGTCCTCCACCAATAAATTACCATTGCTTCCCGCAAAGGAGGCGAGTGACATCACCATTCTTTCACGAACGGCATCAATGG
>VFQN01006506.1_pt1 | contig 13269 bp, 5 predicted proteins | sample 3512371 | NCBI WGS metagenome assembly VFQN01 (sample SAMN10412370, study PRJNA504923) | tailings metagenome | isolation source: Replicate 2 from Balatoc abandoned mine | place: Philippines: Itogon, Benguet | collected 2017-08-28
TATCACAATAATGTAATTGGTCAAGATACGCCTCACCTCGCGTCAGCATTTACTCGATCGAGCGGGAATATCCGAAAGCCAAAGACGAGAGCAAAATCTCAAGAGATAAAGGAGGATGAAGAAAAAGAAGAAGAAAAGAATGATCAAGAAGAAAATGAACGTCCTTTCCGTCAGTTTAGCAATCAAAGTGAGCAAATGTGGGAAGAGAACCCTCTCGCGAGAAAAAGGTTTGTGGGGTTCGCTGGAAATTCGGTGAGGAATAATTCCAATCAAAATACGATTCATTCTCGATCTCAAACTATGGAAACTATTTCAAATCCTCGGGTAACGTCAAATGGCAACGTGATCACAGAAGGGCACCAGTATTATTACTTAATTCCGAATCTCCCAAAATTTACTAAGCAAATAGTTGGTTTGAGAAAACAAAAGATTCTTTCCTTTGAAAGTGGTCAATCTGTTTACTTCTTATTAGTCCGACGAAATAATGAATCCCTACTACACTCTTACCAAAAATTGGAATGGAAAGAGTGCAAAGATCATTCTATTGTCCCCAAATATTTCTTTCAGCGATTGTTGCATCGATTATTAATGATTCAATCAGAATTCATGGAGACTTATAATAAAAATTATTCTTGCGAAGACAGTGGTAGTCGTCAAAGACTTTCTCTATACTGGAATACTCAACAGCACGTTTTGTTTAAAGATCATTGTGTATTAACACTTCATGCGTTTGACCATATTGTTGGTGAAGTGACCTCGGTTTCAACAACACCAAACTCAGAGAAACCGAATAATACCAGTGGAAGGGGAAGTAGATTTACAATAGTGAGAATGGATTCAAGTAACGACGCTAATCCAGATCCATCGTCCTTGCCTAGTCGTGCGTCTTCCAGTTACTCTGAAAAAAGTGTAAAGATTAAGATTTCTCTAAATTCTATTGATAACATGGTTCAAATTGATATTAGCAAATATTGGCGAAATCCTTTATTAGTAACTCAATTCATACGAAAGCAAATTGATGCAGTTCTACAAGAGTTTTATCCTTTTTTAATAAGTTTACCTGTTCTTCCTTTACCCTCTCATCCATCGAGTTTTGTCCCTCCAGTTTCTTCTATTAATCGCACGAGTTCAACACAGTCGAATAATCAGCCTCCATTGTTGATGCCTTTGGATAGGTTAAAAGATTTAGTTTTATCAGGGCACAATAAATTCCTTATTCAGTCATTTCGAGATCACAGGAAAGAAGAAGCTCTGATCATCGATCCTGTTGTGCCAAGCAAATCCTACAAAGAAAACTTTTGGAATATGATTAAAGAGCAAGGAAATAACTTTCTAAAAGAGTTTTATGACTATCATGTTGAACACCTGCGTGAAGATCCTTCAAATCTTTCTGCAGACTCCTTCATATCGAAATATCTCCATAGCAATATTCTCAAGCCCTCGATTCAAACAATGACTCCTTTTCATCAATTAATACTTCCTGAAAATATTACGATGATTAATTATTTAAAATCCTACTACAACAGCTATTTGCAACTGATTAAATATTATCAATATTCTACTTCCCCGGTTAGTTCCATCTTTTCTTCTTGGTTGAAGAGGGAAAGGACATCAAAACCGAAGTCACTATTGAGCATTTGCTTTGCATCAGGAAGCAAGACGTTTGACCTTTATTCCAATACTATTGAAAACATTGGTCAACTACTTACGAATGAGTCATCCTTGACCGAAGTTTTCTCCGAGACGAATTGCAAGAATAACCCATTTTCTTTACTCTCGCTTCCATTTCACTCAGTCACTCAAAGAAGTTCCGGTAACGAACAGAAACCAACAGTGCGAATTGAGTTATTGCGCATTTTATATTCATACTGTCTTTATTTTGTCTATGACCGAAAAGAATTAACTGGTCTGATCAATTCGATTGTGTCTTCGTCACCGATTAGTGAGGATGATCCAAATGAGATTATCTACCAATGGATTTTACTTGTCTTGTTTTTTAAGTCCGTTTGGTCCATATCGCACATTAAACATTTTTTGATTTTGATTACGTCAGCGGAAAAATGTGATACTCGTTACTTTTATCAGTTATTTTCATTCGAAGTTTTACAAATGAGTAGGAATATCAGTTTAAACAGATTTTGGATGATTTTGGAAGATGTGTTGAAAGAGTACTGTGATGAGATTATTAGTGCTTATTCTTCATTGTGTTTTAGAGAAACTTCTCAATCAGAAGGATTTGACGGTGGTGTTCTTACAAAAGAATTTATTTTAGAGGAATGTGAAATGCTTTGTAAAGAAAGTTTATTTGATTTAATCATGCATATTTCAGTATTGATTGATTTAACACAAGAAAATCCGTTGGCTGTCGCCTTCGACGAGCGACCACCAATTCATTTACGGGCGCAAGAAGACGAAGAACATTTTATTTGGATTGAAAATCCAACATTAATCATCATGCAAAAAGATTACTTCTCTTGTCGAGGATTTGTTGAAGCTATTCTAATTTGTCGCACCAAAGAAATGGTGAAATCTTTAGCATTAGAGCACATCATTCCATTCAAATCTCTTTCCAGGCCGAAGGTAAGCCTACTTGTTGCAATAAAAATATTCGCACTAATTGGAACTCCTTTTCTTAAAGGTCAGGAATAAGTTTATCCAAAATCACTATCAGGAAATTTTAGCCATCATTAAGACTGTACTTTTGCTTGTTGCGATTGCTATGATTGTTTTCGCATTTCTTTTTGTTGCAGCCTTACTACAAGTGGTTTGGACTATGCTACTAATGTTTGGTTCATTTACAATGGCATTTAGTCCACTCTTACTTCTTTTTTTGAGAAACTCTCCATTTGAAAAAGACCCACCAGCGAACCCTGAACTTTAAATTTACATAAAAGTTTCAACAAGAGAAAGTCAATTTTTCGAATGAATGCTTGAGAAAAACTCTAATCTTTTGATATTTTTATCGTATTTTGACAATTTTGTAAATCTCAATATTTGTAAGAGTATGGAGAGGGGCGACAAAAGAGGGAGGAGGATAACGGATATTGTTTTTAGAGGAGAGTGATGACGATAAATGAAAGTCAAGTACATGTCAATATGAACTACACTACTACTACTGTTAAGAGTGATATGACAATAGGATAGTGATGATGATTTGACAATGATCCTCGCTCAGTCATATGAGATTCAGAGAGAGTACAGAAGATAAAGATAACTTATTTCTTCTTTTCATAATTTAATCGAACTTTAGAATCATAGTAAAAGAGGAAACATGTTGAACACTGTTAAGGAAATTGTTGATGTTATTGTTTATCATTATGAGAATGGTAATATTAACTGGCCAATGGTCATTTATATTACCTTAGCTCATATTGCTGCTGTTGTGGGTTTGTTTACTATCCCATACTGTGATCCTATGACTTTGTTATGGGCTTACTTGTTAGTTGTTATTAGTGGAATCGGTATTACAGGAGGAGTTCACCGTCTCTGGGCTCATCGATCGTATAAAGCCTCCTTTCCCCTTAGAGTTTACCTTATGTTGAGTAACTCGATCGCCAATCAAGGATCAATCTTTCATTGGTCAAGAGACCACCGCTGTCATCATAAGCACTCTGATGTAAGTCCAATGAATTCATTCTCTTACTCCTGAGACTTTTTCTTAACGAGCTTTCTTTATATAGACTGATGCGGATCCACATAACGCATCCCGTGGTTTCTTCTTCGCTCATATGGGCTGGTTATTTGTCAAGAAACATCCTAAGGTGATTGAAGCAGGATCAAAGTTAAACTTTGATGATTTACTAAATGATCCTGTTGTAATGTTTCAAAAGAAGTATGATCCATGGTTTGCATTATTTATGTGTTACTTCTTCCCTGCTATTGTGGCATACTGTTGTTGGGGTGAGAACTTTTGGAATGCTTATTGGGTGGCAGGTGCTTTCCGATATATCTGCGTCCTGCATGGTACCTGGTTAGTTAATTCTGCTGCCCATTTCTTCGGTGATCGACCATATGACGCTCAATCTTATCCAGCTGAGAATCCCATTGTTTCCATCTTTGCAATGGGCGAAGGATGGCATAACTGGCATCATAAGTATCCTTTTGATTATGCTGCCTCAGAATATGGGATTGACAAACAATTCAATCCTACGAAGTTATTCATTGATATTAATGTATATTTTGGTCTTGCGTGGGATTGTAAACGAGCAACTGGTGCTTGGGCAAAACTGAAAGCTCAACGTGATGCGGAAGAAAAGGTATTATTAGAGAAGAAGAAAAATATGTAATCTCATTTCAAAAATTATTACATAATCAACATAATATTGTTAATAGATAAATAAGTTTGTTTTTATGGTTTTGTTTCGAATATGTAAAATAGATCTTTAATTTCGAACGAATATATAGTATTTTTCTTCTTTCTTTCTTTTTTGTATATTGTTTGTATTCCTTTATCCTTCTTTTCTTTCTTTCGGTTGATTTTCCAATGGATATACTGTACAATAGAGCCACACGTCACAACAAACAATTTCAATTTTCTCTTTATTTCAATCACAATCAATCACACCTATAAATATAATCAAAAGGTTTTTCATAGTCATATAAACACTCCTTAATTAAATGATAAAAAGATTAAATATATGAGAATACAAACACTAATTTGTATCATGGCAGATGATTTGGTTAATGATGAATAAGTTGGTAGATTCATGATTCGATTGAACGGAACTGTTAACATCAGGAAACTACTAATTACTACGAACAACAGACAAGCGAGGAACCAAAGACTAAACGATAGGACGTTATCATCGAGTTAAGTCATTAAGTAGAGGGGAAACACTTACTTGTCGGCCTCATGTGTTGCTAATTTCAAATACCCTCGACCAGTTAAACATATGAATAGAGATGGTATGCCAACACCTAGACTTATATTTATCACCTGAGAAAAAAAGAACCATTGAACTAAAGCAGAAATAACGGTAAGTAAAATGCTTACTTGACTTCCTATTGCACCAGCTAATGCTCCATCATGATAACCACCCCTTGCTAAAGCTATTGCACTGATCGTATCAGGTATCTATGAAGATTATTTTCAAAAAGATCACGAATACAAAGTGAATAAAAGAGTTCTTCTTACCTCAGATCCAAAAGCCACTAACGTGACACCCATAGTAGAAATATCCAAACCAAGACTACGAATCAAAGATTCACTAGCAAAGACAATCACTGAAGCTGCTATGCTAATACAAAGAATACAAACACCAACTACTAAGAAGACACGATTCAAAGGAACTCTTAGATGATGATCATCTTCATTCCCTCCATCTGAACCTAACGGAGAACCAGAACCACTCTTACTTAGTCGTGCTGATGGGGTTGTGAGAAGGCTTTCGCTCTCTTCGTCTCCTGCGCGATTTATTCGGGGTTCTCCATCGATTGTCCTAGAAGTAATGTGATGATTGCTTTGATTACCCCGATGTCGAGGGGAGGGAGGTGTGGCTAATATTATCGCAATAAGGGTTGAGAGTAAATTAGAAATGTATGGCATATAACTCGCAACGATATTGAATATGTTATAAGGGACATCAGGATCCTCAGGTAATAAAGTAGGAACGAAAACTTTTAATATCTCTCGGACAGGTGTGGATATGATTGTATGTATTTGTTGTATGAACCTCTCATAGTAATGATTATATCTCAGATTCTCTGTGGATCGTGCGTCATCCACATCTTCAGAGTATTTTTTCGACACCGTTAATAATTGTGATGGAGGAAGCGATGGTGAGCTAAGAATTCGAAGAGAAGGGGTGGACGGACTGCTTGATCTACTAGCCTTGATTGGACTATGTTGCTGGAGCAATGCTTGAAACTCTTCTAATTTCAGAGTTGATGGGCTAGGTGAGGGAGGGATAGCAATACTTTCAAGGTCTGTTTGACTGTTACTATTGCTCTTACTGTTCAGCATGCTTTGAATTGCAGGTAATTCTTGTAACATCTGTCGAATCTCTCGATGTTGCTTCTCCTGCCAATAAATGACAATCACCATACTCACATAACATAGATATACTACGGACAAGTACGACAAGCTATAATCGATATTCATGAATTTTAGGCAATGACTTACCAAAGAGGAGAATGAGTGCTTCATTAGTTTCAATTTTGCCGTCATTCAAAGCAATAACAAATATAAGCAATCCTATGAGATAGAATCCACACTATATCATCATCATTAAGTCAATTTAAGCTTATCGTAAATCAAGAGTTCACTTTACCTCTCGGAGGAGCGGATAGACTCGAACGGCCAATTCATTGTGATGTGTGAAGATAAGACAAAGAGGAGGGATGAAACCGAAGGCAATCATACCCGATCCTAAGATCGCTGATAAAGAAAGATCTGATGTGTGAGTAAATGCGCTGACAGAGTTTAAGAAAAGCTCTGGAGCTGCAGATCCAAATGCAACAAGTGTCACCGCTAGGTCGTGTGAGTGTAAGGATTCCTGTTATAGGAAGAAGGGAAATCGACCTTACCTGCAACCTCTTCAGGTACTTCAAACTGTTTAATAAAAACCTCAACTGCTGGAACAAGATGTTCATCGCATAAGATACAAAGGGAATAAAAAGTAACAACAAAAGTTGAAAGATGGAACAGCACTGATGATAGTACTTCAAACATGTTAAACAAAATCACTTCCCGTCAGAAAGCTATTTCTCTAAAATGAAATCAATTAATAATTTTCAATATCTCCCATCAATAATAATCAATCTATTCCTCCTAAACAGGTCGATCACTGTCTATTAACGATTCTTTTTCTTGCGCGATTCAAAATCCATCTGCACTGTAAATTTATGCGAAATCTTCTTTAACGAAGGCGGTTTCGTCTCTCAGCAGAACAAACAAACGAACAACTGTGAGGAAGTATTTTCAGATAGAAATTTGAAAATTCATTGATTTAATTGAGATATAAGTTCAAATTCTACACGTTATTAGAGAGATTTTTGAATAGCGGGTTGATTTTTGGAATTAAATACGTTCAAAATTCTTCTTGTTAGTTGAAAATTTTGATTATTGAAAGCAAACATTAACTATGGATATTGTTGCTTCGGTTGGCTATGTTGGTCAATCGTTATTTTTCATCGATGAAGAGCGTTTTGCACATACTACTGGTAAAGGAATTTACATATATGATACGCTCAAAGGTCCAAGAGAGATTGTCTGGAGAGTGGACAAGGATATGCTCTACTGCTCGGTCAACCTCGAAGCACAGTTATTATTCTTCTCCTTCAAGGCAGCAGATCATCCTCTCGAATTAGTTCGATTAACTGATATTTCAAATCCCATTGCAGTGGAAAACCCTTACAAATCAGCAATAATCCACCATGAACTCACCCGTACTGGAGATCGTCTCTATGGCATTTCTGATGTTACTGATCATCACCTAACAGTTTGGAAGATTTCCGGAAAGTCTACAAGTGTTTTAACGTCAAAGAACCTAATTTCCCCTTGCCATCGCTTATCGGTAAACCCTTGTGACTCCGATGCGATTTGCTTGTATGGCACTGATGGAGTTTACCTCGCGACAGTACATGAGATATTTGGTGACTATTCTTTAAAAATTCAAAAACTTTATCCATCAGAGATTAAGAAAACTGATAAAGTCCTATCTACCCCTTCCATCGAAGATGTTGGCGGATCTTTAACTCCTCAAACATTACCTTCAATTCAATACGTTTTATGGTTACCGTTTCACCGCCTATTAATTGGATTGTCCAATGGTGAGATTGTTGAAATTAATACAGATTCAAAATCCTCGACGGCGGTCACAGCTCCAACTGCCACTCCAAGTTCTCAATCATCTCATAAAGTATTAGGCAAGTTCCTCGACCTTACCCTCAAAGCAACTCCTACAGGAAGCACGCTGATTGGCACAACTGCTATTATTACATCGAACTTTATTGTCGTTGGTACTACTATTGGTTCTGTCTATTGGTATAATATGGGGAATTACCTCAACGATGTTAACGCTAGTCAATCTTTCATCGACAACCTCAAAATACCGGTTCGTGTTTCAGCGCTTGGTGCGGGTCCAATCGCTACTTTGACAATTGATCCAAGTTTTACATTGCTGATTATTGGAACAGCCCAGGGTACAATAGCCAAGGCTAACGTGGAGCCGGAGCCGGTTGATCCTGACGCAGCGAAAAACAACAACGATGCTGAAGCAAATAATGATGAGACAACAAGCAAACATGTCGCAAACAACAGCTATGAGATCGTTGCAGGTGAAAAGCTTGGAAACTTAGTGAAAACAGGCCTCGTCTTTGCATCTAAGTTCTTGTCTATGAACGTGAAGAAGGTGACCACCCGTGCTAAATCATCCCTCTCTTTGCTACTACTTGGAGGCCATGACGGTATAGTTACTATCTGGAGGCAAAACGAACAAAGCGGTGACATGATTACTGCGCCTAATACTGCAGCCATTCGTCGTTCAAATCCGAAAGCTATTGAAGATATGTTGAGAATTGAGACGAAATCAAAGTCTCCCATCGTTGCTTTAGAAGTAATTCAGTATGGTTATTACTTTGTTCTCTGTATTGGCTTTGCAAATGGATATCTTGAATTTTGGCATTTATTTGGATGTGAGTTTGATGAAGAAGAGGCCAAAGAAATCGCGAACAGTGCAGGTTATGGTAATGCTCCTGGAGCTTCGGAGTTGAACCGCTTTATTGAAGATGATGAAGGAACCTGCATCGTAAAGTTAGAAGCTTCTTATCTTATGAAAAATAAAATCTTTAACTCCTCTTTTCATGGCTTTACAACACTTACCAGTGAAAGTGGTGCGAACAATTTAGATGTTCGGCTCGCGATGACCTCCGTCCAGGATTCACAGCTTTATGTTATGCATATTATCAAAAACAATAAACTGGAGTTGGCAAAAGTTCTCGATCTCTATGATATTCCACGGAATACTCAAACTAATTCAGCTGCCGTCCATTCATTGGTGTGGATGGATGATGCTTTGTTCTCCTTCCAAGAAGGAAATAATCAGATTGTACGTCATAAATTTGATGCTGAGAATAATAAAATGGTTTCCGATACCAATACTCCTATAAAGCTTTCTGGCTTTGGTGCAATTTCTCGAGTAACATTATCTCCTTTGATGAACTCTTGTGTTATGGTGAACAGTCAGGGTGTTGGATTTTATGTTGCTTTATCGACTGATCTTAAGGCAAAGATGTCTTGGGAGGGTTATAAGGTTAGAAAACTCAACGAAGCTAAAGATTTGATTTGTATTGCTACCTATGCAAATCATGGTTTACTGTTTGTCACCGGTTCGATTGATGGTTCACTTACGATCTGGCGTATTGATGCTGACAATCATTCTGAGGCAATTGTTGTGGTTGTACATTCTGTCTCCTTGTACTCCTCTCCAATCGTCAATGTTAACTTTTCAGTAACATCAGGATCTTTATACACCAGCGCGTTAGATGGAACTTCTATGATCCTTTTCCTAGGAAAGTTTACCAATAGCAAGCTATCAAACCAATCTCAAAGAGAGATAAAAGGTTTAAGTTCACCGGTTTCAAGTCGTGCTCCTGCTCCTGCATCCTCTTCTTCACCAGTGAAAACAGCACAAATGATTCAACTACAGCATCAAGTGAGCTTTTATCATGTCGATACTCTTGATCGAAAGATGATTTATGATACTGATATGCTTTTATCAGAGAAATTAAATAATGAAAAAGAAAAAGAATTAAAAAATACTTTTAAATTTAAAGCAATGGGTATTACTGCTGCAATTCAAGAAATTAATCAGCGCTTGTTACTACTTATAGAACAAAATAATGCAAGAGAAGAAATCGAACAACTTCCATTAGAAGAATTTGTATTAGATCTTCCTTCAAAAAAACAATTTGAAGAAAAGAAAGCAGTTGAAATGAAATCATTACAACATTCTTATTTCCAAGCTAACAAACTTTATGAATTAGTTTCTTCTCGTGTGAAGTCGTACACCTATGATACCATTCAAACTCCATCATTAAGAATTCGTCCTTTCCTATCTGTACCTGAAATAGATGTGAATTATGATCGTGATGGAGTTTCTTCTTATCCAATTTTAAAGGTTTCCACCCAAAAGCAATCCCTTTTGGAGAAAATTAAGCGGTTGAGACGTTTAGAGGTGAAAACTATGAAGAGATCAGAAGATGGATCCATCAAAAGAGTAAAAGGCACTGAATACTTCCGATGCGCTTGGGCTGCAAACGTTCGTGGTTTTCCAACTGATTTGTCATATATTGTTGATGAAGGTACTAATTGGCCATTAATATCCAACTTAGAGGCACCCGACAGTGTTGATGAACCTGCGAATGCTGTCGCTGGTGGAGATAAGGTAGCAGCGGGAGGCAAGCCCGCAGCAGGTGGAAAAGATGGAAACACTGCTGGAGGTGGGAAAGATGGAGCTCCAGGCATGTCACGCGATGAGGATGATGATCAATCCGCAATTGATGACGAAGAGGTTGAAGTAGATGAGCATCAACTGCTCAATCTTTTCTACTCTCCACTGGTAACTCGATCCATCATTCAAAAGCGCAATCAAATCCTCTTTTTACAAGAAATTATTACAAAGGAGAAAGAAAGATTCAATACATCCTTTAAAACATTGAAAAATGAAAAAGAAGAAACAGTTCAACAGATTGAATCACGTTTAACACGTATTCAAGAGATCTTGACTGAGCTCCAAACACCCATCGATGGTAATACTGAATATCAACAGTTAGAGCAACTCAAAAAACTGTTCGATGATGAAATCGTGAATTCTGTTTTCACTATTCGTGATGAAGAAGTTACATCACGTCCATATGAAACCGAAGCAATGAAATTACAAAAATTAAAAGAATTAGAAGAAAAATTGAAAAAACAACAAAATAATGAAGAAGAATTAATACGTCAACGTGCATTACAAGATATGATGTATGGTACATTAGAAATGAAGAAAAATTTACTATTAAATGAAGATTTATTATTACAAAAACCTGCTTGGATGAATGAAATTACTAATCCATTAGAAATGAATGAACAGCAATTAAAAGAATATGATTTATATCAACAAAAGGTGAAACAAATTCTTGAAGAACAAGCACATTATAAGAAAACATTAGAACAAGAATATAAAAAATTAAAATTAGAAATCCATGATATCTGTAAAACCTTTAATGAAAAATTATTACAAATGATATCAAAGAAATTAATTAATAATAAAGTTATATTAGCAAATGAAATTTATATTACACGTATTGCATTAACTATGGTGAAATCAGAACAATATCAAAATTCATTAAAAAATAATGATATCAAATTAATCAATGTACGTAAAGAACGTGTTGAATTAAAAGGTAAAATAGAACATTATAATAAACAATTTGATGATATGAAAAATAAATTATTATTATTACAAGAAGATGAAAAAACTATGGATAAAACATTTAAACGTGATTTACAAAATTTATGTAATAATACATTTGATATTGAATCATTAAAAGTGTTCACTGATTTATATCGTAAAAGAATTTATCCAAAATCACATTTAGCATCATCTTTATTAGATGGTGATGGTTATAATGATCGTTCTGAATCAATGGATATTTCGAATTCTCAATCACAGACGAGAACTTCTGGTGGTCATGGGAATAGTACGAATAATGCGACTGGGATTACATCAGGTTCAAAGAGATCGAAAGATGGGAAATTAGGATCCACGAGAACGAATAGTTCTAGTCGTGGTGGGACATCACGTCGTTCCGGTGGTGGAGGAGGGGGTGGTAATCGTCGTCTGAAGGCATCGAGAGGCATTGACGCGAGCAAGAACTCTTCTTCCAATAATATGGGTCCTATGCAAGCAGCAGCACAAGCTTTGTTAAAGAGTGCAGCGAATGCGAATAATCCAAATGCACCAGCCAATGCTACCAATCATCTTTATGATAATGATGTCATCATCGCTCGAGAGAAAGATCCTTTTTACACCTCATTAATAGCAATGTTGAAAAAGAAAAAGAAAAATGAAGTATTATTACCAATCTTAGAACCATTACGATTAGAAAGTGATTGTCCTGAAGGATTTGTGGTTGATCAATTCTCATGGGCAAAATTACAAGAATTACGTACAACCCGTATCGAGAAAGAGATAGAAAAGAATCTATTAATGAATGAATGTAACATTATGAAAACGAAGTTATTAACGATAGATAATGATGAATTATCTTATACCAATACCATTAATCAATTAAGAAATTATCGTGAACATTATCGTAAAGAATTAAAAGATATGGAAATTAATTTAGATTTATTAATCACCATTCTTCAAGGACAAGATGAAATGAATGGTGATGCAATTGTCACCGATTATTCACAAGGTTTATTAATCCCAATTATTATTATTAATAAATATAATACAAGAATTAAAGAATTAGGTTTAGAGAAGATTAATATATTAATTAAAATTAAAATCTTTCGTAGAAAAATGAATTTAATTCATTGGGAAGCAATTCATAATACATTACAATTAAAACATTATGAAAATTATTATACTGATATACAATTATTTCGTGTGACACGTGATTTACAGAAGGTTATTCTGGAAGGTGAAAATGCATTTAATCAAAAGGTAATGATGAGCCATATCTTTCTTAATCCTGTGCTTATAGTTGTTGTTCTTGTTTGTTATTGTTGTAGGAGAGATGTGATAAGATTCAATCAAGGAAGGAATATCTGAGTAAAGATTATCAAACTAAACAAGCATCGATCCTAGCGAAGATTACAGCATTAGAGAAACAACTTGGAGAGAAAGAGAATGAGATTAGTGGATTGAAGTCTAGGATTCAGGAACTAACGACTGATGTGCAATTAGCAAGATCGATCAAAGAGAGTAAAGAGTCTAAGTTTGCGACTCTCGGAGCCTCGAATGGAGGAGGTGAGGACTATATTAATAAGAAGATGAAGAAGATCATGGATCGTCGTCATATGGTTGATATTGCTCGAGCTCAGGCTGAGGAGATTGATTACTTGAGACAAGAGCTTGATCGTATGAGACAAAGAACCTTCCCTTCCTTCGTCAAGTAAGTATTCTTTTTATTGAGGAGTTTATTTCTTTTATTTATTCACTGTTTGTTTATAGGGCAACTAAAAATCGGTTGAATTCAATGTATTAAGTAAGAAAGGATTCGAATTTGTTTTTGTAGTATTTAATGATCTTTTTATTTTTTATTTTTGTTTGTATA
>VFQN01006507.1_pt1 | contig 13268 bp, 15 predicted proteins | sample 3512371 | NCBI WGS metagenome assembly VFQN01 (sample SAMN10412370, study PRJNA504923) | tailings metagenome | isolation source: Replicate 2 from Balatoc abandoned mine | place: Philippines: Itogon, Benguet | collected 2017-08-28
CCCCGCCACGCTATCTCCGCACACCCGAGGCGGCGCGCTTCCTCGGTCTGTCCGGCCGCACGCTGGAGAAGCACCGTACCTACGGCACGGGACCGATCTATCGCAAGCTGGGTGGCCGCATTGTCTATGCCCTCGACGACCTACAGGCTTGGGCCGATCGCGGCACACGGCAGTCGACGTCGGACCCCGGCCACGGTGTCGTTCACCCGGCGAAGCCACAGGCGGCGCCGGCCGGTGCGATGCCCATGCGACGTGGCGGCACGTCATGATCGTGGCGCTTCTCAATCAGAAGGGTGGTGTCGGCAAGACGACGCTCGCGCTGCATCTCGCTGGCGAATGGGCTAGGCGAGGAAAGCGCGTCATTCTCATCGACGCCGATCCGCAAGGCTCGGCGCTCGACTGGTCGCAGCAGCGTGCGCGCGAGGGTCTGACACGGCTGTTTGGCGTCGTCGGCCTAGCGCGAGATACGCTTCATAGCGAAGCACCTGAACTGGCGCGGAGCACCGACCATGTGGTGATCGACGGACCACCGCGTGTCGCCAGCCTGATGCGGTCTGCGCTGCTTGCCGCGGACGTCGTGTTGATCCCCGTGCAGCCATCGCCTTTCGATGGCTGGGCTTCCGCGGAAATGCTCTCGCTGTTCGGCGAGGCGCGGATATATCGCCCTCATCTTGCCGCCCGTTTCGTGCTGAATCGATGTGGCGCGCGCACCGTCATCGCGCGCGAGACGGCCGAGACGCTCGCCGATCGCGATCCGCCCGTACTCGCCAGCACTATCGGCCAGCGCGTCGCCTTTGCAGACGCAGCGCGGTCCAGGCGCCTCGTCTCGGAAATCAATGAGCACAGCCCGGGCGCGCGCGAGATCACAGCGTTATGCGCTGAGGCCGGGAGGATCGCGCCATGACAGAGCGATCCCACAAGCGCGCCTTCACCGCACGTCCAGCCGATCCCGAAAGCTGGGTGAAAGCGCCCGAACCGCGCTCCGCGCGCGGCGGTGGTGCCACGAATTTCACCGCACGGCTCACCATCGACGTTACGCCCGACCTGCGCGGCCAGATCAAGATCGCCGCGTTCCAGCGCGGCGTCACGGTCGCGGACATGCTGCGCGAGTTGCTCGCCCGCGAATTTTCTCCGGCCGAAGGAGGTACGCCATGAACGGCGCTCCTGACTTGCGTCGCGTGGCGACGCCGACTGTAGTTGGTCTGACCCATGTCGAGCTAACCTGGCTTGAGAAGAAGATCGAATACTGGATCAGGTTCGGTCAGGACGTCCACGAACAGATTCTCGACCGCCGTCGGCGCGTCGTCAGCTTCCCGCCCCATAGCGTGTTCGCCTTCGTTCGTTGGGCGTCCAACGACTTCGGGACGATTATCTCCCACATCGACATTGTGCGCGCGATCTCGCCGGGCGAACCCTATCAGACGTTGCCCTTTGTGCGTCCCGGCGGCGATATCCTGCTGAAGGCCGAGAGCTGGCCGAAAGTCGAACGCGTTCTGCAAATCGTTGATGCGATCGAAGCGATCGGCATCAATCCCGCCGAGGTCTCGCCGCATCATTGGCGGCACGTCCACAATCGTCTCGCTGCCGGCCAAGAGCCGCGCAGCTACACGGTCGAACAGCATCGGGCCATCCTTTTGCGCCGAAGGGTCGAGCCATGACCCGCTTCGGCTACGTCATGACGACGTACTTCACCGTGATGCTGATCGGTGGCCTGTCCTTCATCCACATCACGCCCTGGCTGATCTGGAACGCGTCCGCCAGCACCCCGATTGGACTCTATTCGCTCGATCGGTCGCCGCGCCTTGAAGTGACCGACCTCGTCGCCGTGGACGCCCCTGAGCCGCTCGCATCGTTCCTCGCCGAGCGTGACTACGTGCCGCGCGGCGTTCCCCTCATGAAACGCGTCGCCGCTCTTCCCGGGCAACGGGTTTGCCGCACCGGCGCTCGCATCACGATCGATGGCATCGCGATAGGCGAGGCGCTCGAACGCGATCGGCTCGGCCGCGAACTGCCGGTCTGGCAAGGCTGCCGACGCATCGCCGCGGACGAAATCTTCCTCATGAACTGGTCCGTCGAGGACAGCCTCGACGGTCGCTACTTCGGTCCGATTTCCATCCGCTCGATCATCGGTCGCGCAACACCTTTGTGGACCGATGAAGACGGCCGCGGCCGCTTCGAATGGCGCGCCGCCACGCGGTGAACGACGCGCCTATCCGACTTCACCGCACAGCAAAGGAGCCTTCCCATGCCGCAGATTGGCGAATTCACGCGAACGAAGAATGGCTACGCCGGCCACATTCGCACCCTCTCGCTCGATGTCGAGATCGTGCTCATCCCCGCCGAGCACGCCGACGCCGAGAATGCGCCGGACTATCGTATTCACCACGTCAACGATGACGGACCCGAAATCGGCGCGGGATGGAAACGCACCGGCGAAAAGGCCGGCGATTACGTCTCCCTGCAGATCGACGACCCCACGCTGGCCCAGCCGATCCGCGCAAACCTCTTCCAATCCGCCGAGGACAAATCCGCCTGGAGCCTGCACTGGAATCGCCCGCCCAAGCGCGGCGAACGGGACTGAACGATGTCCGGCCCGCGCCATCAAACTGTCGTCGGGCGGTCAAGCGCCGTCCGACTGACAGGCTTCCTTCTCCTTTCCGGCCTGCTCCTCGCCGTGCCGCTCAGTGCCACAGCGAACGCGCAGAATGGACCGGCCAAGCGCACGGCGCCGGCCCATCCGTTCGCGGCCTACATTGACGAGGCCGCACAGCGTTTCCGCATCCCGGCCGCTTGGATTCGAGCCGTCATGCGCGCTGAAAGCGCCGGCGACGTGCGCGCGATTTCCTCCGCCGGCGCGATGGGCCTGATGCAGATCATGCCGGATACTTGGGCGGAGCTGCGCGTCCGCCACAGACTCGGACGTAATCCTTATGATCCGCGCGACAATATCCTGGCCGGCGCAGCGTACTTGCGCGAGATGTATAATCGCTACGGTTCGCCAGGCTTTCTCGCGGCCTACAATGCCGGACCAGGGCGATACGAAGAGTATCTCGCGGGCCGCCCGTTGCCGGCCGAGACCCGAGCGTATGTCGCCGCCTTGCTCCCTTCCTTCGGCGGCGGTGATCTACCCGGCGCAATCACCGTCGCCACGGCCGATGCTCGCGCTTGGACTCGTGCGCCATTGTTCGTTGCGCGCGATGAGCGCATTGCCGGCGCCGACTCAGCGCAGACGGAAGGCCGTTCGGAGGACGATCCGGCAGCAACTCCGGTGCGCGAGGCTTCTGCGATCATGCCGCAGTCAGCCGGCCTATTTGTCGCGCGAACCGTCAGCGGAAAACCGCGATGAGGTGCCCCGGCCTCTTTCGCAGTCTGGCGTGCGCCGTCGCATCATGGAGCGCGCGGAGGGGGACGCAGGGCAACACAACCGCACGATGGCAGGATAAAGGGGCGCGATGTGCGTCTTGGTTCGGTTGTGCTTTTTCAAGGGCTTACGCAGTGAATTCGCGAGGTGCGCCTTACCGGCGCAGCCTGCGGCTTCCGCGATTCTCCAAGATTATCCGCGCGATGGCGCGATGTGCGACCGCGCGCCCATGAGCAGCGAGGACGATTTCCGTATCCGGCCAGGCCGTATCCGCTCAACGAGCGCGCAACGCGCCCGACCGTTCATTGCCCAGGCACTCGCTGCCGCCCAGCGCGCCGGCGGCTCCGTCTCGCGCAAGGGCACGATCGGGCCGGGCCACCGTTCTCGTTTCGGCCAGGGTCAGCGCGCGTCGGTGCAGGCCAACCGGCTCATCAACTCCCACTCACGCGGCACCGTCGTCAAAGCGCGTGTGGTCCGCCACGGCGGACGCAATGCGCCACTCGACACTCACCTCAATTATCTGCGCCGCGAGGGCGTCACCCGGGACGGAGAGAGGGCCCGGCTGTTCGGGCCTGGCGCCGACGACGCCGACCCGAAGGCGTTCGCGGAGCGGTGCGAGAATGACCGGCATCATTTCCGGTTCATCGTATCGCCCGACGACGCCGTCGAGATGGCGGATCTCAAGACCTTTACCCATGATCTCGTCGGGCAGATGGAAAAGGACCTCGGCACCAAGCTCGATTGGGTCGCCGTCGATCACTGGAACACCGAACATCCGCACGTCCATCTGATCGTGCGCGGTGTGCGCGAGGATGGCGAGAACCTCGTCATCTCCCGCGACTATATCAAGGAAGGCATGCGCGATCGGGCACGGGATCTGATCACCCAAGAACTCGGACCGCGCACCGACCATGAAATCCGCCGCACGCTCGAACGCCAGATCGAGACCGAGCGCTGGACCAATCTTGATCGGCAGCTCGCCCGAGACAGCTACCGCACCGGTGTCGTCGACCTCGCGCCGCGGCCCGACCACCAGCCCGACGAATTTCATACGCTCAAAGTCGGACGCCTGCGAAAGCTTGGGTCCCTCGGCCTGGCCGACCAAATCGGTCCCGGCCAGTGGGCGATTTCGGAGAACGCCGAAACGACGCTGCGCCAGCTCGGTGAACGCGGCGACATCATCAAGCGCATCCATCGCGGTCTGACCGAACACGGCATCGAACGCGGTGCGTCCAACTATGTGCTCGCCGGGGAAAGCCTGGGCGATCCTGTGGTCGGTCGGCTGGTCGCCCGCGGTCTCGACGATGAGCTGACGGGTACAGCCTATGCCGTGGTCGACGGCACGGACGGCCGCACCCATCACATCAAGCTGCCCGACCTCGACGCCGCCGGCGACAGCGCACCCGGCTCGATCGTCGAGCTGCGCAGGTTCGACGACGCGAAGGGACAGCGTCGCGTCGCGATGGCAGTCCGGTCGGACCTCACCATCGAGCAGCAGATCACGGCGAAAGGTGCGACTTGGCTTGATAGACAGTCGATCGCCCGCGAGCCGATTGCGCTCGGCGGCGGGGGTTTCGGCGCGGAGGTGCGCGAAGCCCTGGACCGGCGCGCCGAACACCTGATTGGGCAAGGTCTGGCCGAACGTCAGAACCGCGGCGTCAGCTTCAGCCCCAACCTGATCGAAACGCTGCGCCGACGCGAATTGGATGCCGTCGGCGCGAAGCTCGCGGCAGAGAGCGGCCGCCCATTCAATAAGGCCGCAGCGGGGGAATACGTCGCTGGCGCCTACCAGCGGCGCATCGCACTCGCCTCCGGTCGCTTCGCGATGATCGATGACGGCCTTGGCTTCCAGCTCGTGCCCTGGTCCCCCTCACTCGAAAAACAGCTTGGCCGTCATGTCTCCGGCCTCGCCCGAGGCGACGGCGGCATCGATTGGAGCTTCGGCCGCAAGCGGGGGCTGGGCCTGTGAACCGCGGCCTCATCAAGAAAGGACTCCGCTATGTCGGCCACCAAAATCCTCTGGGGCCAAATCCTTGTCGTCTCTCTGATTGTGCTCGCGACCACCTGGGCCGCGACGCAGTGGACGGCATGGCAGCTCGGCTTCCAGCCGCAGCTCGGCCGGCCTTGGTTCGAACTCTTCGGCTGGCCGATCTATTATCCGCCGGCCTTCTTCTGGTGGTGGTACTTCTACGATGCCTATGCACCGCACGTTTTCGTCGAGGGCGCCTATATCGCGGCATCGGGCGGCTTTATCGCCATCGCGGTCGCCATCGGCATGTCGGTCTGGCGAGCGCGCGAGGCCAAGAATGTCGAGACCTACGGCTCAGCGCGGTGGGCGCGAGCCGATGAGGTGCGGGCCGCCGGTCTGCTTGGCCCCGATGGCGTCGTGCTCGGCAAGTTCGACCGCGCCTATCTTCGCCATGACGGGCCAGAGCATGTGCTGTGTTTCGCGCCGACCCGCTCTGGCAAGGGCGTCGGCCTGGTGGTGCCATCGCTGCTGACCTGGCCCGGCTCCGCCATCGTTCACGACATCAAGGGCGAGAACTGGCAGCTCACCGCCGGCTTCCGCGCCCGACATGGACGCGTGCTGCTGTTCGATCCCACCAACGCGAAGTCGTCGGCCTACAACCCGCTACTCGAGGTCCGCCGCGGCGAATGGGAGGTCCGCGACGTCCAGAATATTGCTGACATCCTGGTCGACCCGGAAGGCTCGCTGGAGAAGCGGAACCACTGGGAGAAAACGAGCCATTCGCTTCTAGTTGGCGCAATCCTTCATGTCCTCTACGCGGAGGCGGACAAGACGCTCGCGGGCGTCGCCGCCTTCTTGTCCGATCCGAAGCGGCCGATCGAGTCCACACTCGCCGCCATGATGAAGACCGCGCATCTCGGCGAGGCGGGCCCGCATCCCGTCATCGCCTCTGCCGCGCGCGAGCTGCTGAACAAATCCGACAACGAGCGCTCAGGTGTCTTGTCGACCGCCATGTCGTTTCTCGGACTCTATCGCGATCCGGTCGTCGCCGAGGTAACCCGCCGCTGCGATTGGCGGATCACCGACATTGTCGGCGGGCCACAGCCATCGACGCTCTATCTCGTGGTGCCACCCTCTGACATCGCCCGCACCAAGCCGTTGATCCGTCTGATCCTCAATCAGATCGGACGCCGGTTGACGGAGGATCTCAATGCTAAGGGGCGGCGGCATCGGCTCCTGCTCATGCTCGACGAGTTTCCCGCGCTAGGGCGGCTCGACTTCTTCGAGAGCGCCTTGGCGTTCATGGCGGGCTACGGACTTAAGAGCTTCCTGATCGCCCAGTCACTCAATCAGATTGAGAAAGCCTATGGGCCGAACAATTCGATCCTCGACAACTGCCATGTCCGCGTCAGCTTCGCCACCAACGACGAGCGGACGGCCAAGCGCGTGTCAGATGCCTTGGGGACGGCGACCGAGATGCGCGCGATGCGCAACTATGCTGGACATCGGCTCAGCCCCTGGCTCGGGCATCTCATGGTGTCGCGATCGGAGACGGCGCGCCCGTTGCTGACGGCCGGCGAGGTGATGCAGCTCCCGCCCGCTGACGAGATCGTCATGGTCGCCGGCACACCGCCCATCCGCGCGAAGAAAGCGCGTTACTTCGAGGACCGCCGCTTTCAGGAGCGCGTGCAGCCGCCGCCGGCGCTTGCGAAGCCAGCCGCGGGAAAGCCGGACGACTGGAGCGTTCTTCCATTGCCGTCGCGGTCACCGCTCGGTTCAGCCGCCCGGCAGGACAGCACGGGTGACGACGACCCGACCGGCTCGGAGCGCCGTCGGCAACCCGAGCTAACGACGGCGAGGAGTGTCGAGAAGAAGGCTCCGATCGACAACGAGTTCGACCTCGATGGCGCCGACGATGCCGATGACGACACCGTCCGTGCGGGCCGGCTGAACCAGGTCATGCAGGGGGTCGCGCGGCAGGTCTCGCTCGACCCCAATGACGGCATGGATCTCTGAGTGCACCGATGACGAAAATTCGGAAGAAGCAGCGGCTCTCGGTCTATCTTGATCCGGACGTCACGAAGGCGCTGGCCGCCTATGCTGCGCGGCGCGACCAATCGAGATCTCTGGTCGCTGAAGCGGCCATCGCGTCGTTCCTGTCGCCGGATGCGGCCGAGCGCCAGGAAGCCGCGACCACCAAGCGATTGGACCAACTCGACCGGCGCATGACGCGCATGGAACGCGACCTCGGCATTTCGGTGGAAATGCTGGCGGTGTTCGTTCGCTTCTGGCTCACCACCAATCCGCCATTACCTGAGCCAGCGCAGGCGGCCGCACGCGCGCAGGCGGGCGAGCGCTACGACGCGTTTGTCGCAGCACTGGGACGGCGACTCGCGAAGGGCCCGAAGGTGCGTGAGGAGATTTCCGAAGACGTCGCGGGGAACGCGGGTGCGGAATAATGGTCGCGCCGGACATCGCAAGAGTTTGTCAGTTCCGCCGTCGCCCTGTCTTTGTACGCCAGAGCCCTACGACCCCATCCTCCTTGTTGTCATGACCTGATTTCTGCCTCTTCTACTCATCCCCGATCCAGGGCCGCGTGTTTGCGGTCCCGCGCAGAACGGGGACGACATGGCGGTTTCTCACCAGCAATCAGAGGCGATCCTTCGAGGCGCGCGCATGTTGCGCACGGCCCTCGGCCCCGCCATCGCCGGATTCCTGGAAGACCCGTCGATCGTCGAGGTGATGCTCAATCCCGACGGGCGGCTCTGGATCGACCGGCTGTCCGAGGGACTGTCCGACACAGGAGAGCGTCTGTCGCCCGCGGACGGCGAACGCATCGTTCGCCTCGTCGCGCATCATGTCGGCGCCGAGGTTCATTCGGGTTCACCGCGGGTTTCGGCCGAGCTGCCCGAGACGGGGGAGCGGTTCGAAGGCCTTCTGCCGCCCGTCGTCGCCGCTCCGGCGTTCGCGATCCGCAAACCTGCCATCGCCGTCTTCACGCTCGCTGACTACGTCGCCGCCGAGATCATGTCGGCCGAACAGGCTGAGATCCTCCGCCGCGCCGTCGCGGACCGCCGCAACATCCTCGTCGCCGGCGGCACCTCGACCGGCAAGACCACGCTCACCAACGCCTTGCTCGCCGAAGTGTCGAAGACCTTCGACCGCGTCGTGCTGATCGAGGACACGCGCGAGCTGCAATGCGCCGCGCCCAACCTGGTCGCCATGCGGACGAAGGATGGCGTCGCATCGCTCTCCGATCTCGTCCGCTCCTCGCTGCGCTTGCGCCCCGATCGCATTCCGATCGGCGAGGTGCGCGGCGCCGAGGCGCTGGATTTGCTCAAGGCCTGGGGGACGGGCCACCCGGGCGGCATCGGCACGATTCACGCCGGCACCGCACTCGGCGCGCTCCGCCGTCTCGAGCAGCTCATCCAAGAAGCCGTCATCACCGTCCCGCGCGCGCTGATCGCCGAGACCATCGATCTCGTCGCCGTGCTCAGCGGCCGCGGCTCGACCCGTCGCCTCGCCGAACTCGCCCGCGTCGAGGGCCTCCAGCCCGACGGCGACTACCGCGTCATCCCCACAACCCAGTCCGCCCAAGGAGATCCTGCATGATCCGACCTGCCCTGCGCGTTCGCCATCATATCGCGACGGCCGTGTCCGTCACTGTCCTCAGCATGATGCTGGCGCCGGCCGCCTACGCTTCCGGCTCCTCGATGCCGTGGGAAGCGCCGCTGCAGTCGATCCTCGAATCCATCGAGGGACCGGTCGCCAAGATCATGGCGGTGATCATCATCATTATCACCGGCCTGACGCTCGCCTTCGGCGATACGAGCGGTGGTTTTCGCAGACTGATCCAGATCGTGTTCGGCCTCTCGATCGCCTTCGCGGCCAGCTCGTTCTTCCTCTCCTTCTTCTCCTTCGGCGGCGGAGCGCTCGTCTGATGGCGAGCCTGATCGACAGCGCCGGCGAAGTGCCGGGTTATGCCGTTCCGGTCCACCGGGCGCTCACCGAGCACATCCTGCTCGGCGGCGCGCCGCGCTCCATCGCGATCCTGAACGGCACGCTAGCGGCGGCGCTCGGCCTTGGCCTGCGCCTCTGGCTGGTCGGTCTCGGGCTCTGGGCGATCGGGCATTTCGCCGCCGTGTGGGCGGCCAAACGCGATCCGCAATTCGTCGACGTGGTGCGCCGTCACCTGCGCATCCCCGGCCATCTGAGCGCGTGAGGCCCCAATGATGAACCTTGCCGAATATCGCCGGACCTCAACCCGCCTCGCGGATTTCCTGCCCTGGGCCGCGCTCGCGGGCGAGGGCATCGTCCTCAACAAGGACGGCAGCTTCCAACGCACCGCTCGCTTTCGCGGTCCCGACCTGGATTCCGCGGTGCCGGCCGAACTCGTCGCCGTGGCCGGCCGGCTTAACAACGCCTTCCGCCGCCTCGGCTCGGGATGGGCGATTTTCGTCGAGGCGCAGCGCCATGGCGCCGGAGCCTATCCGGTGAGCCGTTTCCCCGAGCCGGCGTCGGCGCTAGTCGACGCCGAACGCAAGGCCGATTTCGAGGAAGACGCCTCGCACTTCGAGTCCAGCTACTTCCTGACCTTCGTCTATTTGCCGCCGGCCGAGGACGCCGCCCGCGCCGAGAACTGGCTCTATGAAGGCAAGGCCGACAACGGTCTTGATCCTCATGAGGCGCTGCGCGGCTTCGCTGATCGCACGGACCGCGTGCTGCAGCTCGTCGAGAACTTCATGCCGGAATGTGCATGGCTCGATGACGGTGAGACGCTGACCTATCTGCACTCGACCGTCTCGACCAAGCGCCATCGCGTGCGGGTGCCAGAGACGCCGATGTATCTCGATGCGCTGCTGGCCGATCAGCCGCTCACCGGCGGGTTGGAGCCGCGCCTCGGCGACACGCATCTCCGCATCCTCACCATTGTCGGCTTTCCGACCGCGACCACGCCCGGGCTGCTCGACGACCTCAACCGGCTGGCCTTTCCGTATCGCTGGTCGACGCGCGCCGTCCTTCTCGACAAGACCGACGCCACCAAGCTGCTCACCAGGATCCGCCGGCAGTGGTTCGCCAAGCGCAAGAGCATCATGGCGATCCTCAAGGAGGTGATGACCAACGAGGCGTCGGTGCTCGTCGACACCGATGCGGCGAACAAGGCGGCCGATGCCGACCTCGCGCTGCAGGAACTCGGCGCCGACTATGCCGGTCAGGCCTATGTCACCGCGACGGTCGCGGTCTGGGACGCCGATCCTCGCATCGCAGCCGAGAAGCTGCGCTTGGTGGAGAAGATCGTTCAGGGCCGCGACTTCACCGCGATGGCCGAGACGATCAACGCCGTCGACGCCTGGCTTGGCTCGCTGCCGGGCCATGTCTACGCCAACGTCCGGCAACCGCCGGTCTCGACGCTCAATCTCGCCCATATGATTCCGCTGTCGGCGGTGTGGGCGGGACCGGAGCGGGACGAGCATTTCGGGCAACCCCCCTTGCTTTATGGCAGGACCGAAGGATCAACCCCGTTCCGGTTTTCCCTCCATGTCGGCGACGTCGGCCATACGCTGGTGGTCGGGCCGACCGGCGCGGGGAAGTCCGTGCTGCTGGCGCTTATGGCGTTGCAGTTTCGGCGCTATCCTCGCTCACAGGTCTTCGCCTTCGACTTCGGCGGCTCGATCCGTGCGGCCGCGCTGTCCATGGGTGGTGACTGGCATGATCTCGGCGGCGGCCTGACAGAAGGCGCCGCCGATAGCGTCTCGCTGCAACCGCTCGCCGGCATCCACCACGTGCCGGAACGCGCGTGGGCGGCGGATTGGATCGTCGCGATCCTGCAGCGCGAGGGCGTGACGATCGCGCCGGAGGTGAAGGAATACATCTGGACGGCGCTGACCTCGCTGGCGAGCGCACCGGTTGGCGAGCGCACTCTCACCGGACTCGCCGTTCTCCTTCAATCGAACGATCTCAAACAGGCGCTTCGGCCCTACTGCGTCGGTGGCGCCTATGGCCGGCTGCTCGACGCCGAGAGCGAGCATCTTGGCGAAGCCGTTGTGCAGGCGTTCGAGACCGAAGGCCTGATCGGCACGGCCGCCGCACCAGCCGTCCTCGCCTATCTCTTCCACCGCATCGAGGACCGCCTCGACGGCAGCCCCACGCTGCTCATTATCGACGAAGGCTGGCTGGCGCTCGATGACGAGGATTTCGCCGGCCAGCTCCGCGAGTGGCTGAAGACGCTCCGCAAGAAGAACGCGTCCGTCGTCTTCGCCACCCAATCGCTCTCCGACATCGACAGCTCGGCAATCGCGCCGGCCATCGTCGAGAGCTGCCAGACCCGGCTGCTATTGCCGAACGAGCGCGCGATCGAGCCGCAGATCACTACGATCTACCGCCGCTTCGGGCTCAATGACCGCCAGATCGAGATCCTCGCCCGCGCGATGCCGAAGCGCGACTACTACTGCCAATCCCGGCGGGGCAACCGGCTCTTCGAACTCGGTCTGTCCGACGTGGCGCTGGCGCTTTGCGCTGCTTCCTCGAAAACCGATCAGGCCGCCATCGAGCGCGTCGTCGCAGAGCACGGCCGCGAAGGTTTCCTGCCGGCCTGGCTGCGTCTGCGCGGCGTCGCCTGGGCCGCTGACCTCATCCCCAACCTCAATAACCTGGAGACCCAGCCATGATCTTCCGTCGCTCATGCGCGGCGCTTCTTTCCGCGTCGATCCTTTCTGTCCCCGTGACGATGTCGTCAGTGATGGTCCAGCCCGCGTCCGCGCAATGGATCGTCTACGACCCGACGAACTACGTGCAGAATGTTCTCTCCGCGGCTCGCGCACTGGAGCAGATCAACAACCAGATCACGTCGCTTCAAAACGAAGCGACGATGCTGATCAACCAGGCGCGCAATCTCGCGAGCCTGCCTTACTCCTCGCTTCAGCGCCTGCAGCAGTCCGTGCAGCGGACGCAACAACTCCTCGGCCAGGCGCAGCGCATCGCCTACGACGTCCAGCAGATCGACCAGGCGTTCACGTCCACCTACGGAAACGCGTCGCTCTCGGCATCGGACCAGCAGCTCGTCGCGCAAGCGCGCGAGCGCTGGCAGAACACCGTCGGCGGTCTGCAGGACGCCATGCGCGTGCAGGCAGGCGTCGTCGGCAACATCGAGACCAACCGCGCCGAGATGTCGGCGCTCATCGGCCAAAGCCAGGGCGCAACCGGCACCTTGCAGGCGTCGCAGGCCGGCAATCAGCTCCTCGCCCTCCAAGCCCAGCAGCTCGCCGATCTTACGGCCGTCGTCGCCGCGAACGGACGGGCACAAGCGTTGTCCGAAGCGGAGCGCGCTGCGGCTGCCGAACAGGGTCGCGAGCAGCGCCGCCGCTTCCTGTCCCCCGGCAGCGCCTATCAGCCCGGCAACGCCCGCATGTTCCCGAATGGCAACTAAGGCCCCTCGCGAGGATCAGGTCATGGATGGCAAGCTTTTAGCCCGCCTCGGCGCCATCGTCTTCGTCGCCGTCGCCATCACCGCCACGGCGATCGAGATGACCCGGAAAGAGGAAGAGCCGGCCGGCCAGGTGCTGCGGCCAGTTGAGGTCACCCCGGCCGATCCACTGCGACAGGCGCAGCGGCGCTGCCAACTGCTCGGCGAGGCCGCTTCGCGCGATACCGAATGCCTGCGCACCTGGGCTGAAACCCGCGACCGCTTCCTTGGCGTTACGCCCGCGCCAGCATCGCCCCAGCCGCAGGACGGGCGGTGAACCATGGGCGGCACCGGCGTCATCGACCAATTCCTCGAGGTCTTCACCCGCTATATCGACGGCGGCTTCGGCCTGCTCGGCGGCGAGGTGGCGTTCATCGCCACCACGCTGATCGTCATCGACATGACGTTGGCCGCTTTGTTTTGGAGCTGGGGCGCCGACGACGACATCATGGCGCGCCTGGTCAAGAAGACCCTGT
>VFQN01006508.1_pt1 | contig 13267 bp, 5 predicted proteins | sample 3512371 | NCBI WGS metagenome assembly VFQN01 (sample SAMN10412370, study PRJNA504923) | tailings metagenome | isolation source: Replicate 2 from Balatoc abandoned mine | place: Philippines: Itogon, Benguet | collected 2017-08-28
CCAACACGGCGCAACCCCCGACCACACCACCACACCCGCTCACATGAGACGGTTGGCAACTACTGTGAAGGCCTGCCCGCCGGCTCGCAGCCCTTCAGGCTGCACGGGTCCGTGTTCCCCGAACCCAGGGCGGCGGCCCTTCGGGCCTTGCCCTGGGCTGAGGGCTCCCAGCCCTTCGGGCTGAAAACCATACCGGGACACGACCCGGCCGCGCCGTATTCCCCCAAAGCCCGGCCGGTAAGCCGACCGCTATAACAGACGGCCCACCCCGGAGCCGTCGCATGTCCCGCTTCGCATTCGCCCTCGCCCTCCTCGCCACTTCGACCGCCGCAGCCGACTGGCCCGGGTGGCGCGGGCCGACGCGCGACGGCGTCGCCCCGCCCGGCCCCCTCCCGCCGCTGATGTGGTCCGAGACGAAGAACGTCCGCTGGAAGGCGCCGGTGCCGGGGCGTAGCCACGGCTCGCCGGCAGTCGTCGGCACTCGCGTGTTCCTCACCGCCGCCGAACCCGACGAGCAGCTTCAATCGGTGCTGTGCTTCGACCGCGCCACCGGCAAGCAGTTGTGGAAGACCGTCATCCACCGCGGCGGGTTCGACCAGACGAACGGGAACGCCAAGAGCACGTTCGCGTCGTCCACGCCGACGTGCGACGGGGAGCGCGTGTACGCCACGTTCATGCACGGCAAGACGGTCGTCGCCACCGCCCTCGACCTCGACGGCAAGACCGCGTGGCAGACGACCGTGAGCGACTACGTGCTCCACCAGGGCTTCGGGTCGTCGCCGGCGGTGTACAAGCACCTGCTCTTGGTCACCGCCGACAACAAGGGCGGCGGGGTCGTCGCCGGGCTCGACCGGGCGAGCGGCAGCCTCGTGTGGAAGCAGGACCGCCCGAAGCTGCCGAACTACGCCTCGCCGATCGTGCTCCCGGTCGCCGGGAAGGACCAGCTCGTCCTCACCGGCTGCGACCTCGTCGCCGGGTACGACCCGCTCACCGGTAACAAGCTCTGGGAGACGAAGGGGAGCACGACCGAGTGCGTCACCTCGACGGTGACCGACGGGAAACTCGTGTTCACGAGCGGCGGCTACCCGAAGAACCACGTGTCGGCGGTCGCGGCGGACGGCAGCGGGAAGGTGGTGTGGGAGAACAAGTCGCGGGTGTACGTGCCGTCGATGCTGGTGAAGGACGGGCACCTGTTCGCGGTGCTGGACGAGGGGTTCGCGGCGTGCTGGCGGTGCGACACCGGCGCCGAGCGCTGGCGCGAGAAGCTGGGCGGCACGTTCAGCGCCTCGCCGGTGCTGGCGGGCGACCGCGTCTACGCGACGAACGAGGCGGGAAAGACGTTCGTGTTCAAGGCCGACCCGGCGGGGTTCGAGCTGCTCGCCGAGAGCCAACTCGGGAACGAGGTGATGACGACGCCCGCGGTGTGCGACGGCCGGGTCTACACGCGCGTGGCGGTGAAGACCGGGACGAAGCGCGAGGAGTTCCTGTACTGCCTCGGGGAGTGACGGGCGCCGCGTATCCCGTCGGTAACACCCCACGGTTCGTCGCAACACTTCCCCGCCCGGCGGGCATATGCTCGTGAAGGCGGGAGCGGTTCCCGCCGCCCACGGTCCCCGCCGGGCACCCGTCATGACCCCCGCCACCGCCCGCGGTCTCGTCCGCCGGGTCGGGCCGGACCCCGACCCGCCGGCCGACGCCGAGCTGGTTTCCCGGTTTGCCCGCTCCGCCGACCCGGCCGCGTTCGCGGCCCTTGTCCGCCGGCACGGGCCGATGGTCCTGGCCGCCTGCCGTCGCATGCTCCCGGATTCCGCCGACGCCGACGACGCCTTCCAGGCGACGTTCCTGGTGCTGCTGCGGAAGGCGGCGGGCGTGCGCCCGCCGGGGGCGGTCGGGGGGTGGCTCCACGGGGTGGCGGTGCGGACGGCCCAGAAGGCCCGGGTAGCCGCCGCCCGGCGGCGGAGGCGCGAGATGATCAGCCTGGCGAGCCCCGGGCGGACACCCGGGGATTCTTTGACCCCCGGCTCGCCCGAGCACGCCGAGCTGCGGGCGGTGATCGACGAGGAGCTGGCGCGGCTGCCGGAACCGATCCGCGCCGTGGTCGTGCTGTGCGACCTCGGCGGGAAGACGCGCGCCGAGGCCGCCGCCGACCTGGACTGCCCCGAGGGCACGGTCGCGGCACGACTCCACCGCGCCCGAAAGGTGTTGGCCGAGCGGCTGGCCCGGCGGGGGGTGACGGTGCCGGCGACGCTCGCCGTCGTGTCCACGGCGGTGCCCGCCGACCTGTTCGCGTCGGTCGCCGGGTTCGCGGCCGGCGGGCCGATCCCGTCGGCGGTGCGGGCGCTCGCCGCCGGGGTGGTGCGCGGCCTGTCCGCGCACCCGCTGTCGCTGGCGCTTACGGCCGTCGCCGCCGTCCTCGTCGCCGGCGCCGGCGTGCTGTGGGCCGCCGCGGCGCCGGCACCCGAGGGTGCGACACCGGTTCCCGACGCGCCGCCCGCGGAAGTGAAGGTCGGCCCGGTGTACGCGGTCGGCTATTCGCCCGACGGGTCGAGGCTCGTCCACGTCGGCGGCGGGAAGGCGGTCGTGCGCGACGTGGCGACGCGGGCCGAGCGCTACGCCGTGGACGCCGAGTTCGCCCACTTCAGCGGCGACGGGACGAAGCTGTTCGCGTTCACCACCGACGACCGGTTCGTGACGCACGACGCGGCGACCGGGAAGGTGCTGCGGTCGGACATGCGCGGGCGGCCGGCGATGGCCCACGGCATGCGCTGGGCGGTGGCGTCGGCCGACGGACTAACGCGGGTCGAGTCGGCCGGCGTGTCGCACGACTACACCAACATGCCGATTCCCGGCCCGATGCCGTTCTTGGACGGCCAGCTGCGCGGCGACCCGACCGGCGTCCCCGCCGGTCACCGCGGCCGCGGCGCGGCGTTCTCCCCGGACGGGACGCGGTACGCCGGCATCCACGCGGCCGACCCGGGGCGGAAGCAGTTCGGCCCCGTCGGCGTGTGGAAGACCGACGCCGGCGGCGCCCGCGTCGCCACCCTCTCGTTCGTACCCGAGTGGCCGGCGCTGGCGCTGGCGTGGGCACCGGACGGGAAGCGGATCGCCGTCGGCTACTCGGACGGGGTGCGGGTGTACGACGCCGACACGTCGGACCGGTTGAAGCACCTGCCCGGGGGGCCGACAGGCGCGATCGCGTGGTCGCCCGACGGGGCGACGCTCGCCGTGGGCGAGTCGCGGCCGGACGCGGCCGACGAAAAGACTGTTCGCGTGTGCGTCCGCCTGCTCGACATCCGCAGCGGGTACGAGCGGCGGCGCGTCGACGGGTTCGCCGACAACCTGCCGGTCTTCGCACTGGCGTTCCGCCCGGACGGCAAGGAACTGGCGTGCGGCGCGGGGCTGCCGCCCGGAGTCGATCACCCGCCCGAGCGGCCGGCGACACCGGACGCCGTCGGGCTGCGCCTCGTCTCGCTCGACCTTCCCGCACCGCGCGGCCGGAACCACGTCTCCGACCTGTCGGTTGCCGCGGACGGGAAGACGTACCTCGTCGTCGCCGGCGGGAAGGCGGCGGTGCGAGACTTCGCCACGGACCGCACCCTCTGGGAGGCCGACGCCGAGGCCGCGCGGTTCACCGCCGACGGGACCGCAGTGGTGACGATGGCCGGGGCGGGGGAGACGGCGGTGACGCGGCGCGCCACCGCAACTGGGAAGGCGGTGAAAACCCACCCGTGGCCGAAGCTCGACGCCGCATGGAACCACGTCGCGTTCAACCAGGACGGCTACCTGTACGCCGCGCACTTCGATTATGAGGCGCGGCTGTTCGCCGCCGGCGGCGAGGAGCCGGTGACACTGGAAGGGCGTCACGCGCCGCTCGACCGGGCGATCCCCCGGCCCACGGGCAAGGCCGTCACGTTCTCGCCCGACGGGCGGCTCGTCGCCGCGGTCGGCGTGATGCTCACGACCACCGAGATCGGCGCCGCGGTGTGGGACGTGCGCACCGGGAAGCAACTGCACGCTCACCCGAACCCGTCGAACTCGGGCCGGTGGGTGCCGGCGACGGCGGTCGCGTTCAGCGCAGACAGCAAGCAACTCGCGGTCGCCGCCGGGAAGGTAGTCCAGCTCTTCGACACGGCCCGGTCCGCCGCCACCGTCCGCCTCCCCGACACGCCCGGCTCCGGCCAGGTGACGGCGCTGGCGTTCGCGCCCGACGGCAAAGCGCTCGCCATCGGCTACCGCCTGCCCCAGTTCCACGGCGGCGATTTGAAGCAGACGGTGATCGGCCACAAGACCGAGGTGCAACTGATCGACCTGGCGACCAATAAGGAATTGAAGCGGTTCGACGGGTTCGAGGGCGTGAACCACATGGGGCCGACGGTGCTGCCGGTGACGGCGCTGGCGTTCAGCCCGGACGGCCGGACGCTCCTCGCCGGCACCGGCCGCTCGGCGGTGGAAGACCTCCCGGCCGACGCCGTCGCCCGCGGCGAGGTGAAGCGGTTCGTGCTGGCCGCCCAGCCGCCGGCCCCGCCGGCCGGCGCGGCGGTGACGGATGTGTCATTCGCGCCCGACGGCCGGCGCTACCTCGTGGTCGCCGGCGGGAAGGCGGCGGTGAAGGACTTCGCCACCGACCGCGTCGTGTGGGCGGCCGACGCCGAGGCCGCGCGGTACACCGCCGACGGCACCGTAACGACGCTCGGCGAGACCGTCGTCCGCCGCGACGCCGACACCGGGAAGGCGCTGAAGGAGTACCCGCGGGCGAAGGCCGACTTCGTGTGGCACCGGGCGGCGCTCGCGCCGGACGGCGCGCGGTACGCCGGCCACGCCGGCCACGCCGCCCGGCTGCGCGACACCGCCACCACCGCGGCGGTCCGCCTCCAGCCCGAGTTCGGCCTGCCCGGGTATCTCGTCGGCCAGCCCGCCCGCTCGGCGCTGGTGTTCTCCCCGGACGGGAAGCGGGTCGCGGCCGTCGGCGTGCTGGTGTCGGCGAGCGAGCCCGGGGTGGCGGCGTGGGACACGGCGACCGGCGAGCGGGTGTTCACGCCGCAGCCGGCCCCGCTTTCATGGCCGGTCGTCGGCGCCGCCTACAGCCCGGACGGGAAGACGCTCGCGCTCGCCTCAAAGCGCGACGTCTACCTCTGGACCGAGGGGGCGAAGGCGCCACGGCGCGAGGCGCTGCTCGGCGATCTGGGGGCGGTCGGGTTCCTGCCGGACGGCCGACTCGTCGCCGCCGGCGAGGGGCGGTACGCGGCCGGCGGGAAGACGGAGGAGGAAACCGTCTACCACCGCCGCCTGTTCGTCTACGTCGTGGACCCGAAGCAGGCGTACGGCGGCCTGGCCGCGATCGACTTCGCCGCGCCGCCGCGGCCCGAGGGGGCGCCGCCGGTGACGGCGCTGGCGGTGAGCCCGGACGGGAGGACGTTCCTCGTCGGCACCGCGTCCGGCGCGATCACGCGGCTGACACTCGCCGCGCAGCCGCCGGCCGCCAAGCAGCCCGCCCCGGTGTGGCGCGAGGCGGCGCGGCTCCCCGACTTCGACGACCCCGTGCAGTCGGTGGCGTTCGCCCCGGACGGGAAGACGCTCGCGGTCGGCGGGCGCGGCGGGCCGGCGCAGCACACGCTGACGGTGTGGGACGCGACGACGAACAAGAAGCTGTGGACTGGCGGCCCGGTCCCGGCCGGTACGACCGGCGTCGCGTTCAGCCCGGACGGAAGGCTCCTCGCCGCAACGCGCGACAAGACGACCGGCCTGTACGACCCGGCGACCGGACAGAGCGTGCTGATGAACCCGCCGCTCCCGGGCGGGCAGGCGGTCGCGTTCGGCCTCCCGGGGCCGGGCGTGGCGGGGCGGCCGTGGCACAAACTCGCCGTCACCGACGGGTACAAGGCGACCGTGGTGACGTGGATCGAGGGCGCCGCGCCGACGACCGCGACGTTCGGCCCGGGTGTTGACGCCGCAAAGGTGGACGACCCGCGCCCGGCCGGGGTGGCGTTCTCGCCGTCGGGCACGCAACTGGTGTTCATCCCGAACGCGGCACGCGGGGGGCGCTGGTACGCCCAGGTGTGGGGCGGCGCGCGCGGGGACGGCTTCGCGCCGCTCCTGTGGCACGGCACCGCTCCGGTCAGCGCGGTGGCGTGGTCGCCGGACGGGAAGTACATCGCCACCGGCTGCCAGAAGGGCGACGTGGTGGTGTGGGACGCGGCGACGTTCAAGGAACTGAAGCGCACGCGAATCGGCGGGCGCGGCGGCGAGAGCCTCGTCCGCGCGCTGGCGTTCGCGCCGGACGGCCGCACGCTTGCGGCGGCGGTGAGTTTCGACGAGGGGAAGAACGCCGAGCGCGTCGTCCTGCTCGACACCACCACCGGGAACCGGAACCAGGACTTACAGGGCTTCGGCAGCCTCACGCCGGTCGCAGTGGCGTTCAGCCCGAACGGCCGCACGCTCGCCGTCGGCCTCGCCGACTTCCTCCCGCAGGTGCAAGTCCCGCTCGGCGCGGCGCCGCGACCGCTCGGGTCGGTGGCGCTGTTCACCACCGACCCCGAACCGCGGGCCGAAGCACCACAGCCGCAGCCCCCGCCTGAGCCGCGCCCCGGCCCGGCGTGGCGCGAGGCGGCGAATCTGGCGTCCGACGACGGCCCGGTCCATTCAGTCGCGTTCCGCCGTGACGGGAAGGAACTCGCCGTCGGCGGCGACCGGTCGCAGGCGGTCGCGTGGACGGTGCCGGGGTTCACCAAGCGTCACACTTGGGTCACCGGGCGCGAGAGCCCGACCGCAGTCGGGTACTCTCCGGACGGCCGCGTCCTCGCCGTCGTGGACGACCGGTTGTCCGTGCTGTTCAATACCGCGACCGACCTCCCGTTCTCGGCGCGGGCGCCGTTCCCGCCCGCCGGACGTGCGGTGGCGTTCAGCCCGTTCTACGGGCCGCAGTCCGGCCCGGTGCGGCACCGGTTCGCCGTCACCGACGGGAAGACGGCCCATGTCGTCACCTGGCCCGAGACACTCGCGCCGATCACGAAGAGTTTCGGCCCGGTCCCGGGTGCCGCGGCGCCGGACGGCGGGCTGGGCGTTGGGGTCGCGTGGGCGGCCGACGCGCGGCGGCTCGTCTTCGTTCCGAACGCAAAGGCCGACGGGCGCTGGCTCGCCCAGGTGTGGGACGCCGGGAGCGGGGCGGGCTCGGCGACGCTGGCGCACGGCACCGCGCCGGTCACGGCGGTGGCGTGGTCACAGGACGGCAAGCTCATCGCCACCGGTTGCCGCGCTGGCGATGTGGTGACGTGGGACGCGACGACGCTCAAGGAGCGGACGCGCACGCGGATCGGCGGGCGGTCGGGAAAGGCCGACGTCCACGCGCTGGCGTTCGCACCGGACGGGCAGGCGCTCGCCGCCGCCGTCACCCTCGACGAGGGGCTGAACGTCGAGCGGGTGGTGATGCTCGACCCGGCGACCGGCGCCCGCGTCGGGACCGACCTCATGACGTTCCGTGCCGGCGGCGAACTCACCCCGCGGGCACTGGCGTTCTCGCCAGACGGGAAGCTCCTCGCGGTCGGCCTCGACGGCCGCAATCTGGACACGAACGCGCGCGTCGGCGCCGTGCGGGTGTTCACGACCGAACCGGAGCCGGACGGCCAGGCCACCGGCCCCGCGGCGGCGGCGGCGGCGTGGCGGTCGCGCCCGGTGACGACGGAACGCGCCGCGGTCGCCGCCGTCGCCTTCGCCCCGAACGGGAAGACGTTCGCCATCGCCGGCGCCGACGGCGTGGTCGAGGTGTGGGACGCCGCCACGCTGAAGGGCCGCGCGACCTCGGCCCGGGTGAAGGCGCCCGGCCCCGGAGCGCTGACGTTCATGCCGACGACGAGCTTCTTCGCCACCGCGGACGCCGACGGGGTGGAGCTGCACGACCCGAGCGGCATCAAGATGAGTCACCGCGCGTGGGCACTCCCGACGCGGGTGGTGGCGTTCGCCCGGGACGGGAAGCAGATTGCGCTGCGGAACGGCAGCCTCGTCCGCGTCCTCCCGTACCCCGTCGCCGACCCGCGGCTCCCGGTCGGGGCGCTCGTGCGCGAGGACACCGACGAGGTGCCGCCGGTGGCGTGGTCACCGGACGGCAAGCGGCTCATCGCGGTGACGCGGCTGTCGTCATCCGGGTTCTGGGCGCTGACCGAACCGGCCGTCTCGTCCGCGTCGCACGTCCTCGGCCACAGCCCGGACAAGTTCGGCGGCGTGGCGTGGTCGGGCGACGGCAAGTGGATCGTCACCGGCGGGCACGACGGAAAGGTCATCGTCACCGACGCGGCGACGCTGAAGGAGGTGCGCCGCTGGTCCGTCGCCGGGCCGGGCGAGCGGACGCAGGTCCGCTCGGTCGCGGTGTCGCCGGACGGGGCGACGGTGTTCGCCGGCATCGAGGCGCGGCCGGAACAACCGGCGCAGCCCACGGTGCCGGTGCATGTGGTCGTCGGCTGGGAGCTGGCGACGGGACGCGAGGTGGAGCGGTTCGCGCTACCGGCCGGCGGCCCGGTGGACGCACTGACGCTGAGCCCCGACGGTCGGCTGTTGGTCGCGGGGCGTCACCGGGTTGCGGCCGGCGACCCGGCCCCGCCGCAGCCGGCGCTGTTGGTGTGGGAACGGCCATGACCGGTTGGGCCTTCCGTGGTTTTGAGCCCGGAGGGCGCCTTCGCTAGCCCGGGGTGGCAACCCCGAGCGGCGTCGGCGGTGTCACAGTTGTGTCACTCCCTCGCGCTTCGCCGCAGGCCGCCCGGGGTTGCCACCCCGGGCTAGCGAAGGCGCCCTCCGGGCTCAAACCCCGAGCCGAGAACCGCCCGGCCCCTCACGTTACCCGTTCGCCCGGACAATCACCTCACCCGCGCGCGCATTTCCGCGGAACCGCACACACCGACCGGGGTTGGATAGCATAACTACCCCACCGCACGCCCGGGGTGGCACGTCCGGCCGCCGCAAGGTGTTCACGATGAAGCCGTTCCGCCTCCTCGCTGCGTTCGCGCTCGCTGTCGGCGTCACCGTCACGCTCGGTGACCTGTCCAACGCCCAGGACGTGCCGAACAAGGCCAACAAGAAGAACAAAGGTAAGAACAAGAACAAGTTCCTCCCGCCCCCGGCCGCGCCGGTGCCGAGCGGGCCGATCGTGCCGGTCACCCCGATCGTGCTGCCGTCCGGCCCCAAGGACGCCACCGCCCTCGCCCGGCTCATCGACGCCGAGGTCGAGAAGACCCTTACCCGCGCCAAGGTCGCCACGTCGCCGGTCTGTTCCGACGAGGAGTTCGTCCGCCGCGCCTACCTCGACGTGACCGGCGTCATCCCGACCGGCGCGCAGGCAAAGACGTTCCTCGACAACCAGGAGCCGGACAAGCGCGCGAAGCTGATCGACGAGCTCCTGGCGAGCCCGAACTTCGGCAAGCACCTCGCCGACGTGTGGTTCCCCAAGCTGTTCCCGCGCGACTCGGCCAACCGGTTCGTCCTCCGCGACCCGCTCGTCACGTGGCTCACCGAGCGGTTCAACGCCAACACGCCGTGGAACCAGTTCGTCTTCGACCTCGTCACCGCCACCGGCACGGTCGCCGAGAACCCGGCGGTCACGTACTTCCTGGCCAACCGGTCGGCGGACAAGCTCACCGACGGCGTGACGCAGCACTTCCTCGGCATCCAGCTTCAGTGCGCCCAGTGCCACAACCACCCGTTCACCGACTGGAAGCAGACCGAGTACTGGGGCGTGGCCGAGTTCTTCGCCCGCGTCCGGCCGCAGAACCCGCAGAACGGCAACAAGGGCGGCGACAACACCAAGATCGGCGTGACCGAGGGGCCGCAGCGGAACAACAAGAAGGACTTCTTCCCCGAGTCGGCCAAGCAGGTGGCGCCGAAGTTCCTCGGCGGCCCGGAGCAGAAGCTCGACCCCACGCAGCCCGCCCGGCCGATCCTCGCCCGCTGGATGACGGCGCCGGACAACCCGTTCTTCGCCAAGGCGATGGTGAACCGGACGTGGGGGATGCTGTTCGGCAGCGGGTTCGTGAACCCGATTGACGACATGCACGAGAAGAACGACCCGTCGCACCCCGAGCTCCTCGACGCGGTGGCCCGCGACTTCACCCGCAACGGGTTCGACCTGAAGTTCCTGTACAAGAGCATCCTGCTCAGCCGGGCCTACCAGCGCACCAGTAAGCCGGCCGGCGGGAACGAGGCCGACGACGTGCTGTTCAGCCACATGGCGGTGAAGGTGATGTCGCCCGAGCAGCTGTTCGACAGCCTGACGCAATCGACCGGCGTGGCACAGCAGCTCGCGGCCCGGCAGGCGAAGAACCCGATGGCGAAGGGGCAGCCGAACGGCCCGCGCGACCAGTTCGTACAGTTCTTCCTCGCCGGCGCGGACGCCACCAACGCGACCGAGTACGAGGCCGGCATCCCGCAGGCACTCCGGCTGATGAACTCCAAGCAGTACGCCGGCAACCCGGGGTCGGTCCGCCTGTACGCGGTGACCCCGCGGGACGAGGTGCGGGTGGTGCTGGAGCGGATGTACCTGGCGACGCTCAGCCGTCGCCCGACTGCCGCCGAGTTGGCCCGCCTCAGTGCTTACGTGCAGTCGTCCGGCACGCAGGTCGAGGGCTACGGCGACGTGCTGTGGGCGATCCTGAACAGCAGCGAATTCACAATGATCAAGTGACACTCGGCAGGCGAACGGCCGGCGTGAGCCGGCTGGTCGTTGCCCCGGGCACCCGGACGACGGACGAACGACCCCACGAGCCGCGACCGAGAGGGAGCGGCTGAAGTCCAAGACGGGCCGCGATCGGCGAAGGTGGGTTCAGCAGCCGCTCCCTCTCGGTCGCGGCTCGTGGTGCCACCAACTCCCGGCCAACGCCCCTGACCCAGCGACCAACCGGAACACCGATTCAACCGCCTCTCACGAGGGCCGATCCCATGAACGACGCGACGCGCCGCAAGTTCCTCCAGTGCTCGGCCCTCGGCGTGACCGGGGTCGGGATGTCCGGGTGGCTCGACGTGCTCGCCGCCCGCGCCGCCGCGCAGGCGCCCGCCGCCGCGCCCCGCGCCGGCCGCGCCCGGTCGGTCGTCCTCCTGTGGATGGACGGCGGGCCGAGTCACAAGGACACGTTCGACCTCAAGCCCGAGAGCCGCGGCGCCGGCGAGTTCAAGCCGGTCGCCACGTCGGCCTCTGGCATCCAGATCAGCGAGCACCTGCCGAAACTCGCCCAGCGGATGAACCGCGGCGTCCTCGTCCGCGGGATGAGCACGCCGGAGGGGGCACACCCGCGGGCGAAGTACAACCTCCACACCGGCTACCGCGAGGGCCAGGGCGGGCTCGTTTATCCGAGCATCGGGTCGATCGTCGCCAGCGAGACCGGCCGCGCCGACTCGCCGATCCCGGCGTTCGTGTCGATCGGCGGCCGCAGCTACGGGTCCGGCTTCCTCGGGCCGCGCTACCAGCCGCTCCAGGTGCAGGACCCGACCCGTGGGGTCGAAGACCTGCGGGCAGCGGTCGGCGAGTCGCAGTTCGGCCGGCGGATGGGGCTGCTCCAGGAGATGGAGTCGGCGTTCCACGGCGAGTACCGCGCCCCGCTGGTGGTGGACCACCGCACCACCTACGAGCGAGCCGTCCGCCTCATGCAGGCCCGCGAGGGCCGGGCGTTCGACCTGAGCCAGGAGCCGGCGGCGAACAAGGCGAAGTACGGCACCGGCCGGTTCGCCGAGGGCGTGCTGATGACCCGCCGGCTGGTCGAAGTCGGCGTCCCGTTCGTCGAAGTGACACTCGGTGGGTGGGACACGCACAACGACGTGTTCACCCGCGTCCGTAACCTCTCGACACAGGTGGACAACGCCACCGCGGCGCTGATCGACGACCTGCGCGAGCGCGGCCTGCTCGACAGCACGCTGGTGGTCTGGATGGGCGAGTTCGGGCGGACGCCGAACATCAACAGCCGCGGGCCGGTCCCCGGCCGCGACCACTACCCGCGGGCGTGGAGCCTGGCGATGTGGGGCGGCGGGCTGGCCGGCGGGCGCGTGGTCGGCCGGACCGACCGCGAGGGCGCCACGGTCGAGGACGGCCGGGTCGGCACCGCCGACTTCCTGGCGACGGTGTGCGAACTCGCCGGGATCGACCACACGAAAAAGAACGAGACGCCGACCGGCCGCCCGATCCAGATCGTGGACAAGCCGAAGCCGTTCACGAACCTGGTGGTGTGACCGGGGCGCCTGCCCAATGTTCCGCGCCCGCCCGTCGTACCGGGCGGGCGACGGCGTTTCCGGGGTCCGCCCGGCTTCGCCTGTTTACCGAATCGCCCCCGTGGTCTATACTTCTAAATTAACCACGGGCCTTGCCGCGCCCGCGCCGTCCACCCCTGACGGCACAGGACCGTGCCCGCCGGAAGAGGCCTGCCGCCGTGAAGGCGATCATCAGCGACATCCACAGCAACCTCGAAGCGCTCCAGGCCGTGATGGCGGACATCAAGGCCCAGGGGATCACCGAGGTGTACTGCCTCGGCGACGTGGTCGGGTACGGCCCGAACCCGCGCGAGTGCATCGACGTGGTCATGGAAGCCAAACTCGTCATCCTCGGCAACCACGACCAGGGCGCCATGTTCGACCCGGACGGGTTCAACGGCCCTGCCGAGAAGGCCATCTTCTGGACGCGGGCGCAACTCGAATCCGCCCCGGACAGCCGGGCCGCCCGCGAGAAGCGCTGGGAGTTCCTCGCCGACCGCCCGCGCAGCCACCGCGAGAACGGCTACCTGTTCGTCCACGGCAGCGCCCGCAACCCGCTCAACGAGTACGTCTTCCCCGAGGACGTGTACAACCAGCGGAAGATGGAGCGGATCTTCTCGCTGGTCGAGAAGTACTGCTTCCAGGGGCACACGCACGTCCCGGGCATTTTCACCGAGAACCTCCAGTTCCTCAGCCCCGAGGAAGTGGACTCGGCGTACAAGTTGGACGGCCGCAAGACGCTGTGTAACGTCGGCTCGGTCGGCCAGCCGCGGGACGGGAACTGGCGGGCGTGCTACGTGGTGCTGGACAACGACACGATCAAGTTCCGCCGCGTCGAGTACGACGTGGAGACGACGATCAAGAAGATCTACGACACGCCGGACCTGGAGAACTTCCTGGGCGACCGCCTCCGCGAGGGCCGCTGACTCGCGGAAAGCGCCGGCCGCGTGGGTTGACGCGCGAACCCGGACGGTATAGGCTAGGTCTACCAGTGAGGGGGGTGTAGCTCAGTTGGGAGAGCGCTTGAATGGCATTCAAGAGGTCAGGGGTT
>VFQN01006509.1_pt1 | contig 13267 bp, 14 predicted proteins | sample 3512371 | NCBI WGS metagenome assembly VFQN01 (sample SAMN10412370, study PRJNA504923) | tailings metagenome | isolation source: Replicate 2 from Balatoc abandoned mine | place: Philippines: Itogon, Benguet | collected 2017-08-28
GACCACCAAGAAATAGCCTCGCAACACCGGGTTCCTCCGGCGACCGGACCGCTACACAAGACTCCTCAACACAAGTGTCCAGTCGACGCAGGTTCCGGCTGGCGGAACCCTTTATCAATTCCGGGATTGTATGTTGACTGTTAGCGCGCCCGAATATTTGCGGCGCGCAGTCCCGGGAGGCATATCATGAAGAAGTTTTTGGCCGCAGCGGTTCTGGCCGCTCTCACCCTTCCGGCGCCGGCAGCGCTTGCCGATCCGCCGCCATGGGCGCCCGCGCACGGCAAACGCGCCAAGGACCGCGCGATGTACGACAGCTATGGCCGATATACCGAGCCGCGCCGTATTTCCTATGACGACCGGATCTGGCGCAGCCGGGACGGCCAGTACCATTGCCGTCGCGACAACGGGACGACCGGCCTGATCATCGGCGGCGCCGTGGGCGCGCTCGTCGGCCGCGAACTCGACGGCGGACGCGACCGGACGGTCGGGACGATCATCGGCGCCGCCGGGGGCAGCCTTCTGGGGCGCGCCATAGACCGTGGTGAACTCAGGTGCCGCTGACCGCGACCACCTGACGCGCCACAAGCTTTTGCAGTCGACGACCTGATTTCAAACGGCTGAAGTCGGAGGATCAGGTCGTCATCGGCCGGCAGAGAACTTAGGCAGCAGCCGCAAGCGCTCCTGACCGGGCATACGGTCGATCAGCCCCTGCTTTCGCAGGCGTACTGCGGCGCGCAACACCAGGATCGGCGCCATATGAGATGCCTCGGCGATCGTGTCGACGGTCCAGCTGCCACCCATGATGGCCGCCAGCACGGCGTCCATCTCGGGTGTCATCGCAGGTCGTTCGCTATCGGACCGCACGTCGCTTTCCCTTCAGTCGGCACGCAAGCCGGCAGAAACATCGGCAGTTCGCGCTGCTCCCGGAGGAAGGCGCTCACTTATACTATATGACAAATATACAAAAATTTATTGACTTGCAGGCCCCGCCGCTTTCGTCGGCGGTCGGCACTCCTATCTATTATAATTATCGTATAAAAACATTTACTTAGATGAAAAATCTGCCCATCGATCGACGGCATGCGCAGTCATCGTCAATTTAATGTTTATTGAGTTGTGACTTCTATAAGGCTCGGGAATGTGGTTTAAAGGATGAGCCGAATCATTTTGAACGGCGAGGTGCGCAGTTTGTCGAAAGACGACCAGTCCGATCAATTCGCAGCGATGCGCTGCAGCCGCCCACAGCGGATGCAGGCGCCTTATGGTCACACGAAATCCTATTCTCTTCCGAGCGCAGGGACGCGCATATGATCGCGGCCGCATTTCATGACGCATCGCAAGCGCTCCCCGCTGCGGATGGGGCGTTTCTTGCACATCTGAGAGGCATCGACGGTTCGGGCGCCGGAACGCAGGTCGTCGTCGAGAATATCTGGGCGATGTATTTCGTCGTCACCGGCGATCACCGGATGGCCGTCGGCGACAGGCTCCGCATTGCGCTTCCCCGCATCGGCGAGGTCGAGGCCACCGTCATCTGGGGCGGGCCGCAAATCCTCGGTTGCAAATTCACCGCACCGATCACCCTCGAGGGACTGCTCGCCGACGGCCCCGCAACGGCATCGAACGCGGATGTGACGGCGCGCGATATCCCGGAACAGGGCGAGGCAAGTTTCGGCGCCCGCTTTATCAAGTTCCGGCAATCGGCGGGTCTCACGCAGGCGAAGCTTGCCAGCCAGATCGGGGTCAGCGTCCCGGCGATCTGTGCGTGGGAGAGAAACAAGTCGCGCCCGAAAGCCAAACGGCTGGAGGCGATCTCCGCAATATTGGGGGTTTCGGTCGGCGAACTCATCGGTCAGGCCGAAGGGCCGTCGCTGCGCCGCCTGATCCGCAATTCGCGCGAACGTATCGCGCAGGCCGCGGGAGTCTCGCCCGACCGGGTCGAAATATCGATCAAGCTGTAAGTCGACGGCCGCTGGCAAGGCGCCGGATCACCCGGTCAGGCGTACCAATTCCAGATCGAAACGATCCCGCCCGCCGCGATAGCGATGCCATAGGCAATGCGCCGTTCGAACAGCCGCGTTTTGCCGCCTTCGCGCCCGAACCAGATGGTCAGCATGTGGAACAGCATCCGGAAGATGACGATCACCCCGCCGGCAACCGTCGTCACGACGAGCAGCAGCACCGCCTTGGGGAGTCCGAACCACAGGGCGACCGCGGCGTAGAGCTTGACGTCGCCGCCGCCGAACCAGCCCAGCCGGAACAGGCCCATCCCGATCAAGAGCGTGATCGCGAAATGTGCGATGTGCGACCATAGCGCATCGTCGAACGGAAAGCCGAGCGCCCACGCCGTCGGAAAAAGCGCGATGACGAGCGCGGGATAGAGATTGGGAATGCGAAAGCGCCGCGCGTCGGACCAGGCCGCGAGCAGGAGCAGGCCCGTGAGGACGGCTTTCAGAACCAGGGGCGTATCGATCATGGGCGGACCGCCACCTCTGCATAATGTTGCCACAGCCGCTCGTCGTGGCGCGGACGCTCGATCAGCGCCCGGGCGAACAGTGCTTCGGCGAGACCCGCGCGCCCGGCTTGGCGCGCGCCTTCGGCGGCCGTTTCGAGCCGCCTGCTCCAGAAGGCATCGCTTTCCCACGCGCGCCGGGCAGGATTACGGCCAAGCATCGCATTGGCGAAGTCGAGATTGAGCGACACGTCCTGCCGATATGGCTGGTCGCCCAGAACGCCCGCAAGCAGACCGGCGGCTTCCTCGGCCTGTCCGTTCGCGATCAGCGCGACCGCCAGCTCGTTGCGGATCGCATCACTGTCGGGGCTGAGCGCAAGGGCGCGGCGATATGCCTCGGCCGCCGCAGCGCGGCGGCCGAGGCCGAGTGCGACCCACCCGGTCGCGCGCCAGTAAACCGGATCGGCGGCGCAATTCGCCGCCTGTGCGTCGAGCTGCGCTTCGGCAGCGCCAATCGCTCCGGTCTGGATATCTGCAAGTGCGGTGGCCGTCGCAACCCGGCACGCCGGCGCGTCGGCCCCGGCGAGCGTTGCGAGCAGCGGCTTCGCCTCGGCGGGTAGCCCCGATGCGAGCAGCAATTCGGCCTTCAGCAGCACGATGGTCGGATCGGCAGGCACGCCTTGCACCTCGAGCCGTTCGAGCAACAGGCGCGCCTCGACCAGCCGTCCGCCCTGCAACGCAAGGTCGGCGGCACGGATCAGGTCGGTGCCGGGCTGATCGGAAGGTGCCGTTTGCTGTGGCTCGCCAGCCGGGGCGTCGGCTGCAGCCGCGGGCACGCTCCACGCAAGAACCGCGAGCGAGAACAGACGAAAAGCCGGCTTCGGGCGAGACCTCTTCATGCGGGCGTCACGCCTCGCCGCCCGGCCAGAAAACCGACCGCCACAGCGCCGCGATGTCCATCGCCGCAGCGTCGGCCTGATTCATCCGGTCCAGATAGGCGGCAACCGCGCCCAGATATTCGCTGTTGCTCATCGCTTTCGATCCGGGATCGGCAGGGCCCGCAGGCTCCGCGCCGCCGACGAAGCAGGTCGCATCGGCCGGCTTTGCGGCGATGAAGACTTCGCCGATGCTGACGCGGAAGATCTGAAGCTGCTCGCCTCCCGCCGCCGGCAGCTGCGCGCCGTTCGCCGCCGTACAAATGATGGTGGCGCCGTCGCGCGGGACCACGACGGCGCCGGCGGACGATGCCATTATCGGGGACACCGGCATCGCCGCATTGGCAAGCATGGGCTGGAACGACGCACCGAGCGGGCTTCGCCTTTCGAGCGACGCCGGCGTCGCGGTCCGGACTTCGGCGGCGGGCGCCGGAAGCTCGGCTTCGGCGACCGTGACGGGGCGCGGAGGCTCGGCGGGGCTTGCGAGGAGCGCGGTGCGCTTCTCCGCCTGCCCCGTCGAGGCGTAGAGCGCCGCGAGATTGCGCCGCGCCCGCCCGTCGGCGGGATTGGAGGCCAGCGCGCGCTGGAAATAGCGTTCGGCCAGATCGCGGCGGCCGATCCCGTCATAGGCGATGGCCAGTCCGTTCAGGCTCTCGGTTTCGAGCGCGGGGTCCCGGCTCGCGCCTTTGAACAGCTCGATCGCCAGACCATATTGCTTCGACGCGAGGAAAGTCTTTGCGCGCGCCAGCGACTCCTGCGGCCCCAACCCCGCAAGCACCGGCACGTCGCGCACCTCGGGAATGCCCGTCTGGAGCCGCGGCCCGAACGAGCAGCCCGCGAGCAGCGCGCAGGCGATCAGGGCCGTTTTCCCCTTATGTTGCATCATCCCCCTCCCGCCATGGCCGGTGCGACTTCGCGGATCACGCGAATGATCGCGGGCAACATCAGAATGCCGATCATCGTCGGCAGCATGCAGGCGACGAGCGGGATCGACAGCAGAACCGGCAGCCGGTGCGCCTTCTCCTCGGCCCGCATCCGGCGCTTTTCGCGCATTTCCGAGGCATAGATGCGCAGCGTCGTCGCGATGCTCGACCCGAGCTTGTCGGACTGGATCAGCAGCGTCGCAAAGGCGCGGATCTCGTCGACCCCGGTGCGATCGGCCATATTGCGCAGCGCCTCTTCGCGCCCGGCGCCGGCACGCAGTTCGAGCGTCGTCTGCGACAGCATTTCGGATACCAAAGGATGCGAAATCGCCATTTCGCGGCCTACGCGGTCGAGCGCTGCCTCGAGCCCCATCCCCGCCTCGACGCAAACGAGCATCAGATCGAGGCTGTCCGGAAAATCGTTGAGCACTTCCTGCCGCCGACGGTCGGCCTTCGCGGTCAGGAACAGGTTGGGCATGAAGAGGCCCAAGGCGGCGAGACCCGCGCCCTGCAGATAGAGCATGAACAGTGACTGCGGCTCCGACGAGAGCAATTGCGGCACGACGATCACGATCGGCAGCGCAAAGATGAGCACAAGGCGCACGAGCGTGAATATCTTCGGTGCCGAGGGCGAGCGATAGCCCGCCGCAAGCATCTTGCGCTGCAGACCCTTCGGATCGGAATCGCCGAGCGACAGCCCGCTGCTCTCGATCCGCGCGGCGAGCTTCGCCCATGCGCTCGCGCGGACGTCGGATGCCCTGAGGCCCGAGGTTTCGGCCGCAACACCGGTCGACGCTTCGCCGAGGCGTCCGAGCACCTGCTGGCGATTGTCGAACCGCCGCATCAGCGTGAAGCCGAGCGAGCTCACCCCGACGAAGAGAATGAACAGGAACGCCAGCTTGAGATAGGGCGAAGAGGCGAGGATCTCTGCCATGTCAGACCTTCAGATCGACCATTTTGCGGATGGAGAAAAAGCCGACCAGATAGAGCGCGATCAGGCCGCCAAAGCCCATGAAGAAGATCGGGTCCTGCGCAACGTCGAGATAGAAGCCGGGGTTGGTCGTGAACAGGCCGACGAAAGCCAGAATGGGCAGCGCGGTCAGGATGATGGCGGTCATGCGCCCTTCGGAGCTGAGCGCCCGGACCTTCATGAACATGCTCGCGCGGTCGCGGATCACCTGACTCAGATTCTCGAGAATTTCGGCCAGATTTCCGCCGGTTTCCATCTGGACCGACACCGACACGACGAACATGTGCATGTCGGGCAGCCCCCAGCGCTCGGCCATGCGCGCGAGCGCTTCGCGAAGGTCGAGACCGAAGGCGATCTCGTCGCTGACGATGCCGAATTCGGACCCGATCGGATCGTCCATTTCCTGCGTCAGCAATTCGATCGCGGCCGGAATGGGATGGCCCGAGCGAAGGCCGCGGACGAAAATGTCGAGGGCGATCGGAAACTGGTTCTCCATGCGCCGGCGGCGCGCATCCGCCATGCGGCTGATCACCATCATCGGCAGCGCGAAGGCAACGGTGACGCCGATCGCCAGCGCGAGCTGCGCGGTGCCGAAGGTCAGCGGGAAGCCCGAGGTGCCGGCGATGACGAGAATGAGGAAGGCGACCGCCACGGCGCCGACGAGCATCAGGCCCAGCACCTGGAGCTCCGACCGCTTGATGTTCGCGGCGTTCAGCATGCGGCGGAACGAACGGAGCCGCTCGGCGAGCCAGGGCGGTGCGTTCGCAAGACCTTTCGATACATCTTTCCGGAGAAGCGAGGTCACCGCTTCGCGATCCATTCCGCTGGCGATCAGTTTGAGTCGCTGGTTGACGGCGCGGCGCTTGCCCTGCCCTTCGACCAGCACCGAACCCAGAAATTGCGCGACCAGAACGACCAGCGCGAAGAGCGCGATGATCGTCAGGAAGCGGAGGACCGTGTCGTTCATCAGTCGATCTTCCGGTCGGGGCGGAAGAGTTCGGGCGACAGCTCGATACCGTGCGCCGACAGGACATCGAGGAATTTGGGCCGGATGCCCGTTGCCTCGAAATGACCGATCACCCGGTTGTCGGCATCGCGGCCGGCCATCTTGAAGCGGAAGATGTCCTGCATGGTGATGACATCGCCCTCCATGCCCGTGATTTCCGACAGGCTCATCAACCGGCGGCGACCATCGGAGAGGCGCCCGATCTGGATGACGACGTTGATCGCCGACGCGATTTGCGCGCGCGCCGCCCGGGCCGGCATGTCGATACCGCTCATTCCGATCATCTGCTCGATACGCGAGAGCGCATCACGCGCCGTGTTCGCATGGACCGTGGTCATCGACCCGTCGTGACCGGTGTTCATCGCCTGCAGCATGTCGAAGGCCTCGCCGGCGCGGACCTCGCCGACGATGATGCGGTCGGGGCGCATACGCAGCGCATTCTTGACGAGGTCGCGCTGCGAGATTTCGCCCTTGCCCTCGATATTCGCCGGACGCGTTTCGAGGCGCGCGACATGCTCCTGCTGCAATTGCAGTTCGGCCGAATCCTCGATCGTCACGATCCGCTCGCGCTCGTCGATGAAGGAGGACACGGCGTTGAGCAGCGTCGTCTTGCCCGAACCGGTGCCGCCCGAGATCAGGATGTTGCGGCGGGCGCGGACGACGCCCTCGAGCACCTCGGCGACGGGCGCAGGGATGCTGCCGAACTCGACCAGCTTTCCGATGTTGATCGGGATGCGGGCGAATTTGCGGATCGAGAGCAGCGAGCCGTCGATCGCCAGCGGCGGGACGATGGCGTTCACGCGCGATCCGTCGGCCAGTCGCGCATCCACGAACGGCGAAGACTCATCGATGCGGCGGCCGACCGCGCTCGCGATCTTCTGGATGATCCGGAAGAGATGCCTCTCGTCCTTGAAACGCGTCTGGACGCGTTCGAGCGTGCCCTTGCGTTCGACGAAGACGATATCGGGGCCGTTCACCAATATGTCGGTGATGCTGTCGTCCTTGAGCAGGGGTTCGAGCGGCCCGAGGCCGAGCAACTCGTCGAGGACGTCGCCGACCATCGCGCGGCGTTCGCTCGCGTTGAGCGCCAGCTGGTGCCGGTTCAGGATATCGGCGATCAGGTCGCCCGCTTCGGCCTCGACCTGCGCACGCGACATTTTTTCGAGCTGGGCGAGGTTGATTTCATCGAGCAGCTCGCGGTGGATCTGGACCTTCAGGTCCAGCATTTCGGCGCTATGCCCCTTGTCGCCGGCCGGGCCGGACGTCAGCGCAGCGATATCGGCGACCGCCTCCGGTTCGGAGACCCGCTCCGCCTTCGAGCCCTTCTGCTTCTGTACCTGCCACATCGCGAAAGCCTAACCCTTGTCCAGTTCCGCGCCGACGCTCTCGGCGAGGGCGGCAAGATCGGTCGCGACCCGATTTTTCCGTGCAATATTGCCGACGAGAACGCCCTGATCGTGCGCCGACTGGACGACCGCATAATCGCTGTCGATCTTGGCGAAGATCGGGTGGCGGAGCGCCTCCGATGCGTCCTGTACGTTGATAGTGCGGAACAGCCGCTTCTCGACGCGATTGGCGACGATCCGGATGCGCGAGGCATCGATGCCGGTTTCGTCGAACAGCGTGAGCCGGCGACGCGCCTGCCGCAGGCTGCCGACCGACAGGTCGATGACGAGCAGGATCAGATCGGCCTTGTCGATCGCCGACAGCGTCCAGTTGGCCCAGTTGCCGGGAAGGTCGAGGACGACATAGTCATATTCCTCGCGCGCCAGCTGAAGCACGCGCTGGAGCTGGTCGTGATCGACCGATTCCAACGGCGCGATGCGCTCGGGCGCCGCAATCACCGCAACGCCGTCGCCGCCGGTTGCGGTCACGGTGCGCAGCAACTGGCCGTCGACGCGCGGGCCGGCGGCCAGCAGATCCTCCATCGTCAGGCTGGCCGCAGCGCCCAGATAGGACGCCGCATTGCCGAACTGGAGGTCGAGGTCGACGAGGCAGCAGCCGCGCCCGGTCCGGCTGCGTTCGCGCAGGAAATAGGCCAGATGCGTCGCGATGGTCGTCGCACCGATGCCGCCGACGCTCTGCGCGACGGCCACGACGGGCGCCAGCTTGGTCGCGCGCGCGATCGGCTTGATCCGCGAGGCAAGCAGGTTGTTCACCGCATCGACGAACTCCGCGGGCTGGATCGGCAGTGCGATGACGTCGTCGACCCCTTGGCGAAGCAGCATGCGGGTCGTCGAAAGATCGCCGGCGCGCATCGCGACGATCAGCGGCAGATTGCCGTATTGCGAGCGCAGCGCGGTCAGGCGGCGCATCGACGCCGGCGCTTCGCAATCGAGTTCGACAACCAGCAGCTCGGCGTCGCCGACCTGCTCCGACGTGACGGGATCGCTGGCGCCGACGCTGACCAGTTCGAAGGTCAGGTCCGGATAGTCGCGTTCCGTGAAGGCTGACCGGCCGAATTCCTCATCCGATACGATCAGTTTGATTTTACAGTCCAAATTCAGGGATCCACTGTTGAGGGGAGAGCCGAACAATTCTTTCTTGCCCACCGATCGCTCCTCTCAGTTGGACGTGTTGCCCGACCCGTCTTCCATCGTCAGCGAATAGCTGAAGTCGGGCAGGTCGAGATTGGCGTTGAAGAGGATGCCGACGAACGGCCGGAACTGGAGGTTGCGCAGCCGGACCGAAATGATCGGCGCGACATCGGCGCCGTTCGGATCGCCCGCAAACCCGAGGCCGGAGTAGCGATAGTCGACCACGACGTTGGTGACGCCGATGTCCGGCTTGATGTCGTTCATCCGGTCGATGAGTGCCGCAAAGGCGGTGTTGTTTGCGGTGGTAGGAAAGCTGCACGAAGCCGAGCAGGTGCAGGTCGCCGCACCGCCGGTGCTGCTGCACGAGATACCCGGAAACGAGCTTGCCGGAACCGTCGTTCCCTGCGGCAGCCCGCCCGAGGTGACGAAGCTGTAGCCGGCGAGCCCGCTCGGGATCATGTCCGTCACCGCCGCCCAGCGCGCACCGGTCTGGGTGGCTTTCTCGGCGCGGTTGATTTCCCACGCAAAGCGCCCGACGTCGATGATGCCTAGAAGGAAGAGAATGATCAGCGGCAGCACCAGCGCAAATTCCGCCGCCGGACCGCCGCGCTGGTCGCGTAGAAGGGAACCAAGCCGCCTCATGTGCCCATCACCGCCGCGTTGGCGCTCGAATGGATGACCGCGCCGGTCGTATCGAAACCCAGAGTCTGGAACAGCGACGGATAGGGGACCGTCGTCGACACCGTCACACGAATGGCGCCGCCGGCCTGGTTCGAATACAGCCCTTGGTTCACCGCGCTGTTGCAGCTGACGCTGACGTTCACCTGCGCATCGGTCCAGCCCGACACTTTCGCCGTTCCCCCCGTAAGCTGCCCCGTCCGGGTCAGATTCTTGACCTGCGCGAGCGTTGCAGTGTTGGTCAGCGCCGAGCAGCTGTAGGAGGCGAAGGGCTGCCTGCCCGCAAAGCGTGCGCCGTCCCGTACCCCCTTGATCACCTTGTGCTCGGCCCAGAGATAAGCGCCGGCTTCGAAACCGCCGAACATGATAGCGAGCAGCATCGGCAGGATCAGCGCCATTTCGGCCGCCGCGGCGCCACTGCGGCACGATGAGAAGCTCGGCCGGCGCATCACAGGATCAGATAGGGGACGTCGCGCCGCACCGTGTTGCCGGTGGTGCCGCCTCCTCCTCCTAGGGTCGTTTCCCGAACGACCTCTCCATAGACGTCGCTTTTTTCGGTTCTGGCGCGGGGTATCGAGGGTTCGACGAGGAACATGTCGATCCATTTCGTCACATGAACGCCCGACGTTCTGCCCTGAACGCCCTCCGCACCGCAGTTCACGACCGCGATCGTCAGGATGCGGCGGTCGGGGATCGTCGTCGTCGGCGTCACGCCCGCGTTGGGCGAGCAATAGGGCCGGCCGTAGGAGGTCATGCCGCCCGACGTCTGCCCCGCAGCGGGAAGCCGCGTCGCGGCATTGTCCATTTCATATTTATAGACCGCGTAGCGCGTCGGCGTGGCCGATCCGAACCAGCTGATCATGTCCCCCGTCGACGGCACCGACGAATAGCTGGCCGTGTTGGTGCGGAAATAGGCCATAAAGTCCCAGTTGCCGTCGCCGATCCGTCCGTTGGCACAACTGCCGGTCTGGCTGATCGCGTGACACATGTCGCGCGGGAACCCCATCGGCGAGAGCCCCGCCGCCGCCGCCGCGGTCAGCGGCACGGTCGCCGAGGTCGGCAGATAGGGATTGGCCGGAATCTTCCACCCGTTGCCGCCGTTGCCGGTCGAAAAGCCGCAGCTGTTCGCATTGCCGCGATGCATCACGTCCTTGCGCGAATTCAGCGACGCCGAACAGAGCGACCCGGTGCCACCGCACGCCTGATTGAGGCCGTTGTCATAGATGTCGAAGCGGGTGTTGAGCGCGTCGAGGACGCTGACCTGCGCGCCCGGCTTGGTCGTGACGCCGTCGGCGGAGACGCAATCGCCGGGTATGGCGTCGCGGCCGAGCGTCTGGGCCGTGGCCTGCGCACCATTGCCGGCGTTGGTCTCCAGATAGCCGAAATTGCCGGGGACATAGCCGCCGCCGTCGTTGGCGATCAGGCGGATGCCCTTGCCGACATAATTGCCGACGGTGAAATTCGGGTCGGTGGATTCGAGCGGGTTGCAGAACATCACCGGCGGCACCTTGCAGATCGCCGAACCGAGACCCGCATAGGCGGCCGCATCGATCGATTCGCTGACGACGCCCGCCAGCGGGGTGAAGGCGTAATTTGCGGTGCGCGCGCCGATACGCACCTCGACGAAACGCGCGTTGGCGTTGCTCGTCGCGGCGGTGGTCTTTTCCTTGTTCTGATAGAAGCGGATGTTGCCGGTGGCATCGCAATTGGGTTCGGCGGCGATGGTGACGGCGGTGCCGTTGCCGTCGTTGGCGAGAAGGCTCATGTTCGTTACGAGCGTCGTCACCGCGGCCGAAGCGCGCAGGCACGCCCCGTTGCGTCCGTCGAGCTGCGACGCGCCCGCGAGCGCGGCCTGATCGGCGGCATTCTGAAGCTCGCTGTCCATCCCGGCCATGCGGGCATAGTCGAAGCCGAGGCCGCCCATGGCGACCAGTCCGAAGAGCGCGAGGCCGAAGGTGGCCGCCGTCGCGCCCGACTGGTCGGTCAACAGATGGTGGCGCGTCTTCGGCAACATGACATCAATTCCCCACTGGTCCCTTCGATCGCATCGCTTACCGCGGCCCGCCCGATCCGGTCTGGCTTTCGGTCGTGCTGATGGTGTCGGGTTTTTTCACCATGTCGGTCCGATAGCGGTCGACCGCGGCGGCGGTCTTGGCCGCGTCGGTCGTGTGGCCCGGCCCGTCATATTGCGGGTCGGGATCGACGACCTGCGCCGCCATCGTCTGGCGCACCGAATTGCCGAAGGTGATGTCCGTCGGGGTGCAGCCGGCGACGACGAGCGCCGCGGCGGCCGCGCCCAGCATCATGCGCGGGTCAATATTCATATCCGCCTCCTGTCTGCGGCGCGGGCTTCGCCTCGGGCTTCGGCCCCATCTGTTGCTGGACCGGCGGGATCGCCGGGACGGCATTGTCGCTGCGCCCGAGCAGGAACAGGTCGAGCTCGGTCGGATCGCCAACGCGTTCGGTCGGCAGCGTGACCTGGTTCGGCCGGATCGGCTGGACTAGCCGCGGGGTGACGACGATCAGCAATTCGGTCTCGCCGCGCTTGAAGCCCGACGAGCGGAACAGCGAGCCGATGATCGGGATCGAGCCGAGCAACGGCACCTGTCGCACCGTCGTCTGGAAATCCTGACGGATCAGCCCGGCGATCGCGAAGGATTCGCCATCGCGCAATTCGAGCGTGGTCGAGGCGCGGCGGGTCTGAAGCCCCGGGATGGTGATATTGTTGAGGACGATCGACGCCGTCGGGTCGATCGAGCTGACCTCCGGCTCGACGACGAGGTTGATCACGCCGTCGGCGAGGATCGTCGGGGTGAAACCGAGGCTAACGCCGAAGGGCTTGAACTCGATCGTTACGCCCTGGCTGCTGCCGTCGCCCGAACCGCCGCTGTTGCCTTGCAACACGGGGATCGGAAACTCGCCGCCGGCAAGGAAGCTGGCCTTTTCGCCCGACAGGGCGATCAAGGTCGGTTCGGCAAGCGTCTTGGCCAGTCCCTTGTTCTCGAGCGAGTCGAGCACGCCGAGGATGTCGAGGCCTGCGACGCTGAAGCTCTTGCGGAAGATGCCGAAGCTGTCGGTGATCGCCGACAGCTTGAGCACGCCCTCGCCCGTGTCGGGGTCGGGAACGAGCTGCGCGCCGTTGCCGATCGCGCCGTCGAAGCTGCCCGATCCGTTGCGGAAGAAGCTGTTGACGCCGATCTGCTTGCCGGTCTGGCGATTGATTTCGGAGAAGCGCACCTCCAGCATCACCTGCTGGCTGGAGCCGACCCCCATCATGTTGACGACCTTTTCGCCGGCGTAAGTGCCCGCGATCCGGACCGCATTCTGCGCGGCGACCGAGCTGCTGACGACGCCCGACAGCACCACGGAGTCGTTCGAGATACGCGCGCTGATATTTTCGCCCGGCATCAGTTCGGACAGCTGGCGGCGCAGCGTGACGACGTCGGGGCCGACCGCGATGTCGACGATCGAGAGGACGCGCCCGCCCTTGTCATAGACGGTCAGGCTGGTCGTTCCCATCTTCTTGCCGAGGACATAGATCGAGCGGTCGGAGATCGGCATGATGTCGGCGATCTCGTCCGATCCAATCATCGCCTTGCCGAACGGCCGTTCGAAGGTGACGGTCTGGCTCTTGTTCAGCGGAACGTCGAGCTGACCGGCGTGGATATTGCCCGCCGAGGCATATTGGGCGTGCGCGGCGGTCGGCAGCGCCGAGAGCGCGGCGGCGGCGAGTGCCGCGGCGAGCGCGGTGCGAAAATCACGAGCCATG
>VFQN01006510.1_pt1 | contig 13267 bp, 13 predicted proteins | sample 3512371 | NCBI WGS metagenome assembly VFQN01 (sample SAMN10412370, study PRJNA504923) | tailings metagenome | isolation source: Replicate 2 from Balatoc abandoned mine | place: Philippines: Itogon, Benguet | collected 2017-08-28
GAGCGGTACTACTAGTGGTAAAAACTTTGGCGCAGATAAGCGCCGTGAACGTCGCCGTTTGCGGGCAGATGCTGCCGAAGAGCGCATGATGCAGGAGCAGGAGGATGCTAAAGTGTTGAAAGTGACGGAATTTATTTCGGCCAACGAACTGTCATCTTTGATGGACGTATCGGTGCAAGAAGTAATTTCGGTTTGTTTGAGCATGGGTATGTTCGTTTCCATCAACCAACGTTTGGATGCGGAAAGTATCACGCTGATTGCCGATGAATTTGGTTATGAAGTCGAGTTTATATCTGCCGAAGAAGAAATTCAAGGAGATGTAAAAGTAGAGGTAGATGCTGAAGAAGATTTGCTTGAACGTGCGCCGATCGTAACCATCATGGGTCACGTTGACCACGGTAAAACATCGTTGCTTGACTATATTCGTCGTACACGAGTTGCGGCGGGTGAAGCGGGTGGTATTACCCAGCACATTGGCGCCTACAGTGTAAAAACAGATGGCGGACGCAGAATCGCGTTCTTGGATACACCAGGTCACGAAGCTTTTACGGCAATGCGTGCTCGTGGAGCTAAATTGACGGATGTTGTTATCATCGTAATTGCGGCTGATGACTCTATCATGCCTCAAACGAGAGAGGCGATAAATCACGCTCAGAATGCCAACGTTCCGATTGTATTTGCATTCAGTAAAATAGATAAGCCCGGAGCTAACACCGAAAAGATACGTGAGGCACTAGCCAACATGAATATTTTGGTGGAAGAATGGGGAGGTAAATACCAAACTCAGGAAATTTCATCAAAATCGGGAGTAGGTATTCCTGACTTGATGGAAAAAGTGTTGCTGGAAGCAGACTTGCTCGAACTGAAAGCAAATCCGAACCGTAGAGCTTCTGGAACGGTGGTTGAAGCATCCCTTGATAAAGGCCGTGGATATGTGGCAACGATATTGGTACAAACAGGTACCTTGAGAGTCGGTGATGTGATCTTGGCAGGTGCGCACTTTGGACGGGTTCGTGCCATGTTTGACGCCACGGGTGCGCGTCTTAAAGAAGCTGGCCCATCGACCCCTGTGCAACTTTTAGGGTTGAACGGGGCTCCTCAAGCGGGTGATAAGTTTAATGTGATGGAAAACGAACGCGAAGCGCGTGAAATTGCTAACAAGCGTGAGCAAATCATGCGTGAGCAAACCATCCGTACCCGTAAACACATTACGTTGGAGGAAATCGGCCGAAGAAAAGCAATCGGTACTTTTAAAGAATTGAATATTATCGTCAAAGGTGACGTGGACGGTTCGGTAGAAGCACTTTCCGATTCGCTACTCAAACTTTCGACGGAAGAAGTACAGGTAAATATCATCAATAAGGCGGTTGGTCAGATTGCAGAATCAGATATTAACCTAGCCATTGCTTCCGATGCAATCATTGTTGGATTCCAGGTTCGCCCTTCAAACAATGCGAAAAAACTCGCGGAGCAGGAGCAAATCGAAATTCGTTTGTATTCAGTTATCTACGATGCCATCAATGAAGTGAAAGATGCTATGGCGGGTATGCTAGAACCAACGATGGAAGAGGCAATTGTTGGTAATGCCGAAGTACGTGAGGTATTCAAAATTAGTAAAATAGGTACCGTAGCAGGCTCTTACGTAACGGATGGTATTATCAAACGTAACAACAAAGTCAGAGTAATTCGCGACTTTATCGTGGTACACGAAGGAGATATTTCACAGTTGAAACGTTACAAAGACGATGTAAATGAAGTAAAATCAGGCTTCGAATTTGGACTCAGCATCAGAGGCTTCAATGACCTTCAAGTAGGAGATATTGTTGAAAGCTTTGAAATGAAAGAGGTGAAACGGACATTGTAAATTTTTAATTATAGTATTGAGCAGGCTTTTAGGGATTCTAGAAGCCTGCTTTTTTATTGAAACGTTGTATTTATGTATATTTAAACTTATAAATATATAGAGGTATCGTATTTTTGTGGGTAATATTATATTTGCGTACGACTAAAACCCTAACCTGTGGAAGAGATTCAGCCAGAAATTATTCATAGCGTTCCGCAACGTCCGCCTTGGCGCAATGTAATGTTATTGCTGGGGTTGGTGTTGCTTGGAATGTCAATCGGCAATATTGTGGCTATGCTTGTGATTCTTCTGATTGGCGTGCTCCTCGGAGGGCCAAGCAACTTAGAGCAAATTTCGCAGATGATTCAGGAGCCGCAGCTGTTTCCTCATGCTTGGTGGTATTTAATGATACTTCACTCCGTTTCCCACCTTTTTACATTTCTGATTCCTGGTGTTGTTTATTGGCGTTGGTCCGAACAGCATCGAGTGGAAGAGTTTATAAGTCGACCAGCTCCATCTTTTTTGACTTTGGCGATGGTTTTATTTACGGTCATTGCTTTTTTGCCCCTCAACAGCTGGATTATTGAATGGAACAGTCACCTTCATTTGCCTGAAGGCCTACAGCGGGTTGAAAATTGGATGCGGTACAAAGAAGATGAATTGGCGGGCATGACACAATTTTTGACCGATTTTGATTCTTGGTTGAAATTTGTCGTTGCTTTGGGTGTGATTGCCGTAATTCCTGCCGTTGGGGAAGAAGTACTGTTTAGAGGGATTATTCAGCGGAAAATATTTCATAAAATTAGGGATGTACATGCTTCTGTTTGGCTGACTGCGGCTTTGTTTAGCGCTATTCACCTCCAATTTTATGGATTTGTGCCTAGATTGCTTCTAGGGGCAATGTTTGGCTATTTGTATTTTTGGACCCGGAACTTATGGGCTCCCATTTTTGCACATTTTATTAATAATGGACTCACAGTTTTGGCCATATTTCTGTCTCACCGCAAAGTGCTTGATTTTGAAATATCCTCAGCAGAATCGTCGGTATCGTGGATTGGGGCGATTCTTTCGTTGGTATTGACGGCCGCACTGTTGTTGAATCTAAAAGTAAGTTCTCAACGAAGCACTAATCTGACGAATGGTACCTAGCAACTGGGAAAAAGTGTTTGAAACAAGTTTTCAGCACCGTGCCGAAATTGTGCGCGAATATTTGGAACAGCAAGGAATCTCCGCTGTAATCATCAATAAACAGGATAGCAGTTACCATTTTGGGAAATGTGAGTTGTATGTTCCCGTGAAAGATGCTATCATTGCCAAAACAATTGTAGTGAATGAAATCTCGTTTGGATAGTCTTTCAAATTTACAACAACGCATCATTGCCGCTATAGCTGGAGTGTCCATCATCGTGGGCGCAATTTTATACGCCGACTGGACGTTTTTGTTGCTTTTTTGTGGCATAAGTATCTTTACCCAACTCGAATTCTATAAACTTCTTGGGTTGGATGGGAATCAACCGCTGACGTATTATGGCACAATGTGCGGGATATTTATCAACGTCATTACTTTTTTGATTGAGAAAGAAATCGTTGATTTTCAAAATTATTTTCTCATCAGTCCGATGGTGACGATGATATTCTTCATTAAACTCTACAAAAAGCGGGATCTCAAACCTTTTCAGAATATTGCGTTCACTTTTTTGGGTATTATTTACGTCGCCATTCCTTTTTCTCTTTTAAGTGTACTTGCCATGCGCGGTGGCACGTACAACTATGAAATTGTACTGGGGTGTCTGTTGTTGCTTTGGGCTACTGACATCGGAGCTTATTTTGCAGGGACTTATTTTGGGAAACGGAAATTGTTTGAACGCGTATCTCCCAAAAAATCTTGGGAAGGGGCCGCAGGAGGCGCTCTGTTGGCGGGAGTAGTTGCGTTTGCTCTTGGTACTTATTTTACCTCACACCGCCCTTGGGAGTGGTACTGCATTGGGGCACTCATGGTGGTTTCAAGCACTTTAGGTGACCTAGTGGAGTCGTTGTTCAAACGGAGTATTGCAATCAAAGACTCTGGTAGTACGATTCCTGGGCATGGGGGGTTTTTAGATCGATTTGACGGGTTATTGCTTTCCACACCCTTTATTGTGACATTTGTTAAAATTTTTTCCTGAACTCAGGCGTTAAACAAATAGGGCGTTCGAGTCAGGAATATAAAAAGTAAACCATGCAACTTAATATAAAATACAACTTCCTTATTTTGATATTGGCGATACTGGTGAGTGCAGTAACTTCGTCGGAAGTAAAAGCACAAGGTCAGGTCAAAAGTATCATGTTTACGGGAAGGGTAGTAGGCGTAAAAGGAACACAAACTTTGGGCAAAGCTTATATTTTAATTCCTCGGGCTGGCCGGGGTACATTGGCTGATGAAGGTGGCTACTTTGCGTTACCCGTATTCCCAGGTGATAGTATTGTGTTCAGTTATTTGGGGTATCAAAAGCAATACCACATTATTCCACGTCGGCACATGGAGGAGTCTTATTCGGCCATTATTTTGATGAAAGAAGACGTCAAAACATTGGCAGAAGTAAAAGTATATCCGTATGCGACCGAAGAAGAATTCAAGAAGGCATTTGTGGCCATGAAACTTCCTGATGAATTTGAACGGGCAAATCTTGAACAAAATACCCGTCAGGAGTTGCTAATGCAGATGGCGGCGGTGACGCCGTTGAGCGCGGCGGGCAACTATCGAAACTTTATGGATCAGCAAATCTTTGGTCGTGAAAATGCCGCCAACCGAAGTTTTACTACGGCAGTTCCATTTTTAAATCCCTTTGCTTGGGCTAAATTCATCAACTCCGTCAAAAACGGTGACCTTAAAAAGAAAGAATACCGTTCTATTCTTAATCAAGCTCCAAGGGAAAGCATTACTCGTCAGGATGTTATGAAAAAATAATAATTACTTTTCGAGACTTCGGTGAGGATAATTATGCAATTTCATGGTCTTACCGTCAAATATGGCGTAGGTGTTGTCAACTATCCAGTCGCCCAAGATAAAAATGCGGCTTTTGTCATTGACGGGGTAATCCAGTTCAATGTGTCGGTGGCCAAATACATAATAATCGTGGTGTGCTTTTTTCTCCTCTTCTTTGGCGTATAGCAATAACCATTCCTTTTCTTCGCCCAGAAACTTAGGTTTGATTTCTTTGTCGTTTTTGCGCCAACTATAACTTGCCCAGGTTTGTCCCAGCCAAAGGGCCCAATCAGGATGAAGGATATTGCCAAAAGACCACCGGGCCAACCGACTCTCAAATACTCTTTGAAGTACTTTGTACGAATTGTCTCCAGGGCCGCGCCCATCGCCGTGGGTAATAAAAAAACGAGTTGTGCTGCCTTGAGCGCTGACCGATAATTGGAGCGGCTCTCGGAACGTTTGAATATTCAATTCTTTTTCAAAATACCCACTCATCCACATGTCATGATTGCCTGGGAAGGCAATGATTTGAATTCCCGCATCGGTAAGCTCCGCCAATTTTCCCATAAACCGCACGAACCCTTGCGGAACAACCCGGCGGTGTTCGTACCAAAAATCAAACAAATCACCCACTAAGCATATCATTTGGGCATCATGCCTAATCGACTCCAGCCAGCGTACTAATCGTCTTTCACGCACCATGCTTTCGGTATGATTTGGGGCACCGAGGTGGAAATCAGAGGCAAAATAAATTTTTTTATGGGTAGATAACGAGACTTCTAGCTGTGGGTAAGACATGAGAATAGTTTAAAATTCGGGCAAAAATACGGAGATTACTTTACAAGATTTTTCTAACTTTACGCTTCACCTATATCATTTTTTTAATGGAACCGATTGTACCCACAAAACAGGAAGTATTTTCGAAGATTGCGGCCTCGTTGGCTGAGCAAGGATTCAACGTTGTGAAAGAAGATCAGACTCGCCCTTGGGGAGGCTTTTTTGTCTTGGATGAGTCGCAAACCCCTCAATTTGCGGCTAAGTATTTTCCAACCGTAGAGCTCTCTTCGTTGCAAATTACCCAAAAATTGAGCCCCAAAATTCTGGTAGTAGCTCCCGAAAAGCGACTCTCGTGGCAATACCATCACCGCCGCGCCGAAATCTGGCGGGTAGTATCGGGTACAGTTGGCGTTGTAACGAGTGAAACCGACGAGGAAACCGAAGTGAAATCCTATCAGCCTGGTGAGCTGATTGTGTTGAAACAAGGAGAACGTCATCGATTGGTTGGGCTGGCTGAATGGGGGATTTTGGCTGAAATTTGGCAACATACTGATGCCACCAATCCCTCAGATGAAGAGGATATTGTACGTGTGCAGGATGATTTTGGAAGATAAATAAAACAACAGTTCCTAAAAATGACAATTTAAAAGCGCATGGAATCACTCAAATATCCTATCGGTCGGTTTCAAACTGGTAAAACATACACAATGGCTGAAACCAAATCACAGATTCAGACCATCAGTGCTTTGCCTTCCAAACTGTTTAATATCGTCAATCCGTTAAGTGCAAGCCAAATAGAGACCCCGTATCGGCCTGGAGGTTGGACCGTTGCTCAAACGGTTCATCACGTGGCTGATAGCCACATGAATGCCTACATTCGTTTTAAATTGGCCTTGACCGAAGACAATCCCTTCATTAAACCGTACGAAGAGGCACTTTGGGCGGAGCTGGCTGATGGGAAAGGGGCGCCCTTAGACTGGTCGTTGCAGTTGCTAAAATACCTGCATTTGCGTTGGGTCATGTTGCTTAATTCACTGACCGAAGCAGAATTGCAGCGTACCTATTTTCATCCCGAAACAAAGCGCGTATTTGCCTTGCAAGAAGTGGTTGCCATGTATGCTTGGCACAGCGAGCATCACTATGAGCACATTCATCAACTATGCCTGCGTGAAGGCTGGATTCTAGAATAATAAACCTTTATTAAATTTAATTTTAGAGGGTTTATAAATCTTTTTAATGTATTTAACGTTTATAGGTTGTAGATTAAAATAACTTTTAAACATTAAACTTTTAAGTAAAAAATGCCTTCCGGGTCCACTACTGATAATATTCTTGTACGGGTGTTGAAGTCTGTTTTTTTTAAAACTGCTACGGGCAAAGCGGGCCGTTATGCGCGCAACACGGGCAGTCTTTTGCAGCTTTTACGCGATGTTTTAAGCAAAACTAACGCGCTGAAAGGGTCGGGCTATGAAGCCTTGCGAGAAAAAGTTGGGGTTTTGACGCGGTTACTCAAGGCCTATGCCACGGGAGAGTATAGAATTGTACCTTGGAAAACACTGACGCGCATTATTGCGGTGTTGATTTATTTTCTTTCACCCATTGATTTTATTCCGGATATTTTGCCTGTGGTGGGTTTTACCGACGATATTGCCCTCATTGTATGGCTTTTTAATGCCATTGGCACCGACTTGAATGACTTCCGTGAATGGGAAACTAAACGAAATACCATCTCAATAGACTGATATTTCGAGAAATTGTTGTTAATTTTGCAGAGCAGAATCTTAAAAATGGGTTAAATTTTAAAAATATAAGGTAAAATTGCCCCCTTGATTCGTTTTATTGGAGTAATAAAATAGTTATTTGAAAATTGAACGCAGTTTTCAAATAACACATAGCTAACAAATCACTAACTGTATTTTTCTAATGAATATGCTTTCGATCTTATTGTTTTTAGGCCTTGGAGGACAAGAAATCCTGTTGATTGGCCTTATCGTATTGCTGCTTTTCGGAGCGAAAAAAATTCCTGAGCTCATGAAGGGGTTGGGAAAAGGTATTCGTGAGTTTAAAGATGCCTCTAAAGAGGTAAAAGAAAACATCGAAAAAGGACTGGATGACGTAAGTCGCTAGAAAAAAGTTTGATACATTGGGCGTTTTTTTCAACGTTACAATGTAAAATAAGCTCAAACACCTAAAATCAGCAGTAGTGTTAGCACTACTGCCGATTTTTTATTTTGTGCCAACCTAAGTTTATCTTATTTACTCCCTTTCGTTTTGAAGTACTACACATCGCTTCGTGAAATACAGGCAGATTTGAATGACGGTTCCGTTTCGTGTCGTCAGTTGGTAGCGTATTATCTAAAAAATATTGAAGAGAAAAACGCTCAATTGAATGCTTTTGTGGCAGTTTATGGGGAAGAAGCCCAGCAGCGTGCTGAAGAGATTGACCTGAAAATTGTGGCAGGAAAAGCAGGGCGATTGGCGGGAATGGTGGTTGGAATCAAAGATGTACTGTGCTACAAAGACCACGGCTTACAAGCAGGCAGTAAAATTCTGGATGGATTCGTGTCGCAGTTTACAGCCACCGCCGTGCAGCGAATTTTGGACGAGGATGCCATCATCATCGGGCGTCAGAATTGCGATGAGTTTGCTATGGGCTCTTCCAATGAAAACTCGGCCTTTGGAGTAGTTAGAAACGCCGCCGACGTAACCCGTGTGCCAGGGGGCTCCTCAGGAGGCTCAGCGGTAGCTGTGCAGGCCGATATGTGTTTGGCTTCTTTGGGGTCTGATACGGGTGGCTCAGTGCGACAACCAGCGGCTTTTTGCGGATTGGTTGGTTTTAAGCCTACTTACGGACGCATTTCGCGTTGGGGTTTGGTGGCGTATGGTTCTTCGTTTGATTGTATAGGCCCTATCACCAAAAGTGTGGAAGATGCGGCACTATTGCTAGAAATCATGGCTGGTGCTGACGAATTCGACAGTACCGTTTCAACGCAACCCGTGGGTGATTATACGCATTTATCGGACCTTCTAAAACATCCTTTGCGCATAGGATATCTGCGCGAGGGGGTAGAAAGTGAAGGGTTGCAGCCCGAAATGAAGCAAGCCATGTTGGCTAAATTGGAAGTGCTCCGCGAGCAGGGCCATACAGTAGAGCCAGTGGACTTCGATTTACTTTCGTACATTCTTCCTACGTACTATATTCTCACTACGGCCGAATCCAGCTCAAATCTCTCCCGATTTGATGGGGTTCGTTACGGCCATAGAAGTAACAAAGCGGAAGATTTAACCTCTCTTTACAAGAAATCACGTAGTGAAGGCTTTGGAAAAGAAGTGAAGCGCCGGATTATGCTCGGAACGTTTGTCCTGAGCGCAAGTTATTATGATGCCTATTATACCAAAGCCCAGAAAGTTCGTCGGTTGATGAAAGAACAAACTGACCGGGTATTTGAAAAATATGATTTTTTACTGATGCCTACTACACCTACCACGGCCTTCCCGATTGGGGATAAAACCGAGGACCCGTTGCAAATGTATTTGGCGGATATTTTTACGGTGCAGGCCAATGTAGTGGGAAATCCTGCCATTTCCATTCCCAACGGAGTAGATGCGCAGGGACTGCCCATGGGGTTGCAAATCATGGGAAAACCTTTTGGAGAGGCCGAATTGCTGGCTTTTTCAAATCAACTAACTGAAACAAATACAGCGCAACCGTCTGTTGCGTAGATACACAGCCATCAAAAACGAAACAAAACAAATGTAAAACCTAACGAGAAAATACCAAAAGCAATGATGGAATTGAAGCGAATCGCGGGGATGGGAATGTTGATGGGAATGTTTTGGCTTGGAACCGGTACATCTGGTCGTTCACAAAATGTAGGAATAGACACCAACACGGTGGAAGAAGAACTGTTGCAGGTGGAAGCCTTCGCAGATTCGACGGTGCCTGAAATGGTGATTCGAGAACGTTTAGCCAAGTTACAAAACGAGATTCCGCTGAGGTATCACAAGGTTACACATCAATTTGTAGAACACTTTATTTATCGCAAGCCAGACTTCGTTAAGCGAATGCTTGAGCAGATGCATCTTTTTTTTCCACTCTACGAGCAAACCCTCGAAAAATACGGGATGCCGCGTGAGTTGAAATTTCTCTCATTGATTGAGTCGGGGCTGAATCCCCGGATTATCTCCTACGCAGGAGCAGGGGGGTTGTGGCAGTTTATGCCCGCTACGGGGCGTGAATATGGAATGCATCAGGATGATTATATAGATGAGCGCTTTGACCCCGTAAAATCGACCGATGCCGCTTGTCGTTACTTAAAACGCCTTTATAATGCTTTTGGGGATTGGGAAATGGCTTTGGCTGCCTATAACGTAGGCCCTGGCAATGTAAAACGTGCGATGCGTCGCTCGGGGTCGAGTTCATTCTGGGGGATTTATAATTTCCTGCCCAAACAAACACGCCACTATGTGCCCCAGTTTGTGGCCATGACCTATTTGATGCATTACCATGCCGACCATGGACTGTTTCCTGATGTTCCTGAATTTCCAACCGTGTCGGATACGATTCAGGTTTCAGGATATTTTAATCTGATGACTTTCGCAAAGCTGGGGGGAATGACAATGGATGAGCTGTATAAGCTGAACCCCATGCTTATCAACACTGAATTGCCCTCCAAAACGAAGAATTGCGTATTGAGGGTGCCTAATCATTGTTATCATTATTTGACCGAAAACCGTCAAATGATTTGGGATTCTGCCTCAAAATCGCCTTTCAGTGCCGTTGGTGCGCTCGCTTCCAATGGCAGTGTTTTGGAAAATGGTGAGGAGACAGAAGGAGAAGCTGATGAGACCGATACAGTCCTAAAAACCAAAAAGGTATACCATACGGTTCGCAAGGGCGAAACGCTGGGAAAAATTGCCAGCCGCTATCGTGTAAGTGCAAGTGAGCTAAAAAAATGGAATAAACTGCGTTCAAATTCCATTCCGCGAGGAAAACGACTTGTTGTCCTCAAAGAATTTAAGGCATTACCGCAGGTAGCTGCCGCACCTTCTAAAGCAAAAGCTCAGGCAAAAATTAAAATTCGGTATCATCGCGTACAGCACGGAGATACTTTGTCTACCATTGCCGAACGCTACGGAATCGACGTGGCTCGTTTGAAAAAAATCAATCGCTTGCGGAGCAATATGGTTCGTAAAGGCCAAAAATTACTGGTTGGATAGCCCAAAACTTGCTAATTGTTGATTGTTAATCGTTATTTGGGGTTTTATTGAAATGACTCCTTTCGATTAACAATTAACATCAAGTTATGGCTCTTTTTTATATTAAAGCCTTTCACATCATCGGTGCTGTGGCATGGTTTGCAGGCTTATTTTATTTGGTCCGGATGTTTGTTTACCACGCCGAAGCCGACCAAAAACCCGAGCATCTACGTCAACCTTTTAAGGAACAATTTGGACTTATGGAGTGGCGTGCTTACAAAATCATTTGTAATCCTGCCATGATGCTCACCTGGGCCTGTGGCCTGACCATGACCATTCTCAATCCTGCCTATTGGCAAATGGGCTGGTTTCACTTCAAGTTTTCTATCATTATTCTGCTCACCGTTTATCACCTCTGGTGCAAACGTATCATTGTAAAATTGGAGAAAGGCGAAAAGCCTTACGATTCCTTTCAGTTTCGTCTGCTTAATGAGCTTCCTACCATTTTCTTGGTCAGCATTGTACTGTTGGGGGTTTTAAAAGATATGCTCGACTTCTTGTACGCTTTTGGAGGGGTAATGCTGTTTGGCGTTGTGCTGTTTTTGTTTGCCAAAGCCTATAAAAAGCGGCGAGAAGGGTAATTTTTTTTGGACTGCTTACCATAACTACCTTTGAAGACTAGGATTCTTCTTGCCGACGATCACGAGATTTTGCTCGATAGTCTCACCGATTCCATCAATTTTAGTGAATTTTTGGAAGTAGTCTGTACGGCAAAAAATGGATTGGAAGTACTGGAAAAATTAGCGATTTATGACGTAGATGTATTGGTGTGTGATATGCAAATGCCACAAATGGATGGCATTGCCACGGTTTTGCAAGTGCGGCAACACTATCCTCACCTTAAAATTCTGATGCTTTCAATGCTTGAAGAGACCCATCTGATAGAGCAGGCAATTCAGGCAGGAGCCTTGGGATATGTGCTAAAGAAAGCCAAAAAAGCCGAACTCGAAAAGGCTATTTTGGCCGTGGCAAATGGAGAAAGGTGTTTCGGGAATGAAATTGTGGAGATACTTAATATTGGAGAACCTGTCCGTGAAAACCTGCCCTATATGCTTTCTGCCCGCGAAATAGAAGTGCTGAAGCTCATTGCCCTCGAAAATTCGAGTGTCGAAATTGCCGCAAAACTTAATATCTCCTTAAATACGGTTGAAAGTCACCGAAAAAGTATCTACCAAAAACTCCATCTAAAGAACCTCGCTGGAGCGGTTCGGTTTGCCCTAGACCATAAGCTTATTGATTAAAAATCACGGTTTGCCGTGATTGACACCTATTATTTTTCGGGAGAATTTTGATAAAAAAAACTCTCATGAAAAAAATTATACTTTGGTTATTGGTTGAGGGCTTTGCGACGCCATTGTTCGCACAAAGTATCACCCTCACGCCTTCTGGCAGTTCAGCTATTTTAGAATTAAATACGACCAATCAAGCTTTGTTGATGCCCCGAATGACCAAAACGGAAAGGGATAATATTGTCAATGCCCGCAGTGGTATGATGATTTTTCAGACCACGACCAATACTGGCAATCCGCGCGGTATGTACTGGTACAATGGCTCATCGTGGGTACGTTTTGCCGACGACAGTGACAACAATTGGAACGCATCTGGGGATAATTTATATACGCTATTGCCCGGCAATGTAGGCATCGGTGTGAGTAGCCCCGAAGATAGACTGCATATTAGGTCGTCGGGGTCGGGAGTGGGTATCATGCTGGATGCTATCAACCCTATTTTACAGTTACGCCAAAGCAACTTCCCGTCTTCTGGATACACCGATAAGGGTTTTGTGCAGCTCTCAGGGGACAATCTGCGTATCGGGCTTAACAGCAGTAATACTAATGGCAGGTTTATGGTTCGCACCCACGGATACGACCAACTGGAGTTTGATGGGAGCGCAGGGGCAAAATTATTTTTTAACTATCAGGGGACAAATGTGGCCTCAATTAGCACCAATTCTCTTAATAACTTGAATATAAGTACATTGGGGGTAGACGACTTGGTAAATATCAACAATGAATTATACGTGAACGGTACCCAAAATCGGGTAGGAATTGGTACGTCAGCGCCTGACGAGAAACTAGAAGTGCTGGGAAATGTCAAAGTAACTGGTGATATTACCTTAACTGGAAAGGTTACAAAAAGTACTAATCCAAGCGGAAGTTTGTTCCCTATTTGTTATGGAAAAGTAAGTTCCTCGGGTACGCCTGAATCTGGTTCTGGAAATTGGACTTCTCAAAATGATTATGAAGGGAAGTACATTATTTCAAACGCAAGCATTACTTTTGATTCTACGATACTAGTAACACTCAACAGTAGCAATGCCCAAATAATCTCCTCCGCAGCTTGTGGAAATGGGAAATGTAGTGTTTTCCTGAAGGATGGTTTTTCCAATCAAAATGCGTTCCTTTCGGTCAATCAGGCCTTTT
>VFQN01006511.1_pt1 | contig 13266 bp, 10 predicted proteins | sample 3512371 | NCBI WGS metagenome assembly VFQN01 (sample SAMN10412370, study PRJNA504923) | tailings metagenome | isolation source: Replicate 2 from Balatoc abandoned mine | place: Philippines: Itogon, Benguet | collected 2017-08-28
ATGTAGGAGAGAATACAGTAGTATTAACAGTAACAGATATTCATGGAAATAGTGCTTCTGCAAGTGCAACAGTTACTGTTCAGGATAATATACGTCCAACAGTGATTACAAGACCTGTTACGGTTACATTGGTAAATGGTGCTGCATCTGTTACAGCAGCTCAGGTAAATAACGGCTCATTTGATAATTGTGGAATTGCTACAATAACCGTTTCACCTGCCAACTTCAACTGTAACAATATCGGTAGCAACACTGTAATCTTAACTGTAACAGATGTAAATGGTAATACGAATACGGCATCAGCAACTGTAACAGTTGTTGGACAATTGCCAAGCTGTTCAATCACATCTGTACCAACCAGCAATGTGTTTACAGGTGGTAATCCGAATAATATCTATCTGGGTTACGGTGCGCAGAGCACGGTATTGAATGTAGCGGCAACTGGTGGTAGTAGCTATACTTACCAGTGGAGTGGTACTGCAACACAAATGCTGAGTAGTACAACTGCTGCGGCACCAGTATTCACACCAACAGCACCGGGTAATTATACCTTCACAGTTACTGTTACCAATAACTTTGGATGTACTTCAACCTGCAGTATTACGATCTGTGTGAAAGATATCAGAGTGCCTGGAACGGGATTGAAGGGTAGCCCTGCTAAAGTCTATATCTGTCACGTGCCTCCGGGTAATAAAAACAATCCTCAGACATTGGAGATCAGTGTGAATGCAGTAGCTACACATATTGGTCAACATTCAGGAGATAGACTTGGAACCTGTGCTATGACACCATGTGCAGAGCCTGCTCCAGCAACAGTTGCCAATGCACTGACTTCTAAGGCGGTTGTTGAAAGTGAGTCAAAAGCTAGTACAGATGAAGATCTGAAAGTAACTGTAATGCCAAATCCAAGTGCAACACACTTCACATTGAAACTAGAAAGCAAATATGATGCTCCGGTTAACATGCGTGTAGTGGATGTGTTAGGAAGGGTAGTAGACAACAGGGTTAAACTGGGTTCAAATGCAACAGTTCAGGTTGGTCATAACTATCAATCAGGAACTTACTTTGCAGAGTTTATTCAGGGTAACAGAAGAAAAGTGGTACAGCTACTCAAGGTTAAACGATAATCATTTGTAACCCCTCAAATGAGAAAGTAAGGGTTCGTCAGTGATGACGAACCCTTTTTCATTAGCGTTATTTCATAAAAATAATTTCTCCAATACGGATAAAAAAAGAGAGTCAACAATTTGTTGACTCTCTTATCTAGTGACCGCGTTAGGATTCAAACCTAAAACCTTCTGATCCGTAGTCAGATGCTCTATTCAGTTGAGCTACGCAGCCAGATTCCCTAAACGGGCTGCAAATATAAGACTTGTGAGAATATTTTCAAAAAGGGATTGTCCTTTTTTCCAAAAATCAATCCAATTCATAAATCCCCGCTGCTGTTTTTTCTGCCAACTTTTTAGGTAAAAGCCACACCAGAAAAGCACCCAACTGATTGATAAAACCAGTAATAACTTCCGCTTTTTTACCATACATCGCATTCACTGCAATCTTGGCAACTGCTTCCGGTGTCATATTCACTTTTTCTGCTGCTTTTAACCCTTTTTTTCCAACTTTCGCCCTTGCTGCAAACCCTGTATCAGTGGAGCCCGGACTTACTGCTGTTACTGATACCCCTTGCTTCCTCAATTCATAACGTAACCCGCGACTAAAACTCAACATAAAAGCCTTGCTGGCTGCATAAGTGCTGAGTCCGGGTACCGACTGATATGCTGCCGAACTTACTATATTGAGTATATACGAAGGTTGATTTTGCTTTAATTGAGGTAAGAGAACAGACGTCAATTCAACCGGAACCGTCATATTTACTCGCATCATTTCCTCATGCTCTGTTGCTGTATAAGATTCAAAAGCACCACTTAATCCATAACCCGCATTATTAACCAGTATATGGATTTGTAATTGTTGCTCTGAAATCCAACGATAAAGTTGGGTAATGGCATCTGTGCTTGCTAGATCTAATGCAAAATAGCGGGCGTCAATTTTGTGTTTTCCTACTAATTCAGTTGCCAACTCTTCCAGTAAAAAACGGTCTCTGGCTACCAATAACACATGAACGCCACGTGCAGCTAATTCCTGCGCAATGGCTCTTCCAATTCCTTTACTGGCACCTGTTATCAATGCGTATTTCATGTTCGATGTATTGAATAAAAAAGGTCAACCGACGTTGACCTTTTAAAGATATATTTTCTACTGAATTAGTGATGTACTTTCCCCGTAAAACGATGGTAGAAAGGTGTTTTACTATTTTCATCTTTTGGTTTGTACTTACCGGTTACAATCGGCACATACATAACTCTTCTGCGACTTTCTTCTCCAAACTTAGGAGACTGTTTTACACGATGCCATAAACGTCCATCATGAACAGAAAGATCACCAGAGAAAATATCAAAACCTACTTCACGTGGGTCGTCGTTATTATCGATAAAGTATTTCTTTCCAAAAAGCAATTTAAACATGCCTTGCTTGTGCGTTCCTGGTAAAACACGCAGACCTCCGTTTTCAAACAAACAAGTGTCTAAATGGATCCCAACATTCAGCATGGGCATGATCTTTTGTCCCATAAACAGGTCGCGCGGACTATCGGTATGCCAACCCATTTGAGTAAAAGTACTGTTCGGAGTGTTGATGTAATTGTTGATTACTAATCCATCTTTCTCGTTTTCAGCTATACGTCCTTCGTACGGATGTAAGAAAGCAGTTAATGCTTTTAAACGTTCATCACCCAACAATGCATGAAGGGCTTCACTGTAGAGTGAGCTAAAGCAAAGGCGTTGAATAGTTGTATTCCCATTTTCGTCTTTTCCAAACTTTAATGGAATACCATTGATCTTGTCCTTTTTCTCGTCCAACCACTGTTTCTCCAGTCGCTGTAATTCGCTGATATAAGTGGTTACCTTTTCTTTATCCAGAAAATTACGGAACACGATCACGCCATGCTCATCAAAAAAATCCAGTTGCTCGGGGGTTACCGTATCGCCAAGCTTAAAATGACTTTCCCATTTTTTCATTCTGATCCGGTTCAGTTTATTATGTGTCTGTAATGTTAATTATTTATTACAAAATTGTAAAATCATTACACTTGTAAAACAAGCAAAAATAAGCAATTTACGGCTAGTTTTATGAGATATAAAGGTTCAACGGCTTATTTTGCATTTGTATGACACAAATTATCAGGCTCTTATCCATTATTTTAATGGTTCTTCCTTGTTTTTCCACATTACAAGCTCAAGATAGTAGTAAAGCAAAAAAGAACAAATTTGTGGCATTCCCGGCCATGACCCGATCCATAGAAACCAGTTGGGCGGCAGGTGGCGCAGCTTCCTATACTTTTCGACCTTATAAAGACGATACCGTTTCTCGTACCTCCAGCATTCAGTTGGGAGCTATCTATTCACTTCGCAAACAACTGGTAGCTTCAGTAAAAGGAACACAATACCTGCGTAATGAAGACTGGATCCTCAATGAACAAATTTCTTTCAGTTCATTCCCGGATAAATTTTGGGGTATTGGAAAAAACACAAAAGATATGGATGAGGAGGATTATGAGTTTAAGCAGGCTTATCTCTACCTGCATTTCATGAAAAAAATAGCGCCGCGTCTTTTTGGCGGATTTTTATATGAATATCAGCGAGTATGGGATATCCGTTATCAGACAGGTGGCTTATTTGATCAGCAAAATGTATACGGACGCACCAATTATCATGTATCAGGCGTAGGGCTTAGTTTAACTTATGATTCTCGAAACCACGCTTTCTGGCCGGAGAAAGGTTTATTTGCACAATTGTATTTTAATCATTTTAGTTCTGTTACTGCATCACAATACAGCTTTACGAATCTAGTGGCTGATCTCAGAAAATACATTCCAGCCGGTAAGAATGCCGTATTCGCTGCACAAGCCTGGTTCTTTGGAAATATTGGATCTCAGGTGCCGTTGAGAAGTCAAGCCGCTTTTGGAGGGGATAATATTATGCGAGGTTATTATCACGGCCGATTCCGAGATAATCAGCAATACGCAGTACAGGGCGAATACCGTAAAGACATTTATAAACGTTTTGGATTGGTTGCTTTTGCTGGCTTTGGTAATGTGGCGCATCGAATAGACGGACTCAATCTTCGTAACCTGAAATATTCAGTAGGGGGTGGTGTACGATATGCCTTGAATAAATCTGAAAAATTAAATCTTCGAATCGATTATGGATTGGGTAAGGGTATAAACAGAGGTCTTTATTTCCAGTTAGGAGAAGCTTTCTAGTGTGTAGCTGTTAATTTCCCGATCCTGAAAATCAAATAAGTGAATACGAACGCAAACAATACATCCACCGTATAATGTACATGTTGAATCAGCACTAATATGGCTACCAAAATCGAAGCCAGTAAAGCCAATATCTTATCTGATCTTTTTTCTAGACACAAATACATGATGAACATATTCGAAGTATGACCTGAGAAGAAAAGATCTTTGGTAATGAATTTATCTTTTCCTCCATACACTAAACTGGTTAATGGATCATTGAGTTTGATGAGTCCATCTGGCGGATCCAAAGGTACCATGGTGATGCTTACTATTCTTGCCAAACACAATAGGGTAAATGACATCAGCATCAATAAGGCGAATGATGGTCTTTGGATACATCTTACAATCACCAAACCACTTACCGACCAAATAATCAGAAAAGTCAATAAAGAAACATCAGCAGCTGGGATATGCTGCAATATAAGATCATGCAGGTAAGCACCTTTTCTTTCTTCGATATAAGCAAAAAAGGAGGGAAGCGACAGAATTACGATAATCAGTATCACCAATGTGCTGATCATCTTCCTACGAAATGTTTTATTCGTAGAAAAGATATCCTGCCATTCAGTAATAACACCCGTAAAGCCGGTTATTTCCTTCTGCATGCCGCAAATATAAAAGCAATGCGACGGAATTAGCTCAGACTTTTCTTTCAACGGTAAGCTTAGTAATGCCAGCGTACGAATGCTTCCATAGCTGCATACTTGGTCATTCCCAATGCTGCGTATAGATTAGCGGTATTGGCATTTCGGTCTTCAGCTCTTTGCCAGAATTCTCGGCTATCGCTGCCCTGGAAGGGTACCATATCTTTTTGTGACTGATGAATGAAAATACCAAATCGCTTTTTCATCACTTGATCAGGACTCATCGGTATGGCCATTTCAATTTCCGCGATATCCCATTCCTGCCATGCGCCTTTGTATAACCATACCCAACAGTCTTTGATCCAAGGCTCACCAGCTTCTTTTAGTCTACGTAAACTTTCAAAAATGATATCCAAACAAACCTTGTGTGTGCCATGTGGATCAGCAAGATCTCCTGCACAATAGATTTGTTGTGGTTGAATTTTTTTGAGGAGCTCCATGGTGATTTGAATATCAGCTTCCCCCATTGGATTCTTTTCCACGGTTCCTGTTTCATAAAAAGGAAGGTTCATAAAATGACAACGGTCATCTGTTAAACCAACATATCGACAAGTGGCTTTGGCTTCACAACGACGAATGAGTCCTTTAATAGCACGTATTTCAGCGGTATCACGTTGGTTCTTCTGTTTGGATGCAATAAAACTTCTTGCAGCCTGAAGAATGTCTTGGCTTTTTTGGTTATCAATACCAAACATATCTTCAAATCCAACAGCGAAGTCAATAAAACGAGTTACAAATTCATCAGCCACTGCTATATTACCACTGGTTTGATACGCTACATGTACTTCATGTCCCTGATCATGCAAACGCATGAATGTTCCACCCATACTGATGATATCATCATCGGGGTGAGGGGAGAAGATCAAACATTTTTTTGGATAAGGAGTGCTTCTTTCCGGATGTGCTGGAATCACTGCATTGGCTTTTCCTCCTGGCCATCCAGTTAAGCTATCACGCAACATGTAAAACACTTGCAGATTGATTTCATAAGCTTCTCCTTTCTCAACGATGAGATCTGATAAGCCATTCTCATTGTAATCATGTTCTGTGAGACTGAGTACAGACTTATTGAGTTTCAAAGCCAAGTTAATCACCGCTCTCTTGATCATTTTAGGTGTCCACTCACACTCACCAGTAAGCCACGGAGATTTGATTCTAGTCAATTCTGTGGATGCCGCTTCATCGATGATAAAAGTACAATCAGGATGTTGCTGTAGAATACTTGCGGGTACTTGTTCTGTAACATCACCTTCCACCGAACGAGCAATGATTTTTCCTTTCATGCCCCATCCCATCAACAAAATTCTTTTCGCTTTTAGAATGGTACTAATACCCATCGTTACTGCCAGTCGCGGAACTTTAGAAATATTTTGAAACTCATATGCGTTAGCAATACGGGTACTATTATCAAGATTAACCAATCTAGTTTTTGAAAAAATACTTGACCCGGGCTCATTGAAGCCAATATGTCCATTGTTACCAATACCGAGAATCTGCAGATCAATTCCGCCTGCATCTTCAATCATCTGATCATACTCCGCACAATATTTTTTGATGTCCTCTTTCGGCCATAATCCATTTGGTAGGTGAATATTTTCCGGAGCAATATCTACATGACTAAACAAATGTCTATGCATGAAACTCCAATAACTTTGAAAAGCATCTTTTTCGATTGGGTAATACTCATCCAAATTGAATGTAATCACATTCGCAAAACTCAGTCCATCTTGTTTGTGCATCCTCACCAGTTCGGCATAGAGACTAATAGGCGTAGAACCGGTAGCTAATCCCAGCACACATTTTTGTCCGGCTTTTTGTTTTTCACGAATAAGATGAGCAATTTCTGTAGCTACATACTTAGAACCTTCCTTTGAACTAGCGTGGATTTTGACAGGTATTTTTTCAAAAGAATCAACCATGGCTAACATAAAATTTGAGTTAGACGAAAATACACCGATAATTTCAAAAACGCAAAAACCTGCAATTATTTCGCGTTATTATTTAGTTATAAGCTGATTTATAAGCCTGTTTTTGCAATTATCGGTTCTTTTCTGATGAGTAATTGGCTATTTTAAAATGGGTAATATAATTTTTGAATCGTTATGATAGACCCGTATCGTTGCCTTTTTAAAATCACTGTCCTTGGCTTGATAGATGTCCATGAATTGCTGTGGATTCCGGTCTACCAACGGGAACCAACTGCTTTGCACCTGAATCATCAGTCGATGTCCTTTTTTGAATGTGTGTGCTACATCCGGTAACTCATATTTTACCCGGGTAGGTTTATTGGGAACAAATGGCTCTGGTTTTTCAAAACTGTTCCTGAATTTACCGCGCATCACTTCGCCACGAACCAACATTTGGTATCCATTCATAACGTATCCGTTGCCTTTTTCATAGTTGAAATTGTCTGGAAATACATCAATGAGTTTCACTACAAAGTCTGCATCTGTACCAGTCAACGCCACCATTAAATCTGCAGTTATCGGACCTGCAAGTGTGAGATCATTTTCAAGTGGTTCTGTCTGAAATACCAATACATCTGGTCTTCGTGCAGCAAAACGCTGATCATCGGTCATGTATTCACGTGTTCTACCAAAATGAATATCTTCTGTGTAGGGAACTGGTTTTGCAGGATCGCTGACATATTCATCCCAACTACTCAAGGGAGCAATCAGCGGAACAATCTTCGATAAATATCCACCTTTGCGCAAAGCATAACTTTCATAGGAAACTTCATCCATTGGCCATTTGGGTAATTGTTTCCACTCGTTAGCACCGCTGAAAAAAATGGTAGCTTCTTTCAGTTGATCAATGCTTCCTTTTTGTTTCAAATAATAATTGAAGAAAGGAAGCTCAACATTCTTTCCATACCATTCAGATGTATTACTGCCCCATTGAACATTCCCTAAAAAAGATCCATCTGATCTTGCCCATTGTCCATGGTACCACGGACCCATCACAATCTTATTATTGTTTTTAGTTTTCTTCTCAATGGCTTTGTACAGATTCCATGCACCATAGCAATCTTCCGCATCGTACAATCCGCCTACCACCAAAGTGGCAATATTGGATGAAATGAGTTGCACATTCGCACGTGCATCTCTGGCTTTCCACCAAGCATCATAATTTGGATGGCTCATCAGGTCTTTCCAGAATTTGATACTGTCGCCCATCAGTTTGGTAAAATTGGTGAGTGCACCTGTTTTTAAATAAAAAGCATAATTGTCTCTGGTCGGAAAATCAAATCCTTTGGGTCCAACAGTAGTGGGTTTAGGTCTGGGTTTGCCGAATCCGGAATAAAAAGCAAATCCATCCATCAACATAAAAGCACCGTTGTGGTGAAAATCATCGCCTAAAAACCATTCTGTTACGGGAGCTTGTGGACTAACTGCTTTCAATGCAGGATGATTGCTCAATGCTGCCATGGTAGAATAAAAACCAGGATAGGAGATGCCAAATACACCCACATTGCCATTGTTGTTTTGCAGATTTTTTACCAACCAATCAATGGTATCATAGGTATCGCTGGCCTCATCTGTTTCAGTACCTTTTTTATTCGGATTGAATGGACGAATATCTTCAAATGTTCCTTCACTCATCCATCTACCTCTTACATCTTGTTGTACATAGATATAGTTTTCTTTCATGAAATAAGTTCTTGGACCATTCCAGAATGCTGAAAATTTATCTTCTCCATAAGGCGCACAGGAGTAGGGGGTTCTCGTTAATAGGATGGGATGTTTTTCAGAAACATCTTTGGGCATGTAAACGGTAGTAAACAACTTAACGCCATCACGCATCGTGATATACATTTCTTTTTTGGTATAGTTGTTTACAATCCAAGCAGAATCATTTTGTTGCGCAGTAGCTACAAAGGGTATCCATAACAATAATAGGATGATGATTTTCTTCATGGCAGCAATCAATGTTTTATAACGTACAATATAAAAAAAGATTCCCGTTGGGGAATCTTTTCAATATAAAAATGACGATTTAAAAATGGTTTTATACCACCTTAGTCAACTTAATGACATTGGTTGGAAGATGCTGCTCTACAGGTGTACTTCCCGTATTTACAACCACATCTCCTTGTTTCAGGAATCCTCTTTCTTTGAGAATGTTGATTTGGTCGAAAATGATATCATCTAAACTATCTTCTTCTGCATAGTAAAATGCACGAACACCCCAGCTCAGACTCAATTGATTTACCAATGATTTTTCCTTGGTGAAGATATAGAGTGGGGAAGAAGGACGATAACTGCTGAGCATGAATGCAGTATAACCACTTTGGGTCATACCTACCAATGCCTGTGCTGCTACATCTTCTGATATTTTACAAGCGTTATAGCACATTGCATCACTGTGAAATGAAGGAGAATGTGGTTGTGGTTTCAGGTCTTCTGAACGATTGTAACGATATTCTTTTTTCTCTACTTCCAGAATAATTTTACGCATGGTCTCCACTACCAATGCCGGATGATTACCTGCGGCTGTTTCACCACTGAGCATCACAGCATCTGCGCCTTCCAATACAGCGTTTGCTACGTCTGTGATCTCACTTCTATTTGGTTTTACTCGGTCGATCATACTTTCCATCATCTGCGTAGCAACAATCACAGGTTTTGCGCGGTGAATACATTTGCGGATCAGTTCTTTTTGGATCAATGGAATTTGTTCTACTGGAAGTTCCACACCTAAATCACCACGCGCCACCATGATACCATCACTTTCAATGATGATATCACGAATATTCACCAATGCTTCTGGTTTCTCAATTTTAGCAATGATCTTGGTCTTGCTTTTTTTCTCTGTTAGTTTACTTCTTAAGATCACAATATCTTTCACGCTACGCACAAAACTCAATGCTACCCAGTCTAATTGTTGTTCGATGATGAACTCAAGATCAATCAGATCTTTTTCTGTTAATGCGGGTAAAGAAATCTTGGTATCCGGCAGGTTGATTCCTTTTTTGGATGAGAGAATACCACCTAAGGTCACTACCACTTTTACATCTCCATTCTTCTCAATATTCACAACTTTTACTTCCAACTTACCATCATCAATCAAGATGATATTTCCAACAGTTACATCGCCTGCAAGATTGGGATAGGAAACATAAATTTTCTCCAGGTTTCCGATACATTTCTCATTCGTAAAAGTGAGAATATCACCCACTTTCACTTCCAAAGCATTGTTTTCTATTTCACCCACACGCAATTTCGGACCCTGCAAATCACCTAAAATAGAGATATTGTAAGGCTGTGTTTTATTGATATTACGAATGTGTTCAATGATTCTTTGTTTGTCTTCATGGCTGCCATGAGAGAAATTCAGACGAAAAACATTGACACCAGCTTTTACCAGTTCTAATAACTGTTCATAGCTGTCGCAGGCCGGACCAACAGTCGCCACGATCTTGGTCTTATGGTTCACGTGGGCGAGACCGGCTTCTTTGTCCATGTTTTTGTGGAGGTACTTGTCGAGATTCTTTGACATCTGTTTGAGTGTGTTTTGAGTTTAAGATCTGTACACATCCGCAAGTTTAGGGTCACTTGTTAACTGGCAAGGATCTTGACGATCTTTAACCAATCTTCGGATATTTTTTGTTTTGCTTTGATTGCGTTGTCGAGCGGTATGTAGTTCATTTTGTTGTTCAATATACCTACCATTACATTGAATCGCCCTTCGATCAGACTTTCTACTGCATGATATCCCATTCTACTGGCGATCAGTCTGTCAAGGCAGGTAGGAGAGCCTCCGCGTTGAATATGTCCTAAGATACAAACCCTTGTATCTGCATTAGGTAGTCTTTCTTTGATGATAGAGGCCACTTCATTACCGCCGCCAAAATCATCCCCTTCAGCAACTACGATGAGATTGACGAGTTTCTTTCTCTTTTCTTTTTCAGAAAGAGAAGCGATCAGTTCTTCGATATCTGTTTTGGTTTCAGGGATCAGAATATTTTCAGCACCTGTTGCGATACCGCTGTGTAAGGCAATATAACCTGCATCACGTCCCATCACTTCCACAATGAATAAACGGTCATGGGCATCTGCCGTATCACGGATTTTATCAATGGCTTCTACTGCAGTGTTCACCGCAGTGTCAAAACCAATGGTAAAGTCACTTCCGGCAATATCCTTATCGATCGTACCGGGAAGTCCGATACAGGGGATATCAAATTCATTACTGAATTTTTGTGCACCTCTGAAGCTGCCATCTCCTCCAATGATCACCAAGCCATTGATGCCCCTTTTTTTCAGATTCTCATAAGCTTTCTGACGACCTTCTTTTTCGAAGAATTCCTTGCTTCTTGCTGTTTTGAGTATGGTTCCACCTCTCTGTATGATATTGGCTACAGAACGTGAGTCCATTTGAATGATATCATCTTCAATCATGCCGCTATAGCCTCTCATGATGCCATACACTTCCATGCCATGATAGATACCTGTTCTTACTACAGCTCTTACCGCAGCGTTCATACCGGGAGAGTCGCCTCCTGAAGTAAGAACACCAATTTTAGTTACTTTTTTTTCAGCCATTTGATTTCAGCAGTTCAACGTTTAGCGTTAGATGTGATTGACATACAATTACATACAAATTGTGTATCAATTACACAGAGTCTCAAAAATAAGCATTTGAGGCTAATTGTCCATCCGTATATCTAATTACATTTTAGTAAACTTGTCACATGAAAATCCTGATTACCGGTGCCAATGGATTTACAGGTATGCATCTTTGTCTATCCCTTGTTCATAAAGGGTTTGATGTACATGCTTTAGGTAGAGGAGAAAGCCGATTACCATCATTAGACAGGTTGGTATATCATCCTGTTGAACTAACAAGCGTTCGTTCACTTTTGAAGATATTTGAAAAAGTTTCGCCTGATGTAGTGATCCATACGGCTGCTATGAGCAAACCTGATATTTGTGAAACTCATCGAGCAGATTGTTTAAAAAACAATGTGGAAGTAACACGTTATTTATTAGAAGCCAGTCGCCATTTTCCTGTTCATTTTATTCATTTGTCGACCGATTTTATTTTTGGCGAGCATGGCCCACATCGGGAAGATGATACACCCGCCCCATTAAATTTTTATGGAGAAAGTAAATGGATGGCTGAGCAACTGATTCTTCAGTCAGAGCTTGCAGCTTCTATTGTTCGACCAGTGTTTATTTATGGACCTATGTTGCATCAAGGTAGACCTTCTTTTATTCAATGGGTGCAACAAAAACTATTGACTGGAGAAAAAATAAAAGTAGTAACAGATCAGCAAAGAACACCTACCTATGTGCAAGACCTTTGTGATGCTATTACTACTATCCTTACCTTTAAAAAGACCGGAGTATACCATATAGCAGGAAAAGATATTTTATCGCCTTATGATATGGCAATAACTGTGGCAAAGGTCTTAGATTTGAATGTTGACTTAATTGAACCGGTAACATCGGATACATTTCCGGAACCGGTTAGGAGGGCTAAACAATCTGGTTTGTATATTGATAAAGCTATTCGTGAATTAAATTATATGCCGCATCGTTTTGAAGATGCGGTACAATTAAGTTTTAAAAAAGAGTTGACATGAGTAAAAGGAAAATATTATTGGTGATATTTCTATTGGTATTGTTAATGCATTGCCTCAGTATCCAAGTAGAAATGACGCAAATACGAAATGTCACCAAAATAGTATTGGTTCCACTACTCATGATTCATTTATTGATCAATCGATCACTCCGTGTGCTCGGTTATCTTCCTTTGATCGCTTTATTATTTTCTTGGATAGGAGATATCTTATTACTGGGTGATGAGCCAGCTTTTTTCCTTTCGGGTATGATTGCATTTGTAATGACCCATGTGAGTTATAGTTTTACATTTCTCAAGATCAAACAGGTTACACCTAAAGACCGTCCATATTTTCTGTTTCCTTTTCTAGGGTTATTGCTTTTTAGCTTATTGGTGTTTTTTTACCTCAAAGATGATTTAGGGGTCTATTTGTTGCCAGTAATGCTTTACATGGTCTTTATAAGTCTCATGGCGGCGCTTGCCATTCATACCAGAACCAATTTGAAAATTCAGACATTATCGCTTTACACATTTATTCCTGGAGCACTTTTATTCGTTCTTAGTGATGCTTTACTTGCAGTGAATATGTTCAAAATGCATCACATTGTCATAGAGGTATTGGTGATGCTCACATATGGATTGGCTCAGTTCTTTATTACAAGAGGTTTTCAAAAAACACCTCAGTTCTCAGAATAA
>VFQN01006513.1_pt1 | contig 13260 bp, 14 predicted proteins | sample 3512371 | NCBI WGS metagenome assembly VFQN01 (sample SAMN10412370, study PRJNA504923) | tailings metagenome | isolation source: Replicate 2 from Balatoc abandoned mine | place: Philippines: Itogon, Benguet | collected 2017-08-28
CGGGGCCCCGGGGGCCCGGGGGGGGGCCGGGGGGGGGGGGGGGGGCACCCGGGGGGGGGGGGGGGGGGGGGGGGGGGGGGGGGGGACGGGCGAGGAAGCGGCGGTTGTGGAAAGCCAAGGAGGGAAGGTGGGGTGTAGCCTTGCGGCTTGAGACGTGAACCTGATGCAAATTGCTGCCCCACCCCGCACGGTGCGCTGGACAAGTACCCAGCAGCAGGGCAACTGGCGGCTGGTGAGTAGGGCGGGGCCGCACCTTGGGTATGAGGATGGTCTCTGTGTCTGTGGGTGGGGGAAGGGGTGGGAACAACGGCAAGCAGGCAGACGGCCAGCGGAAGGGGTTAGACTTGGCGCGCGTTGCCGTCCGTGGTGCCGCTAGCCAGTGGGTCGGCGAACGGCGCTAGATGAACCCTAAGTTTGCATGGTGTACGGCACCTTGGCAAATATGTCTAGTAAAGCTCCAACGCCCCTTATCCCGTTGCTACCGCATGGCACAGACCGCAAGCCATGTCCTCAGCCAACGCCCAACTGGCTTGCACCAAATCCATCTCCCGTCCTGTCATCCCAACACCGTAGCCCCATCAGTAACACCCGCCCGTTGATGACCATCAGCTGTGGCCTGGCCCACGCCCTGCCGCCGCCCCACCTCCCATGGCCTGCAGCCCCAGCGCCTCCCCGCGGAACATGCTCTCGTCGCGCCCCAGCGCCGTCTTGACGAAGTAGCGCCCGCCGCCTGCGGGGCAGGGCGGGAGAGACATGTAAGCCATACGCCCATCTTTTAGCGGCATGCCGTCCTTGCTGGCCCAAGGGGAGCGCGCACTGACCATCTGCGCGTCCTGTCACACGTGGGCACATGGCGTGGGCATGTGGGCCCACGTCGTGTGCAGGTTCGCCCAGCATGCAGGGCGCGCGCTGCCCCGCTGGGCCGCACGCTCCCTACTGACCCTGCGTCTCCACCGTGTAGGCGCTGCTCCACTTGCTCCCGCCCAGGAACTTCTCGCTCTTCACCGGCCCCGTGCCCAGGTTGGCCTCGATCCAGGCGTTAGCGGCAGGGTGGCCGGCCCTGTGCGGCGCCAGAGCGGAGGGTGCAACGCGGCATGGGCGCAGCGCCGTGGGTGCACGGCGCGCAGCGGCAGGCCCCGGCCCGGTCGGAGGACCGCAGCCAGCACCGCAACCAGGATGCTACGCTGGCTAGCTGCTACACCAACGCGTCAGCAACGTATATTACAGCGCGACCCACATGACGCGCACGGTGGAGGCGCGCGGGCATGGTGTCGCCCGAACGCTTCCACGCCCCACAGGTCCCTTCCTCAGTAAGCCGCTATTGCTTGTCATTTGTTTTATATAATCTGAATATATGAAGTATTGCCTTGCTGAAGCAGGGCTGCGGTTTGGCCCAAAGCCGAGCGAGCAAGTCCTCAGGCAGCCTAGAAACGACTGAAGCAAGAGACAGACAGCAGAGTAGCCATAGCAGGTTAATTGGACACACGCGTATGTAATCATCGTTCAGCCTAGAGCCAGCCTACGGCCGCATGCAGCCGCGGTCTCCCCTGGTTGCCACCCGCAGGACGTTCCTCCCATGTTCCACACCAATGCCTGGGCCCTGGGGTGTCCCACGCGTCTCTAACCCCCCAAGTCCTGCAAACTTGTCACGGATTGCACCACACCTGTTTTGTATGTTGCCCCCGGGGGGCTGGGTCGGGGCGGTCCTAGGCTTCCTACGCACTACCGTAGTGGCACAAATTTAATTGCCATGCTCGCCGGGAGGCAATTAATATGCGTTTTTGACAAGGGCCCCAGCAATTAATTTTCCGTTTTGACAGGCACGTGTCGACCCACAAAGCAGCGCCCGTATGGCCCCTATGAAGGGTCAAAACACGCAGGAACAGCAGGAACAGAGCTTGTAGGGCCTTGGCAAGCACCCACAACACCGGCAGGGGTCTTAGGCAAGCTTTCTGGGCCTTTCCTAGTGACACCTCGGGAGCCGACAATTAATTGCACTATTTGACAAACCCTCGGACAATTAATTTTTCTTATTGACAAGACCCCTGAGCAATTATTTTTGTCAATTAAATTTGTGCCACTACGGTACGGGACGCAGCACTGGCATGGTCCACTTGTACCCGGACTCCCGGAGCCACTGGACACTGCCGCATAGCATTGACCAAGCCTGCACCCTTTGTAAGACTGGCAGCTGCAACTCCCCAAGCGATTATACATCCAGATGCGCATTGAGCAGCGTCTGACACCAAGGCGCAGTGTTTGGCCCTCGCAGGTATGCGGTGCCCCTGTGCCCTTGCGCTTGGCTCTGTTTTACCACTCAGGCGAGGTGCTTGCCTCCTGCTGAATGCTGCCTGTGATACGCCTTCAGCCTGGTTCAGGCTACTATCTTGTTACGCCTAGAATGCGGATACGCTACAAGTTGTGGCATCATTGGAGCTCTCCCGTCTCCGTGCAGAGAGCAGGGCCAAGGCAGGGGAGCCCCTCAAGCAGGGGAGTCCCCTTTTCCAAAAGTGTGTCCTCCACGAATTGCCTGCGCGCGTCTCCACCACTGCTACGGTGAGTAAGCATACAAAATATGGTCTCCACAGCTGCTGAAGTGCCTCGTGAGCGCCAGGCATCGACAAACTGCACTCGACAATTCTGTCGATACCGGTAAGCACAACTGCCTGGTTTCCATGAGCAGCAGTTCCACCTGTCAGCTTATTGAGTGAGGAGCAGATATCTTTGGGTCGCCATTGCGTGCTCCATAGTGTTGCGAGCGACCAAGAAGCGATATGGTACGCCGAGCGGTGGTCATCGGGGCCGGACCCGCTGGCATTGTCGGGGCGCTGTATCTGGCGCAGATGGACTATGACGTAGTGGTATACGAGAGGCGACCAGAGCCCTCAGTTGCCGAGCGCAAGTCGCAACACTCCTATCCCATGCTCCTCGCCAGCAGGTTGGGTCGGGTAGGGCGGAAACAGAGCAGACACAGCCGCCTGGACTTTTTTATGTTGTATGACACACAGCTGCCTCGGCATGGTGCCAATAGGTTTACAGCAAGGACTTCTGCCCTGCAACCAGCGCTTGAGCTGCCTTGCCCCGGCCACGGGAGCGCTCCTCTGTTGTCCAGTCTGGGCACTTGCGAATGAAGCTGACCGTTATTCCTTGGATATCCTCCTGCTGAACATGCGCGCCCACCTCCGCCCCACGCCGCAGGGCCACCGTGTCGTTTGCCGAGCTGGCCATCTCCCCTGCCTGCTGCTCCACGGCCGCGGGGGGCACCCCCTGCCTGGGCCACTACGCGGCCGGCAGGCTGAGGAGCCGCGGGGACCCGCTCGCGGGGGGGCCCGAGATGCTGACGTGGGTGGTGGACCGCGTGGGGCTGGCGGCGGACCTGCTGGCGGAGGCGCGGCGGGCGTACTCCGGTGGGGCGGGAGGGAGCGGGGCGGCAGCCACGAAACGGTGCCGCAGCACGCTCACCTGCCTCTGAAGCCGTCAGCATACGCCGCGTGTGCGGGTTACTGAAGGGTTATCCATGATCCTTGGGTGGCTGTGTCCCTGTGTTTGGCTGCGCTGCAGGCCGCGTGCGCTTCGTGTTCTGCGCCCCCCTGCTGGAGGTGGACCTGGCGGCGCGGAGGGCGGTGTTCGGAGTGGGGGCGGACAAGGACGGCGCAGGAGAGAAGCAGGTGGGCAGGAGGGGGGGTGGAGCCAGCCTGTGGCACGCGCGCGAGGATAGGTGATGGATGTGCGGAGGCAGTGGAGGATACCCACTCGCTGCCACGTGCCTCGCTTGCAGAAGGGACTCCTCACTAGTCAAAAGGAAGGTCACTACCGGCACCTGTGCCCGACGTCGTTACGGTGCCTACCGTAATGGCTGCAGTGCCGCCCCACCCCCTTCGGACCCCTGTGCCCCTCCGTGCTGCAGGTTGTTGAGAGCGGGTACGACCTGCTGGTGGGGGCGGACGGAGCCAACAGCGCAGTGCGGGCGGCCATGGTGGTGGGTGGCGTGGGGAGGGGGGCGCCGGGGGTGATGGAGCCATGGTCTTCAAACCGGCTGCGACGGCAACAGGCACGTCAAGTCATGTTCGGGGTGGGAAAGGGCTAATTATTGTCAAGTCCTTCTGTACACGAGATTACGGCCCCATATCTCTAGCGGTGCGCACCGTGACCAACACGAAGCACCGCGACTTCTCCAGCGCACGGGCGCCAGTGCTGGAACGCAAGCACCCACACCGTGAATAGCGGTGCTATTGCTGGGATACCCATACACATGCCATGCACGCTTGAAGCCACGGTGGTACGGTGGTGCGGGCTCTCAGGTGCAGCCACCGCGACAACATGGCGGCCACAGGTCGGTCAAGGGCCGCTGGAGCGCTGAGCGCTCGAGGTCCCTGCACCCATACACGTCCCACCCACCCGCCTGCCTCCCCCCTCTCCGTCGCCCCGTGCCCCTCCTGCTTCAGGCCCAGGTGCCCGGCTTCCAGACCCGCACGCTGTACACCTCCGCCGTGCAGTACAAGACCTTCCACGGCCTGCCGGCCCACGGGTCGGACTGGGAGCTGGTGCCGGGCGTGGCGCAGCACAGGCCGCGGCAGCACCTGTACTGGTGGGCCGGGCAAGCGTGGCTGGCAGGTCCCAGTCGACAATGGACGTCGCCCGGGCAAGGCAAAGCAAGGGCTCTCTCCAAATGGAGAGGTGTGGTGTACCGTTTGATGCTGCACCTTTGCTGCGACCATGCTGCGTAGGTACGACAACCGGCAGGGCCCGATGGTGATTCTCTGGTTGACTGAGGCGGGGCAGCTGGACGGCATGGTCAGCAAGGTGGCGGAGTGAGTGCAGGGAGGGGCGCAAGGGGGTAGACCAGGGTTGGAGGGGAAAGAGGAAAACCGACGGGATGCCGAGGTGGCCTTCAACAGAGCTGTGAACTGCAAGACGGGTGACGGCCAAGAGGGCTGAGACTCTTTGTCTTGCTGCCGCCAGCGTCGCGGCCTGCAGGTCTCTCTCCTTGGCAAGTGAGGCGGTGTGTTAGTGCCGGGGATGGCGTGTTACCGGTGTGTTAGTGCCAGGGGAGGCGTGTTAGCGGTGTGTTAGTGCCGGGGGTAGCCAGGAGCTTGCAAACTAAGAAATGCGTTGGATACAGCACGACGCATGTCACAGAGCTGTACGAAGGACGTGTACTGCCTTTGAGTCTGCGACCCTCTTCGCTGCCCGCAGCTGGTCCCCCTCCGCGCTGGCCGCCCGCCTGGAGGCGGTCCACGGCGTCACCCTCCCCGCACCCCTGCGCGCCGCCATCGTGGCCGCCCTGGCCCCCAGCGCGGGGGCGCCCGGCTCGGCGTTGGGGCGGGTGCTGCGCTGCAGCGCGCTGCACGGCCCGGGGGTGGCGCTGGTGGGGGACGCCGGGCACCCGGTGACGGGGCACATGGGGCAGGTGGGGCGAAAGCCGCGGGCGAGGGGAACTGCGATATGCTTTGTGATATCCACCGGTAGATGCCGTCGCCTCTCGCTTACAATTTCATTGTTGGACGATATTGCCTTGCTCACCACCATGACCTTTGCCGCTTTGCGGTTACCCCCCGCCTGCCTCCTCCCTCCCTCTCACCGCGCAGGGCTGCAACATGGCCATCGAGAGCGCCCGCGCGCTGGCCTCCTGCCTGCGGCGCTGCGGGGGCGACCCGGGCGCGGCGCTGCCCGCCTTCAGCGCGCGGCGGCTGCCCGACGTGGCGGCCATGCAGCACCTGGAGATATGCATGGTGCGGGGGGAGCGGGGAAGGGGTACGGAAGCGGGGTCGAGAAACCTCAATTCCATTTCCCGCAACTGTGTACTAAAAGTACCTTACAAATTCAGTGGTGGCCCAACCGCACGGCAGCTTGAAACTGCGTCCCCCAGGGTTGTTTCTTTCTTGAGTCTTCCTTGCGTCATATGTGTGCCACTGCCACCTCCCCACTGCCTCCCCCCTGCCACCGCCGCGACCCCACCCCTGTCGCACAGGCCGCCTTCGTCATGCCTCCCGTCCTCAAGCAGATGAAGGCCGCCTCCGCCCCCGCAGCGGCAGCAGCGGCAGCAGCAGGGGCAGCGGCGCTGGCAGGAGGACCACCAGCTGGTGCTGCAGCCCTATGTAGCCAGGCCCCCTCCCCCTCCCCCGCCCCTCCTTCCTCCTTCTCGCTCCCCATGCGCGCCTACGCCAGCACCCTGGTCATGTCCACCCTGCTGTGGGGGCTGCTGCTGCACAAGCTGATGCCGCGCCGCTACCCGCTGCCCATGTACCTGTTCGCGGTGCTGCGGGACGCGCGCACGCCGTACAGCGCCGTGCTGCGGAGCTGCAGGGCCATGGCGGCGGGCAGCCTGGCGGTGGGGGCGGCGGCGGCGGCGGGCGCGGGGATGCTGCTGATGCGGGGCTGGTCGGGGTGGTGAGGGGAGGGGGCAGGCAAGGGTCTGGGGAAGAAAGCGGTCTTCGAGGCTATTGGCGGGTGCCCCGGATGGTGAAAGCCCTGGGAGGGGGAAAGGGGATGGGTATAGGCCAGATGTCGCGCAGCGGCGTTAGGGGCTACACCGCGAAGCCTTCGCTGTCGGGTTGACGTTGGTTGGAGCAGGTTTGATGTCCCTGGCAGTTACCAGATGCTCTGTAGCGATGTTGCCTAGGCGCACGACGGGTGACGGGTGGCTGGTTGTTGGGCACCACGTCATTTACCAACATGGCTACCAGGTGCTTGGGGTTAAGGGTAGGCTCTGTGACTCAGGCCTCTGCACGGTACCGTACCGCATCTGCCTTTCACCGATGGCGAAATGTTCTTCGACAACCACACGCACGATATTACCCAGCTGCCTGTGCTCATTGGGTTTTCTGTCACGTATGCACGGATGGCCGCACTGCAGGGTGTCTGCCGTCGTACCGGTAGTCGGGCATCGCGCAGGCCATGCCCTGCACTTCATACCCTCCATAAAAGTGCTGCAGACCTTGTCCTTGAGAGATTAGGTCCGTATAGTTGCATTTGTGATTAAGTAATCTTCTGCTCAGAGCCTCTCTCAGGGGCTCTGCTTCTGCTCTGGCAGGGCTTGTCGACTCGCTTTACAGGTGCGGTGCATGCGCAGTAATGCGAACCTTGTAAGTAATTACCATAATGGAAAAGCTCTTTGCACCACTTGTAGGGTCACAAAAAAAGGCGGGATGCTGTCGCGACTTGGCACCGACCTCATCGTCCCCGTCTTGGAAAAGATGGACCCCAACGAATGTGCTCTGCACGGGCGTTTTGTTAACAAGGATGCATGGAGGTCCCTGCGCCAGCGCACTGCGCACCTGGGGCTGCCGCTGCCTCCAACCGCGGGCGACGCATCGTGGCAGCCGCAACTGCAGGAGGCTGTCAGGCACCTTCCCTTCCGTAGACGACTCCGTCTGCTAACGGTCGCAGCGTCCAGCGGCAGCGAGGCGAACCTTGAGCTCGTCTGGGACCTTATTCGGCCAACGCTGTTCCCGGAGCTGCTGTATGCGACCCGGATACACGAGGAGTCGCCCTTCTACGCTTCGTGCCACGACGTCGTCAAAGGCGAGGACGCCGGGACTGCTGCAGTCACTGCGGGCCACCTGCACCTGCTGCTCTGGCTGGTGCGGCATGGGTGCCCTGTTGACCCGGTCAGCACGCTGGCGGCTGCGGCACAGCACTGGGACCTGGCCGGGCTGCAGTGTGTGTGGGACCTGCTAGGCAGTGTTTCAGAGCCACCACCGGAGGCGTTGCTTCCCAAGATCATGACCGCCGCTGGCCGGACAGGGTTCAATGCTGAAGCAAAGCTGTCCTGGCTACTGGCGACGGTGGGGCAGGGGCTGCGGCGCCTGCGTAGGGACCAGCTGCTGGCAGCGGCAGGTGAGGGCGCCGCCGCGTCCGGCAGCCTCCCTGTGCTGGGGTGGCTGCGGGAGCAGGGGCTGGGCCGCGCGACCCTGGCCATGCTGACGGCGGCGCTGCAGCAGGGGCACGTGGCGGTGGCGGACTGGCTGGTGGACGTGGCGGGCTGCCCGCTGCCGCAGCAGGAGCAGCACCAGGAGGGAGAGGAGCAGCTGCGGGATGTGTGGCAGGCGGCGGGCCGGAGCGGCAGCGTGGAGGCCATGCGCTGGCTGATAGGCCGGGGTGTGCCGGTCAGGTGGGCGGCCTTCCCAGCGGCTGCAGGGTCGGGGAGTCTGGAGGCGGTGCGCTTCGTGAGCCAGTACTGCGGCATGGGGGACAGGGTGTTCGCAGCGGCGGCGGGCTCGCGCAGCATCCCAACAGCTGCGTGGCTTCTGCAAGCGGGCTGCCGCGCGGCCAGCGAGGACGGAGAGGTTGGCTATGCGTACGAAAGGGCAGCGGAGGCGGGCGATGCGGCCATGGTGCTGTGGCTGGCGCGGGAGGCGGGCTGCCCATGGGACGACGGCACAATAAGGAAGATCATCAGCGGGTGGCCCCAGGGCGCCAGGCACAGCGTGGAGCTCGAGCAAACGGTCCGTGCGCTGGTGGAGGCGGGCTGGCCACCGGGCCATGGCTCGCCTGACCCAGACGCAAGCGAGCGTACGGACAGCATAGGCGCCGCTGCGTTTCGCGGCGATCTGCCGCTGGTGCGCTACCTGCGCGAGGAGCTGGGCGTGAGGTTGGGGGCGTACGCGCTGGAAAGGGCGGCGGCCGGCGGCTGTGAGGCGGTGGTGGAGTGGCTGGTGGGGGCGGGCTGCGAGCCGGCCCCTTACACATACGCGTTGGCCACATGTAAGAGCGACCTGTCCACGCTCAACTGCCTGCGCCGGCTGGGGGTGCCCATTTATGCCCGCCTTTGTTGGGAGGTGATGGAGACTGACGGGGGCTCTCTCCCGGTGGCGCGGTGGCTGGCGGAGCAGGGCGAGCCGGTGGATGAACGAGTTGTCCTCACGTACTTAGAGTGGGATCGGCGCAACGGCATTTGTGCCGAGTCGGTTGCGTGGTTTGACGCTCGCATTGGGCAGGACTAGTGGCCGAGCAGATTCCGTACTAGTCTAGTGTGCTATGCGCCCTGTGACCACTGCAATGCGGCGTACAGCTAGGCGTCACCAAAATCCTTTACCCTAGTTGCACTGCAGGGATAACGGTATCTTATTTACGGCTTTTATCAGGCTTTTATTACGGCTGCGCTTTGCAACGTTGTCGTCTTTTGATGGGGTAGCACATTGGATGCTTAAAATGCTGACTGCTGCCTCACACAAGCCTGACAGGTAGCAATGTGGTTACACACCGACCAGCATGTACTGCACCAGTTACTGGCCGCATGCGGGGGCGAGTGGGCAAGGGCGGGTGTGGCGCATGGCTGGGTTGGGGCAACTCCCTCCACTGGACAGGGTAACGCTTTAAGCAGCGCGCACAGGGCATGCTCATTACCGGTATGACCCGTACACGAAGGTGGCTACGGTAGGGACGTTACGTTAGGGTGCCTGTCAGGGATCTCTCTTGTACCTTGCGTTTTGCTGTCAGCTGGAGCACCACACTAGCACGCGTGGCTTAGCTGTGTGGATGCGGTTTGAGGCGAAATTAACAGGGCATGCGTGCGTGTTGGCACGTGTCTGGGCAAGCCCATGGGTCCGGCACCGTGTTGGTGTATGCGCAGGGGAGATGCCCTTGTCGGCACAGCTGGCACGCGCTTTGTTATCACGTTTTGCTGGGCTAACCCACGTCAACGATAGTGTATGTTACTGGGTTATTTTGTTGGAGCCCAGCAGGGTTCGTAGAAGTGAGGTGTCGAGTTGTGGCCCCTTGTCTGACTGGCCGCCGGTGACTCAGCGGACTGCTCTTTTGGGGAATGCTTGCCCTAGCGTACTGAGTTACGGTACGCAGCGCTTGTGGCTAGCGCCCTCATTATGGTATGATGCTTGTATTCCGCTTGTCAATTAGGCATTTGGGCTTGGTTTATGCCCTTCGACATTACTTGGACCGGGAATTCGGGATTTAAGTCAATCCCTCCGTACGCAGAGGCGGCTCTCATGTGCCCAGAGCAGCGCCTAAGCGTTGCTTTTCGTCTGTTCACTTGCTCGCGTCTGAAACTTTTTAACCGGAGAACAAATTTTCGCGTCTGAACAAGTCTACAGCCCGCCGAACCCCTGTCCCGGCGTTAGGGGACCAACCAGCATTGGCGCTTCGCCTGCAGCATGGGGTAGCCAGCGTGCCCTGGAAAGACTGTAGGTGAGCAATCGAGTGCTGAGCCTTTAGGGGCAGGCTCGCGACAGCCAGTTCACTGTCTTCAGAGGTGCATGTGGCACGGTCAGGAGCGCAACTTCTGGACCCGCCTGGCTAAAGCTGCTCAGTGGGAATTGGCCATTCCCACTTGGCCGTATTGTGGAGTTATATGGGGCATAACGGTTACTGGCGGCGCGCCAGAAGGGACGCGGAATTGCGCTACAGGCTCAGGCCGTCACTGGCCCTCATGCTCCGTCCAACCTGCCAACGGCACAACGGCAAGTTGATCAACTTCCATCTGCCATCATCCGTACCCTCCAACAGACAAAGAGCCAGTGGCGTGTCTTTACCCAACGTGTGCTTAGCCAGTAACTGGGCGTGACATGTCATGCACTTTATTTACGTTTCTACCCGGCAGTCAGGACCCCACGTAAGGGACCCCTAGAACTCCTACAGGTCCCCCGAAAGGCCGCAAGGCACATGGAACAATAGGAGTTCAATGTGGTCTGGGATCCCGTAGTCAAGAACGTATGGCCATTCCCCTCATCCCCTGCACTTCCCTGCACCAGCTTAGCGCCCCGCCCACGCCTTGCACTGTCAGTGAACGGCGTACGGGCGCCTCGCCTCGGGCGGTCATCGTGGGTGATCACTGCGCAAAACCCAACCAACGATGTTATCAATGCACCCAGCAGGCGGACAGCCGTGTCTTATTTGCTTCCTCAGCATGCAACGTTACCAACACCGTGCACCTTGGTCATGCATACGCCGGATCTGGGCTTCTGGTGAACGTGCACTGCCTGGTACCACCGTGCACCGTCACAGTCACAGACCCCGTGTATTACCGGTATGTTTCTTGCTGCATTGGCTTGCGGCGGCCCCACAATGGTCAGGTTGTAAGGATAATACCACATAGTATCGATATCTTCAACCATATTCGCTGTACGGTGCAGCTCGGCCACAGCCTGTCTTGGAGCGTTAGTGAAGCGTTGAAGGGACGCTGACCCATTGTCTAAGCAGGGTCTTGCCCCCCAAGACCATTAGTCAGTCGACAACTCGTAATCCCCGACTACAGGTCGGCGTAGACAAAAATAGGGCGCCACCCGAATCGGCTGGGTGCCGTACAGTGCAATGGTGTGGTCAGCCTAAGGCGCCCCGGGCCTTACCACCAAAAGCACAGCAGCGTAAGCAAAGGCGAACAGGAATTCGGTATTCTATAAATCTTATTATATTCTTTATATATCGGCGCTACAACAGCCTGGCACGCCTGTTGCCTACCACATACGGTACGTAATTGCCTATCATGTTTCATCAAGGCAATTCGTGCTACAACGTGCTAGAACGTGTTATCAAAGGGCCAGGGAGCAGGGACAATGACCGCGCCAGCGTACGTGCACCACGTGCAGCAGCACCCCAAACGCTTCTTCCGACACCACCACAAGGGACAAGGCATAAAGCGCGCGGTAGGGCAACCTTGGTGGCACAGTGGTTGATCTGGACCAGGTGAGAACGGTGTGCTGCTCTAGGCCGTAAGCCTGCTTCAAGAAGGCGTGACACTGCAGCCAACACGCCACTCGCCCTTTGCTTGCCCACCACGCGCTCCGTTGCTCCCAACTCATACATAGTGTCCTGTTCAGCCGACTGCCAGACACGGGTAGACCCGGGACCAGGCAGGAGCTGCCAAGGAGCTGACACCGGGCTCACTCGCCTCCGGCGACCCTTAGCCACGCATTGCCCGACCAGCACCGTTATGCGCACTTGCACCTCGCCAAATACTCCTACATCCCCTCCGCCGCCGCCCCTACGAAGCCCAGCGCCTCCAGCCCCTCCAGCACCCCCGCCGCCGCCGGCCTGGACGCCAGGTGCAGCCGCAGGCCAGGCGACACGCCACGCAGCAGCAAGGAGTGCGCCGTGCCGCAGTCGCCCTCCAGCGCCGCCCCTGAGCCCCCGCGCCGCCCCGGCGCCTCCTGGCCTTTTGCCGCAGGCGCCCGAGCGCCTGGCCCCGCACCTGGCGGCTCCTGCTGCTGGTGCTGCTGCTGGCGCCTGCCGCCCGCCGCCCCCCTGCCCGCCCCCAGCACGGCCATCACCTGGGCCGCCACCTCCTCCCCCAGCTCGGTGGCCACCACGGCGCCGTTCACCTCGCAGCCGGGAACGGGGCCGGCCCCGCTGTCGCCACCGCCACCGCCACCGGGCTGGCCGCCACCGGCACTGTGTCCGACAGCTGGGCCGCCACCGTCGAGGGGAGAGTGTGTGGCGGGGCCGTCAGCGTGGTGCGCCCCATGGCTGTGGCACGAGGTGGTGTCGCTGCGCTGCAGCTGCTGGGCGAAGCGGCGCACGGTGGCGTGGCAGTTGGCCACCGCGACGGAGTGGTGGGTGGCACCCTGGGGAGGGCAAGGTGGACGGTTCAGTGGTCATGGCAAGGGGGAGCGGGTGAGGCCATTTGCAGGGTCGGCGGACGATGCGGCCAGCTTCTGTTTGTGCCATTATGTATTTATTGCACTATCTTTGGCTTATGCTATTCACCAACCCCGGACAATGCGTACGTATGCGTGCACACACATGAGCTGAGCACTGGCCGTGTCGCATACCGGTACATTAAGGTGCAGGTTGCAGTACATCGGCATCAGTACATCAACAACGACCCTTCTCGCACCACGCCGCCCCACCCTCATCATGTCCAGGTCGTTGGGCGCGTCCCCCGCCGCCACCACCCACTGCGGGGCGGCGCTCAGCACGTGCGCCGCCACCCAATGAGCAGCTGCGTCCTTGCCGGCGCGTGCGGGCAGGATGTCCAGGTAGGCCCAGCCGGAGGGGTCTGGAGGGCGGCCGAGGGGGAGGCACAAATTACGCAGCGGGTGAGGGTGGACGGCATGAGGACTGCAGTACAGAAAGGAACCCTTGACCTTTGCAAGTGCCTAACAGAACAGTCGTGTCCATGTTCTACACGGTCCATGCCTGTGGGGGAAGCAGCTTCCGCATGCCCCGACACCCTACGCCACCGTGCGGTGGAACACGGTACTCAGCATGGCCAACACAGGTTTTTCCAGCCCCGCTGCCCCCGCTGCCCGCGCCCCCCCCCCCCCCCCCCCCCCCCCCCCCCCCCCCCCCCCCCCCCCGCCGCCC
>VFQN01006514.1_pt1 | contig 13258 bp, 9 predicted proteins | sample 3512371 | NCBI WGS metagenome assembly VFQN01 (sample SAMN10412370, study PRJNA504923) | tailings metagenome | isolation source: Replicate 2 from Balatoc abandoned mine | place: Philippines: Itogon, Benguet | collected 2017-08-28
TTTTCTTTTTATCTTTTTCATTTCCATCCAATGAATCTTGATTATTATTATTATTGTTGTTATTATGATCTTCCATTGGAGAAATTTCTAATTTCACAATTGATCCAAAACATTCAAAATGAGCACGAATATCTTCTTCTTTAATGTATGTAGGAATTCCAGTACAACGAATAGTACAACGTTCATTCTCTGGTAATTGTGTTTTATTATTGTTGTTATTATTATTGTTGTTATTATTATTTCTTCTTCGATTATTATTGTTGTTTTCGTTGTTAAAACCACGGTTGTTACTAATGTTGTTATTACCGCCAGTGTTGTTGTTACTATTATTATTGCCATATCCTTGGCCATACATCATATAGTTTGCATCATAATTCCACATTGGAGGATAAACTGGAGGGGAAATAGGGGTGTTTTGAGCATATAATTCATCCTCGTAAGAAGCTTTATTCTCACTTTTGGAGGAAGTTTCCTAAAAGAAAAGATCAAAATGAAACAGGAAATGTTCAAATTATTCCTTACTGTCGATTCCGTCTCAACCTTCTGAGGAGTCAATGTTGTCGTGTCCGCATTCTCTAGTTTAACTTCTTCCATCTCTTCCGCATTACTCGGCGCAGCAGGATTTTCTGTTGGAGTTGGAGTTGTAACCGGTTGAGAGTGAAACTGATTTGGATTATACATCGGTTGATTATTGGAAGCATCAGGTGGCGGGCCAAAAGGGTTATATGGAGGGTAAGCAGGGGGAGGGTAGGGCATGCCGTAATGATTGAAAGGAGGAGGGTAATAAGGTGCGCCACCAGGAGGAGGGGCAGCTGGATTCCAAGGATACGGATTTGGATAAGGAGCATTCATTTGGGGTGGCATGAAGCCTCCTTGCATCCAAAGCAGGGGCTGTTCTACAGAATGTGGGTAATGTTGCTCGGTCTTGTTGCTCTGATCGTTCTTGCGAAAGGTTTGATATCCACCTCGATTATTGTTATTACTATTATTTCGGTAATTTCCACTTCGATCCTTCCATCTATCCCCACTTCCTTTGTTTCGATCTCGAAAGTTATCTCCCCCTCGATCTCTCTCTTTGTCACGCCCGCTGTGACGATCTCTCGACCGAGAGCGATCCCTTTCTTCTCTATCTCTATCTCTGTAATCTCTTTCTCGATCCGCAGCGTCATCGGAATAACGCCTTCTTAATCTCCCTCGACTTCTCGAGTCATCAGATCCGCTCCTCTCTCTTCGCCCATCCATGCTATTCCTTCGCTCCTGTTGATCGTCACCAGTCTCTTCTGATTCCATTTGAAAACCCTTATAGGAACCATCTATATATAAAATTGTAAGTATAAAAATACAGAAAAGACAGGTTACAATACCTTTCAACGCAGAGAACAAAGAGTCGACGAATTGTGTGGTGTTATCCTTTAAGAAAGTTCGAAGTTCATCTTGAACAAATTCTCTATTATCACCACGCTCTTCTTTTAACAATGATAAAACATATCTTGAGAGTGTCTCTGCATTACTTTCATGATCTAATTGATGGATTAACCATCTTTCCAATCGAATTTCTTCATCACGACTCAGCTTCATGTCACTCTATCTTATTCCTTGAATCAAATATATTTAAAATGTGTAAGTCAAGCCTTCCTATCGCTTCTTTGTCTGTAAATAGCTAATAGCTTCAAGATGAATGCTTCACAAACTTCTTTCCACTCGCTGAAAGCATTCTACCGATACCGTATTCCAGCGACCCCGGCATATTGAGAACTGCAGAGCGGCAACTCGGTTTTGCCAAAACGCCGCTTCTCTGTTCATTGTTCATTCACACATCTTACTCAGTGATTGTATGGGGAGATTGCCAAAGAAAACGCCGATTAGCGAGGAGCAAGCTCTATCTAGGGTCATGTCGACTCGGAGTGCAGGTGAGGCCATAGTTATATCACTTGAATCAGCGTAATGGTGATGAAATAAGCGAAAAAGCAAGCCATGGATCTACTCAAAGGCTGTCTTGATTCTCATCTTATTTTGAATGAAAAGCACTCTAATATTGCAGTGGAAGTTGCTAAAGCTATTGGGTACGAGGAAAATCAAGGCAATCAGCTCTTTTCCTCTCCAAACACTCCCTCTTCAAAAACTCCCAACAACCACAAGAGAAGTTTTGAGCATTTCCAATCGTCCTCTCAAGACCCATTAAATAATGACGAGCATAATGAAGTCTGTGAAGTCTGTGATAAAGGCGGTGATCTGCTATGCTGCGAAACTTGCTCACTGGTCTTTCATTTGAAGTGCTTACGGCCGAAAATTAGTGATGTACCAGAGGGAAAGTGGAGCTGTCCCTACTGCGTTGTGGATGTACGTAACAGCTTTTACGTTTCTGTTAACTATTTGTTGAACCTCCTTGCTTAGGGCACGGTTGCTGGTGATAAGGACGTTGCAAGGAAGGCACTGCGAAGTATGACTCATCTAGCAAACGGTGAACTTAGTGAGGATGAGGAGAGAAACAATGCAGATGATTTAAATTCTGCTGCCTATAGAATATCAAAAATCGGTGAAATTAGTGTTCTCCAATCTGGGAAGAAATTCCTTGTGCGAAAGAAAGGAAGGAAACTTTCCATTGAGTTAGGAAGGTACAGTTTGTTGAAACGTTTACCATCCCGCTTGACTTTGCTATTTCCCCAGGTATTCAACATTAACAGAAGCTTTATCTAGTATTCCATCAATTCAGGAAGTCAAATCCTCACGGGGAGGAGGAGGCAGAAAGAAGCATAAAGGAATGTCAGAGATTTGGTGCACCAAGTGCAATGATGATCCTTCCATTGAATTATGCGCTTTTTGTGGTTGTAAAGTTTGCTTTGGAAAGAATCACCCAAATTTATTAATCCTTTGCGACAACTGTAATCGAGAAACACATGCCTATTGCTTGCATCCCCCTTTGAATGTAGTCCCTGATGATGACCCATGGTACTGTGAAAGCTGTGCAGAGAAGATACCCAAGAAAACAATCGAATCTCCATCACCAATGAACGACATTTCAGCTCCTGGGGATGAACATGACTTTGGTAAGAATAGCTTTATTTGGTAGTTTTGTGTTGTGACCTTGCCTTACTTTTATCCTTCCAGATCTTTTACCGTTAGATACTGACAGCCTTTCAATCGGACATGCTTTAGATGACGGAGGACGGTAATGAACATGAAGATTGTGATTTACATTACTTATTCTTTCTTGTGGATTTTAGATATGATAAACATAGCTTGTCGCCCACATTCCATAAAAGCCGGCGGTCAACTGGCTCCGGTCGAAAATCTGCAAAGGACCCTCTATTGTCTGCCTCTCTTTCGCCTGATCCAAGTCAAATGAATTCTCTTTCCAATGATTTTAGTCTGATTCATTCGAGCAAATATCATGATCACCAAGTCCTGTCGGACGAGTCCTTTGTTTTTCATCCTTCCCCTTTACTGCACGATATTGATGTCCATGACGACCTTGATGATCACGATGATGCTGAAAGTAACGACGAGGAGCCTCCAAATGTATTCCTTTGTTCACTAGACTCAGCGATGACTATCATCAACCAATTACATGAATTTAAGCTCACGCCAAACGATTTGGATGCTTTGGAAGAGTTAAGAACTTGGGGATCTTCGCAAGATTTACATCAAGCTATCATCGCTTTATCGCGGCAAAGAGATCTTCTTTTAAATAGGCAAATATATATTCCCTTCTTCTTTACTTGCTTTAACAGACTTTTTGCAGGCTTGCGATGATTTCTCCTGAGGTGGCCATTGAATTTAAAAAGAAATGTGGAATCATTGAATCAACACTTCCTACTTCTTCAAACCCAAATCAGTCGCAATATCATCCTTCATCCAATCAATCATCTGTGCAAATGCAACATTCTAACTCATCTTATTCATATCATGTACCTCAGTCTTCATCCTATTCCCATCAGCAGCAACACCAGCAACAGTATGGGGTACAACAGCAAGGATATTACCATCCATCCACAAGCTCACAATCCCTCATTGCATCTCAATATCAACAAGCATCGACTGTTCCTCCACCGTACTACACTCAACTACATTCGCAGCAATCGCACGGACAGCCACTGCTTCAGCAACAACCACCACCGCAGCAGTTACAGCATGGGATTCAACAACAACATCAGAATTATTCCACCAGCTCTCATCCAAACTATTCTTCATCAACTCAACATCACCAACAAATGGTAAGTGGCAATCAGTATTCGCTTTCTTCAAAGCCACTTTATTCAAACACCGGTTAGCTTCTCTCCATGCGAACTTTCTTTTTGTTTAAGCTTCATCTACTTATAGGGGTGTTCTCACAGACTCAAAATTATATGTCTAGAGACTATCAAATTTCTGGTTCAAATCCCAGTAACTACTCGAACAGTTTAAGTAACAACGTCCAGAGCGAAATACTATTGCAGCGCAAGTTTAATAACAGCGCGACAGCAGAGGTCATATCATCTATACATCCAAATGATCAAGAGTTCATCTCAGGTCTTTTTTCTCCTTTGCAGAATACTGCGCCTGTATCATCTTCTGTAACAGCTGATAGCAGCAAAGTAACAGTGACGTCAAACAATCTTTCGAAGGAACAGATACCTATTGGTGGTCAAGGCGTTTCAACTCCACAATACAGCACGCAAACTATTCAAGAATCCAAGCAATAAGCGAAAGGCAAAAATAACGTAATTGTTAATAATAACTTCTCATACACTGCATCTCCTTCCCTTCTCATTCTACCGACAACTATTCGGTAACACGAAGTCATTGTTATGCGTTATGCGATTTCTACCAATTCAGCAGAGAAGAGTTGTTCTGTTGATATTGCTTCTTCCTTTTTCTTCGATTTTGAGCTTCTATAACAGTATTTTAAAGGGTATAAGAAGTGAAAGGAGTTCTTTGGGTCTAGACTTGCGTAAACCTCATCATCAAATCGAAGTTACAAGATCCAAACTGAAAGAAATGACTGATACTGCTCAAGTTATTTCTGCCAAAACATTAGTTTGGAAAACATCTGCCTCATCAAATGTTCAATATTTTCTTCTGGTTTTGAACTTACAAGACTATGTGAATCCTAACCAAGTTGAAAATTATGTGAAAGAGCGAATACGATTAGCTTCAAAAGAAAAAGCTGAAATCCTGACGAAGCAAAAGATCGGCTCGATTCTTCCATTTTTACCAAGTTCTATGGAGAAGCTACCTGACTTCAGGGTCTTGATTGATGAGAAATTAGTTGAGCATCCAGACTGCATGATACGATTTATTCATACGACCCAAAAATCGACAAAATCTGGTGCTTCCTCGAGTTTGGCTGATGATACAGGAGGGAAGATGATCATTGAGATTTCTTCCCTTGAGTTAATGCGATTAACGGATGGAGAGATTGTTAGCTTATCTTCCAATTACCCAATTCGAAGCGACTTTCCTGAACGGCAACCTATCGAGCGGTCGATGAAGCTCACACACAAAAATGATAGCGATGATTCTATTATTTACTTTTCGCCTTCACAGCTTAGAAAGATCGCTATGACAAGTGATTACGCGAAGATGGTGCAAGTCTTATCCGCTTTACGGCACCGGCAGTTTCACTCTTCCTATAATTTTCCCGATTATTTCACAATGAGTGATCATGTTAATGTTGCTAGTCGATCTGGTGGGAAAACTGCAATTCAGTTAGCTTGCTGGAAGGGTTCGTTGCCTATAATTCAGTTGTTATTACAGTTTGGTGCGAATTTAAATCAATACAGTACCAATGAACATAATTACGGTAAAACTGCAATTTTCTATGCAATAACGCAGTGTAGGGATGATGTTGTTCTGTATCTATTGAAAGATCATTCTCCAAATCTCTTAATTGTGAACAATAAAGGACAAACTCCTCTCAGTCTAGCGATCACCCATTTATCAGAAGAAACAATAAGAATTGTCGAAGAAAAGGAGAAACTTCTAGAAGAGTCCAAGCGATATGAATGGATGAACTTTTACGATAGCGAACATCGCGGAAGAGGTGTTTTTGGTGACTTGGACCCTCGCTTTATCAGCAGATCTCATTATCGTGAAATAGTTGACACATTACTGACAATTCGTTCGAAAAGGGATGAAAAGGATCTTTTACAACCAAACGAAGCGGAAGATGGAGATAGACTATCCTCACTCGCGATCTCCCGAATTTTGATGTCAACAGAAGATGACACTCGATCTTTCTTTCTTGAGACCGACGAACTGGAAGCTCGCTGTGAAGAAACGAAATATGCAAGAATAGTCCCTATATTCCCTACCACTTTAGAAACTCGTCGTAATATTCGTAGTGTCTATATGATTCAACAACTACAAGGGCAGTTAGAAAGCAACACTTCTCAGCTCATTGCTGATCAACAGAGCACTTCAAGCGCACCTGGTCGATCCAAAAGCCAGAAATTTTTGAGACATAAGGCATTGGAAGAAGAGAAACTTATTTTGCAGGAGTTTTCGGGTGATGTTTTACCATCAGCTCATCATGACTCTAACATTATTGACATTCATCACAAAGGCCACACGACTCTTAAAGGTATCATCACTGCTAAAAGACAGCTGAGTAATAAGCTTGTGTTCTTGAATATTTCACCTAATCAATCTCTTTTAAACTCCTCGACTCCTCACTTTACTGCATCGCAACTGCGGTACAGCTGGCGAACGGCTGATGCTGGTTTAGCAGAAACAAAAAATTATTATGCAATCCAACTCATCGTGGGAAAAACATTTAGATCAAATTTAGAAGACCTATATCAACAAAAAGAAACAACCTCTTCAACTATCAATGCTGGAAACGGGACGGTTATGATGGAAAAAGTTTGTAAAATTATGAAAGTTGGGCATGTTATTGAAATAGACGGAGAAATCAAATCTGTTCAAGAAAGAACGAATCCGATTTTACCCTCAACTGGGCTTTATTCGTCCAAGACTCTTGGGGGAGAAGTTGAAGAGAAAGAGGAAAAATATTTTGAAGTTGAGATGATCGTTCACCGTTTAAGCTTTATAGGAGCTGAAATTGTTCCCACACTCCCCGATTTAATTGATAAAGTGCCTGATTTAGGCAATAGTTCACCAACGGCGAACATTTCTCTTATTACTTCGAAGAATGAAGCGAAACATAAGAAGATGAAGAGCGAGAAGATTGAGAGTGGATCACCTCTGGTGAAAACTCAGACTGTGGAGACGGAATACGTGAACCTGAAGGATCTTACTTTTTTCGTAGATCACTTAGCTAATCCCAGTCTAGAAAAGTATATAAACACTAAAGATCCTGTCTATGTGCTTGATTGGAATCATTCGAACGACATTCAACATTTTATTTCCGTCATGAGAACGACTTTTGACTATTTACAACATTCACCGAGTTCTGTTGATAGCTCAATGTCTCTCAGTATTGATCCGCGGCAACTTATTGGAATAGATTGCGAATGGAAGCCCGAGCATTACGATTCGCTCAATTCTAAGAATGCTGATACCGAAAACAGTTTGAAAGGAAAAAGCGGCATTCAGCAATTAGAGCAAAATCTTGATAAAACTTCTACAATAAACAAGAAAGAAAATAGAAATGCATTTTTAAGGATAAATCCTGTGGAGATAATGCAAATTTCCACAATTTATGGAGTATTTTTGTTCGACATGCGTCGCCTGTTTCTTGCCACAGATGAATATCACACGAACCACGACGAAGAAGTCAAAGAGGATTTGAGGAAAGTATTACTATCGCTCTTCGAGCATCAAAGATTATATAAAATTGGATTTGAGCTTCATCAAGATTTAGAGCGATTATTCTCCTCATACCATTCGCTCTTTTTCCCTTCAGAATCGTCGAATGAGCGCAGCCTTAATTTTCATATCCAATCCATAATAGATATTAACTCTTTGACGAAAGTTATGGTTTCATCCTTGCGAGGTTTTCATAAGCAGCATCGTTGGAGCGGATTAAGCAAATCGGATTACACTAGTTTGAGCAAGTTAACCAAACTTCTCTTTAACTTTGAAAAGACCCTGAATAAAGAACAACAGTGCTCAGCATGGCATGAAAGACCGTTGTCAGAGGCTCAGATCGAGTATGCAGCTTTAGATGCTGCCATTTTAATTGAGCTATTTCAACGACTAACTGCGGAGATACTTCAGGTGCATTCACATCACACAGTTTACGGGTTTCTTAAGGTTAGTAGCTGCGAATTTCCTTTTACTTCTCTCATTACCATCTGTTAGAAACAAAATCTCATTATAAACTTAAAGTTTCAGCTGTTTACCGATCCAGCCATATTAGAATCGTATTATGATTATTTCGGCCTCATAGATGAAAGTTTCACGAAGAGTAGACCACGTCATCATATTCTGTTCGAAGAATCTCATGGGATGAGGAAACGAATACTTTTAATTCATGAAAAATGTAGCTCAAATCAGCATCATACTGAAACTAATGCTCTCTCCGTAAGAGTTGTCTTCACCTTTTCCCACTTTTTCAACAATCCTTTTTTTCATAGAATCATCCTTGGCTCCTTTATAAAAAGAACCGACCGAGAACAAGATCCCGTTCTTTTGAAAGCAAAGATGGTAGCGAACACGAAACAACAAAAAAGTGTAATAAGGAATCCATCACAGTCTTACCTATCGAGGATTCACCAGAGGGAGAGGAGTTTAGAAAAGCTTTTATTGGGAAAATGACTGGCAAGAGCAAAGATTATTGTCTGAAGTTATTTGAGCAGTGGTATTATTCGCATCAAACTTCTGTCGGGTTAATATCGAAGCAAAGTGGCTTTTATGTGGTAAATCAGCGTCATATAGTAATCTTTATCAACCTGCTATCACCATCAGCTAAATTTCAAGCAACATCATACGATAATATCTTCCTTGATAAAGGGAAATATTTCAACTTTTACGTCCTGCGCAAACAACTTGAACAGTTTTCGCCTGTTAATTCCGATGGAGGGATGCTGAATCAAAATGATTTCCAAGAATTAGTAAAGGGAAGTCCAAAACGCGAGTTTCATTTATTTCTGAGACCTGAAGGAATGAGGGCTTTCTTTTACTCAGGGAAATGCAGACTCATTCCTCCTTCAGATCTTTTGGACTCTCTTATGCAGATGAAAGAAGAAGAAGAAGGAAGAAAAACAATTGATGGTAACTCTAGACTGTCTAAGGGTGTAACCTCCACAATCTCAGAATCTCTTTTCAAGGAGTTCTTTCTTGAATTAACTGATCATGATGATTATTTAGCGCAGAATTTTGAGTTCGAAACCATGATAGAGCATCATTCACATCTACAGCGAGTGCGTTTTGAGAGGAAATAAAATATCAAAATTCAATCAAAATTATTATGGAGAGATTTACTTTTCTTTTCTTTTGAATGGAGTCCGATTGTTAATTACAGAGTTATTATAGGAATAGATATGTATTGCAAAAAATTAAAAAACTTCTTAAGCATCGTCATCGAGGGAACCAATTCGATGATCCTCTTTCATCGAAGAAGGACCTGTCATTCCCCATGTCACATAATCAGCTCTTTCCGCAGCTTTATATTCTTCAATTAAATCTGTTACTACTTCCCTAATAAAATAGTGGAAATCAAAGATGAGATATATAATAGAAGAAAAATAGTTTTCGCTTACCTCGCGCTATCAAACTCTTCTAATCCATTCTCAAAGATTGGCTCTCTTCGATACTGTTCTAAGAAAGCATTGCGTTTCCTTAGTTTGTCATATTGATTTACCGTTCGACCAAACAACTGCGCCATGCTAGTGTGATTTGCAATCATCAGACCGGAGACCTGTCATCATAGTGCTCATCAAAGAAAATGAAAGATATTTAGAAAGCTCTTACCTTGTTTGCACTTTCAACATATGGTGATTTTCGTGAGAGTGCAACTTGAATACTGGCAGGTCCCCAGGGAATGAAATTTACCAACTTTCTTTCTCTTATTCTCTGTAATGCCTTGTGCACTTGAGTAGGATCCACTTCTCCTTGAATGATATTTAAGATTGAGATATAGCAGCCTTTACGTGTGGTTGCTGAAACCATGATATTTTTTGTCTGTGTTAATCGTCTCATCACATCTAACACAGTCGTCTTTCTCACAGCCGAAGCGGCCACCTCTGACAAGATGATAGGAGTGTAGCCTGTCATGAGAAAGTGGCAGCGAGGTGTTGGAATAAGTGATGCAACTAAACCAATTAAATCATTATTCATATACCCAGGATATCGTAAAGTGGTTGTGGAGGCTGCCATGACGGTGGAGACAAGAGAGTTGAGCTGGTTTACAGTTGGGTTTTGAAGTTTCAAACGATCTACAGCGATGCGGTTGAGTGCAGTGTTATCTAGAACTACTACAGCATCCGCATTTAATGTAAGACGCTTCAGTGTGAGGAGGGAGTTGTAAGGTTGGACGACAACGTCAGGTGAATTGTCCCAGTTAGGAAAGACGGAATAAGTTTGAATTAATTTCTTTGGGAAGCGATCGTTGAGCCGCTCTAAAAGGAAGGAACCCATACCACTACCTGTACCACCAGCAATTGAGTGACAAAGAACGAATCCTTCGAGAGAATCGCTTCCATCGGCTTCTCTTTCAATCATTTCCATGACATGCTCCTCGTGCTCTGAACCTTGTCGATACCCAGAGGCCCAATTATTTCCTGCACCTCCACCTTCTTTTGCAATAAAAAAGTTTTCTTGGTTGTATAAATCACGGTAGGGCGAGGATTGAATGCCATTAATAACTCGTGGCTCGAGGTCAATCATTAAATTTCTCGGAATAAAGTGTTCATCATCTGCTTGATAGAAAAATACATCTTTTCTATCATCACCATTCATAGCGCCTTCTTGGAGGGTACCATCTACATCCAAATATGAAGGTTGACAGATAGGGAAGAAATTAAAGTCTTTTTTACCTGGATTAATTCCGTGTTCTGCACAGAGCTGCTTCCAAAATTCAGATCCAATCTGATTTCCACATTGCCCAAGCTGTAGAGTAATGATTTCTCGTGGCATATCTCTTTTGGTCTGCGGCTTTCCATACAAGCTCAAATAATTTGAATTTGGATTGAAAGGTTTTCCTGAAAACACCTTCAAAGGTTCTTCGGATTAGGCAGTCTCAGCAAGAGCGTCAATTTACTGAGCGTTAATTCCCGCACTTTTTCTTTGCCTAATAATTTCAAATGAGTGGCTTTTCATCTCCTAATCGCCCGAAGAGCTTTCTTCTATCTGATGATTTACATCGTCGTGCATCCACTCCTACTCTCATAATTCCTGATGAAGAGGATGGGAAGGAAGATCAGCCATTTCTTAAGCGAGATAAAACATCTTTTGATCAATTAGAGGAAGCTGCAACTCCTAGTAAATCAACAACGACTTTCAATTTTCGTCAAGTACGAAGAAAAGTTGGGAATTATGTTGCTATTACTATAATTTTTGTGTTTCTTTTAGCTGTTTTAGTGTGGGATCTTCGAAGAGCTCAAAGTATCTCTGATGTCATTCATGATGATCGTCAAGGGCTTTGGGAAAGAATGAATGATTCCTCCGTTAAGCGCTGGTTTAGTGCTTATGATATTTGTCTTTTGACAAATTCTGATAAGAAAATCTCTTCTCCTTCTAACCCAGAAGAAATTCTCGGTTATGAGACAGAATATAAAAATTGTTCAAAACTTCTACCAACATCGCCAACTATGAAAAATAAAGCATTAGTAAATTCACGTCTATTTTGTAATATTGGTTCATCTTTAGGTAAAGCATGTCCTGCACCATTATCATCAAGAAAATATTTTTATTATCAATTGAAAAATCATGAATTTCAACATTATGATGATTATAATCATAAATTTATACAATCATTGAAAAAATTAGCAAATAATCAAATTATGATTATCTTTATTGGTGATGGTTTATCAAAACAAAATTTTGATGCATTAATCTGTGAAATTAGTTATATTGAGAAGAATAATGTTCAAATTATTATTCCTAATGATTATTCAAACAATCATAATGATTATTTCACGAATAATATCAATGAATTTACAATACAATGGAAAGAAACGATATCTGCACCTTCTTCGAATGCGAAAGGTGGGAAGGCTACAGGAAGTACAACGAAGGTATTATCTCTGACGATTAGATATTATAAGATGCCTGAGATTTACTCTGATACATCGAATAACAATAATAATCCTGCTTTTATGAATGAATTAATTGATTTTGATTATTTAAGTAGAGTGACATCAGAATATTTACAGTTTTTTCGAAAGCGTCGATTAAATCGAACACAAGATCTTAACAATGACACACCTCACCGACATCACAATAACAGAGAAGAGAAACAGAAGAAGAGAAGAAAAAAGAAGAAGATTGTAGAGAAACCTCAACAGCAAAAGATTCAAAATTCTAATAACAATAACAGAAGATTCAAAATTCTAATAACAATAACGTTGCGGCTGGATCTGGTCGACCTGTAGCGAAGAAGAACGTCACTGGTTCACCTCAGAGACCTGGAGGAAAAGCGAATTCTACTGCTCCAAACAACAAACCGCAACTTATTATGAAACCAAAAGTAAATTTGACGAGTGTTGCCATATTGTCGAAACCTAAACCCCCTTCCACCATGAAACCAACTCCCCGACCAACCTCCACCCCTCGCCCCACACAACCTCCCCGCGTCTATTTCAATCACTCTCTCAGCTTTCCTGAAGTAAAGTACATGGTCGAAGCACTACTTTATCCTAACCAGACAATACATGAAAGTAATAGTAGTCGTACAGGAGGAGGAAAATCTGTTACTGCGGCAACTAGTGTTGCATCATCATATAAAGGAGTCTTTATTATTGCTAACGTTGGTGTTCATTATAATTCACGTGAAAAATTTCGTATTGAAATGCCATTCTTCTTACAATGGTTAGAAGAAATAGCTAATGATCCTCATCATAAGAATTTTGTTTATTATCGTGAAACTGCTGCACAACATTGGAATCATACTAATAACGGTTATTATGATCGTGAATATTCTCATGATCAGTTCAATAATGGTACATGTGTTCCATTAGCTGATGCAACTCCTATATTGGATTGGAGGAATATTGATGTTTATAATCTATTAGAGAAGAATAAATTAAAGAAGATTCATATGATACCATTCCATGAATTAACAATGCCATTATATAATATGCATGCAGGTAATAGTAGATTTCAAGATTGTACACATTATTGTTATCTTCCACAAATGTGGCAACCAATATGGCAT
>VFQN01006515.1_pt1 | contig 13256 bp, 15 predicted proteins | sample 3512371 | NCBI WGS metagenome assembly VFQN01 (sample SAMN10412370, study PRJNA504923) | tailings metagenome | isolation source: Replicate 2 from Balatoc abandoned mine | place: Philippines: Itogon, Benguet | collected 2017-08-28
CAATAATTGATGTATAGTTGGATATATAGACGCGTAAAATAGTAAGAAATTATATCTTCTCTTTTTGAAGACAGGATTGTATTTTCTTCAAAATCATCATCTCATATATGATATCTTACCAAGTCTTTCTCTCTCTTCGCTTTGAGGAGGCTGGGAATGAAGCAGGAGCACTGAAACACGCTCTAGAAGAAAGAGGAATATCAACTTTTCTATGGAAAGATTTACCAGGTGAAGAAGGTCTCCCAGAGATTATAAATGCCATGTCATGTTGTCAACTGACTGTTATTATGGGATCTAAAACATATGGTAAAAATACAAATGCTGGATTTTCTACCTATGAAGAACTTCGCTTTATTCAAGATGATAAGAAACCTTTCTTTCTTATAAAAATGTGTGAAATATTTGAAGAAAATGAAACAAGGTTTCGATTAAATGACTCGATATCCTTCTTACAATGGTTACCTGGAGCCTCAATGCCTGAAGATTTAGTTTCTACTATTATTGAAAGGTTAGGTTCGACCAACGGAAGTCCTCGCATGCATGAATTTACAGAGCTTATAGAGAATAGCGTCATCAAGTTAATAGCGAATGATAAACTTGAATGGATGCGAGGAAATGATACATCTGAAGAAATAATGAGTATACGGAAGTTAATTTATGATTATTTGCATAGAATCTCAACTTATGAAGAGATTACGCGAGCTGAGGCACCTAAAAAGCAAGAAGAACTCGTTCGATCTTTGAAAGAGTTAATATCAAGTTTAAAGAAAGTTGATGAAATTATTGCCAAAAGAGGATGTTTTGATGGTGGAAGTTATTCTAATAGTAAGAAAGCCCTTCCTGCTTGGAAGATTCGTAAGTTCGCTCGAGTGAAATTACAAATACAACAATGTTTAGATAAAATCAACAGCGAGGTTGTAACACGTCGCCCATATCTGCAGTTAGTTCATGGAGATTGTCGTTTCTTTTGGTTGAAATATGTTGGATTTGATAAAGATGAAATCGTCTTTGAATGTAATCACGAGACAGCCGAGAACCAAACGATAGAAACTCTTACCACAACAACTCCAACGATTACAACAAAGACTACCACCACAAAAGAAAACAGTTTAATGAATGGAATCTATGAAACATTACTAGAGAGTAATGACCATATAGATATAACCAATCATGGAGAATATAGTAAAAACTTTCAAATCACTCTTTTTTGTCGTTTAATAGGTAAAACTAAATACTTTCGTATAGATTGTCGTAATCGAAGGATCTCTATCAATTCCTTTGCTATATTATTTGATCAAAAAGGATTATTACAAACATTAATATTATTATGGAATAAGATCATTCATAATGAGCCCGATGAATATATCGTCTGTTATAAGATTAGAGATGATGAATTACGAGAATTTTGGTTTAAAAGAATTATGAAATGTGAATCATCCTTCATCTATATGAATGCAAATATATTTCAAAATGAATTAATAAATTATGTGAAAACATTAAGACATCAACGTTTTCCATGGAAAGATTTTGAAGTAATGTTACCAGATATTTCTTCACCTGGTGGTAATCTAATTTCACTTGCATTACTGGAAGAATATACTGCTGATTATGGGATTGTTGGAGGGATTGAGAATTATGTGAAACAGAAAGCTCTCCGAGAATCGTCTGATCTATCATTAAATCCCTTGGTAAATGCTGCAAAACTTAGTGGAAATAAGACCTTAACAGTCGGAAGTACGAGTGATATGAGAGGACGTGCGAACACTGATTCGTGGTCATCAAACCAAAGTAATAGGAAATCCCGTGAACAATCATCCAAACAAAAAACAGCTGAGCGTGTTCTTCGTGATCGATTAATCAAATTAGTACTTCTTGGACCATCTGGCACGGGCAAATCGTCTTTTCTCCAACGAATTTGTGGTGATCCTTTCTCAGAAGAAGTTCAAACGACCATTGGAGTTGATTTTCAAAATAAACTTGTTAAACATAATGATGACACTCATTATATGTTACAAGTCTGGGATACAGCAGGACAAGAAAGATTTCGTAGTATCACAACTTCTTATTATCGTGGTGCTCAAGGTTATTTAGTATTTTATGATATTTCACATGATAATAATTTAGAATATTTAGATAGTTATTTCAATGATATTGAAGTAAATAGAGACAATGATAGTGATGCACCAATCTTTCTGGTTGGTAATAAGATTGATGCATGTGAAGGACCTCTAAAGGCTATCGCGATTCAGAGACAGAATGCATTTGCTGAACTTCGAGGGATTAAAGCATTCCAGATTTCAGCGAAAACTAAAGAAGGTGTTGATGATTTAGTAACAACTGCTGTTGCTGATGCTATTGAAGCTTTGAGGAAACAACTTACACAAAATAAAGAAAGATCACTTCGTATATCGACTGATCGAGAAGATCAGTCTAACAGTACACGATGCTGTTAATTGAATATCCAGAAATATCCAACCATGTTTCACCAAAGCAATATTGTGTTTTCATATTTATTTTGCATTTTCCTCCCTTTGATTCGTTTTGATAGAATAAATAATAATGCATATTTCGAGACTAACAAATCCATCTATCCTTTGAGAGTTCGTGTTTTTCTATATTGTTTTAGAAGCAAAGAGATAGATATCCTCTTGCGTGTTTCCATTCTAATTAATTGTTCATCAACATTCACTCAATCAATATCTAGACTTTATCAACTCACTGCATAATGTTATTTACATAAATATTGAAAATAGAAATCCGAAAAATGTCGCATGGGACATATGACGCAAGTCTTCCGACTATAATAGAGAAGATACAAAGAACAAGTAGAAAAGAATAAGAAAAAACAATAGGAACATACACAAACTGAAGTCTTAAACACAATGAACATAAATATTTCGAGACGAAGGATTAAGGGATTTTCATACAGTATGAGAGACTACAGAATCGGCCCGTTGAGACTGGCTTCTGGTTGATCATCCTCTTTCAAAGATAACTTTAATCGAGATGAATGCCAATCGAGTAATTGATCGGATTCTTCTTTAATAGGTTCTGGCATCGAGCTTATTTCGTCTGTTGGTGTGACTTGCTCAGTCAAACTATTCGTATCGCCAGGTGGATTAGAACTGACATGAACTTTATGCGCTCTCAAGGAAGAAACTAATTGAGATAGTCCGCCCAATTGACTGGATGAAATTGATATAGAATTATTTGGTGAAGAAAGATTAGTAGAATCTCTTTGAACAGGATTAGAATTTTTTCGAACTTGATACTTTAACTTTGTTCTTCGAGCTTTTGAATTCCTTTGATTTACTATAAACAATCAACGTTAGAAGACCAGCGAGATTGGTAGGACTCTTCTTACCTTTCAATAAATAAACAAGAAACATTACAGATTGTTCTTCTTCATTAAATATTTGATGATGACGACCATATAAGAAATAATACAAAGAACAAATACCAATAAATACAACAAAATAAATGATTGGTTTATATTGATATGTTGAAAATCCTATTAACGACGATGATAAGAAACCAAATCCTATCATACCATAGATTGCACTAATAATACCTAAAGGATTATTAAATGATCTTTTTAAATTATTATATTTATAACGAAAGATAATAAAACTAAGAAACATAATTTCAAAGGTGAAATAACTACCCAATAATGCTACATTAAATAATTCATTGGTTAAATCAGAATCATAATTATATCCATATTCTTGAGTTAAGACTATAAGGACGGTGTAGCCGATTAATGATCCGACGACAAGAGCTACATAAGGGATGTTGGAATCCGTTAATGTTCTTCCAAGGATTGATGGAAAGAGTTGAGACTTTCCCAATGCACACAATTGTTTCCCATAACCGTATATGAAGATAGCATTGGAGATATATAACCCGGGATAGGATAACAATGTTGCCATTTGATCACTGATATTAAATGCATTAGTAAAACCACTATTCAAAGGTAGAGAATGAAGTGCAAATGCAGCATCATCTTGATAACTTGGGTATTGACAGAAAGCGAAAAGCATACATACAAAGGCTAGAACCGTTACTATCAATGCTGCTGATATGATAGCTCGAGGAGAGTCAACCTTCGCCTAAGAGAGAACCATTAGGAAATGATTAAAAATACCTTACGTCGTATTACTTACATTTTTCACTTCATCACTCATCATAGGCATAATCTCAAGACCATAATACCACCAACCAGCAGGAGGTAATAGAGGGAGAACTTCTTTCATCCCACCGTGATAGGTTGTTCGAAGTAAGTCAGGGATATATTTCTCAACTTTTAAAGCTTGAATTGAAATAATTAGATACAAGGCAATGATTACTAAGGAAAGGAAAGCTACACATCTTAAGAAAGAAAAATAAAGCTTCCTTCCAGCAAACTCTGTTGCTATCACTATGACATAGATCAACAACCAATACAAAGGCTCATACTTTGGGTCACCATCGAACATATACGTGATTGTAGTGCCTAATGGCATCATCGCAACGAAAGTAAAGACAATGTTTCCAATGGATTCACAGCAACCGACAAGAAAGCCTAAATACGGTCCGGCGGTAACTCTAGCTAGAGCATAAGCTCCTCCAGCAAAAGGTACAATACTAACAATCTCTGCAATACATAGAAACAAACAAATAAAACAAGAACTACTAATTACAGTTGCAAAGAAGAAATCCCAAAAACCATTATTAAAACCTGATCCCCAAGCAATAAAGATATTACCCATCGCTACACAAATCCCAAAGCTAAGTACATCCCAAAAGTTAGCTTCATAAGAGAGATTTTTCTTCTTAAAAGTAACACCACCTCCTTCATCTAATGTATGAATGGGTTTATCTCGATTAGTTTGTGGTATTGATTGCTCTAAATCATGAGGGAATGATGAGAATTCACTCCCCTCCTCACGAAAGCTATCTTCAGAGAGTGTGGGTTGATTCCTTCCATATCTATTGAAATGAAAATATTGCATAACTGTTATCGATTCATAGAAACTTGAAAGAAACAGAATGAATGATCTCAATGTTCAATTAGCGTTATAATTTCGAAGTGGGCGAAAGTCCGTTACGTTAAACAGACCGTAAACCGATAAATTCACGGAAACCGTTAATTCAAACAACTCACAAAGATTACTCGACAACAATGAAATCTTCTAATCTTGTTGCTTTCTCTCAACAAAATCAAAATCATTATCTTCAGCCCATCCTTCATCTATTTCTTCCTTTACATCACCACTATTCACTTTATCCGATAAAATTTTGTCACCATTTTCAACAAGATCCTTGAGATTCTCGATCTTCACAACTCTCACTGTCGTTGACTTTTCATTCGAAGGAACAATCACCGTATGTAAAGAGATACCAACATCACTTTCATTCACTCCATCAACAGCTTCTAATCGATACTGTCGACTGACATCATACAATACTTTACGAAGTACTTGTAATGCGAATTGTCTTCCTGCACAAATTCTTTCACCTGCAGAGAATGGGAAATAAGAAATTGCATTCTCTTGAAATCCAACACCTTCATAGACATTTACTCTTCCTTCGCTCTTTGATGCAGCTAAAAATGGACATTTTGGATAATTTCCTTTGATTTCTTCATATGCCTCGTCACTTGGAGTAGTAGGTGTCTCAAACCATCGCTCTGGTAGGAATTCTTTCGGTTTAACCCAATTTCTCGCAGTATTTTGTAATGAATACATGTGCATATGCAATGGAGAACCACGAGGGATTTGAATACCAGCAAAAACAAGAACATCCTGATTTACAGTTCGGACAGTCATATTTCCTAATGCAGGATATCTAGTCAATGAAATGAAACAAACAAGATGAGAAATCCAATCCAGTCAATCAACAGAACTCATAATTACCTTCTCAATAGTTCTTTAAGAAAATTCTCTAAATATTCAGGATAATTGTCATTTGTTAATGGTTCATTAGTTTGTTGATGTTGTAAAATTGCTTTTTCGACAATCTCTCTCACCTATGAATATGATTAGAAATATAGCTGAAAGATCAAATATCATTCAGAACACATGAGATCACTTACTCGTTTATTTCTATAAAGAGCATACGTCATCCATAATAATGATGCAACAATACTTTCATGACCATGACGAAGGATTTGATGGATTTCGTTGATCATCTCTTCTTCATGAATGATTTCAGGTTGTTGTCTTTGTAAATAGACTAATGCATGATCTACACGACTTTGATGTAATAATTCAGAATCAGTATGTTCGGACTCATATTCCTTCACTTGTTGTTGAATGTGTTGATAGATCGTGTGCAAGAAGTTCCGCCAAGTATCTTTAGACTCGTTGATCTCTTCTGGAGTAATCTTACGTGCATTTGGGAAGGAATAAATACCATTAGTTGCAGCAGCATCATATAATATTGTCAATGCTGAGTACAGTCGATCTCCTTGGGTGGATCCATTGACTGCGTCAAGCTGGTAATGGAAGTAATGATTACAGATCACATCCAGAGAGAAGAGTGTATATAACCGCTTCAGATCAACATTCGCCTCCTCTTGCGTGAAAGATGTCGCAAAATATTGAAGCAAGGACTGAGTCATGGCATCACTCTGAAGGTCTGGTAGTTGCACGGATTGGAAGGCAGGTGATAGATATTTCTGACGCAGTTGGAAAGCTTCACCGTCAGAGGCAAGAATATCAGGGAGAGATTGATCGTAACGGTAAGCTCCATAAATTGGTCCCTTAGTAGGCAAAGTATCAATAATTTCAGCGGCAACAACAGGATCATTGACAAAGATCGCATTGTGATTCATAAGGGAAAGCTATGAGAAGAGGAATTGTTAATAAAGGTTATAGAGGGAGTTTAAAACAAAAAAATTCACCTGATATAATGCATATGGGAAGTTTTCTGAAAATTGTAAACGGATATCATGCTTTAAAGGATGTACCATACCCTCAGGATGGCCGAGAAGAGAGTGAGTCAAAGGGGGGCTAGGAACACCTGACCAAGAGATTATCAAGCAGAATAGAATTATCATACTACTACTGACCTTTCAGAGGCTTAGGACGAACACGACTATAACCTCGATAGAAAACAAACCCAACAAATCCAATTCCTCCCAGAATGATCGCCAAGACATAATACCACCAAGGATATGCCACAAGGTGACTCAACCACTCCATCAAGACGAGTATGATTATGATCAAAAGAATAAGAGAAAAAGAGCTCTAACTTCACAACTACACCCACACAGTTCTTCAAAGATAAGGAGTTGAAGTGTTTGTTGGGTTAATGATAGTGACAGAGATCAAAACAACGTCATCAAAAGAAATAAGAAAATAAAATAAATACTAAATAAACAATTGTCTAAAAAGGATGGATTAGTAGTATCGTAATATTTTGAAAAATCAAATCATAACGGTTCAGATAATTTTGTTGTTGATTTCGAATGAGTCAGAGTCAATGAATAAGTCTTGATTTGAATTAAATCTGAATGATCCAAATCTCCTACACTACGTCCAATAATTTGATCATTTTCAGATATTCTCCTCATGTAGTGTTAGGATGATTTGGACGATTTGGAGGAATAAGCTAAGTCATGATTAAAAAAGATGCCTTTAGGAGAATAGGAGATAGGAATAGTAGAGCAATGAAGAAAATCATTCCTTATAAACCAAAGAATTAAAACAATGCGTGAAATTGTTCATTTTCAAGCTGGCCAATGTGGTAATCAAATTGGTGCCAAGTTCTGGGAAGTAATCTCAGATGAACATGGTAATTCCTAAATCTTTTGATTTTTCAACTCTTACACAAGCATTCATAGGTATTGATCCCACCGGGACATATCATGGAGACTCAGATCTTCAATTAGAGAGAATAAATGTCTACTACAATGAAGCCACAGGTGGTAGATATGTTCCAAGAAGTATCTTAATGGACCTGGAACCAGGAACCATGGATTCTGTGAGAGCAGGACCTTTCGGGCAATTGTTTAGACCAGACAACTTTGTCTTCGGTCAGTCTGGAGCCGGGAACAACTGGGCAAAAGGTCATTACACTGAAGGGGCAGAGTTGATCGACGCGGTGTTGGATGTGGCTCGCAAGGAGGCTGAGTCTTGTGATTGTCTCCAAGGGTTCCAGATGGCTCATTCTCTTGGAGGTGGAACTGGATCTGGTATGGGAACTTTATTGATTTCAAAGATCCGTGAGGAGTATCCTGATCGTATTATGTCTACATACTCCGTCATTCCTTCTCCTAAGGTATCGGATACTGTAGTTGAGCCATATAATGCTACTTTATCGGTACATCAACTAGTGGAGAACGCTGATCAATGTTTTACTCTTGATAACGAGGCTTTATATGATATTTGCTTTCGCACATTAAAGCTAACCACTCCAACCTATGGAGATTTAAACCACTTAGTATCAGCAGCTATTTGTGGAACAACATGTTCTTTACGCTTTCCTGGTCAATTGAATTGCGACTTGAGAAAGTTGGCTGTTAATATGGTTCCTTTTCCTCGCTTACATTTCTTTATGATGGGATTCGCTCCTTTGACTTCTCGTGGGTCCCAACCATATAAAGCCTTAAGTGTCCCCGAACTCACACAACAACAATTTGATGCTAAAAACATGATGTGTGCAGCAGATCCAAGACATGGAAGATATTTGACATGTGCTTGTATGTTTAGAGGAAGAATGTCAACGAAAGATGTTGACGAGCAAATGTTAAATGTAGTCAGCAAAAATTCTTCTTATTTTGTGGAATGGATTCCAAACAATATCAAAGCATCTATCTGTGACATTCCACCAAAAGGCTTAAAAATGTCGGCAACTTTTGTTGGTAACAGTACAGCGATTCAAGAGGTTTGGAAACGTGTTTCGGAGCAGTTTACTGCGATGTTTAGACGCAAGGCTTTCTTACATTGGTACACTGGAGAGGGTATGGACGAAATGGAATTTACTGAGGCCGAGTCTAATACGAATGATTTGGTGTCAGAGTACCAACAATATCAAGATGCTACAGCTGAGGAAGAGGGAGAACTCGATGAGGATGGTGATGGTGAAGATATGATGGCTTAGTTTTTTTCTGAAAGTCATCACTCTATCTTATAATGTAATTCTGAAATTCGAATCATGTCATCTTAAAGAAAACGACCGTTTTTTTTTCCTGCCCAGAATATTCTGGGTGTGGGCTTTATTCTTTATTCTGAATTTGGGCTAGGAGAAGGGGAAAGAATTTCAACCCCCATACTTTGTTTTATTCGATAACTGTGGAAAGGAACATCTATGCTTTTTAGCAACGTGTGATAAGAAAGGAGTGATCAGAAATCATTACAATCTACATCACTTTCTCCAATCACATTCTTTGATTCCATTATTCATTCTTCAAGCACGTTCTTTTAGTTTGTTTTCACAGTGTTGGTGTAGAAGATCTAACGTTCTTTCATTTTGACTTGAAAGTTTTGTTAAGTATACATTTAGAAAAGTATTTGTTAGCCAAATATTTTCTTTTTTATTTTATCCTCTTTTGTGTTTGTTTCTCCTTTGTTTGAACAATGTTACCCTATCAACAACAAAATTTACTTGCCAACCATGGGCAAATCCACAATGGCTTAGGGAACTCCTTCTCTGGTCAAATTACTCAACCTCCAGTACAACCTTCCCGCACTCTCTTTCTTGGTGATTTGTCAATTTACTGCACTGAACGAGACATTTGCCAGGTTTTTGCTTCATTTGGTCCGATTGAGTCCATTCACTTGAAAAGAGTTCCTCAAGGAGCTACCGCTCATTTATCTTATGGCTTTGTCCGCTACAAGCATCGTCTCTCTGCTGAGACTGCGTTAACCTCGATGCAAGGTGCTATTTTTCTTGGAAGACCTTTGCGAATTGGTTGGGCGGAAGATACTCGTAATTTAAATCCTGTCACTCCCTACCAAACAATGGTACCTAAACGATCGTCTCCGTTCCCTCCAATGTCAGGACTTTCTACTCCTGTCCATCCCACTGTTCCGAATAGTATGTCGATGCCACCACCTCCGTCCCAACCTCCACACGCTCAAATCCATGTGACATTTGTGTCCAATCATTTAAAGATTGTTACAGAAGCTTTTTTGAGACATATTTTTGAGACCTTTGGTGAAGTGCTGGATGTTTCTATTAAGAAGCTACATGTGAATAAGGTAACATCTTTAAGTGTAGCTCATTTTCTGATGTAATCCATTTATATTAGGACAACGGGCAACAATCTGGTTACGGATTTATCCACTATGCCTTAGATGATTTGGGAGTTTCTGCTGCCGTGCGAGCCGTGGATTCCGTGAATGAAAGCACAATCGAGTCCATTTATTTCCGATGCAGTGTCAGTCACGGATTGACTCGATTTATTCGTGATCGTGAGATGACTCCCCCTCATCTTTTTGAATCCGGACCAAGAATTGATCATATGATTCATCCGAATAGAAGTACTAACGCTCAGTCGTTCGAGAAAAACTTTCCTGGTGGAATTCCACCCTCATATTTCTCGTCCAACTTTCACCAAGAGGTTCAGCCTGACGAGAGAGCGACTGTTCTTCCTCAACGAGGATTAAGCACATACTCTCCTGCCACTTTTTCTGGTAGCTCGAACGCTGTCACTTCGCTTGCCGGAAATCGCTCTAACTCTCCTTCAACAAGTGGTTCGACCTATTTATCCACTTACGGACCAGGATTTGATAGTATGTCTCTCCCAAAACATGATTTTTCAAATTTACAGAGCATTGCTCATACTTATTCAAGCGGAAGTTCCACCACTACCAATTCTCTCCCCCTATCTATTCAACCCGAAAATGATTTATCTCAATCTATTATCGACCAATTATGGAACAAATTTTAAAATGACAAAAAAAAGCTCTAAAGAAAGACAGGTTTATACGATTTGTACCTTTCTATTACTCACCCTTCTCTCATCTTTCCAATGCTTTTATGACAAATAATGGACGTGGTCGCTTCACACTTTAGTATTTGGTATGTCGGGAAATTACTTTTACAATTATTGCTGATATTAATTTGCCTTTCCCTTCCTCAGATACCTGATGCCCCACTTCTTCTCTTTTTCTTTCATTCTTGATTGTGTACTTATTTGTGTTCGTTATGATGTTGTTTTTCATGGTTTTCTCCCTCTCTCCTGTCGAATGCCAATATTAAGTAGTCGTTGTTGATACTCTCACAAAATCTTTCATCGTCTTTGTTTTTTGCTGTTCTTTGTTTCCTACTTGCTACAGATATACGTTTCTTCCTCATTCATCAGATTATTTATTATTTGCTTATTGATACAAAAAAAAGTTAGACCAACGTTATGCATCTTCTTTCGCTATTCTGTTGATTAGCGAACGTGGACTTCTTCCATTTCACATGTGAAGAATTAACTCATTGCATTCGCTCTGTTTTTTTTTCTTTCTTTTTTTGCTTCTTCTACAACTCATACAAACCCTTAAAATTCTTATTATTAGAGTGTGACAACGGAAAATGGGATTTCACAGTTACTACTTACCTGCTGGATTGGATTTTTTTTAATTGGTCTTGTCTCTTTCCAGCAGCCTTTTTTTTAAATATATATTTTTTATTTGTTCTTTGTCATTACACCTCTCATTGCTTTTTTCTTAACGAAGGTGTCTATTACATTCTCTAACTCAGTTCTCTTTGTGGCATTCTTATTTCACTTTTGTACATCATGTAATTGGAGGGAGGATGCTCACACGCATCGAATACAGCCTCTGCATGCTGTCCCTGACCAAAAAATGTTCCTTCAATATTCTGAAAGCTTATCATCCTTTCCATATTTGTGTGTTCTCTAAAATATAGTAAATTTTTTATTTCCTGGTAAGTCAAGTCGAAATGGGTTCGAAAACATGACAAAACCAGGAAGTAACATGTACAAGACATCTTAGAATTTCTTCGTTGCTGCCACCTATTTCTTCCCCTTATCTTAAAAATTAAATAAAAACTTGTGGCCATCTGTTTATTCTTAATTAAGCAAGACCTTCCATTCTAATCACGGACTGAGTAGATTTCGACGCTGTTTCTGAAGAAAAGTCTAAGGTTAGTATTCTTCTCTGAAACTTGGCATTCGTTTCAAGATCGCTTCGATTGTTGGTTCTTTGTGATGGAAACACTTCTGACAGTTTCCTCTTATGCACAGAAGTCGATGAACCGTGCTCATTTTCTTTGTCTTCCTCTAGAACTTGAGCACCCACACTACCTTCATCACCATTATCGTACAAGTCCAGGTAAGATGAACTTGCCTTGGGTTTGGACACAATAAAGCGAGTGTTCACACAATGTGACCAAGCTAGACCTAAAGCAGGGATTGTTTGATTCCCTCGCGCGAACCTAAAATCCGCCGTCACCTGGTAAGATACGAAATGGTTACAAAACGGACAATTTTGAAGAGTAATATTACCTGATTAACGACAACTATAGCAATCTTGTAAGTTTCTGATATCCATTTCAATTGTGACGCAATGGAAAACAGATATTGCGTCCTTTCTCGAACTTCTTTGTCATCTTGTACATTATATTCGAATCTAATCAATCCCGCTAGACTATCAATTATAATAACCTTAATTGGCTTCGCGATACACATTTCAGGAAGCAATTTGTACTATCAAGTTCATATAAGAAAAGGTGAACTCGAATATCAAGCACCTTACCAAGGTATCATTCGCTTGGTCAATATTATTACATTGCTCAATATCAATATGAGAGAGAATATCTCGATGAGAGACGCCATATGTAGCTTCTTGTGCCAGAGCAAATTGGGATAATCGCTTTATTGGAAATATCCCTTCTCCACATGATAATATTGCAGCATAATACTCAACAGATTTTTCTTTTCGATTCAGAACTGACTATTGCAGTGAGGAAAATCAGACAATTCTTAAGGTTAGTCAGCAGCTTTACCTGAACAGCTATGGATAAACAAAGTTGTGTTTTCCCACTTCCCGCTTCACCAGAGATTTCGGTGATTCCTTGCATAGGCACACCTTTCAAGCTTATGTCTGTAAATATATACAAAGAAAATCTAAAAAGTTATCAATCCACTCATTTCAATTCTCGAGCGCACCTAAACTTGGGCTTCCAAAAGGAATATGCTGAGGAGTTCTCATTCTTTCTTGAAGTAATGATAATGCTGTCTTTGATAGCATTTTGAATTGTTGACTTATTATGAATTCAGAACCACACGTATCTCCTTGAAGTTCGAATAGGATCGAAGG
>VFQN01006516.1_pt1 | contig 13256 bp, 11 predicted proteins | sample 3512371 | NCBI WGS metagenome assembly VFQN01 (sample SAMN10412370, study PRJNA504923) | tailings metagenome | isolation source: Replicate 2 from Balatoc abandoned mine | place: Philippines: Itogon, Benguet | collected 2017-08-28
CGCAAGGAGCCGCCCGATATCGACGTCGACTTCGAACATGAGCGGCGCGAGGAAATCATCCAGTGGATTTATGATACCTATGGGCGGCATCGCGCCGCGCTGACCGCGGTGGTCACGCGCTACCGCACCCGCGGCGCCGTCGCCGAAGTCGGCAAGGCGCTCGGTCTGCCGCGAGACTTGACCAAAATGCTGACCGGGCTGGTCTGGGGCTGGTCGGTGGACGGAATCCCGGAAGAGCGAATTGCCGAGCTCAATCTTAACGCTGATGATTATCGGCTTAAACTATGTCTCGATCTTGCTCGGCAACTCATTGGAACTCCTAGACATTTGTCGCAGCATCCCGGCGGTTTCGTCCTCACCGAAGAGCGGCTCGACGATCTTGTTCCCATCGAGCCAGCCCGCATGGAAGACCGGCAGATCATCGAATGGGACAAGGACGATATCGACGTGCTCAAGTTCATGAAGGTCGATGTGCTGGGGCTCGGCATGCTCGGCTGCATGAACCGCGCGTTTAATTTATTGCGTGACCATAAGGGTATAGAGGTCGACATGGCCAATCTTCAGGAAGATGATCCGGACGTTTATGCCATTATCCAGAAGGCGGACACCCTGGGGGTCTTCCAGATCGAGAGCCGCGCGCAGATGTCGATGCTGCCGCGAATAAAACCCAAATGTTTCTATGATTTGGTGATCGAAGTTGCGATCGTGCGCCCTGGGCCGATTCAGGGCGATATGGTCCATCCCTATCTGCGCCGCCGCGAAGGCAAGGAGAAGCCCGAATATCCCAAGCCCGAACTGCGCGCGGTACTCGAGAAGACTTTGGGCGTGCCGCTCTTCCAGGAGCAGGCGATGAAGGTCGCCATCGTCGGCGCAGGCTTCACCCCGGTCGAAGCCGATCAGCTTCGCCGCGCAATGGCGACATTCAAGCTGACTGGCGGGGTCTCGCATTTTTTCGAAAAGCTTGTCGGTGGGATGGTCTCACGCGGCTATCCGCAGGATTTTGCCGAGCGCACCTTCAAGCAGATCGAGGGGTTCGGAAGCTACGGTTTTCCGGAGAGTCACGCCGCGTCCTTCGCGAAGATTGCTTATGCAAGTTGCTGGATGAAGCATCACCATCCCGACGTCTTTTGCGCAGCATTGCTCAATGCGCAGCCGATGGGATTTTATGCGCCGGCGCAAATCGTCGCCGACGCGCGGAAGCACGGCGTCGAGGTTCGACCGGTATCGATCAACGACAGCCATTGGGATTGCACGCTTGAGAAAAGCAGCGGACCTTATCTGGCGGTGCGGCTTGGTTTCCGCATGGCGCGTTCCCTGGCCAATATCCATGGCGCTGCGATCGTCGGCGCACGCGGCGATATGCCCTACGACTGCGTCGAGGATGTGTGGCGCCGCGCTGGTGTGCCGCGCGCCGCGATTGAACGGCTCGCCGAGGCCGATGCCTTCAACTGCCTGGGCCAGGATCGGCGGCAGAGCTTGTGGACGGTGCGGGGGCTCGGTGACGCGCCGCTACCGCTCTTTGCCGCGGCCGACGCGCGCGAGGCGAGCTTCAGCCCCGAAGGGCTCGAACCCGTGACCATCCTCAAGCCGATGAGCGAGGGGCGCGAAGTGGTCGAGGATTATCGTACGCTGCAGCTGAGCTTGCGTGCGCATCCGCTGAGCTTCGTTCGGCATGAACTCGACCGCCAAGGGATCGTGCGCTGCGCCGATCTTGCGTCGATCCGTGACGGCCGTAACGTCGAGGTCGCCGGCATCATCCTTGTCCGCCAGCGGCCCGGATCTGCGAAGGGCGTGCTGTTCGTCACGATCGAAGACGAAACAGGCATTGCCAACGGCATCCTCTGGCCCGATCGCTTCGACATATACCGCCGCCAGATCATGTCGGCGTCGATGATCGCGATGCGCGGACGGCTGCAGAAGGAAGGCGAGGTGATCCACATCATCTGCGACCGCATCGTCGACCATAATGACATGCTCCGCCGCGTCGGCCGGAGTGCCTTGTCGATTGCGCCGGGACGCGGCGATGGCGCGCGGAACGGCGGCGGCCCCGACTCGCGCGACGCCCCGCTCCGTATCAAAAGCCATGATTTTCATTGATCAGAGCATGAGCGTCAGTCGCTGCAGGAGATTGCCGGATTGATCGCATATAGGTTGCCGACGAAGCAGGCTATCTATGACCGGTGCCAGCGGGAGATCGATGGCGGGTTTGCGCTATGATCGTAACGCCATGTCGACGCGATCCGCGGCAGTCCTCGACTTGAGCCTGCGATGGTAGGCCGGTCGCCGCCAGCGTACGAACGCGCGCTGCTATGGGGCCAGCTTTGGTTGACCCCATAGCGCGCGTCCGGGTCAGCGAAGCGCTGCCAGGACGGCATCCGCAAGCGGGGCGCTCGAAGCGGGATTCTGTCCCGTCAGGAGATTGCCGTCGCGCACGACATAAGCGCCCCAATTGGGTCCTTTCTCGTAGCGTGCGCCGGACCTCCGCAACGTGTCGGCGAGCAGCCAGGGTGCATTGTCGGCGGTACCCAGCTCCACCTCCTCCTCGTCGCTGAACGAGGTCATCGCACGCCCCGCGAAAGGCCAGCTTCCATCGTCGCCCCGCGTCGCCAGAAGGGCCGCCTGGCCATGACAGACCGGTGCAATAAGGATGCCGGCACGATCTGCCTCGAGCAAAATGCGGCCCATGTCGGCATCCTTGTAAAGGTCTTCGACCGGACCATGTCCGCCGGGAATGACGATCGCATCATAATTGCGTCCGTCGACGTCGGCGAGGACAAGCGGATCGGCGAGCCGATCTGCGATAGCGTTCAGATAAGCGCGGAAATGATCGACATTCTCTTGCCCGACCACATCGGGGTTCATACTGTGCTGATCGATCGTCGGCGCAACGCCGCCGGGCGTCGCAATGTCGACCGAGCAGCCCTCGGCGATGAATTTCTCGTCCATGACGACGAATTCTTCGGCCCACACACCGCTCTCATATTTGGATCCATCGGCGCGGGTCCAAGTGTCGGCAGCAGACAAAACGATAAGGATCTTGGTCATCATTAATCTCCAGCAGGTTGTTCATCATTCCCTCGTGCCGGGGGCGCGAGAGCCTCGCACCGAGACGGAACCGACGACGCATTCGGGCCTTGCCCGCGAAGCATCGCTCGCGCGCAATCGATCGGCCATCTGATGCTGTTCGCCGGACCTTGAAGGCAGGTCCATCTTCTCGGTAAAGACGAGATAGGCCCTAATTAACCTCCTCACAAAGACTTTGCATCTTGAGCCGCCATGCCTAAAAAGCATGACGATGGAGCTGCGTCACCTTCGCTATTTCGTTGCAGTTGCCGAAACGGGCAGCCTGACCGTGGCTGCGGAAACGCGGCTTTACACGTCGCAGCCGTCCCTCAGTCGACAGCTCAGAGACCTTGAAGCCGAGATCGGCACAGCGCTTCTCGTACGCGGATCGCGCGGCGTCTCGCTGACACCCGCCGGGCTGATCTTTCTGGACCACGCACGGCTTACGCTTGCGCAGGCCCGCGAGGCGGTCGCCGCGGCAAGGCGGACCGGCCGTCCCGCCAAAGCGACCTTCGCCGTCGGCTTTCTCACGGGACAGGAGGTGGAGTGGTTGCGGCACCTGACGGCCGTGCTCGGCGACGAACTGCGGACGACCGATTTTCGTGTCACGAGCGACTTTTCGCCTGCGATTGGACGGGCAGTCCAGCAAGGAGATATCGACCTCGGCTTCTCGCGCATCGAACCCCAGCCCGACGTCAGCTACAAAGTGATTGGCCATGAGCCGATCGTGGTAATATTGCCACGCGAGCATAGGCTCGCCTCTTGTGCTGAAATCGATCCGCGCGCCATCGATCCGCACGCATTCATTGGCTACACCGACACGCCGCATGTTCTGCGCGACATTGTCGAGCGCTATTTCAGCGAGCGCGGCCTGACCATGGCGCCCAGTCATTTTCTCGACGGCTACGCGACGGGTATATCGCTCGTCGCATCGACCCGAGGCGTCACGCTTCTGCCCGCCTACGTCGAAGCCTTGCTTCCCGCCTCTCTGGTTAGTCGGCCGCTCGCCGGCAACAAGCCGGTCATCGAAGTCGCCGCAGCTTATCGTGCCGACAATCCTTCGCCCGTCCTGGCTGCTTTTCTGCGTAACATTGATCGGCTGGTCGCTGCGCGTGAAGCGGAGGTCATAGTGCATTCGGCAAAATGACCTTTGCAAGGCTGTTGCATTGTGCGGCAGCATGCCGTCTGGGTCCGGCCTTGGCCCGCGCCAACAGCTGATCTTCGGGCGTCCGCGCAGACGCTGCTGGCGGCCGAAAGATCTAAGCGCGCAGCGGCTTCCTCAAGGCCATTATGGGAAGGTTTTGCAATCGCTTCCAGATCGAGCTGTTCGCAAGCAAAATTCGGGATGCCGGTGTGAACATACCGCGCTCATCTGGCCGCTGGACCAGCGATCGGGTTCCCCGCCCATCATTGGCCGGGGCATTTCTGCTACGACAGACCGACATGCTTTCCCGCAAACGGATGAAAAGGGCACATTGTGACCTTTGCCATCATTGCCGAAGCGCCTCGGGATCTTGATCTATGTAAGCGCGCCGAAGACCGAACGGTCTAAGGCTGCCGGCGGCACTCTCGGCTTGCGACCTCCTTTCATCGCGGGCATGCCGCGGGGCGATCTAAACTGGCCGAGGGGCAAAAAATGGAATCGGCCAGGATATCGGCCCTGGGGCGCGACACGCGCGCAAGTCGGCTCATCATCCTTCTGCTGTCCATCGGCTTTGCCGCGCTGCTCGCCGCCGCTGTGGCGGCCTTCTATGTTCAGCGTCAGAATGAAGCCGATGCGCAAATGGTCGCTCACACACTTGCGGTCGAAGCCGGCCTGGGCGCCTTTGCAAGCGCGACCGAACGAATGGAAACCGCGCGCAGAGGTCTTATTCTGACGCAGAATAGCGCGTTCGCAAAGATCATGGACGAGGCGGAGGCGCGGTCGCGCGGCCACCTCGATGCAATCGACAGGCTGATTAGCGACAATCCTGAACAGCAGATCCGCGTCCGGGCCCTTCGCGGCCACCTTGATGCCTATGCCGAACATTATCGCGAGACGCTGAGTCTGCGCGGTGCGGACCGACAGGCTCTGATCGATAACTTCTCGAGCGATCGCGGCGTCCTCGAAGTGCGCGCTGCACGGGCGGTCGTCGAATCGATGCTGGCGGACGAGCTGGCTCTGCTTCGTGAGCGAGAGGAGCGGCAGAAGCGAACGCAGCGCCTGTTCACCATCACGCTCGTCGGAACCGGTATCCTGCTTCTCGTGGTTGCCGTTGCCACGCTGCTTCTCGTCCGGCGCAACCTCGTCGAATTGCGCAATTCGCGCGCAGAGCTTCGGCGCCTGAATGAAGGGCTTGAGGAACTGGTCGACGCCCGTACCGGGGAGCTCAAGCGCGCCAACGCCGAAATCCAACGCTTTGCTTATATCGTATCGCACGATCTTCGGTCGCCGCTTGTCAATGTCATGGGCTTCACCGCCGAACTTGAAACCGCGCGCAAGGCGATCACGGCCTATCTGGAGAGAGGGAATTCGGAGGGTTGGGGACCGCCCGATGCAACGACCAGACTGGCGATCGAAGAGGATCTTCCGGAATCGATCGACTTCATTCGCACCTCGACCCAGAAGATGGATCGGTTGATCAATGCGATCCTGAATTTGTCGCGCCAAGGCCGTCGCACGCTCGCGCCCGAGACGCTTGACCTGGGTAGCGTCGTGCACGCGATCGTCGGAAGCCTGCAACACCGGATCGATGAGACCGGCACTGCCGTCACCGTGGATGTGCTCCCCACGGTCGTGAACGACCGCGTCGCGGTGGAGCAGATCCTGTCGAACCTCATCGAAAATGCGCTCAAATATCTTCAGCCGGGCCGGCCGGGTACCATTTCGGTGACCGGAGGCACCGATCTCGGACGCGCGTGGGTGTCGGTCACCGACAATGGCCGCGGTATCGAACAGCGCGACCATGAACGCGTATTTGACCTCTTCCGCCGGTCGGGTGTGCAGGATCAGCAGGGTGAAGGCATCGGCCTTGCGCACGCCCGCGCGCTTGCTTATCGCCTCGGCGGAAATATCGAAATCCAGTCCGAATTGGGTGTGGGGTCCACCTTCCGGCTGATCCTGCCACTCGTGTGGCAAAGCGGAGAAGAGGATGACTAACCAGAAGCCCGTCAATATCGTGATGATCGAGGATGATGAGGGGCACGCGCGTCTCATCGAGAAGAATATTCGCCGTGCCGGTATCTCGAACACGATCCATCATTTTCTCGACGGCACGTCGGCGCTCGAATTTCTTTACGATGCGCCCGAGGGGCCCGCTCGCAACGGCCCTGCGCTGGTTCTGCTCGATCTCAACCTGCCCGACATGAGCGGGACCGACATTCTTGCGAAATTGAAAACCGATGGCAGCCCTCTACGCCGCACCCCGGTTGTGGTATTGACCACCACCGACGACAAAGTCGAAATCCAGCGCTGCTATGATCTCGGCTGCAACGTCTACATCACCAAGCCGGTGAACTACGAGAATTTCGCCGATGCGATCCGCCAGCTTGGCCTTTTCCTGTCGGTGATCCAGGTCCCCGACCGCGATCCGGCCTGAGAAACCTTCTGTCCCACATTCTGTACATCGATGACGATGATGGCATGCGCCACCTTGCGTCGCGCGCGCTTGGCCGCAAAGGCTATGATGTCAGCCTTGCGGCAAGCGGCGCCGAGGGCGTCGACATGGCAAAGGTCACGGCGTTCGATCTGATCGCGGTAGACCATTATATGCCGGGGCAGGATGGTCTTGCGACGCTCGAAGCCTTGCGCGCCCTTCGCGATTGTCCGCCGGTCGTCTACGTCACTGGATCGGATGAAGGCCGGATCGCGGTGGCCGCGCTGAAGTCCGGCGCTGACGATTATGTCGTAAAGTCGGTCGGTGAGGATTTTTTCGACTTGCTCGCGTCATCCTTTGAGCAGGTTCTGGAGCGCGCGCAACTTCGCCGTGAGCGTCTCGAAGCCGAAGCCGAACTTCGCGCGAGCAACGCAAGGCTCGAGGCGATGCTGAAGGAAGTGAACCACCGCGTCGCCAATAATCTCCAGATGGTGATGTCCTTCGTCGCGCTTCAGTCCAAAACGCTTGAAGACCCGGCTGCGCGCGAGGCACTTCAGAAAACCCAGCAAAGAATTGCGACGGTGGCGCAGGTCAATCGGCGCCTCTACACCAGCGACGATGTCGAATTTGTCGCTGTGGATGACTATCTGGGGGGACTGGCGAAGGATTTGACGGAGACCTGGTCGAATGGATCCGCAATCCGCCGCGTGGACGCCGCGGTAGAGCCGCTGCGCATTTCTACCGACAAGGCCGTTGCGCTTGGAATGATTGCCAACGAATGGGTCAGCAACGCCTGCAAATACGCCTATGGCGACAGCGAGCCGGGAGAGGTTCGATTGTCGCTAAAGCGGATAGGCGAAACCGCGGTTCAGCTTTCGGTAGAAGACGATGGCACGGGAATGCCGACGTCCGGTGTCGCGCGAGGAACGGGTCTCGGCACCAAGCTGATCGACGCGCTGGCGCGGACGCACAAGGCTGCTGTCGCCTACGCGCCGGTGGACGGCGCGCGCGCGAACCCTGGCACCCGCGCATCGATCGCGGTCGAGATGCGACCTGGCGAATTGCGGTCCGCATGAATTGAATTGCTCGGGCCGACTTGGCGCGGCAGGACCAGAGATTGCGGGGCCCCCGGTCGGCGCGCCCGAACGCGCCATCCGAACATGTTTTCCCCAACTGTGCCTATGCCTGGTGTATCGCTTGGAGGCTGCCCCGGGCGCAGAGGGAAAGTGACAGCGAAGACCCGCTAACCTTTGCGCTTCGGGGCGATGTCTCGCACGAAGCGGTAGCTCGTCTGCTCGAAATCCAGCGTCCGGAAGAAATTATGATCATTGTTGATCATGATGTCGCTCATGATCTCGACCGAGCCGCATCCGCTTTTCGCCAATGCGGCCTCGGCGGCGGCGAGGAGCGCGGTGCCGACGCCGCGTCGGCGCTGCTCGGGCTCGACGAGGAGCAAGGTGAGGCGCCCGACTGGCCCGCGCTGCAATGTCGGCAGCACGGCCCAAGCGCAGCAACCGATCAGCTTTCCTCGTTCGGCAATGATGAGGCCGGCTCCGGAGCTTGTGATGGCCGCGAAATTGGCGCCAAGAGCGTGCGGCTTCGGCGGCTCTGCAAGCTGGCCGAGCAGGCTGGCAAGCGCCCTGACATCGTCTCCCGTCGCCGGTCGCAGTCGGAGCTCGGGCTCAGGCGTTGGCGCTCGATCTACGATCCGGAGGACAGGCTTTGATCTTGGCGGCGGCGGGGGATCCTGGCGCCTTGCTTGCGGCACGGGTGGCGGCAAGGCGGCCTGCGACTTGCGGCGCCGTGGGCCGGGCCTCTCTTCTTGCCGCGGCGCAGGCCGCGCCATTTTTTTCAGTGCCGCCGCAGGCTCGCTCTCGGCCGAAAGCTTCCAATCGCTCGCCGCCCCGCCGCGCAAATATTGGGCAATCTCTTCTGGACTGGCTGTCAGACCCTCCTTTCCCACGCCGAGCAGAGGTTTGCCGCTGGTGTCAGTGAGGCCGAATTTGCCGAAGTCGCCTACGCCCGGCGTCCGTTTGCGTGATCGCAGCAATTTGAGCCCACGATGCTCGGCGATCGCGCGCAGTTCGTCGGCGGTCGGCTCACGCGCCATGGATCAGCCCGGCGAGGAGGAGATTATAAGCATTATGCCCGTTTGCGGGCGGGTGCCCTTTTCGCGGTCGACTTCTTAGCCGGCGTCTTTTTGGCGCTCCCGCTCTTCGTTTTGGCGCCGCCGTCGCCGATCGATTTTTTGAGCGCGGCCATCAGGTCGACGACATTTGAGCCGGTCGAAGCCTTAACATCCTTCTCGTCGTCGAGGTTGAGCGTCTTGCCCTTCTTCTTGCGCTCGATGAGCTCTTTCAACGCTTCCACATAACGGTCGTGGAAATCGCTCGCGTCGAACTTTCCGGTCTTCTTGTCGATCAGCGTGGTCGCGAGGTCGAGCAGATCAGCATCGGGCGCGGCATCGGCAATGTCGCGGAAATAGCTCGCCGCCTTGTTGACTTCGTCGGCATATCGCAGCGTCTCCATGACGAGACCGCGTCCGCATGCCTTGATGCTCACCACATATTCGCGGCCGCGCATCGCAAGCTGCCCCAAGCCAACCTTGCCCGTACGGCGGAGCGCCTCGCGCAACACGACAAAGGCCTCCTCGGCGAGCTCGTCGGCGGGGACGACATAATAGGGCTTCTCAAAGTAGATCTCGTCGATGTCTTGCGCTTCGACGAACTGGGTCAGCTCGAGCGTTTTCTTGCTCTCGAGCTTGACCCCCTCAATTTCTTCATCATCGAGGAGGACATATTGATCCTTCGCATATTGGAAACCCTTGACGATTTCGTCAACGTCGACCGGGCCGACGCCCGGCACAACCTTCTCATATTTGATCCGCTTTCCCGTCGGCTCGTGAATCTGGTTGAACGCTATCGTCGCGCCGCTCTTTGTCGCCGAGTAGACCTCGACCGGGATCGAAACGAGCGCCAGCCGAATCTGACCTTTCCAGTAAGGACGGGCCGCCATACGTCATTCTCCTTATGCGACTCTTCAATGCGCACGCATGCCCGTCGTTCCCTCAAATGGCCGATGCGCCGGCGGAGAGAATGAGCGGCAATACTGATCCAGTTTAATCTCACCTGCAATTTCACTCGAGTCCGTTGTCGCGAGAGGAACTTCGCTTCTTCCCTCCGCGTCTCCTAGTCACGGAGCCCGTTTGCGAGGCCCGGTAAGGACAGAGGAACGACCAATGGCAAATGATCAGGACAATCGTCAGAACCAGCAAGGCGGCTTCAGCCAGGAAGGCGGCGCACAGCCGGGCGGGCAGGGCCAGACCAACACGGGCGGGATTCAGCAGGATCGTGGACAGCAGCAGCAGCAGGACGGGAACCCCGGCCAGCAGAACCAGGATCAGCAAGGTGCTCAGGGCCAGCAGGGCGGGAACGCCGGCGGGAACCAGCAGAATCAGCAAGGCGGCAGTAACGGCTCGCAGCAGGGCGGCGACAACAATAATCGCCAGCAGGAGCAGCAGGAAGCCGAACGCCGCGTTGAAGGCGAAAATCCCGACACCGACGACGGTATCGAAGGTCTCGACGAATAACCCACGGCGCCTCCTCGCCGGGAAGCCGGGCCGCGTTACTCTCGCGCGGCCCGGCTTTTTTAGGCGACAACATTTTTTGTCGACGGCGCTGCCATGTCGGTAAGGTCGCTGCGGCTAGTCATCGTCGATCAGGCGGTCGAGCTCGGCATCGGCCGCTTCGGCGAGCGCGCCCTGAACATATTCGGCGAGATCGCCGATATCTTCCTCCATCTCATCGCGGCTTATGCCTTCCTCGCCCGCATCTTCGATGAGCTGGCGCAGCGCCTCGTCCGCCTCCGCCGTCGGTCCGTCTTCGGGCGCGTAAACCGTAGCTTGAACATTTTCCATCACCCATCTCTCGGCAAATTCGAGACCGCGTTCGCTCATTATCTTATCCTTGTCTCTCGCGGACTTGGCCGCGTTTCTGCTCCAGAACCTGCAAACCAATAGGATCGCTCTGCATGCAGCAACGGCGGCGAACGATGCGAGTTCCGGCCAAATTGACCGGCAGGAGGATAAAGTTCGAGCACCCTGATTGAGGATAGCATCGAAGAGCTTGCACGGACTTCAGACGGTCCACCGGGCCGGAAGAAGCCTTATCTCGAGGGGGGGATGGACACGCTCCCAATCCACGGCGCGAGTGACCAGGTGATATGATAATGGCTTCCATCGCCTCGGTCGGTGCGTACGGCGATACGGACGAGAAGGGCCTGAACGCCCTTACCATCATCAACCTCCCCGACGATTTCACCCGATCGCGCCTTGGGAAGCGGGGTCTCACCGTCGGTACCGTATCGGAGCGTCACATGGTCAGCGACCGTCTGCGCGTAGGCGGGCTCAAAGCGCTCAAGCAGCCGCCTGCGCTCGGTTTGGGACAATTGCCATCCGGCAATCGTGCGAGTCACGCGCGCTTTCGCTTTCGATCGCCGGAGTTGCTGCCAAGCTCGATCCACGCGGGCGCATGGTCGCTCGTCTTCTCGAGGGCACGCGGGCGGGTATCGACGCCAGCGGCTTTCAACTGCTTCGCCGCTGGCTTGTTGAGCAACAAATGGTCAATGCGAATACCGGCATTGCGCTCGAACGATTGCCGCCAATAGGCCCAGAAAGTGTAGATGCGCTTTTCCGGGTGAAGATAACGGATCGCGTCGGTCCATCCCTGATCGAGGATACGCTGATAAGCGGATTTTGCTTCAGGCGCGAACAGCGCGTCCTTCTTCCAATTTTCCGGCTTGTAGACGTCGAGATCGGTCGGAATGACGTTATAATCGCCGCACGCGACAACCGGCGCGTCCAGGTCGAAAAGTGTCTTCAAATGCGCATCGAGCCGAGCCATCCACCGGAGCTTGTAATCGAACTTCGGCCCCGGCCAGGGGTTGCCGTTCGGCAGATAGAGGCCGGCGACAAGGATGCCGCCCACCGCGGCTTCGATATAGCGGCTCTGTGTGTCTTCTGGATCGCCGGGAAGGCCCCGGCGTGTCTCGTGGATTTCACCGACCCGGCTCAGTATCGCCACGCCGTTCCACCGGCTTTCGCCATGCCAGACCACGTCATAGCCGGCGTCGCGAATGGCTGTTTCCGGGAACTTCTCCTGGGGCGCCTTGAGTTCCTGCAGGCAGACAATGTCGGGCTCCGCAATCGCGAGCCAGCCGAGCAGGATATCCAACCGGCCACCGATGCCGTTCACATTATACGTCGCGATTTTCACAGGTCGGGGAGCTCCTGATCGGCGCGGCCCCATCGCTGGAGCGCCTTGAGTCCCGCTCGCTTCACCAACTCCTTCGCATCTGTGATATCGAAGTGAGACGGTCTGTCGATCGTCTCCATCTCTTTCCAGCTTATCGGCGCGGCGACCGGCGCGCCCTCGCGAGCGCGCGCCGAATATGGCATCACCGCAGTCGCGCCCCGCTGGTTGCGCAGATAATCAACGAAGATGCGGCCCTTGCGCTGGGCCTTTGGAAGCGCAGCGGTGAAGCGGTCGGGATCCATCTGTGCAACAGCGCGCGCGAGACGATATGCAAAATCCTTGATTTCGGGCCATTCTGCCCGCGGAACCAGCGGCGCGATCACATGGACGCCCTTGCCGCCCGTCAGCATTGGAAATGTCTCAAGCCCCATCGATTTCAGAATGTCGCGGAACTGGAAGGCGGCCGCTCGAACCGCCTCGAAGTCGAGCCCGATATCGGGGTCGAGATCGAAAACGAGCCGATCCGCCTTTTCGACATCCTCGATCCGCGCGCCCCACCCATGAAACTCGATCGTTCCCATCTGCACGCATGTCATCAGCCCTTCCGCCGTGTCGATGTAAAGATAAGGCTGATCGTCTCCGTCCTTTTCCTCGATCGCGACATGCTTCACCGCCTCACCGAAGCTTCCGGCGTCATGCTTCTGGAAGAAGCATTTCTTGGCGCGGCCTTGCGGACAGCGGACCAGGCTGATCGGCCGCGAACCGGCCCAGGGAAGCATGATCGGGGCGATGGCGGCATAATAATTCGCTAGCTCGCCCTTCGTGAGCCCTGCCTCGGGGTAGATCACCCGATCGGGGTTGCTGATAGGAACGGGGGACGCGGTCGTCACTTTGTTCACGGGCGCTTCGGTTTCGAGCACGACAGCCTCCGGCTTCTTGTCTTCGCGAAGGCCGAGATAACTCGGGTGGCGCAGCGTGCCTTCCCGGGTCATCTCGGTATAGGCTATTTCGGCAACCAGCGTCGGCTCGATCCAGTGCGCTCCGCGGGTCTCCGCGCGCGGTGCCTTCACCGCCGGCTCCTTTCTTGCCAGCGGCTTCATCAGCGCATGCAGCCGGAACAGCTCGTCGGTATCGAAGCCGGTGCCGACCTTTCCGGCATAACGCAGCTCGCCATTTTCATGGACGCCCAGCACCAGGGACCGGAACGAGCGTGACTTGTCCGATTGCGTCCAGCCGACGATCACGAACTCCTGACGCTTGATGCACTTGGTCTTGAGCCAGTTCCCCGCGCGCGATCCGATGTAGCGGGCGTCGGCCTTTTTCGAGATGACGCCTTCCAGACCGGCCGCGCAAAATTCCTGCAAAA
>VFQN01006517.1_pt1 | contig 13255 bp, 12 predicted proteins | sample 3512371 | NCBI WGS metagenome assembly VFQN01 (sample SAMN10412370, study PRJNA504923) | tailings metagenome | isolation source: Replicate 2 from Balatoc abandoned mine | place: Philippines: Itogon, Benguet | collected 2017-08-28
CGGTGCAGCGCCGACACCAGAAGCTCGTCGAGGAGGCGCCCGGGCCCCAGGTCGGGCCGGAGCTCCGCGCCCGGATCGGCGCGCTCGCCGTCGAGGCCGCTCGTGCCGTGCGTTATGAGTCAGCGGGCACGATCGAGGGGTTGCTGGTCGGTGAGGACTTCTTCTTCCTGGAGATGAACACCCGCATCCAGGTCGAGCACTGTGTCACCGAGATGGTCACTGGCGTCGACCTCGGTGCGGTTCGCGGCCGGGCGACCGATGACGGTCAGCCAGGAGGCGCTGACGCTCGACGGCCACGCCATCGAGTGCCGGATCAACGCCGAGAACGCCGCCAAGCGGTTCCTCCCGGGCCCGGGCGAGATCACCGACTACGCGGAGCCGGTCGGTCCGCACGTGCGGGTCGACTCCGGCGTCGCCAAGGGCACGATGGTGCTGCCCTACTACGACCCCATGCTGGCCAAGCTCATCGTGTGGGGCCGAAACCGCGAGGAGGCGACCGAGCGGATGCTGGAGGCGCTCGGATCCTTCCGGGTTGAGGGCATCCCCACCCTGATCCCCTTCCACCAGGCGCTGCTCGCCACCGACCAGTGGCGTCACGGCGAAACCTGTCGTGACCTAGTCGAAGACAGAAACTGGCTGAAGAGCACAGCTCGGTGAGCATCGAGCCCGATCTCGACCACGTCTCGTTCGCCGTCCACGACGCCGCGGCGTGGGGCCGGCGGCTGCGCCGGGAACTTGGGGCCACTCCGGTGGCGGGCGAGGTGCTGCCCGACTTCCGCTACCTCCTGCTGCACGTCGGGACGGAGGCCGCGGGCGGACGGGTCGAGTTCATCGAGCCGGTCGGCGAGGGTGGGTTCCTCAGCCGCTTCCTTGAGGCCCGCGGCGAAGGTCCGCACCACCTCACCTTCGTCGTGCCCGACCTCCCCCGCGCGATTGAGGACGTCGTTGCGTGGGGCGGGCGCGTCGTGGGGGAGGACCTTGACCACGCGCCGTGGCGGGAGGCCTTCGTGATGCCCGACGCCCGGCACCGCACCGTCCTGCAGCTCGCCCAGACCGACCGCTCCTTCCCGTCGCGACGTGAGCTGCTCGCCTCGCAGGCGCGGGACTCGTCGACGCTGCCAAGCAACCGCGGGGCCACGGACCCGGACTGGTGGACCGGGCTGTGGGACGAGCCGCCCGGGTCCACAGCGGTTGCCCGGGACGTCCACCTGCGGGTCACCGACCTTGAGCGCTCCTCGACACTCTTCGGCGGCGTCCTCGGCGGCCGAGCGGAGCCGCTTCCGGACGGCGTCCGCTTCCGGTGGCCCAGCGGCACGTTGCACCTGCATCCCCACGAGCGCGCGGGCGTCGTCCGCGTCGACATCGACCAGGAAGACCCCGGCCCCGGGCTGCGGATCGGCTCGACCCGACTGGGAGGTCCGGAGCATGACCCCGTCTGACACGGAGAGACCCAACCGCCCCCCGGTGCGCACGGAGGTGGTCGACGGCGCCGTCCTGGTCGTGGTGATCGACCGGCCGGCGGCGCGCAACGCCATCGACGACGCGACGGCGCTCGCGCTCTCGCGGGAGCTCGCCCGGCTGGACGCAGACGCGGCGCTTCGCGCCGGCGTGTTGACCGGTGCCGGGGGCGGCTTCAGCGCCGGTCTCGACCTCAAGGCCTTCGCCACGCGTGGTGAGGTCGGCGAGTGTCCCGACCGCGGCTTCGCCGGTCTCACCCGTCAGCCCCCGGTGAAGCCGCTGGTGGCGGCGGTGGAGGGCTACGCGCTGGCCGGTGGGCTCGAGATCGTGCTCGCGTGCGACCTGGTGGTAGCTGCTGCGGACGCCCGCCTCGGCATCCCCGAGGTGCGCCGGGGGCTCGTCGCGGACGGCGGCGCCCTCCTGCGGCTGCCGCGTGCCGTCCCCCGGGCCGTGGCCATGGAGATGGCGCTGACGGGCGAGGACGTCCCCGTCGCGCGGCTCCACGCACTCGGCCTGGTCAACGTGGTCGCCGAGCCCGGCGGCGCGCTGGATGCAGCGCTCGACCTGGCGCGCCGCATCGTGGCCAACGCGCCGCTGGGCGTGCAGGCCAGCAAGGCCGTGCTCACCCGGTCCCCGTCGTGGGCGCCGGACGAGATGTGGGAGCTCCAGCGCGAGCTGGTCGAGCCGGTCTGGGGCTCCCACGACGCGATGGAGGGCGCGCGAGCCTTCGCCGAGCGCCGCGAGCCGCGGTTCGAGGGCCGCTGACCGGAGTCGTGCGCCGCCGACGGCCGATCAGGCACGACCGGGCCGTCCCGCGGGTGCGCCTGCGGGTCGCGGAAACGTGATCCGGCCCACGTCGTGACCAAACCGTTACCAAAGCGCTCTGGTCAGACCGCGTGCTTTGGTGAGAACGTTATCGCAATCCGCCGATGAGAACGTTCTCGCAGCACTCCTCGGCGCACTAATAACCCGAGCCGAAAGTGGAGCCGTGACCGCCCTCGCCCTGCCCCTCCGCCCCGTCACGACGGACATCGTCCCGACGCTGCGCACGACCGTCGGCCAGCGCGCCCTGACCCAGGAGATCGCCGCCGAGGCCGTGCGCCGCGAGGTCGACGCCGTCTTCTTCGTCGGGATGGGCGGTTCATGGGCCTCCTCGGTCCCCGCGACCCTCACGCTCACGGGCACGGCGACCGGGTTCGCGGTCTACAACGTCAACGCGGCCGAGTTCGTGCTCACCCACCTTGGTCGGGTCGGGGCCCGGAGCCTGGTCGTCGCCTCGTCCCACTCCGGCGGCACGCCGGAGACCGTGGCGGCGGCCCAGGCCGCCGCCCGGGCGGGTGCCCTGGTCGTCTCGGTCGCCCGCGACGACGAGAACCCGCTCGCCGACGCCGCTCGCCACCAGCTGGTGTACGGCAGCGAGAAGACCGCGACCAGCGCGAAGTACGAACTGCTCGAAGAGCTGTCCTGCTCGCTGTTCGAGGCGGTCGGCGCCGACGTCGACGTCACGACGGTGCGGGCCGGCCTCGACGCGATCCCGGAGGCGACGGCCGCCGCCGTGGACGGCACCGAGGAGCAGACGCGCGCCGCGGTCGCCAAGATCTACGACGCCGACAACCTGTTCGTGCTGGGCACCGGCCGGCTCCTGGGCCTCGCTTACATGCTCTCGGTCTGCTACCTGGTCGAGATGCAGCGGCAGAAGTCCACCCACTTCAACAGCGCCGACTTCTTCCACGGCCCCTTCGAGATGGTCGACGAGGTCAGCACGCCGGTGATCCACCTCGCGGGCGAGGATGAGACCCGGCCGATCTCCGAGCGGGTCAACCGCTTCCTGGGCCGCTACGGCCGCGACCACTACGTACTCGACTCCGCGTCGCTGGCCCTCCCGGGGGTGCCCGACGAGGCGCGCGGCCGGGTGGCCCACATCGCGATGGCCTCGGTCGCCTCGCGGATCGCCTACCACTTCGAGCCGATGACCGGGCACGACCTCGACATCCGTCGCTACATGTACAAGGTCGAGTACTGAGCCGATGACACGCATCTGTGGAGTCGGCGACAACGTCGTCGACCGGTACCTCGGGACCGGGCTGATGTATCCGGGCGGGAGCGCTGCGAACGTCGCCGTGCACGCCCGGCGACTCGGCAGCGAGGCCGGGTACGTCGGCATCCTGGGCGACGACGAGGCGGCGGCCCACGTCCTCAAGGCCCTGCTCGACGAGAACGTCGACGTGTCGCGAGTCCGTTACGAGCCCCACCCGAACTCCTTCGCGGACGTGACCCTCGACGCCGACGGCAACCGGGCGTTCGGCGAGTTCGTGCCCCCGGTCGGTCGCGTCGAGCTCGACGAGCAGGACCTCGCCTACCTGCGGGGCAGCGACTGGGTCCACACGGGTCACAGCAGCTTCACTCTGCCCGAGGTGCCGAAGCTGAGCTCGGTAGCCCCGGTGGTGTTCGACTTCTCCTACAAGGACCTCGAGTGGGCGGCTCCGGTGCTGCCGCACGTCACCGCTGCCTTCTTCTCGCGCGGTGAGGCGGACGACGAGGAGTGCCTCGCCCTCATCGAGCAGGTGCGGGCCCACGGCCCGAGCGTCGTTGTCGTCACCCGGGGCGCTCGAGGCTCACTGGCCTGGCGCGCCGGCGACGGCACGCACCGCCAGCCGGCCGCGCCGGCTGCGCCGGTCGACACCCTCGGCGCCGGCGACGCCTACCTGGCGGCGATGCTCTGCGCGTTCGGGGCGGACCGCACACTTGACGTCGCCGCGGCCGAGGCGGCGGCGTACGCCGCTCAGGTGTGCGAGCACTTCGGGGCGTTCGGGCACCCCGTCCCCATCCACCAGCCGAACGAGGAGGCGACGCGATGACCGCGACGACCCCGCCCACCCCCGTGCTCGACGTCGCGGGGGTGACCAGGACCTACGGACACGTGCAGGCCCTGCGCGGCGTCGAGCTCCAGGTGCGCCCCGGCGAGGTCCACGCGCTCGTCGGCGACAACGGCGCCGGCAAGTCCACGCTGATGAAGATCATCGCCGGCGCGGTGGCGCCCACGGCCGGGACGGTCTCGGTGCGGGGTCAGCAGGTCAGCTTCAGCAACCCCTCGGAGGCGCAGGCTGCCGGCATCGAGACGGTGTACCAGGACCTCGCGCTCGCGCCGACGCTGACGCCCGGGGAGAACCTCTACCTCGGTCGAGAGATCCCCCGCAAGGGCCTGCTCGGCCGCCTCGGCTTCATCGACCGGAGCGCGATGAACCGGTCCGCGAAGGACCAGCTGACCTCCCTGGGCGCCAGCGTGCAGTCCCTCAGAAACGAGGTCGGCTCGCTCTCCGGCGGCCGGAAGCAGGCCGTCGCCGTTGCCCGGGCCTCGCTCTGGGGCAGCGCGCTGATCATGCTCGACGAGCCGACGGCGGCGCTCGGGGTCTCCCAGACCGAGCAGGTGCTCCGCCTGGTGGAGCGGCTGCGCGACGAGCGCGGCCTCGCGGTCCTCCTGATCTCCCACAGCATGCCCGACGTCCTCCGGGTCGCCGACCGGGTCACCGTGCTGCGGCTCGGGCGCACAGTCCTCACCGCGGAGACCTCGTCCCTCAGCACCAACGACCTGATCGCGGCGATGACCGGCATGACGACCGGCCTCGCCCCCGCCCCCCAGGGAGGTGCGGCATGACCGCCACCATGGAGCCCATGCCGAGCGTCGACGAGGCGACGGCGGAGCCCGAGCACCAGCCCGGCCTCGGCACCCGACTGCTGGCGAGCCAGCGGTTCTCCAACGTCACGATCTTCGGCCTGCTCGTCCTGATCGTCGTGTTCTTCAGCATCGTCACGCCCAGCGGGTCGTTCCTGTCCAACTTCAACCTGACGAGCATCGCGCTGTCCGGCTCGCAGCTCCTCCTGCTGGCCGCCGGCGTCACCTTCCTGCTCATCGCCGCCGGACTCGACCTGTCCGTCGGCGCAATCGTCGTCTTCTCCTCGGTCCTGGCCGTCAAGCTCATGGTCAACCTCACCGCGGGGCTCACCGACACGACCTCAGGCGGTGCCGACCTCTGGCTCCGGATCGTCGCGGCGCTGGGCGCCGGCCTCCTCACCGGTACGGTGTGGGGCCTGGTCAACGGCCTGCTCGTCGTGAAGTCAAAGATCCCGTCGTTCATCGTCACCCTCGCGACCAGCACGATCATCCTGGGCCTGGCCCAGGTGTGGACCGGGGGCATCAACGTCAGCGGCGTGCCGCCCGCGCTCAGCTCGACCTTCGGGCTCGGCAAGGTGCTCGGCGTGCCGTGGCCGGTGGTCGTGTCCTTCGCCGTGACCGGCGTGCTGTGGGTGATCCTCGCCGGCACCCGCTTCGGCATGCGGACCTACGCCATCGGCGCCAACCCCGAGGCCGCCCGCCGAGCCGGAATCAACGTCGACCGGCACCTGCTCGTGCTCTACATGCTCGTCGGGCTTCTCGCCGGGCTGGTCGGCATGATCGACATCGCCCGCTTCACCACCGCCTCGATGACCGGGTACTCCACGATCGCCCTCCAGGCGATCACCGCCGTGATCATCGGTGGCACCTCCCTGTGGGGCGGCCGGGGCAAGATGTCGGGCACCGTCGTCGGTGCCTTCATCCCCGCCACCCTCACGAGTGGCTTCGTGATCATGAACCTCCAGCCCTTCTGGCAGAACGTCGCCATCGGCTGCGTCCTCATCTTCGCCGTCTTCGTCGACCAGTACCGACGCCGGGCGGTGAACACCCTGTGACCAACGGACCGGGGATCTCGGACACGCACCACACCCAACTGTCGAGCCGTCGGCCGACCAGCGAGAGGAACCGACCATGAAGCACCCTCTGCACACGATCGCCGCCCTGGCCCTGGCCGGGCTGGCTCTCACCGCCTGCTCCACCCAGGAGGACGCCTCGGCGTCGGGCTCGACCGGCGGGAGCGGCGGTGACGACCTCAAGATCGTCATGCTGCTCAACGACCAGTTCGACCCCTACTACCTGACGCTCGTCAAGGGCGCCGAGGAGAAGGCCGAGGAGCTCGGCATCGACTTCTCGTGGCAGGCGCCGACCACGCTCGACGTCGCGAGCCAGACCCAGCTGCTGCAGTCCATCGCGGCCACCAAGCCCGACGGCATCATCATGTCCGCGCTCGACGCCGACGCCATGGTCGCCCCGATGAAGCAGGTCCAGGACTCCGGCATCCCGATCGTCACCGTCGACAGCGACGTCAACGACGAGTCCGCGCGGCTCGCGACGTTCAAGTCCGACGGGAGGGTCAACGGCGAGATGGCCGCCGACGAGATGGCCGAGCTCCTCGGCGGCGAGGGCAAGGTCGGCTACGTCGGCTACACCCCGGGCATCCAGAGCGTCGACATCCGGCTCGAGGGTTGGACCGAGCAGCTCAAGGAGCACGAGGGGCTCGAGAACCAGGGCGAGCAGTACGCCGGCGCCGACATCGCCGAGAACGCTGCGAAGGCCTCGGCCCTGCTATCCCGCGTGCCCGACCTGGCCGGCATCTACGCCTCGTGGACCAACGCCAGCATCGGCGCCGCGAACGCCGTCCAGCAGGCCGGCAAGCGCGACGACATCGTCGTGATCGGCGTGGACGCGTCGCCCGACGAGGTCGCGCTCCTCGAGCAGGGCCAGATCGACGCCCTTATGGTCCAGAAGCCCTACGACATGGGCAAGGACGCGGTCGAGGCGCTCGTCGAGCACGCGCGGGGCGGCGACGAGCCGGAGAGCGAGAACCTCTACGACGTCGTCATCGCCACGCCGGAGAACATCGACGACCCCGAGATCAGCCAGTACCTCTACGTGAAGCCGGAAAGCGAGTAACCCGTGTCCCGACTGGGGATTGACGTAGGCGGGACGTTCACGGACGTCGTCGTCCTGCACGAGGACGGCCGCCGGGTCGTCGAAAAGGTGCCGAGCACCCCGCACGATGCCTCGATCGGCATCCTGCACGGCATCGAGCAGATCCAGGAGACGCGCGGCGTCGACGTCAGCAGCCTCGACGTCTTCTGCCACGGCTCGACGGTCGCGACGAACGCGCTGCTGGAGTCCAAGCTCTCGCGGACCGCGCTGGTGGTCACCCGTGGCTTCCGCGACGTCCTCGAGATCGGCACCCAGCTGCGCAGCGACCTGTTCGACCTGCGGGTCGCCAAGCCGCGTCCCTACGTCCCCCGGTCGCGGGTGATCGAGGTCGACGAGCGCGTCGACCGCCTCGGCGGGGTCGTGACCCCGCTCGAGGACGCCGAGATCGAGCGCATCGTCGAGGCGGTCCGCGCCGCCGACGTCGAGGCGTGCGCCGTCACGCTGCTCTTCGGCTTCCGCAACGACGAGCACGAGCAGCGCCTGGCCGCGGCCCTCCGGGCGGCGCTTCCGGACCTCTCGGTCGCGATCAGCAGCGAGGTCGCCCCGGAGATCAAGGAGTACCCCCGGGCGTGCACCACCGTCGTCAGCGCCGCACTGCGGCCGCTGGTGGCGCGCTACATGGCGGGGATCCTGGCCGGCTTGGAGCCGGCCGGGGTCACCTGCCCGACGTTCATCATGCAGTCCAACGGTGGCGTGATGAAGGTGACCGAGGCGGCAGAGAACGCCCACCGCATGGTGCTCTCGGGCCCGGCGGCGGGCGTCCTTGCCGCGACCCAGGTCGCCAAGCAGTCGAACTACCCCCACCAGATCACCTTCGACATGGGCGGGACCTCGACCGACATCTGCCTCATCCACGAGGGGCGCGCCCGCGTCGAGCGGGAGAGTCTCTTCGAGGGTCGGCCGATGCTGGTGCCGCAGTTCGACATCCACACGATCGGCTCCGGCGGCGGCTCCCTCGCGTACGTGGACGAGGCCGGTGGCCTGCACGTCGGGCCGGAGAGCGCCGGAGCGGTGCCGGGCCCGGCCTGCTACGGCCGCGGCGGCACGCGCCCGACCACGACCGACGCACAACTCGTCCTCGGCCGGATCGACCCTGCCTCGTTCCTCGGCGGCGAGATGGCTCTCGACCTCCAGGCCGCCCGGCTGGCCGTGAAGACCCACGTCGCGGACCCGCTCGGCGTCGACGTCGACACCGCGGCGATCGGCATCCTGGACGTCGCCGACGCGGTGATGGCCCGCGGCGTGCGCGTCGTGAGCGTCAACCGTGGTTACGACCCGCGTGACTTCCACTTGCTGCCCTTCGGCGGGGCGGGTCCCATGCACGCACTGAGCGTGGGCGCGCTCGTCGATGTCGGCGCCGTGCTGGTGCCGCCGAACCCGGGCACGTTCTCCGCCGTCGGCATGGCCGGCTCGGACATCAAGTACAACTTCGTCCGCGTCGTCGACGCCGACGTGTCCGACCTGGACCTCGCCGAGGTCGACGCGACCTACGCCGCCATGGCAGAGGCCGCCGCGGAGCGGTTCGCCGGCTCGGGCGTGGTGCGCATCGACGACATCCGACTCGCTCGGTTCCGCTACGCCTGGCAGGACAACGACGTCGAGGTCATCGTCGAGGGTGCGGTCTTCGACGGCAGCGCGCTCGACCAGGCGGTCAAGCGGTTCCACGAGCAGCATCTGTTCGAGTTCGGGCACAGCAACCCCGAGGATCGGGTCGAGCTCGTCGCTGTCGGGCTCGAGGCGTACGGCGTCCTCGACTCGGGCGCGGCGGGTGTCGTCGCCACCGTCGACGGGACCGCCCAGCCGGCCGAGTACCGCGAGGTCTACTTCACGGGACCCGGCCGGGTGCAGACACCGGTCTACCTGCGGCCCTCGCTGCCACCGGGCACGGTCATCGCCGGCCCCGCGATCATCGAGGAGCGCGAGGCCACCACGGTGGTCATCCCCGACACGACGGTCCGGGTCGACGACGACCTCAACCTGCTCATCACCTACAACGACCGCGAAGGGGCGTGACGCCATGACCGCCACTGCCACCGGGGCCGCTCCCGATGCCGGCGAGCGCCTCGCCGATCCGATCACCACCGAGGTCGTCCGGCACGCCCTCGAGACCATCGCGGAGGAGATGGGCACCGCCCTGCGGCGCACCGCGCTCAGCGTGGTCGTGAAGGACATGCGCGACTACTCCTGCGCGCTGTTCGACGCCCAGGGCCGGATGCTTGCTGCGGCGCTCGACATCCCCAGCCTGTTGGCGTCGATGGCGCCGGCGCTGCAGTCCTGCCTGGAGAAGTGGGGCGACGACATCGAACCGGGCGACGTCTTCATCAACAACCACCCCTACCTGGGCGCCTGCCAGACCAACGACATCAACATCTTCGCGCCCGTGTTCGACGAGCACGACGTCCTGGTGGGCTTCACCGGCGTCATCGCCCACCACGCTGACTGGGGCGGTCGCACCCCCGGCACCGCCGCGGCGCGGGCGGCGTCGGCGTACGAGGAGGGAGTGCTCCTGCCGGCCCTCAAGGTCGAGGTCGCCGGGCGACCGAACACCACCGTGCTCGACATCATGAGCGCGAACGTCCGGCACCCGGCGCAGAACCACGGCGACCTGCGCGCGCAGATCGCCGCGGCCCGCTCGGGCGGTCACCGCTTCGCCGCGCTGGCCGAGAAGTTCGGCACCCGCGTCCTGCTCGCCGCCATCGACGAGCTGTTCGGCTACACGGTGCGCCGGACCCGCGCCGAGCTGGCCAAGCTGCCCGACGGCGAGTACTACGCCGAGGGCTACCTCGACAACGACGGGCTGGACCTGGACTCCCCGGTGAAGATGGCGGTCACCGCCAGCATCGAGGGCGACCGGATCCACTTCGACTTCACCGGGTCCGACCCGCAGATGAAGGGCGGGATGAACATTCCGAACTCCACGCTGCGCTCGGTCGTCCACTACGCGGTGAAGTGCCTGATGCCCGCCGACGTGCCCTTCAACGAGGGCTCGCTCGCGCCGGTGACCTTCCACGCCCCGGCCGGCACCGCGGTCAACCCGGACTTCCCAGCCGCGGTCGGCGACCGCCACCTGGCCTCGCAGCGGCTCGCGTCGATCGTGACCCGGGCGCTCGCCGAGGCCGCGCCGCAGCGGGCCTCGGCCGAGTGGTTCGTCGGCTGGCCGGTCCTGGTGTGTGAGTCCCGGTCGCCGAAGTCGGGTGAGGGCGTCGTCCTCCTGGCCAACGTCGCCGGAGGCGCCGGAGCCTGCGCCGACCACGACGGCGCCGACGCCCTCGACGTGCACATGGCCAACTGCCAGCTGATCCCCGCCGAGGTGATCGAGTCGTCCTACGAGCTCCGGGTCGAGCAGTACTCACTCATCCCGGACTCCGGCGGCGCCGGGCGCCACCGCGGCGGCCTGGGCATCCGCGCCGACTACCGCAACATCTCCGAGAAGCCGCTGCACTTCCTCTCCGAGGCGGAGCAGACCCGACCGGAGTACGCACCGCTCGGCCTCGATGGCGGCCGGCCCGGCCGCTCGGCATCGCTCGCGCTCATCGACGAGCAGGGCGTCGAGAGCCAGCTGCCGGTCAAGGGGCAGGGCGTCGCCGCGCCCGGCCAGGTCGTCAGCCTGCGCGCCGGCGGCGGCGGCGGGTACGGCGACCCCGCCGCCCGCCCGGCGGCGGACCTCGAGTCCGACGTGCTGGACGGTCGGGTCAGCGCCGCCGGCGCCGACGCCTACCGGACCGCCCCGTGACCGTCGACTTCGACGAGCTCTGGCACGTCGGGGTCGTCGTCAGCGACCTCGAGTCCGCCATGGACCAGCTCGCGCGGTCCTTCGGCCACGAGTGGTCGACCGTGCTCGAGCGCGAGGTTCCGGTGCACCTGGTCGGTGCCGAGCAGAGCAGCCGTGTGCGGTGGACCGCCTCCCAAGGCGGGCCGCCGCAGTGGGAGGTGATCGAGGCCGAGTCCGGGCTGTGGTCGGTCGAGGCCAACCCGGGCGGCGGCCTGCACCACCTGGCCTACTGGAGCGACGACCTCGCCGGCGACAGCGCCGAGCTGCAGTCGCAGGGCTACCTGCTCGAGGCGTGGGGCGCCGACGAGCACGGCGTCACTCGGTTCATCTACCTGCTCGGGCCGAACGGCCTGCGCATCGAGATCGGCGCAGCCGAGACCCGGCCAGCCTGGGAGGAGTGGACGCGTGGTGGCGACTACGGCATCCGGTTCTGAGGTGCTCGGCGGGGTCGCCCACGTCGGCATCGTCGTCGACGACCTGGAGGCGGCGATGGCCGACCTGCCCTTGGTCGGCTCCTGGAGCAGCGTGCTGGAGTGGGAGACCACGGTCCGGCTGGCCGACGGGTCGGTCGAGCGCCGTCCGGTCCGCTTCGTCACCGCGGCGGCTCCGGCGCACGTGAAGCTGATCGAGTCGGCACCTGGCAGCATCTGGGCGCCGACCGGCGGTGTCCAGCAGCTGCACCACCTGACCTACTGGGTCGACGACCTCGAGGCCGCCACGGCGCAGCTGCACGACACGGGCTACCGCACCGAGGGCGACGGCCTCGAGGACGACGGTAGCGTCCGGTTCCGCTACCTGCTCAGCCCGCTGGGGCTGCGCGTCGAGCTCGGGCTGCTCGCCAACAAGCCCGCCTTCGACTCCTGGGCCGCCGGCGGCGAGCACCGCTGACGCGGTGCCGAGCCTGCCGGCGGCTCAGGACTCCACGGCCGCGGTCGACCCGCGGATCAGGAACGACGTCGGGAGCAGGATGCGGCGCGGCTCCTGGTCGTCGCCGCTGATGCGTTCGATGAGTCTCCGCGCCGCCTGCTCACCGATGTCGTGCATCGGCTGCTCGACGAGCGTCAGTGCCGGACGTACGAGCGTCGTCCAGTCCAGGTTGTCGAACCCGACGAACGACAGGTCGCCCGGCAGGTCGAGGTCGAGCTCGCGGACGGCCCGGAAAGCACCGACGGTCATCACGTTGTCGATGGTGACGAGCGCGGTGGGTCGGTCTGTCCGCGTCAGCAGAGCACGGGCCGCCTCGGTCGCTCCGCCGACGTCGTAGGAGCCGGTCCGGCAGACCAAGCTGGGATCGACGGGGACACCGGCGGCCCGGTGGGCGCGCAGATAGCCGAGCAGCCGCGCCGCGCTGGCATTCAGCTCGCCGCGATCGCGGTCGAGGTCCGGCCCCAGGAGGTTCACCCAGTCCGCCTCGCGCTCGATCCGAAGCTCGGCGATGACCCCGATCCGGCGGTGACCGAGATCAAGCACGTGCCTGACCGCTTCCTCGGTCGCGGAGACGTCGTCGACGGTGACGGCGTCGACGTTGAGCATCGAGCTGATGCGGTCGATGAGGACCACGGGCGTGCCCCGCTCCTGGGCGCCGGCGAGGTGCTCGACCTCGCGGACGTCGGCGGCGGAGACGATGAGCCCGTCGACGCGCTTGTCCATGAGCAGCGCGACGGCTTCGCGCTCGGTCGCGACGTCCTCGTCGGTGTTGACCAGCAGGGTGTCGAACCCGGCGCGCTTCGCCTCGTCGGTGATACCGCGTACGACGCCGGCGAAGAACGGGCTGGCGATGTCGGCGCAGACGACACCGATGGAGTTGGTGCGCCGAGTGATCATGCTGCGCGCCAGGCTGTTGGGCCGGTAACCGATCTGCTCGGTGGCGGCGAGCACCCGGGTGCGAGTGTCTGCGCTGACTCGCCCGTAGTTGCCGAGCGCGCGGCTCGCGGTTGCCACCGACACCCCCGCGACGCGCGCCACGTCGCGGATGGTGGGAGGACGGCCCGGCTCGGTCACGCCGAGAACGTTATCGCAGCGCGTCGGCCCTGGGTGGGCCATGGTGGGAGAGTGCACGGCGATGCGTCCCCGACTGCTGTCGTCACGGCCCTCAGACGGTATGAGGGGACACCCGCGGGTGGGTGGGATGCGGGTCTTTCCCGATCTCGAGGAGCGTTCGCGGACGGCCTCCGGTGTCA
>VFQN01006518.1_pt1 | contig 13254 bp, 12 predicted proteins | sample 3512371 | NCBI WGS metagenome assembly VFQN01 (sample SAMN10412370, study PRJNA504923) | tailings metagenome | isolation source: Replicate 2 from Balatoc abandoned mine | place: Philippines: Itogon, Benguet | collected 2017-08-28
CCAATTCGCGAGGAGAACCATACCCGACTCGCCCTTTCCACACAGCCAGGGTCAACCTCGACCTTCGAAGTGTTCCGGTAATTGACGGTCGACGCAACGGCGCATCTGATCATCATTTTCAGGCGGACCTCCGCCGTCCAATGGTGCGATCCGACGATTTCGCTTGCTCGCCGATGATGCGGTAGATCGACATGCGCGAAACGCCGAGAGCGCGAGCCGCCGCCGCAGGACCTGTTCCAGCATTGATGAGCGCCAACACCTCGTCGCGGCGAATGCGCGGCTTGGCGCCGGTGTAAACGCCTGCCTTCTTGGGCTTGGCGATGCCCTCTGCCTGACGCTCGCGCCGAACGTCGAACTGCGCGCCAGATCAGGGAGATGGGCGATGGCGCGCAACCGCATCAGTTTCAGAAGGGCCTCTCGGAGGCCGGTTTCGTGACCCTCTACGGCACCGAGGAGCTGTGTCGCGCGGACGTTGCGCTGCATCTACGAGGACGCAAAGCGTCCCCCTTCCCCTTGCTCCAAAAGTAACGAAGTTGCCTGTGTGCGGCGTAACTGTGGCCTCCGAACGTCTACAGCAACGCTCACTTTGCTCGGCCACAATTGTCTAGCCATGCGCGATGCACCTCTCGCGACCGAACGGCAGTTAATCTGATGAGAGAAAAGTTCGAGCTCGATCGCCGCCAAGCCTGCCGGCTCTCCAAGCACGGCAGCAATCGTCGCTCGCAAGGTGCTAGGCCCCTGGACAGGGTTCGCCGTGCGCCATAGTTTCAGCAAAATGACGGCTGAGCGTGGTATGCGATTGAGCGCTTTCGCACAGGTTCTTCCGATGACAAATGTTCGCAACACGGCGCTTGATCTTTCGCGAGCATGGGTTGTCCGGGCTGTACCGAAAGAGGGTGGCCGCTGGTTCGAGCAGCAGATTGCGCTCATGTGCTCCGGACCAACGGAAAAGGAACTCTATCTGGCCCTAGGCTACGCCATTCGTCGCCTCGGGAAGCAAGATCTCGCCCTGACTCCCGAGGATCTAGTCGCCGCGAACACTGCTAGACCCGGTTGGAACCCCAGCGACTGGAGCGTCGATCAGGCAGCCCGTCTATCGTTTGTCTTGGCCAGCGATGCCGGCGACGGGGCGAGATTCAAAGCGAGGCTCGAGCAGCTTTTTCGCACCGCGGACGTCGGAGAGTTGATCGCATTCTACCGTGGTCTGCCGCTTTACCCACATCCAAAGCTGCATGTTGCACGAGCCCGCGAGGGCGCGCGAAGCGCAATGCAGCCAATCTTCGAGGCTGTCGCACACCGCAACCCCTATCCGATGGAAGAGTTCGACGAAAATGCCTGGAACCACATGGTCCTTAAGGCGCTCTTCGTCGGCAGCAAGCTCGATCCGATTCAGGGCTTGGATCGTCGTAGCAACCCGGCATTAATGCGCATGCTCTGCGACTATGCGCATGAACGATGGGCCGCCGGGCGGCCAGTTAGTCCCGAGCTTTGGCGCTGCGTTGGACCGCATGCCGATAGGGATGCGGTCGTCGACCTTCAGCATGTTCTGAGAACTGGGACCGTGGTAGAACAACAAGCTGCGGCGCTAGCACTGGCTGCGTCTTCTTTGCCGGCCGCAAGGGAAGCGCTGGCGAAAGCTCCTGACCTTGCCAAACATGCTGCCGCAGGCGAGCCGGGCTGGGCGGCTATTGCCAGAGTGTCATAGCGAACCGACGTGGCGGCAGGCGTCGCCGCCCGATCAGAAAGCGAAATCCATGTTCATTGATTCTCACACGCACATGATCTCGCGCACGACGGACGACTACGAGCGCATGGCTGCGGCAGGGGTGGTGGCGTGCATCGAGCCTGCGTTTTGGCTAGGCCAACCGCGTACCCACGTCGGCACGTACATCGACTACCTATCGATGATCTGCGGCTTCGAACGCTTCCGCGCTGGACAGTTTGGACTGCGCCATTATTGCACGATCGGTCTCAACTCGAAGGAAGCCAACAACGAGGAGCTGGCCGAAGCCGTAATGGAGATACTGCCGCGCTATGCGCTCAAGGAAGGCGTGGTGGCCATCGGCGAGATCGGCTACGACGAACAAACTGCCCTTGAGGACAAGTATTATCGATTGCAGTTGGAGCTTGCGAAGGAGCTGCATCTTCCGGTGATGGTACACACTCCGCATAGAGACAAGCGGCAAGGTACTCTGAGGTCGATGGCGGTCGCGCTCGAGCATAAGCTCGATCCCAGCTGGGTTGTCATTGATCACAATAACGAAGAGACCGTCCGCGATGTTCTGGATCGTGGTTTTTGGGCGGCCTTCCCGATCTACCCTTTCACGAAGATGGCCAACGACCGCATGGTCGAGATTGTCAGGAACTACGGCGCCGAGCGAATCTTCTGCGACAGTGCGTGCGACTGGGGGGTGTCGGATCCGCTCGCGGTACCGAAGACGGCTGAGTTGATGCGCCGCGCACAAATACCGGAGGAGCATATCCGCAAGGTCACCTATGAGAATCCGCTGGCGGCCTATGGAAAGAGCGGCCAGATCAAGGAAGAAGATTGGTTGAACCCACCCTCCATCGACCAGCGCACTCTCTATATGGGCAACTCCGTACTGCGCGGAGGCCAAGCGCCCAGGATCGAGGAGGGCAAGCGCGGCGTCGAGGACAATCTGAGAATCTCCTAATCGTCGCGCCATCCGAAGATTGGAGGTCCGTACATACGGCGCCGCGACGATACTCGTGTGAACACCTCTGCATACTCAAGGCAGCTCGGAAGCTGCGTCTTCTGAATTTCAGCCCGAGCCAGTGAGTTCCGCCCAGTGGTCGCGGACATAAATGCAGAACCAGGCCGAGTATCGCTCCGGATGCTCTTTCACTTCCCGGCGAAGGTCGTCGACTTGGATCCAGGAGTGATCCTCCGCCTCGGTGGGGTTCGGGCGTACTTCGCCTACGTGAAAGCCGCCGAAGCAATGCACAATCTCATTCTCCGTCATCGCGTTGTCGAGCACTGCGCGATAGCAGGTTGTGAAGAGAGGAGCGAGCGGGCAGCTGATCCCCATCTCCTCCTGCAACCGGCGTTGCGCAGCCGCAACGGTATCTTCGCCGGGCCGCGGATGACTGCAGCAGGTGTTGCTCCACAATCCGCCCGAATGATACTTCCCGATGTGCCTTTTCTGCAGAAGGAGTCGCCCGCTCTGATCCCGCAGTTGCACGGACACGGCGCGATGCAGAAGGCCTTTTCGGTGCGCGGCGAGCTTCGGCGATGCGCCGATCGCACGATCGCTGGCGTCGACTAGGATTACCTGGTCTTCGTCGTTGCTCAAGCTCATGTGCGACCTCGCTCGGCCAAGCTCGAGGTTTGTCTCCGCGCATCAAAGATGGCGATAGCCGTTGTGACTGCGCAGATCAGATAGCCAAATGCCTCGCGCGCCTCTTCGTTGTGGATCCAGCCGGGTCCTATGTTGCCTGCGAGCGAGACAAAACCGGCCAAGAAGAGCATGACACAGATCAGCCCCCCGATGCTAACGAACCGCGATGAGCCCAAGCGCTCCGGCCTAAGAGCGGCGGCAAATGACCATGCCGCTGCGATCAAATACACCAGTCCCCAATAATACCAATCAGGATCATTGTATTGGAGCACGGCAAAGAAAACGAGTATCGCAGATAGGACAACGTGGACGATGCGCATGTGTCCTCTCCCACCCCGACTAATTGCCGGCAATGACTCTTGTACTATAGCTCTCTATCTTGCTTACCGTAAGATGGTGGCCCAAATACGTGGGCCAGAATCAAGTCTTTGAAGGCTGTCGCGTCGATCGAGCCTTCTGGAAGAAGTTCCGGTGCGCTCGAAATGATCAAGGGCCCATCTTGCGGCAGCTCAGTAACAAGTCCATGCGAGCCCTTCACGAGATTAGTGCCTCTGATTGGCGTGACGTCGAGCAGGTTGCGAAAGCCGAGCTTTCTGGCGAGAAGCCTGTGCGCTACCTTAAGCACCGGCAGCGAAATGGCCGGGTCTAGGAACAACTCCATCGGATCATAGCCGGGCTTCCGGTGGATATCGACGGTCCGGGCGAAGTCCGGCGCTTTCGCATCGTCCAGCCACCAATAGTAACTGAACCAGCGGTCGCGTTCGGACAGCGCAACGAGATCGCCGGAACGGGGATGATCCAGTCCCATGGCTCGCTTGCCTTCCTCATCGAGGACGTGCGCAACGCCGTCGAGGCTCTCCAACAATCTTTTTATCGAGGGGCTGTCGGCAGCGTGCTGCAAATACACGTGCGCAATCTGGTGATCGGCCATGGCAAACGCTTTCGAGGCGCCCACATCGAGCAGCTCCCGATCGATCTCATTGCGCACGCGGACCAAACCCGCCTGTCGGAGGGCGCGGTTGATGTGCACCGCTTCCCGTACCGGCACGATGCCGTATTCCGACACAACCACGATATGATCGCCGTTGCTCTCTGTTTCTTCGATCAGCTCGCCGGCGACGGAGTCGATGTCACGCAGGTCCTGCGCGACGCGTGGATCGTCCGGGTCAGGTCCCCATTTCTGAAGGCAGTAATCGAGATGTGGCAGGTAGCAGAGCGTTAGCGTAGGTTGCCGCGTGCGGCGAACGTGCTGCGTTGCTCTCGCGATCCAGCGGCTGGACTCGATAGAGGTCATAGGACCCCAGAACTTGAAAAGAGGGAAGGTTCCCAGGACGTTATTTAACTCGTCCCGCAACTCGGGCGGTTCAGCGTAGTGGTCCGGTAGCTTGCGGCCGTCGGCTGGATACATGGGCCGCGGCGTGGCGCTGATGTCGACGGTAGAATACATATTGTACCACCAGAACATATTTGCGCAGGTGAATGCCGCGTCGAGCTTTTTCCCCTTTTCCCAGATTTTTTCCCCGGCGATCAGACGATTCGACTGCCGCCACAGCCATACTTCGGCTTGCTCATGAAAGTACCAGCCGTTGGCCACCGCGCCGTGGTCTCGAGGCGACAAGCCGGTCAGCAGAGTGGATTGAACGGTGCAGGTAACGGCAGGAACCACGGTCCTCAGCGGACGCATGCCGCCTCGTTTGACAAGTGCCGAGAGGTTGGGCGTATCTTTGCCGAGAAGACGCTGGGTAAGTCCGACGATCAAGAGCACGAGCGTCTTATGCATCCTGCTGTTCCGCTGAGCGCGCCGCCGTGGCAATGTTCACAAGAGCACGATCACAATATGTGGGCAATATCTTGGATGACCAGCAGAAGACGCATGCCTTGACTTGACGTCGAGCGGCGGCGCAATCTGCCTGTCGCAGGCTCGGCCGTAGAAGCCGACGAACAGGAATGCCGGGGAGCACATGGGAGAGGTTGCCAAACCATCCGTCTCCGAGACATCACCGAACGGCGCATCGGTATATCTCCAGCGCTTTGCGGTCTCTTACGAATATCCAGTCCACTTTACGAAACATCTTTTTGCGCTCGACAATCCGGTTCTGCGGGAGACGATTACGCGGCTCGAGCGGGCGCGACGACACCGCTGCATCGTTTTCGTCGATGATGGCGTGTGTGATGCTCGCCCTGCTCTGATCGGCGAAATCGAAGCCTATGCCAGCGCCCACAACACGGCGATCGAGCTGGTTGCCGCCCCGCAGAAAGTGGCGGGCGGCGAAAAGATAAAAAACGAGCTCTTCCACGTGGAATGGATGCAGGGGCTCATTCAGGAGCACCGCATCGACCGGCATTCGTTCGTGATCGCCATAGGCGGTGGGGCAGTTCTGGATGCAGTCGGGCTCGTTGCCGCGACCAGCCATCGCGGTATCCGGCTGATCCGCGTTCCGACGACGGTTCTCGCACAAAACGACTCCGGTGTCGGCGTGAAGAACAGCGTCAATCTAAAGGGATCGAAGAATTTCGTCGGTACGTTTGCTCCGCCTTTCGCCGTCCTCAACGACCTGAACTTCATTGCCGAGTTGCCGCCGCGCGAGAAGATCGCGGGTATGGCGGAAGCGGTGAAGGTCGCGCTCATTCGTGATGCCGATTTCTTCCGCTGGCTCGAGCGCAATATCGACGGACTATCGCTTTTCGATGCCTCCACGATGGCGTACATGATCCGCCGCTGCGCCGAGCTTCATATGCACCAGATCGGACACGGGGGTGACCCGTTCGAGGCCGGCAGTGCGCGCCCCCTCGATTTCGGCCACTGGGCCGCCCACAAGATCGAGTCCCTTACCCGCAATCACGTACGCCACGGCGAGGCAGTTGCCATCGGCATTGCGCTTGATACGCGTTATTCCGTGCTGGCCGGCCTGCTGGCCCCCGGAACCGAAGACCGAGTTGCAGCCCTGCTCGAGCTGCTGGGTTTCCGGCTGTGGCATCCGGTCGTCGATGCTCGTTCTGCCGACGGCAGCAATCCTCTTTTGCAGGGGATCAGAGAGTTCCGCGAGCATCTGGGGGGAGAGCTTACGATCACGCTGCTGGAGGACATCGGTCGGGGCGTAGAGGTGCACGAGATGGACGAGGAACGCATCCTCGGGGCCATCACATGGCTGAAAACGCGGCAGAGCGCACGATGAAGACCACGAGCGGAGCGCACCTCACCTACTGCACCAACATTCACCGCGGTGAAACCTGGCCTGACACGTTCATCGGGCTCAAGCGCCACTTGCCAGAGGTGAAGCAGCTGTTCGCTCCCAACGAAGCTATGGGCGTTGGGCTCCGCCTCTCCGCAATCGCTTCTGAAACTCTTGCGAACGCGTCGGAATTCGAGGCGTTCAAGGATTTTCTCGACCGTGAACGGTTATACGTCTTTACGATCAATGGCTTTCCTTACGGACCGTTTCACGGGACCCGGGTCAAGGAGGACGTCTATCAACCGGATTGGCGCTTTGCCGAACGCGTCGCCTATAGCAACCGCCTAGCTGATCTGCTTGCCGAGTTGTTGCCGCTGGATGCCGGCATCATCGGCAGCGTCAGCACGGTGCCGGCGACGTTCCGGCCGATCGGCCGAGAGCCCGGTGCGATCGAGCGGATAGCCGAAAATCTTCTACAGCACGCTGCCCACCTTGTGCGGCTGGCCGAGAGGTCCGGGCGCACCATCACGCTGGCACTGGAGCCCGAGCCCATGTGCTACCTCGAAACCATCGAGGAGGCGGCGCGGTTCTTCGAGGAGAGGGTCTTCTCGTCACCAGCGGTTCGACGGTTTGCCGACTTGACGAGGCTTGATGTCATCGCCGCGGAGCGCTCTCTCAGGCGTCACCTCGGCATCTGCTACGATGTCTGCCATGCTGCCGTCGAGTTCGAGAACGCTTCGGAAAGTTTGGCGCGTCTGGCACGTGCCGGCATTGGCATCTTCAAACTACAGCTCTCGGCGGCGCTGAAGGTCCCGCGCGTGGATGCGCGTACCATCGACCAGCTCCGGCGCTTCGATGATGGCGTTTATCTGCATCAAGTTGTCGAGCGCAAGCCGGACGGTAGCCTCGTCCGCTTCCTCGACCTAGCGCCGGCCTTTGCGAACTTCGATCAAGCGGCCGGAAGCGAGTGGCGCGTGCACTGCCACGTGCCGATCTTCATGTCTGCGCTTCCCGAGCTCGGCACGACTCAGGATTTCCTACGCGAGATCCTGGCGCTGCACAAACGCACGCCGATCAGCGATCATCTCGAGGTCGAAACGTACACCTTCGACGTGCTGCCTGAGGAACTGCGCCGGGTTGATGCCTCGACTGCGGTTGCGCGCGAGCTCGGCTGGGTTAGGGACATCCTGACCGCATGACTCTGGCGACTGCCCTTCGTTTGGGACGGGTGTCCAATCTACCAACGGTGTGGACCAACGCACTCGCCGGCACGGCCCTCGCGGGCGGCGAGATTTGGACGCAAACGATACTTCTGGTCGTGATCGGCCTTTCGCTGCTCTATGTGTCCGGCATGTATCTCAACGACGCCTTCGACCATGAGATCGATGCAGTAGAACGACCAGATCGCCCGATCCCCGCCGGCGCCGTGTCGTTGAATACCGTGTTTGGGGTTGGGTTCGGTCTGATGATCGGCGGCCTCGCGTTCATCCTTTGGGGGGCCGCAGCGGTGTCAGAAACGGGTGCACGACCGATGACGGCAGCGCTAGCCCTTGCAGCCGCGATTCTGTTCTACGATTGGCATCACAAGCGTAATGCCTTGAGCCCGCTGTTCATGGGATTGTGCCGTGTTCTCGCCTACCTGACCGCCGGCTACGCGGCGGTGACGGCTCCGTCAGCCATGCTGTTCATCGCTGCGTTCGTCAGTCTCTGCTACCTCATCGGCCTGACATATGCCGCCAAGCAAGAGGCACTCGATCGACTCGACAGGCTGTGGCCCTTACTTTTGCTTGGTGCGCCAATCATCTACGGCCTCGTTGTCGTTTTACAGGGCGGCGCTTTGGCGGCAGCAGCGCTCGCCGCTCTTGTCATCTGGACCATAGTGGCGCTTTACTTCCTGAGGCGCCGCTCCAAAGGCGATGTTCCGCGCGCAGTCGTCAGCCTTATTGCAGGCATCTCGCTCGTGGACGCAGTGTTCCTCTCCGCGGCCGGCGCTGCAGGCGCCGCACTGGTAGCAGGATCGTGCTTTCTCTTAACTCTTGCGCTTCAACATTGGGTCAGCGGCACCTGAATATCGCCCCAAATATGGTATAATTGTAGACTAGTCTGGAGGTCTGTGTCGGCCTCGGGGCTATAATTGCAAGGAGGAAATTGCCCGCGAATGCGCTTGCCAATGAAGCAAGCCAGATCGCTCAATATGGGAGGACGTCCAATGCGCCTTAGGTTCACTGGCATCGCCGTGGCCGCGATTTTAGCAATGGCAGCACCGGCTCTCGCTCAAGTCAAAATCAAACTTCAGGAAGTTGCCGGCGGGCTCATCCATCCGCTGGCGATGGTATCGATCCCTGACGGCACGGGCCGCATGGCCTTTATCGAACAGCACGGCCAAGTGCGGATCATTGATGCCAAGGGCCGCTTGCTGCCCGAGCCATTCCTCAATGTCGGCCCAAAGATGGTGACGCAGCACCATTTCTTCGACGAGCGCGGGCTGCTTGGTTTGGCGTTCCACCCGAACTACAGAGAAAACGGCAAGTTCTACGTTGCCTACTCGGCTCCGCTTCGCGGCAGCGAGCTCGACCGCCGCCTTTGGTGGTCCCACACCAATGTCGTATCCGAGTTTCAAGTCTCCAAGACTGATCCCAATAAGGCCGATCCGACAAACGAACGGATCATTTCCCAACTCGACCATCCGCAGTTCAATCACAACGGCCACTGGATCGGCTTCGGACCGGACGGGATGCTCTACATATCCACCGGTGATGGAGGGTATGCCAACGACTGGGGCATCGGCCACAACGTGACGATGGGCAATGGCCAAGACAAGAGATCGCTTCACGGGAAGATGCTGCGGCTCGACCTGAGCAAGCCGGATCTCATTCCGGCCGACAACCCGTTCGTTGGTCAGAGCGATGCCTTGCCGCAGATCTGGGCACTGGGGCTGCGCAATCCCTGGCGGTGCACATTCGATCCGGGTGGCGACAGGGCGCTTGTCTGCGGTGACGTGCAGCAGAATTCCTTCGAGGAGGTCAGCGTCATCAGCCGCGGCGCCAATCTTGGTTGGCGGCGTATGGAAGGGGACAAGTGCTTCGACTATGCGAAGCCGGACAATCACCCCGCCTCATGCGATCAGGCCGGGCTGACGCCGCCGATCATCGTCTACAACAACTGCACCGCGGTGAAGCAGGACTGCAAGGGCATCTCGGTCACTGGTGGACATGTGTATCGCGGCTCCCACAAAGCGTGGGATGGCAAGTACATCTTCGGCGACTGGTCGAAGTCGTTCGCAACGATGGACGGTCAGATATTCTTCGGAACCAAAGGTGCCGACGGCAAATGGACTATGGAAGTTGCCGCTGTCGACGGCATGAAGACGCTACCTTACATCTTGGCCTTCGCCCAGGATGACAAGGGCGAGGTTTATGCTTTGACGAGCATTACAACCGGTCCAGTGGGCGGCCACGACAAGATCTACAAAATCGTACCTGCCAACTGACGCGCCGCGATAGCGGACGACCTGCGCCGGGAAGAAGTGGCTCATCCAGCCACTTCTTCCCCAAGTTTGATTTCGAGGAATGTCTACGATGTATGGCACTAGGCTTTACGCTATCGTAGTCGCCAGTGCGATATTCATTATCGCGGCCAATGCGATGGCGCAGACGAAAGACGAACAAGACCTCCCTCGGGATCCTCCGCCGCCGTTACCAGCAGCGACCCTGAAGGACAGCAAGGTAATAGCCCTGGGAGAGACGCTATGGCAGGAGCAATGCACGCATTGCCACGGCGCGAAAGCCTATCCCGGGAAGGCGCCCAAACTGCAACCTCGACAGTACAAGCCAGAGTTTGTCTGGGATCGCACGCACAATGGGTTTCGACAAATGCCATCCTGGCGAGACGTCTACAAGCCGAACGAAATTATTGCACTTGTCGCCTATGTCATGAGTGACGATTTCTTTCCGTGACGGCATCGCGGACTGCACGGCACCGCATTGACGAGGTCTTGGCTCCCGTGTTCCGCCAACATGGCGCCAACTTACAAATATTCAACAGCCGGATTTACCCCACGACCGTGGCGGCACACTACGCCGTAGACTTGCTTATGATTGCATAATCGCTCGACCGGTCACGTGTTGTGGTCTTGAGACAACTAAGCTGGCGCCGCAGCGCTGATGCCGCCGGTTTCCTTCCTCCCTACCCTACTCTGACTTGGGTAGCTCCTTGATGGTGATGTCCTTGTAGTGGACTTTGGTCTTCGCGCCGCCGTGGATTTGAAGCGCGATGATCCCCGAGCGGTCGATAGTGGAATCCTCCTCCGTGTAATCGACGGTCTGCACACCATTTAGCCAAAGGCGAATGCGCGGCCCCTCGCAGCGGACCACGTAAGTGTTCCAGTCCCCCTGCTTCACCAGACTTTCGATGTCCTTTGGGTCCGGACGAGCGAGGATGCGGTCGCGACGCGATTCGTCGTAAAGCGCGCCCCAGTAATGCTGCCCAATATCTGCCTGATAGCCCGATACCTCGTGATGATTGGGTATGCGTATGGTTCGGAACTGCACACCTGCGTTACGTCGCTCGCGATCACCCAAAAGTTTGAATGTCACCTTCAGCTCGAAGTCGCCGTAGTGCTGAATCGTGCTGAGAAACTCATTGCGAGGTACGACCTTGTTGAGGGAGCCACCGACGATGGCGCCTTTCTCGACGCGCCACGTGTACTTGGTGTCGCCCTCCCAGCCCGTCAGGGTTCTGCCGTCGAACAGCCGTTTGGTTTCCCCTGCCAGAATCGGCGAGTTCGTGGTGACAGCGCACAGAAAGAGTACCCGCGCAACGAAGTGATCCAAGAGTCACCTCTCTTCCGTGTCAGTTCTTTACTGCACATCGCGATGCGTGTGCTGGGCCAGGGTTCATGCGTGGCACGGCATCGGTTGGCAGCGCTTCGTACATCGGGGCAGTCGCGCGCACATTTCAGCCCGAATCCGGATTCGTAATCGCTACCCCAATATTTCAACTATATCCTAGGGAGGCTCCACATGAAGCACCAGGGCGCGCACACCATATCGCGGCGCAGTCTCGTCAAGGGCATCGGTGCCGGTGTCGGCACCATGGTGCTGGCACATGAGGCCGCGGCACAAACGCAGACGGGGCCAGCCTCTCCGCCCACCACAATCACCAACCCGCCGCGCGACTTCGGGCCGGGCGGCGCTCCGACCACCTACTTCACCGACCCCGACGTTCTTGCCGTCGATCCGGTCTTCAATCAGTACGCCCAACCCAACAGTGCCATCCAGAGGCTCTGGACCGGTGCGCTCTGGTCGGAGGGCCCAGCCTGGAACGCACAGGGCCGCTATCTGGTCTGGAGTGACATTCCGAACAATCGGCAGCTGCGCTGGCTCGAAGACGACGGGCACGTCAGCGTGTTCCGACTGCCTTCGAACAACTCCAACGGCAACACCTTCGATTACCAGGGCCGCCAACTCGCCTGCGAACATCTTACCCGCCGTGTGGTACGCTATGAGTTTGACGGCTCGGTCACCGTTCTAGCCGATGCCTACCAGGGCAAGCGGTTGAATTCTCCCAACGACGTCGTGCCTCATCCCGACGGCAGCTACTGGTTCACCGACCCGCCCTATGGCGGCCAGCTTTATGAAGGCTCGCCCGACGCTGCAGGTGGCCCGAGCAATGCCGCCGGCCGGCTCAAGAACCGCGTGGGCCAGCCCCCCGAGATAGGCGCCGCAAAGCGCGAGCTCCCGACCAATTGCTATCGCATCGACCCGAGCGGACGCATCGATTTGGTGGTTACGGAGGACCAGGTTCCAGACCCCAACGGCCTATGCTTCTCGCACGACTACAAAAAGCTTTACGTGGTTAGCACCGGCAAGGGACCTGGCGACGCCGGGCCCGGCGGCAAGGGGGAGATCTACGTCTTCGACATCGGATCCGACAACAAGCTCTCCAACCGCAAGCTGTTCAGCGATTGCATGGTCGACGGCGTCAAATGCGGGCCCGACGGTTTACGCTGCGATGTTGACGGCAACGTCTGGTCGGCGAGCAATGCAGGTCGCGCGGTCGGCTACAGCGGGGTCATCGTCTTCAATCCTGACGGCAAGCTCATCGGTCGCGTTCGTCTGCCGGAAGTTTGCGGCAACGTCTGTTTCGGCGGACCCAAGCGTAATCGGCTGTTCATGGCAGCGAGCCAGTCCATATATGCCGTGTATGTCAATACTCAAGGTGCAGCACCTAGTTAGCCGGGAGCTAATTCGGCATCGAGGTGGACGACGCCACCGAGATTGCCAAGAAGCCGACATCTGATCGCGCGACGCAGTACCACTGAGACCGGACATGGTCGGCGGCGTGTCTCGCATCGCCGATCACACCTCACGCGACGGCAGCTTTTGGGAGTGGCTGTGTGATAACGGCTTGAGCTTCGGGGCGGCTGGTCGTATGCGCACCGCGCTGCAGATCAGCTCATGCCCGGATCGTCGCGATAAGCGGTGCGACGCCGACCATCGAGATCATTCGCTTCAGATTGTAGGCGAGGACGCACAGGCTCATTTCGGTTGCTCACGCTTGCGAGCCCCTTTGTCAAGAAATGCGTGTGCATGTTCGCCGGGGCCACCACGTTGTCTCCAGTTGGGGTATGACCAGACGCATGATGTGGCCTGTCAAACCGACCTGATTGACCCTGGCTGTGTGGAAAGGGCGAGTCGGGTATGGTTCTCCTCGCGAATTGG
>VFQN01006519.1_pt1 | contig 13252 bp, 19 predicted proteins | sample 3512371 | NCBI WGS metagenome assembly VFQN01 (sample SAMN10412370, study PRJNA504923) | tailings metagenome | isolation source: Replicate 2 from Balatoc abandoned mine | place: Philippines: Itogon, Benguet | collected 2017-08-28
GCCTTGCCTTGCCTTGCCTTGCCTTGCCTTGCCTTGCCTTGCCTTGCCTTGCCTTTCCTTGCCTTGCCTTGCCTTGCCTTGCCTTGCCTTGCCTTGCCTTGCCTTGCCTTGCCTTTCCGCTTTCCTCAACTCACTTCTAACTTCCTTAGTTGGCTTCAGGCTGTTACTCCTGCTTCCCGCACCGCATACACTGCACTTCCTTGACCCACATGCACACCCGCCTGCCGTACGCCAGCCGTTGGCAGCAGCACCATGACGTTATCGACCTGTTGCTCCAGGCATGAACGCCCCTTAAGGCACACGTCCCTTAACCCACACGCCCCCACCTGCTGTATGTTGGCCACGGGCAGCAGCACCATGACGCTGTCGGCCCCCGGCGGCGCGGCCGTGGGGTCGGTGCGCGCGGGGCAGTGCACGTAGAAGTTGGGCGAGCGGGACAGCGAGTCGGCGGACGTGGCGCGCAGCCAGCTGCCCTCGAAGTCGCCTGGGGGCAGGGGACAGGGGCGTGAGGGTGAGGTATTTTTGTAAGGAGGGAATAAACGGGGCCGTACAATAGCGGTCTCCCTGTCCGCTGCCCGCCTCGGCTTCTCTACCCACCCGACAAGGACCAGCTGTGGTACAGCAGCCCCCACCGAGTCTCCTCGCTTCCATCGGCCCCTGCCCGCCAGGTTCCGGCAGCTCCCCACGCTGCACCCACCCGACAGGAACACGTTGTGGTGCAGCAGCTGGTCCACGCGGCGGTCCACGCTCCAGTTGTAGGCGATGACGCCGGCGCTGTAGTCGGCGCCCATGACGCGGCGGCACGTGGCGGCGCCGTACTGCTCGGCCGAGCCGCGCAGCAGCTCGTACGACAGCGGCACGTCCCTGCGATTGGGCAAGCGAGCCGGGACAAAGACGCTTGTCTGGAAGGGACATGCAAGTCGAATGACTCGCTGCCGCTTATAGTAGTGAAGCAGGACTGCCGCTGATGCCTCACGGTTTCTCCCATGCACTGTGTTGAGCTGCTGCCCTCCACGACTGACATGATTCGCTTACTCCGAGCACTGCGCGTGACACATACGGAAAGTCCGCATCCCCAAATGTCAACGCTGCGCTGAGGCCACTACTGGGTGCCACGCATCAGCCCTGCTGTCAAGCCATCCACACGCGCACCCCACACACCTGTTTGACACCACCACGTCCGCCCGGATGGTCTCCCCCGTGGCCAGCGTCACGCCCGTCACCCGCCCGTGCCGCGCCCCCGCCGCCCCCGCCTCGCCGCGCTCCGTGTTGATGGCCGCCACGCGCGCCCCGCACCGCACGCGCACACCCAGGCCCTGGCCCACGCGCAGCAGCGCGTCGCGGACCTGCCGATGGGCGCGAGGGCAATGTAACATAAGGCTTGTTGTCTTGGTGTAAACTACCTAAACAGTAACGTTCTCAGGGATCTCCTGGCATGCGATGTAACGCGGCTCGCAAACTCAGTCATCCGTAAGCCAGGCCCTGCCCGGGCAGTGCACCAGCCACCCGTCCAATCTGCCCCAAAGCCGCCCAATGGGAAGCCCAAATGAATTTCGTCCAAAACGATCAAGTTACTAACCGTACTCCGTTAGGTTCCCTTCCAAACCGTGTGCCCATGCAAGCCCCACCTGCCCAAAGCCGCCCAGGGGGTACCACACGCCGTCCGTCAGCTCCGTGGCCGCCAGCAGGCTGTACACGCCGGGGGCGTCGTACGGCGTGAGCCCGACGTACAGGTCCTGCATACGGCCGGTAAGTAGAGCCCAGAACCCGGTGCTGCTTTCAACGTGCGCGTACGAGTGCAACTAGGGGACGTCGATGCATGGGAAGAGACTCCAGCAGCGTAGGACACTAGCACGCCCCCGCACAGAAGGTGCGCCGCCGCCTTTGGCCACAGTGGCATAACGTTAAGCGCCTTGAAGTGTGGCGACGTCTAAATTCCAAGCGGCCAAAGCCCCACACAAAACACCGCACTGCCGTGACCGACTGTGTCCACGTTACGCTGATCCCCCTCTGCAGCCACCCCTATTCCTGTGCCCCACCTGGAATGTGAACATGGCCCTCAGCCGCGGGTCGCGGAACCGGGTGGCCATCCTGTGAGGCACGGCGGCGGCAGTGGTGCAAGCAAAATGCTTTACCACGTGCTGCAAAGGTGAAACCGCAAACCCTTCCAGCAAGGGTAGGTGCGATGCTGCGGCAGTCGCAGCGGCCCAGGCCAGAGCCCCAGCACAGGGCATAGCCGCCACGCACGTCCGCCCCAGCGGCCCCCGCCCCAGCCTCACCTGGCGTGGTGTGTCCCCAGCAGCTCCACCAGGCCCACAGAGGTGAGCAGCGAGCGGAGCGTCTCGTCCTGCGGGGCAGGGACAGGGGGGCCCACAGGCCGTGATTGAGAGGGTCAACAGGGGTGTGCGAGCACACGCCTTGGTCGTGGGCAAGCGTACTGTGCCGTGCGGTGCGGTGCCGTGCGGTGCCGTGGATTTCCCCTAGAACAGGAAAGGGCCGCCGGGTTTGGCAGTGGTGTGCATCGAGATGCCCCTGCCCATACACACCTTTGCTGCCCGCGCCACCAGCTCCCCCAGGTGCTCCGCGTCCTTCTCGATGAAGCCCTCCACCCCCAGCTGCAGCGCCGCGCGGGCGGTGGCCAGCCACTCGAGGTAGGCGCTGCCTGCAACGTTCAATAGGGCAGAGTCTTCCTGTTACAATGCCAACAGCCCCTTGTTTCACCCCTTGCAGCGTAACGACTCGAGGCGCGCGCGCCGGACAGCAACCAATCACTATACTCCCTAATCGCCCTCTTCCCTCACCCTTGCCCCAACCCACATCCTTAAGCTGCTCTACTCGCTCGCCTCCCGTTGCTCCGACCACACGGTGGCACGCAGATACACCCACCCGCTCCCTTCTCCACGCCCTCCATCTGCTCCACCATGCGCTGCACGTCGTACAGCATGTCCAGGGAGCCGTTGCCCTGGGGGGAGGGGAAGGTAGACAGCAGCAGATTGCGGTGATGTGCAGTGATGTGCATATGTGTACATGTCAACACAAGTTAGCAGCAGATTGTGGCGGTGTGCATTTTGTGGGACAACTGTACGCCTGTTGGAGGTCACGGCGGCCAACCCATGCTCTCCCCGGTCCCCACACGGCATTGGTCCACCCCTCCACTCCAGCTGGCTACCCGCGCTGACGCCAGTTCCGCACGCTCCATGCCACGCCATACCATGCCACAACGTGCCATGCTGAAGTAGAGCCCCCACCTGGACGAGCACGTGGTAGGCGGGTGACCCTGTACGGCCCCGCCCTCCCAGCCGCCACCGGTGCCCCCGTGTGCCTGCACTGCCGCGCTTACTTTCCGCCTCTCCCCACGGCCCCCACACGGTATTCGGTCACCCCGCCGCCGCACCTGGAAGAATACGCGGTAGGCCGCTGGCGTGACGCGCACCACCGGCACCTGCTGCGGCAGCGAGGTGCCCAGCGCCGCGAAAGCCTTGCGGTACGTCTCGATGAACAGCAGCAGCGAGGGGCCCGTGTCGAAGCGGTAGCGCCCGCGCTGCACGCTCTGGCAGCGGCCGCCCACCTGCGAGTTGGCCTGCGTGGGGATGGGGAGGGGTGGGACGTGGGAGGCGCGTTGGGGATGGGTTCGGCGAGCGCGGGCTGGCTTTGTTGAGACAGGGTCATATGGGCGACACGAATAGCGTGGGATAACAGGAACCGCGTGACGCGAACGTTTGGGGGTCGGTGCATAAAGTGCACGTGCAGATGTGCAGGCGTGCATAAGAGCATGTCCATGGATATGCTGCAATGAAGGAATACGAGTCCTCTCTTAACCTCCTGGTTTACCGCCCCCCGCCGCACCTCCAGCAGCACCACCTCGAAGCCCTCCTTGGCCAGCCGCCCCGCCGCCACCAGCCCGCCCACGCCCGCGCCCACCACCACCGCCCGACGCTTCTTCCCGCCCCAGCTGCCCACGGGCGCCCTGCTCGACCCGCTGCTGCTGCTGCTGCTGCTGCTGCTGCTGCTGCTGCTGCTGGCCGTCCCCGCACTCCGAGTGGCGCCAGCGGCAGAGCCCCCGCTCCCGCTCCCGCTCCCGGTCCCACTGCCCGCCGCGGCAGGGTCCCCAGGCGCCGTGGGCTTGGACCGCTGCTTCTGCTTCAGCGTGTAGGCCGGCATGGAGAAGGGCCCAGGAGGCGCCTCAGGGGCAGCTGTCACCCCACTGGGGCTAGCAGCCCGGACCGTGCCTTCCCCTGCACTACTCCCACTGCTACTGCTGCTGTTGCTGCTGCCCCGGGCTTCATTGGCAGTCGCCGCCGCGGGACCAGGCCCCGGTGACGAGCTACTTGGGCGCGCCCCTGCCCCTGCCCCTGCCCCCGCGGCCGCCGTTTCGCTTCCCGGCCCCGCCGCCGCCGCCAGCGCCGCTGCCGCAGCCGCCACCACCGCATCGGCCGCCTCCGCTGCCGTACGGTCCTCCGCGCCCACAGCGCTTCTTGGACTGTTGGATCGGGACTGCTGGGGCGAGGCTAGCGACCCTTCCCCTTGCGCCTGCTGCCGCTGCTGCTGCTCTTCCCCTTGGTGTTGCGCAGTGTTCCTGTCCAGGCCACGCTGCGGCTGCTGCTGTTCCTCCTCCTGCTGTTGCTCCTGTGCCGCCTCAGCGTGCTGCACAGCGGCCACCGAGACCTCCTGTTCCCGAGTCTGCTGCCCCTGCTGCTCCTCCTGCTGCCGCTGCTGCTGCTGCTGCTGCTGCTGCTGCTGTTGCTCCTGCTGCTGCCGCCGCCAGGCCGCCACCCCGTCACCACGTGGCACCTCCCAGGACCCGCCCTGACCAGGGCCTGTGGCGGCGGAGCTGCTAGTAGCTGCGTCTGCGTCCGGGCTGTTGCTGCGGGTGGTTCCGGAGCGCTGCATCCGGGGCGGCATCTTGATGTTGGAGGTGCGGGCCAGCTCGGCGCGCAGGCGGCTGAGCAGGGCCGCGGTGTCGGCGGACAGGGCCGCGCTGGCCTCACGCACGTTGAGCGGGGGAGGCTGAGGTGGCTGCTGGGGCGGCGGTGGAGGCGGCGCCTGGCTCTCGGCTGGTTGAGATGCCTGTGCAGGTAAGAAGCAGGCAAATGTGAAGGTATATCGTACAGGGGCACGAGGTCAACACTACGCTGGTGGCGGGCGTAGGCTACGGTGGGCGCCACCCGCAGGACTCATGTACATGTACGGGTGGCAGGCTTTTCGATGCTTTCCGGGAAATCAACTCCGCTTGGATGTTGCACTGCAAAGATACGGCGCAATCTACTCAGACGACTTAGCAGTGACCCCACAGCGGTACCTGTGCGTCCATGGCTGCGCCCTGAGTCTCGTGGACATCCCAGGGGCTTGGGGGCGGAGGCGCAGCGTACCCCTTTCCCCCAGCCCCTGCTGCTGCCGCAGGCCTCGCATCCGAACCACTAACGCGTTGTCCTGAGTTCGAGGAGAACACCTGGGGGCTCTGGGAGCCGTCTGAGCGCCATGGGTCCGGGGGCGGGGCAAATGCAGTGCCCTCGGTTGCAGTGCCGACGTCACTCTCGGCGGCTGGCCGGGAAAGCGAACGGCCCCGCGAGCCCTGCACAGGCCCAGAGGCTGAAGTGTAGCGAGCAGGTGTGTGCCTTGGTAAGCAGGCGACTGCGCGTCGGGCTGCGCCCGACGCCGGAAGCACAGGATGGCTGAGCATTTCGCGCCAGAGTAGGTTCGGTCACTGTGCCCGCGACACTCGCGTCTACGATATTGTTAATCTCTGTCGTTTATGCTGCACGCCACATGCCAGTCATCCGATGGTGCCAAAGCGCCCTACAACTAAGCGTGCAAGTCGGGACCCCGAGGGACGAGCCCCCTTCGCCCAGCACAGCCCGTGGAGTAATATATGTAATTGAATTATATTGATTCCTGTTGGAAGCTGGCCCAGTAGGGAATCGTGCCAGGAAGGGAAGGGTTGCATGGAGAATGACACGGGCAACATCCAACTGTACAATGGCGTGTTGTTCTTAGCATCCGTGCTTCAACTTCTGCACCAGGACATTCTATCATATCGTACATTGACTTGCCTAGTATCGCTGCTGTAGGGTTTGTGGGGCGTGCGAGGGGAGATCTTCGTAACCTTTTGCCGGAATAATAGGCTAGGCCACCATGGGGAGCGGTCGAGCGGTTGCTATCGCGATCACATGTGGAGCTGTTGCTGTTGGGACAGCAACTTCTGTCCTGTCGGTGCCCAAGCTGCGGAGGCTTGTTACTTCGGCATGTTCAGCGGTGTTCGCCACCAAGGCACGCCCGGTTATGAGGCCACCGCCTGCCCTTGGTAAGGTGGCAATCCGCAATGTGCGATGTGGCACGCTCTCAGCATAAGACTAGGCCGCCATGCGTGGTGGGCCTTTCGACTGACCCAAGGGGCTGTGCCACGGGCCCCTTCCCCAACGCTCGCACTGTCTACGCTACGTGTTACGCTACGTCTGTGTGTTCTAATTGCCAACCGCCTCGCTTTCTTATCGCTTCAGGGGCGCCGCAGACCGGCCTCTCTGTGGCCCCCGAGCGCTACCCCAAGGTACGCATGGCCTCAACGAATGCCGCTTGGCACGAGTACAAATGACCTGCTAGGCCACTGAACGCCTCGTTGACCTACTAGGGTTCAAATTGTAGCGTGCGGCCTATGACAGATTGCACTAGCCGTATAGATAGGGTGTGTCGGGACCTTGAATCCCTCTGGCCGCCTTGACGGAGCACACCTGAGGCCTCTTTAGCCTCTGTTTCCATACACACCACTGTGGATCAAATGCATATCGGGCGCCCCTCAGTGGAACCCATAGCGCTATAAGCTGCCCCCGCGGACCGCGTCCCTGTCCGGAGTGCAGAGCACGATACAACACATCCAGCCATCTTCACAGGCCTTGGGTCCCTATCTGATGGCTCCATGCCAAACGCTCAAACGCACTTCTCTTTGTTCACTTTTGCCCGCCTCCTCTCCGTCACCCGGCACAAAGGTTCGTCGCGACGAATCCGTGGTGGATGTGCTGCACGGCGTGCGGGTGGCCGACCCCTACCGCTGGCTGGAGGACCCGGACGCCCAGGAGACGCAGCAGTGTAAGGGGGGGTGGGGCCGGGGTATGGGCGCAGCCACGGCAAATGAAACGCAGCAGTGGATCAGGGGCTGAGCGAACCTGCGTTTGCAGGGACGCGGAATCGCACAAGGGTTGAAGGGCTGGGGGCGGATGGGATGCAGCGGTGTGGGCATAAGGTGTGCTTGGGGCGAAGAGGAGGCGAGCGAAGGGCGTGGGGGTAACCGCAGAGCGGCAAAGGGCGTGGGGGATGTTGTTGCAGCATGCAAGCGTGGAAGGGGCCGCGGGCAAATTAGGAAGTGTAGAATTGTGCGCGTGAAGCGGAGAAGACCTGCTCTGCGGCAAACGCCCAGAGCGGGGGTTCAGAGTTGTGGGGCGGTTGTGGACATCCCACACCACCCTGACTGCTCACAGGGTTCCCGTTGACGTGGGTAGTGCTCACTCGCAACGTCCGCTTGGCCTTTCGGTGATCCCCCTCACACGGTTTCTCTCGTTTTACGCGTAACCCCCAGTCGTGGAGGCTCAGAACGCGCTGACGGCTGAGGTGCTCAAGGAGTGCGACACGAGGGACAAGTTCAGGTGGGCGGTTCCGTGTTGGGGATTCTGCTGTCCAGCTGGCGTGTGGGTTTCGGTAGCAGCCGAGATCCGACACCACACGGGTGACGTTGGTGATGGAGTAGATACGGTATATAGATTACGCTGTTGGATCTGCTGCGCAGGACACTGTTCAAGTCGCTGTTCGATTACCCCAAGTTCGGCGCGCCCTTCCGCGAGGGAGGTGCGTGTGGACATGCATCGGAGGCACACGACGTGTCGTACACGTGTTGGGCGGGCACGTGCCATACACGTGCATGTCGTGCACGCAACATGCACCTGCGGCTGACCATTTAACCCAGCCCTGCCCAAACCTGCCGCCCCGCCTCACAACTTCACCGCCCTCCCCGCCCCCGTTGCGACCGCCTTCCCCTCTCCTCCCCTCCCTGCCCCCCAGGCCGCTACTACTACTACCACAACAGCGGGCTGCAGCAGCAGTACGTGATCTACACGCAGGAGTCGCTGCAGTCGGAGGCGCACGTGTTCTTCGACCCCAACAAGCTGTCGGAGGACGGCACCGTGGCGCTCAGCGACATGGCCTGGAGCGACGACGGCAGGTGCGGGGCAGGGCAGGGTGTGTGGGTTGTGTGTTAAGGCGCAGGGCGCAAGCGTGCACAGGCGAGTTGGTCGGTGGCGCTCAGCGACATGGCCTGGAGCGACGACGGCAGGTGCGGGGCAGGGCAGGGTGTGTGGGTTGTGTGTTAAGGCGCAGGGCGCAAGCGTGCACAGGCGAGTTGGTCGGTGGCGCTCAGCGACATGGCCTGGAGCGACGACGGCAGGTGCGGGGCAGGGCAGGGTGTGTGGGTTGTGTGTTAAGGCGCAGGGCGCAAGCGTGCACAGGCGAGTTGGTCGGTGGCGCTCAGCGACATGGCCTGGAGCGACGACGGCAGGTGCGGCGTTGGAAGGAGTTGACCGGCCGGGGGCCGACAAGGTGCAACCCTTTACACGTCGGCACGGTGCAGTGCGGCACTCCTGGCTCTCTGCACGTGCCCAAACGCCGCCCTGACCCCGCCTGCGCCCCTGTCCCCCCCTACCCCTTTCCTACCCCTTCCTCCTCCCCTCCCAGCCTGGCCGCCTACTCGCTGTCCAGCGGAGGCAGCGACTGGACCACAATCCAGGTGGGACAGCGGCGTGCTGCACACGGGGTGGCCACGTGGGTTAGGAGCAGCTCGTTGCCGACGTACCACGGGCCTGTACTCTGTACGGATTGAGCGGTTTACAGCAGCCGCCCAAGCCTGGGGCTGCCGTTGGTGAATGGGCCTTGAAAGAGCTTCACCAGTGCCGGCTTAGCCCGGGCTGGCTGCTCACCTGCTCCTATTGGTCTATTCCGCGTCCCACATGTCCATACCCACACCTCCAGGTGCTGCGTGTCAACCCCGTGGGCACGCCGCCCACGCCCCTGGAGGACGATGCTGCATAGCCAATACACCACCGCGCAAGTGTCACTTGCACCCGCTGCCATTGCGCAGGTGCTGCGCGTGAACGCCGTTGGCACGCCGCCCACGCCCCTGGAGGACAAGCTGGAGCTGGTCAAGTTCACCTCCCTGGCGTGGACGCACGACAACAAGGGCTTCTTCTACAACAGGTGCGTCATTAGCCCATGTAGGTGTGCACCGAACTGCCGTGCCACACAGCACCGGTACGACGCCGGCGTGGTTGCCTTAATGTTGGGGTAGTTACTGGCGTCAGGACTTGCTTTACTGGCGCGGATGTAACCGCACGGAAGAGTACATGAAGCATGGAGAAGGACCGCGGTACGGCTAGTACAACCTTGGCGGGCCTGAGCGCCATCCCCTCGCCCACCACCAGGTTCCCCGACCCCAAGTCCCGCCCCTCCGACCTGGGCACGGAGACCGACTCCAACACCAATCAGCTGCTGTGCTACCACACGCTGGGCACGCCGCAGGTGCGGGGAGGGAGGGGGGGGGCCGGAAGGGCTGCCGTTCGGAACCACGCGATCGGTGCATGGCAGGTTCAATGGACAAGAGGGCGCAAATCCTTGAGCGGTGCCTCGCACTCCTTGCAGCTGACTTGCCTTCACGCCCTTCAACGCCGACGTCTGCTGTACTGTGCCCCTTCGCCTGGCCTTCGCCCCGCACACCCCCAACCAACAGTCCTCCGACCCTGTCATCTGGGCAATGCCCGACCACCCCACCTGGATGAGCGGGGCCGGCATCACGGACGATGGCAGGTGGGCGGGGCCGCCACACCTGTTGCGCACCTCCGGGGTCGACTGTAAGGCCATGTAACCGTACGACCCTGTACGGCACCCCTGGCACGTGCGCGAGTGGTACGCGCTGTCACAGCCGTGTGTACGCTCTTGCATGTGCGCATGTGGGGGCGCTGTGGATTGTCCCACCCTTGTGCCGTACACGGCACACGTCGTTGCCACAAACGCTAAGGCTTCGCTGGGGAGCCCCATCGCACGGCTGCACCGACAGGAACGGCTGCACCCAACTGCCGCACGTGCCTTGTCCCGACCTCGAGCTCGTGGCATGTCGGCTGGAGCGCACCGGCATCGCGCCGACATCCACCTGCTTGAACCCACATCCATGTCAACACCCGCAGGTACCTGATGCTTGCCGTGGCAATTTTGGCCTTTCCTGACCCCCTACCTCGCCTCACGTTGACCCGCAGGTACCTGACGCTGCACGTGTCCGAGGGCTGCCTGCCCGCCAACCGCCTGTACGTGGTGGACATGCAGGTGGGGGCCCGGGAGGGAGGGAGCAGTGGGGTCAGGGAGGGATGAAATATGTATACACATGCAGGTGGGGGCTGGTGGTGGCGATGCAGGCGCGTTGCCTCAAGCGGGTAGGGTACGCGTAAAACGCGAGAAACCGTGTAAGGCGTCAGGGTAGGGTAGGTCAAGCACTCGGCATCTGCGGTGGTGGTGCTCTCAACGTGGCATGTCTGGCCGTGACCAGCCATGGTCGTTGCCTTTTTGTGTTCTCTGCTCGCGGCGCCTCGGCCGTCCCCACCAGGCGCTGGACGACCGACCCGCGGAGGTTCCCGGTCCCTCACCCGTACACCATGGCCATGGCCCCTGGGCCCCGCTGAGCTGGCGTACCCAATCCCTCCCATTCGTCCCTGCCGCCACCCCAGGCACTGGACAAGACGGCCGACGGCAGCGTTGACTGGGCCGCCTACGACTTCTTCAAGGGTGGGACGCAGTTGCATTGTGCACAAGGCTGCTGCTGCCAACAGTATCGACGGCCTACGCGGCCTTGCACATACACAGGCGGCTGTGCCTGCACCAATGCGCCTGCCTTTGCGCCCCGTCCTCGACGGCCGTCAGCGTGCTCGCAGTCCTCACCAACGCATTGCCCACCAGTTCAGCGTACCTGCCCCTGTTCCCATGTCTGTGCACCATCCTTCACAGTCCGCACTTCTCGCACCTGCCCGCAGGCAAGAAGGAGCTGCCGCTGCCGCTGCCCACCTCTCCCACCTTCCGCCTGGCTTCCTGCAACTTCTACTACCTTCCCGCACCTGCCCGCAGGCAAGAAGAAGCTGCCGCTGGTGCGGCTGGTGGACGACTTCAGCGGCTCTTTTTCGGTGGTGGCCAACGAGGGTCCCACCTTCTACATCTACACCAACCTCAACGCGCCGCGCTACAGGTGGGGCCCAGGCCAGCACCTGCTGCTTCGACGTGGGTCCCGCCCGTGCGTACCTCACTGATACCTTCTTCATGCAGCGGCAGCACGTCTTTGCTATTGCAATGCAAGTCTGGCTGTACGGCCTAGGGCGCAATGCTAATACACGGGTCCAGTACACGCCTTTCCTCCCTGCGCCTCCTCGAGCAGGGTGGTCAAGGTTGCTGACTACGCAGCTGCAGGGCCGCCCTCCTCCTGGCCCGACCTCATCCCGCAGCACGACAAGGACGTGCTCAAGGTAGGACATAGCGCTGGTTTGGTAAAACTGCGGTGTGTTGCACCTCCAAGATCACACCTGTCCTGCACTACAAGCAAATGTGAAGCCCCTTCCAGTCGCCCTGGGAGATCCCTTCCCCCGCCCCTTCCCCCGCTGTGTCCCCCCAGGGTGCGCTGGCGCTCAAGGGCGATGCCCTGGTGGTGCGCTACCTGCGGGACGTGGTGAGCAGGGGGCGAAGGGGGTCAGTGGCCTAGGGGCTAGCTGCCTCTGAGTGATCCAAGCAGGTTTCCAGTCACCGGCCCTGCGCTGCCTGTGGAACGACGTTGGGGAACTGAGCCGGGGCGGAGGGGATCTTGGAAGTGCGAGGGACACAACGGATGCAGACTGGCACGCCTCCCTCCAGCCACGCCCTTTCACCTGCCTTTATGCTTGCCCTGTACCCCCACCCCTCCCCTACCCCCACCCCCACCCTGCTCCCCCCCAGCGCGGTGTGCTGCAGCTGCGCTCGCTGTCCTCGGGGGCTCTGTCCCGCGAGCTGCCGCTGCCGGGGGTGGGCAGCGTGGGCGGGCTGTCGGGGGACCGCAAGGGCACGGACTTCTTCTTCTCGTTCACTAGCTTCGTGGAGCCGGGTGAGTACTGCACATGTAGCAGAGCTGGAGGTACCGCGGTGCTATAGCACCAAGCACCCGCACGTGTCGATTGCTGCCTGGTGCCTGCCGCCGCCCCGATTTCAACAACTATTGTACCGCTTACTTGTGTCCATCCTGCCGATACTACAGTACGCGATCATACACGGTGCGCTTATTACTTCGTCCTACCGCATTCTCTGCCCCCAGGCGCGCAGTACCGTCTGGACACGGCCGCCGGCTCGCCCCCCGAGCCGCAGCTGTTCCGCCGCACGCAGCTCAAGGTGGAGCACAACCCGGACGACTACGAGACCAAGCAGGTGGGGAGGGTGGCGTGGGAGGGTGGTGCGGCAAGGGCGGTGTCTTGGAGTACGGGCAGGGTAGGGGGCTGGGGCAGGGCATTGGGCCTGTTGAGTTGCCCAGAGTCCAGATGACGACACAGGCACCGCGCTCCTCGTCGTGTGGCGCACGGTGCCGTCCCAGATACACTTGACGGCGCCTTCCACAGGCCACAGGTACCCGTCCCCTCCCTGCGACCCCATGGCGCTTCTTCACCATGAGTCCACACCACTCTGGGTGGTCTGAGCAGTTTGTAGTCCTCCCGTTGGTCTTCGTTGGCATTGATCCTTTCCCTTTCCCCTCCTCTTTCACTCCCCCAGGTGTTCGTGACCTCCCGCGACGGCACCCAGGTGCCCATGTTCGTGACGCACAAGAAGGGCCTCAAGCTTGACGGTACGGCGCCCACGCTGCTGTACGGGTACGGCGGCTTCAACATCTCCCTGGAGCCGGGCTTCAGCGCCAGCAGGCTGGCCTTCATGCGGGGCTACGGCGGCGTGTACGCGCAGGTGGGCCAGGGGGCTGGGGTACAAGATCCTGGGGTAGGAAGTGATGGAAGCGGCACTGCGCCACCGCCCCTGTCAACGAGCCTACAAGGAAATGCGCCAGCTAGAGCTCGCCCCTTCGTTGATATTGGATATGCTACCAGGCCAACCTCCGCGGCGGCGGCGAGTACGGCACCGAGTGGCGCGACGCGGGCTCCAAGCAGAACAAGCAGAACGTGTTCGACGACTTCCAGTTGGGCCAGGGGCGTGCAAGGGGGACTGCGCGCGC
>VFQN01006520.1_pt1 | contig 13251 bp, 14 predicted proteins | sample 3512371 | NCBI WGS metagenome assembly VFQN01 (sample SAMN10412370, study PRJNA504923) | tailings metagenome | isolation source: Replicate 2 from Balatoc abandoned mine | place: Philippines: Itogon, Benguet | collected 2017-08-28
CTGGCGGACGGGGAGGCGACGAAGGGCGCTAGGGCCGCGGGCTCGACGGGGTTGTACCAGCGGGCGGGAAGCTCGCGCACGAAAGCGCTGGGCCGCCGGTTTGCCGCGACGCCGCCCGGCGCCAGCGAACGGGCGAACTCGCCGAAGCCGATGCCCCCGAACCTGCCGACCACGCCGCCGAAGGCGATCACCGCCCTTTCGCACAGCGCGCTGCCCGACATGACGGAGACCGGCTCGAGGGTCTCTTCGGCTGCATTGTCCACATGACGGCCCCGGTGACGACGCCTGCTTAGCGGATGGCGCGGGCGCGGGGCAACAGGCGCGGAGCGCGGAGACGGGTACGGACCCCGGGACGGGCGGAGTGCTGCGAAAAAGGCCACCCGTCCGGGAGAGGACGGATGGCCAGCGAAAGCGCGGCTAAGGGTGTTCGGAGGAGAACGTCGCGCCTCGCGAAGGGGCTATTTTTCGCGGGAGGTCGTATCCACGTACAGGAGAACGACCGCGAAGAAGGAAAAGGCGGCGAGAACACCGGCAAGGACGACGACCGTATCTGTGGGCACTGGAACCTCCATCAATGACGGAAGAGTCCTAGCCGCCCGCCTGGCCGGCCGCCTTGACAGAGATCAAGCGGCGAAGCGGGTCGCGTCGGCGCCGTAATAGTTGATGTAGCGCTCCGAGATCGCTTCGATGGCCAGGATGACCAGCACGTCGGTCGTGCCGAAATCGTGGTCGACGACGCAGCCCTCGCCGAAACGCGCGCCGAGCCTGAGATAGCCCTTGACCAGCGGCGGCAGCGCGGCGAGCGCAGCCTTGTGGCTGACCGCCTCGGGCGGCATCAGGTCCATGGTGTGGAAGCGCGACGGCAGCGACCGGGTGCGCCAGGCGCCCTCGGCGGTGAAGCCGTGCGCGAGGAAGGAGAGGGCCTCGGCATGCGCGGCCGGGATGACGCCCGGAAAGGAGGCGCAGCCGGTCATCACGTCGATGTCGTGGCGGCGCGCATAGGCCCACACGCCCTGCCACAGAAGCTCGACGGTGCGGCGCGTGCGGTAGGCCGGCAGGACGCAGGAGCGCCCGAGCTCGAGGAAGCGGCGGCCGGGATGGCGCGCGACCAGCGCGTCGAGCTCGAACTCGCCGGAGGTGTAGAAGCCGCCCGTCTGGCGCGCGACATCCTGGCGGAGCAGGCGATAGGTGCCGACGATGCGGCGCTGGTCGGGCGCCTCGAGCGACGTGTCGAAGACGACGAGGTGGTCGCAGACGGCGTCGAAGCGGTCGACGTCGCGGGAGCCGGAGACGGCGGCCGTGCCCCTGCCCGCGCCCATCTCCTCGAAGAAGACCCGGTAGCGGACCTCCTGCGCGGCCGCGATCTCGGCGGCGTCGCGGGCCAGACGCACCTCCAGGTCGCCGATGCGCCCGAGCAGGGCCCCGGCGGGAATGACAGGATGACCGCCCGCGCGCGCCAGCGACAGGGACAGACTTGCGCGCGAGCGTTCGAGCGTCGTGTGCATCGACCAGCCTCCGTGCCGGGGGACCTCTTTGCCGGCGGAATAGCGTTGCGATGCAACAGGAGCATGACGAAAAGACGACGGCAAGCCCGCCGGATCAGGCAGCGGCTGCCTGTTCCTCGATCGCCTCGACCAGCTGGGCCGGATCGATCGGCTTGGTGACGTAGCCGGACGCCCCGTGGGTGAGCACGCCGTGGCGCGTGGCCTCCTGCCCGTCGGCCGAGAGGACCAGGATCGGCAGCGGCGGCAGCGTCTTCTCCTCCTCGAAGCGGCGGATCATGGTGATGGCATCGAGACCGTCCATGATCGGCATGTGCAGGTCCATCAGCACCACGTCGTAGCGGTGCGAGACCGCGCCCTCGACGACCGCGTCGACCGCGGCGCGGCCGTTCGACACCACGTCGACCGTGTGGCCGGCCTTCTGCAGGGCGACCCGGGCGAGCAGGGCGTTGATCTCGTTGTCTTCGGCGAGCAGCACGTTGAGCCGGCCGTGGACCGGGCGCGGGCGGCTCGGACCGGATCGCGCGGCGAGGGTGGCGGAGGCGATGGCGACGTCGCGCTGCAGGAGCAGCCTGACCAGCGTGTCGCCGCGCACCGGGCGGGCGAGGAAGGTCGCATAGCCGTTGGCACGAAACTCGGCCAGCCGCCCGCGGTCCGTGGGCGCGATCAGCGTGAAGGCGGAGAATTCAGCCGACGCGTCCGTCTTCAGACGCGCCAGCACCCGGCCGTCGGATCCTTCGAGGGCGGCGTCGACCAGAACGGCGCGCACCGGGATGTCGCGGAGGCGCTCGACCCCCTCCTCCGGGGTGCGCGCGATCGCCGCCTCGCCGCCATGGGCCCTGACGGTCATGGCGATGGCTTCCGCCTCGATGAGGTTGCGCGAGACGATCAGGACGCCGAAGCCCGCGAGCGCCGCGGAGGGCGCGGCCGCCGGGGCGGCCTCGTCGACCGGCACCTCGAGCGTGAAGGTCGAGCCCTCGCCCTCGGTACTGTCGACCGTGATGCGACCGCCCATGGCGTCCGCGATCCGGCGCGAGATGGCGAGGCCGAGCCCGGCGCCGCCGTGGGTGCGCGTCGAGGTACCGTCGGCCTGCTCGAAATCGCGGAAGATGCGCTCGAAGTCGCCCTCGCGCAGGCCGGGGCCGGTGTCGGCGACGGCGAAGCAAATGGCGCGCGGCTCGTCCGCTCCGGCCATGGCGACCGTGACCATCACACCGCCGTCGTCGGTGAACTTGATGGCATTGCCGATGAGGTTGAGCAGGACCTGCCGCAGCCGGCCGGGGTCCGCCGAAATGGTCGAGGGCACGTCGGGCGCGACGTGGCATCCAAGGCCGATGGATTTGCCGTAGGCGCGGGCGGCCAGCAGTTCGACCACGTTCTCTACCAGTTCCCTGATGGCGACAGGCTGCGGTTCGAGCGCAAAACGGCCGGCCTCGATCTTGGACAGGTCGAGCAGGTCCTCGATCAGGGCGAGAAGCGCCGTGGCCGAGGTGGAGACGGCGCCGACATAGGTCTGCTGCTCGGGGGTGAGGCTGGTGTCGGCGAGCAGCTTGGCCATGCCCATGATGCCGTTCATGGGGGTGCGGATCTCGTGGCTCACCGTGGCCAGGAACTGGGACTTGGCGCGGCTGGCGTGTTCGGCGCGGCTGCGCGCCGCCTCCATTGCCTTCTCGGCCCGTTTGCGGGCGGTGATGTCGCGGGCGATCGCGCGGTGCGACACCGCGTTGTTGGTCTTGTCCCGCACCGAAAGCTCGATCCAGGAGAACCAGCGCGTGCCGCCGACAGTGTGGATCGGCACGTCGGTGGAGCTCAGGCATTCGCCGTCGGCGAAGGCGGCATCCGGCACGACGGTGACCTCGATGCCGATCTCGGCGAGCGTCCGGCCGGCAATGTCGCGGGGTTCCAGCCCGAGGATTTCCGAGAAGACCCGGTTGGCGAAGACGATGCGGCCGTTGCGGTCGCGATGGACGACAAGGTCGCCGAGGGCGTCGACGAGACCGTGGAAGCGTTCCTCGCTTTCCTGCATCTCCCACATGCGGTCGGCGAGATTTTCGATCTCGGTCTGGGCGCGGGCCGCCTCCTGGCGCTCGCGGCGGCGGAAGCGCGCATCGAGGCGGTCGGACCACCAGGCCGAGCAGAGCACGGCGATGCCGGCAAGGGTGATGGCGATGGACAGGAACAGCGGCGCGCCGGCGAGGTGGGCGACAAGACCCAGCATCGACATGAGAAGACCGGCGATCGCGAGCGCCATGACCGCGAAACGGGGCGCGCGCCGCGGCGTCGACCTCCGCGGCGGTTTGCCGGCACTTCCTGGCACAGTCTCCCTCGTCATGCGGGCAAGCGTAGCCCGCAGCCGTGAGAAAAGGTTTTGGCCGATCGCTAAGATTTTACTCAGGCGTCGGAAAAACCTGTGCGGACGGCTACTTGGCGCCGGCCATGTCGACGACCACGCGGCCGCGGATCCTGCCCTCGATGATGGAGGTGGCCGCCTCGACGATGCCGTCGAAGCCGATCCGGGTCGAGATCGCCGCGAGCTTGGCGTGGTCGAGGTCGGTGGCGATGCGCCGCCATGCCTCCAGCCGCAGCGGCCTGGGCGCCATGACGGAATCGATGCCGAGCAGCGAGACGCCGCGCAGGATGAATGGGGCGACGCTGGTGGGCAGGTCCATGCCCTGGGCGAGCCCGCAGGCCGCGACCGCGCCGCCATAGGAGGTCATGGACAGGATATTGGCGAGCGTGTGGCTGCCCACGGCGTCGATGCCGCCGGCCCAGCGCTCCTTGGCGAGCGGCTTGGCGGGTCCGGACAGTTCCTCGCGCGCGATGATCTCGGAGGCGCCGAGGTCCCTGAGATAGGCCTCCTCGGAGGTGCGGCCGGTGGAGGCGATGACGCGGTAGCCGAGCTTGGCCAGTATCGCGATCGCCACCGAGCCGACGCCGCCCGCCGCGCCGGTGACCACCACAGGTCCCCGGTCGGGCGTGATGCCGTGCCGCTCCAGCGCCATCACCGACAGCATGGCGGTGTAGCCGGCGGTGCCGACCGCCATCGCGTCGAACACGCTCATGCCCTCTGGCAGCGGCACCAGCCACTCGCCCTTGACGCGGGAGCGTCCGGCATAGGCGCCGAAATGCGTCTCGCCCGTGCCCCAGCCGTTGAGGATGACCTTGTCGCCCGCCTTCCATTCGGGATTGCCGGACGAGAGCACGGTGCCGGCGAAATCGATGCCCGGCACGAGCGGGAAACGGCGCACGACGGGCGACTTGCCGGTGATGGCGAGGCCGTCCTTGTAGTTCACGGTGGAGGCCTCGACCGCGACGGTGACGTCGCCCTCCATCAGGTCGGCCTCGGTGAGTTCGGTCACGGCGACGGACTGGCGCTTCTCCTCGTCGCGCGAGATCAGGATGGCCTTGAAGCGATCGGTCATGGTCTCTCCCTCTTTTCTGTCATTCGTCTCGTCAGCTGCCGGCGGCGTCGTTGCCGCCGTCCCGGCCGCCGCCGGAGGGCCGCGGGCGGCGCCAGTCGACCAGTTCCTGCAGCACCACGAGGACCGCGCCCACGGTGATGAAGGCGTCGGCCAGGTTGAAAACCGCAAAGGACCAGGTCTCTGTATAGAACAGGATGTAGTCGACCACGTGCCCGTGCATGGCCCGGTCGATGATGTTGCCCAGCGCGCCCCCCAGGATCAGCGCGAAGCCGGTCCGCGCGATCGTCTGGTGCGACTCGGCGTTCCAGGCCAGCCAGCCGATGAAGAGCATAACCGCGCCGGTGAGCGCGACCATGGCCGTGTCGTCGAAGCCGGAGAGGAAGGAGAAGGCGATGCCGGTGTTGCGGGCGTGATAGAGCGACAGCATCGGGATCAGGTCGATGCGCTCGCCGAGTTCCATATGCGCGACGACGAGGCTCTTCACCCACTGGTCGAGACCGGCGCAGACGAGCGCGATGACGGCGAAGGGAAGGAAGCGGCGCGACATCAGCGGGCGGCGACCTTGAGCGCGTCGCGGCGGATCTCGAACAGCATGACGCCGGTGGCGACCGCGAGGTTGAGCGAATCCGCCCGGCCCGCCTGCGGGATCAGCACCAGGCGGTCGCAGGCCGAGGCGAGCGTGTCGGGCAGCCCCTGCTGCTCGTTGCCCATCAGGAGGACCACCGGCTTCGCGCGGTAGGGCACGGTGCGATAGTCGACGGCGCCCTTGAGATGGGTGCCGACCAGGAGGCCGGCGAAGCCCTTGCGCCAGGCGAGGAACTCCTGCTCGCTCGCCCTGGCCACCGGGACGGCGAAGACCGAGCCCATCGTGGCGCGCACGGTCTCGACCGAGAAGGGATCGGTCGTGTCGCCGACGAGGATCACGCCCCTGGCGCCCACGGCGTCGGCGGTGCGGATGACGGTGCCGAGATTGCCGGGGTCGCGCACGCGGTCGAGCGCCACCCAGACGTCGCCCTGGGCCGGGCGGATGTCGGCGAGCGCCGTCCAGCGCTGGCGGAAGACGCCCACCACCATCTGCGGATTGTCGCGGCGGGTGATCGCCGAGAGGACCTTCTCCGTGACCTCCAGAACGAGACCGCCCGTGGACACCGTGCGCGCGACGGCCTTCTCGACGGCCGGATTGCCCTTGCCGGTCTTGGCGAAGACCAGGGTCTCGATGTCCCAGCCCAGGTCGAGCGCGTCGATGACGAGCTTGAGACCCTCGGCCATGAAGACGCCGCGCTGGTCGCGGAATTTCTTCAGCGCGAGCGCCTTGATGTCCTTGACGATCGGATTGGCGAGGCTGGTGACCTCCTTGACCTGACCGACGGCGCGCCGTTCGTTCATTGCGCCACCCAACGGGAAAAGAGGGAGGTGGAGAGAGCGCGGCCCGCGGTCTTCTCGCGGATCACGAGCTCGCCCGATTCGACCCTGCCGCCCATGCCGGCGAAGGTGTCGCGCATCAGGGCATGGATGGCGAAGAAGGACGCGCGGATCGAATAGGCCGTCAGCACGACCGCCAGCGGCTTCGGCGTCAGGATCTGGCGGCAGAGATCGGTCATGGCCGGCAGGTCGTCGAACAGCTGCCAGACCTCGCCCTTGGGGCCGCGGCCATAGGCGGGGGGATCGAAGAGGATGAGGTCGTAGCGGCTGTCGCGGCGCGCCTCGCGCTCGACAAACTTCATCGCGTCGTCGCAGATCCAGCGGATCGGCCGGTCGCCGAGCCGGGCGATCTCCTGGTTCTCGCGCGCCCAGCCGATCGCCTTCTTCGACGCGTCGACATGGGTCACCTCCGCGCCCGCGCGCGCGGCGACGAGGCTCGCGAGACCGGTATAGCCGAAGAGGTTGAGCACCCGGACCGGGCGCTTCGCCGCGCGGATCAGAGCCTCCATGTGGCCCCAGTGCGGCGCCTGCTCGGGAAAGACGCCGACATGGCGGAAGGAGGTGAAGCGGCCGAGATAGGACAGGCCGTCGTGGCTCATCGGCCAGGTCTCGCCGAGCGGCTGCTTCGGGAAACGCCAGCGGCCGATGCCTTCCTCGTCCGTATCGCCGGTGAAGATCGCGTCGACATTGGCCCAGTCGCGTTCGGACAGCGTGCGCCGCCAGATCGCCTGGCCCTCCGGCCTGACGATCCTGTAGGGGCCATACTGTTCCAGCTTCTCGCCGTCGCCCGAATCGATCAGGGCATAGTCGGCGTTGGGCTGGACCTCGAGGATCAGCGGCAGGGTTTCGGCCGGCAGCGCTCCGGCGCGGCGCGGAACAGGAACACGAGCGGGGGCGGCGGCGCGCGGCGCAGGCTCGCCCGCCGGCTCCCGTGGCTGCTCGCGGTGGGGACGCGGCGAGGCGCCGCCCGGCAGCGGGCGGTAAGGCGCCTGCCCCGAGCGGGCGGGCGCTGCCTTGGAAGGCCGACGTTTGTCGCGCGGCGGTTTCAAGTCGAAGCCGTCATCCGGTGAAGATGGCGGCTTCTGCCACAGCGGGCACCGACCCGCAACCGCGGGCCGCCATCAGGCGCGCTTGAGGCGGGGCGCCTCGCCGGCCTTGTGGCTGCGGAAGTCGGGCAGGTTGCGCAGGTCGCGCTCCGCGCCGCCGGGATTGTAGATGGCGAGCAGGACCAGCGGCTCCCAGCCGGTGTTGACGGTGGAATGGTAGATCGCGGTCGGGATGTAGATCGTGTCGCCAGCCCGCACGGGAAACGGGGGCTTGTCGTCGACCATCTGCTCGCCGGTGCCGGAGAGGATGTAGAGGATCTCCTCCGAAAGCGGATGGTTGTGGCGGGTGTGGCCTTCGCCCGGCAAGAGCACGACCTGGCCGAAGGTGATGTTGGCGCCGGGCGTGATGTCGGGCGTCACCAGCCACTTGATCACGCCCCAGTCGAAGGTCTGGGTTTCCTGCGCCGACGGTTCGATCACGCTCATTTCATGTCCTCCCGGTGTTCTTGTAGACGGCGATGCCCGCCGCCAGGTCCTCGAGCGCGGCGCCGACTGACTTGAAGAGGGTGATCTCCCCGTCCCCTCCCCGCCCCGGCTTCTGCCCGCGCGCCAGCTCGTGCAGGTCGGCCACGATCGCGTCCTGCGCCAGCACGCCGGAGGCGATCGGCTGGACGATGTCGCCCGCCTCCTTCGTGGCGCCCGCCCGCGTGTCGACATAGACGCGGGCGCGGCGGATCGCCTCGTCGTCCGCCTCGCGCATGGCCGGGGTGAAGCCGCCGACGAGATCCACATGGGTGCCCGGCCTGAGGCGGGCGCCCGCGACCAGCGGCGCCGTCGAGATGGTCGCCGCCGAGACGATGTCGGCCCAGCCGAGACCGGCGTCGAGGTCTTCGGTGGCGACCGCGTTGAGCCCGAGCGCCGAAAGATCGGCAGCGGCCCGGGCGGCATTGGCGGGCGTGCGGTTCCAGATGCGGATCTCGGCGATGGGGCGCACGGCCGCGTGCGCCTGCGCGAGGAAGCGCGACAGGGCGCCGGCACCCACCACCAGAAGCTTCGAGGCGTCCTTGCGGGCGAGATAGGAGGCGGCGAGCGCGGAGGCGCAGGCGGTGCGCCACTGGGTGAGCCGCTGGCCGTCGATCAGCGCCTGCGGCTCGCCGGTTCGCCCGTCGAGCAGGAGGTAGAGGCCCATCACCGCCGGCTTGCCGACGGCGTTGTTGTCGGGCGAGACGGTGACGATCTTCACGCCGACATGGCCGCCGTCGGAGGTGCCGGCGCGGACCATGTCGGTCCAGGCCGGCATCAGGAGCAGCGTGGAGGCGACGCCGTCGGCGCGTTCGACCGTGTGATGGTGGCGGACCGGCTGGACGGCGCCGTCGCGAAACGCGGTGCGAAGGGTCTCGACCAGCCCCCTGAAATCGAGCGCCGCATCGACCTCCTGCGCCGAAACGAAACGCATCGGCGGCTCAGGCCCGCGGCGCGGGCAGCGCCGGACCGCCGGAGGCGGGCGCGGGCGGCGCGGGCTTGCGCTGGTTGATCTCCTGCATCAGCGACTGGACCTCGCGCGTCTTCGACCGCACTTCCTTGCGGTAGCGGCCCTGCTTCCACCACGTCGAGAAGCTGCCGAGAACGAGGCCGACCGCGACCGAGGCGAAGACGAGGACGAAGAGCGGCATGCTGAGCGTCAGGCCGGGATTGCCGGGATTGAAGGGGTCGAGGGTGAAGGGCACGGCCGCGCGGTTAGCGACGGCGAGCGCGACCAGCACGACGGCCAGCGGCACGAGGACGACGACGAGAAGGAGACGGTTCAGCATGGCGGCTCCGAGAACATGCGGACGGTCGCCGCGTCAATCGTCAAGATTGAGGCGCTCGCGAAGTTCCTTGCCGGTCTTGAAAAACGGCACCCACTTCTCCTCGACCTCGACGGAATCGCCCGTGCGCGGGTTGCGGCCGGTGCGGGCGGGGCGGTTCTTGACCGAAAAGGCGCCGAAGCCGCGCAGCTCGACGCGATTGCCCGACGCCAGCGCATCGGTGATCTCGTCGAAGATCGCATTGACGATGTTTTCGACGTCGCGCAGGAACAGATGTGGATTTCGATTGGCAATGAGCTGCACCAATTCGGACTTGATCATGCCACTTCCCCCGAAGTTCGATTATTATATTGGCTTGGTTCGGCTATGAAAATCCGGCACTTAGTCTGAAGCCGCCGATGCATCAGGGTGCCAGAGCGACAGAAGACCGTCAAGGAATACGCGGTCCGCCCCGATCTTCTCGAGCAGGGCGTCGTCGATGACCGGAATGCCGAGCAGCGCGCCGATCCGGCGCCCGATCGAGCTCGACAGAAGATAATCCGTGGTCGAGCGGCGCGGCTTCCATTCGACGATGTCCAGCGAGGCGTCGACGCCCTTGGAGACGAGCCATTCCTTGGCCTTCTCCTCCCCGCCCAGCGCGTCGACCAGCTTGCGGTTCAGCGCCTGGCGCCCGGTGAAGATCGAGCCGTCGGCCAGCGCCAGGACCTGCGCCCGGTCGAGCGGACGGCGCTCGTCGACGAGGCTCACGAACCAGTCGTAGGAGTCCATGATCATCGCCCGCAGCATCGCCTTCTCCTCCTCCGTGGTGGGGTTGAAGGGCGAAGGCTCGGCCTTCAGCGGCGAGGATTTGACCTCGTCGAGCGTGATGCCGATCTTGTCCATCAGGCCCGAGAAGTTGGGGAACTGGACGAGGACGCCGATCGAGCCGACGATCGAGGACTGGCGCGCGACGATATGGTCGCTGGCGCTGGCGATCATGTAGCCGGCGGTGGCGAGCTTGCGCACCGCCTCGTAGATCGCCTCGCCGCCGGCGGTGGTGCCGCCGGGGGAATCGATCGACAGGATCACGCCGCGGACGCTGTCGGACTTGGCGATGTCCTCGAGGCGCTTGAGCAGTTCCTCGTCCTCGGTGATCGTGCCTTCGATGCGCACCTTGGCGATGTGGGCGAGCCCGGCGCCGCCGAGCCCGTCGCGCATCGCCCAGCCGGCGGAGCCGGCGATCGCCAGCGCCGCGACGAGGATCGCAGCGACCCTCCAGAAGGTGAGCTTCCGCCGCAGCCTGCGTCGGTCGATGATCTCGTCGGCTCTCGTGGCCATGTCGCGCTCCGGGTCTATGGGCTCCCTGACGAGTGCGGTTCTAGAACAAGTGAGCGGGCAGCGCCAACGGCAGGATCGCCGCAGAGGGCGGAATCGATGCAAAAGCCGCCAATCGGCAGGACCCGACCTGTTGTTTCATCCAAAAATAACCATATTGGAATGTAAGAGGCATCCAGGGACTTGGGCGCCGGAATCCGGACCCATTAACGTGGGTTCTGTCCACTCGCAGCGTAGCACGCCTCCGGAGACCTGACGGCTCAATGACGGTAGCCACACCATCCCATGCCGAAGACGCCATCGTCCGTTCCGCGACGCCGGAACGGTCCGAGGTCGCGTTCAAGCGCGCGCAGCGGCATTCGCGGCGCGTCCGGCGGATGAAGATCTGGCTGCCGGCGCTGGCGGTGATGGGTGTGGCGGGCTTCTTCGGCTGGTCCTATGTCTCGATCCCCGACATTGCCGGCATCAATGTCGGCGGCGCCGCGATCAGCGACGGAAAGCTCGTCATGGCCAATCCGAAGCTCGACGGGTTCACCAAGGACAACCTGCCCTATTCCATGACCGCCAACCGCGCGGTGCAGGAGATCGGCAACACGGACATCACCCGGCTGGAGAAGATCGCGGCCAGCCTGCCGGTCGATCCGAAGAACACCGCCAAGATCGTCGCCGAGTCCGGCGTCTACGACAATGGCAAGAACCGGCTGACGATCGACAGCGCGATGACGGTCACGACCACCGACGGGATGACCGCGAACCTGAAGTCGGCGCACATGGACATGGCGGCGGGGACGATGTCCACCTCCGAGCCGGTCGAGATCCTCATGAACGGTTCGAAGATCACGGCCCTGTCGATGAACATGGCCGACAACGGCAAGGTGATCGTGTTCGAGAACCGCGTGCGCGTGGACATCGAGCCGGAAAACAAGGGCGACAAGGCGGGTGAAGCCAGGAATGCGGTCAACTAGAACACTTCCCGGCCTTTGCGCCGCGCTGCTTCTGCTCGCAGGCCCAGCCCTTGCCCAGCAGACCAGCGGCAATTTCACCGGGCTGAAGCTGTCCGGCGACCAGCCGATCCAGATCGAGAGCGACAAGCTCGAGGTGCGGGACGCCGAGGCGACCGCCGTCTTCACCGGCAACGTCAACGTCGTGCAGGGCGATACCACGCTCAAGGCCGGCAAGATGGTCGTGCGCTACAAGAAGAAGGAGGGCGAGGAGAACTCGACCTCCGCCATGCCGGGCGCCGGCGCCATCGAGCATATCGAGGTGGACGGGAAGGTCTATGTGAAGTCGAAGAACCAGGTCGCGACCGGCGATGCCGGAACGTTCGACATGGGCTCGGAGATCATGACGCTGACCGGCCGCGAGGTCGTGCTGACCGAAGGCCCCAACGTCGTCGTCGGCTGCAAGCTGACGGTCGAGATGCGCACGGGAGCCGCCAAGCTCGACGGCTGCGGCTCGGGTTCGGGGCGGGTCAAGATGCTGCTCACCCCGCAGAACAAGCCGCAGGGCCAGTAGCGCGTGAGCCTCGCGCAGGACAAGACGAGGCAGCCGGCGCCCGCCACCAAGGGACCGGCGGATGCGCCCAAGGGCAAGGGCACGCTCATCGCGCGCGGCCTGACCAAGAGCTACAAGGGCCGCGAAGTGGTGCGCGGCGTGTCGATCGGCGTGCGCACCGGCGAGGCGGTCGGCCTGCTGGGGCCGAACGGCGCCGGCAAGACGACCTGCTTCTACATGGTCACCGGCCTCGTGCCGATCGACAAGGGCACGATCGAGCTGGACGGCTTCGACGTCACCGGCATGCCGATGTACCGCCGCGCGCGGCTCGGCATCGGCTACCTGCCCCAGGAGGCCTCGATCTTCCGCGGCCTCACGGTCGAGAACAACATCCGCGCCGTGCTGGAAGTGGTCGAGAAGAGCAAGGCGGAGCGGGAAAAGTCGCTCGATGCGCTGCTGGAGGAATTCCACATCGCGCATCTACGCAAGTCGCCCTCGATCTCGTTGTCGGGCGGCGAGCGGCGGCGCCTGGAGATCGCGCGCGCGCTTGCGAGCCGGCCGACCTTCATGCTGCTCGACGAGCCCTTCGCAGGCATCGACCCGATCGCGGTGGCCGACATCCAGCAGCTGGTGCGCCACCTGACCAGCCGCGGCATCGGCGTGCTCATCACCGACCACAATGTGCGCGAGACGCTGGGCCTGATCGACCGGGCCTATATCCTGCACGCGGGCGAGGTGCTCACCCACGGCCGCCCCGCCGACATCGTCAACAATGCCGATGTGCGCCGCCTCTACCTGGGCGAGAGCTTTACGCTTTAGGAAGATCGGCCTGATACGGTCGCCTTGACAAGCAAGAGCCGGGCCAGTTTCATGCCCGGATCGAGCCGGCTCCCGACGGGAGCGGGCCGGCAGGGCGGAGTCGAGTCGGGTGAGATGGCGTTAGCAGCCAAGCTTCAGATGCGGCAGTCGCAGGCGCTGGTGATGACGCCGCAGCTGATGCAGTCGATTCGCCTGCTGCAGTACACCCATGCCGAGCTCGAACGCTTCATCGAGGAAGAGATCGAGCGCAATCCGCTGCTGGAGCGGGCGGCCGAAGAGACGGCGCCGGGTCCGGAAGAGGCGCCCGAGTTCGAAGCTGCGGCCGAGCCCTCGGCGCACTGGATGGAGCCGGAGCTCGAATGGAGCGCCGAGGCCATCTCCGACAAGCTCGATTCGTCGCTGGAAAACGTTTTCCCGGACGAGC